>OBEQ010082654.1_pt1 | contig 16244 bp, 16 predicted proteins | sample 1670901 | NCBI WGS metagenome assembly OBEQ01 (sample SAMEA104232315, study PRJEB22302) | groundwater metagenome | biome: forest; feature: aquifer; material: groundwater | place: USA | collected 2011-08-07 | depth 5.4 m
AGATCGAACTCCGAGCGCTCCGTGACGGATTTACTGCCTCTTTCGGCCATGTCCTCTCTCCTTGTTCTTCAGCTCGCGTAGATACGCATCCAAACGATCGAAGCTCTGTTCCCAGAATTGCCGATAGTGCTCAATCCAGTCGGAGGCGTCCTTGAGCGGACGCGCCTCGAGCCGGCAGGGCCGCCATTGCGCCTCGCGCCCGCGCGCGATCAGTCCCGCGCGTTCGAGCACCTTGAGGTGCTTGGAAATGGCAGGCAGGCTCATGTCGAATGGCTCAGCGAGCTCCGTGACCGACGCCTCGCCCGAAGCGAGGCGGGCGAGAATCGCGCGCCGAGTGGGATCGGCGAGGGCCGCGAAGGTGGCGTCGAGGCGATCTGGTGACATCGAGTGGTTAACCATTTGGTTAAATGTACATCCCGTAATGATCGATGTCAATAGCTTCGACAAAAAATGGACGGCTCCTGCTCAGATCGATTCATCGACGGAGCAACCTGTACTACTGCCGTGATGACGGCATGGAAGCGGGACCGGCGCTGCAGCCGTTTTCTATTCGAAGAAGGCTTCTGATAAACTGTCGCAGATGAAGCTCTCCCGAGAAGCAGCATTCCGCTTTGTCTGGCTCATCGGTACGGTGAGCCTGCTCTCGGATATGACCTACCAGGGCGCCCATGGAAATGCGGGACCCTATCTCGCACTCCTCGGAGCCAGCGGCACGATCGTCGGTCTCGTCGCCGGCGCAGGCGAGGCCATCAATCTCAGCTTGCGACTGTTGTTTGGCTACCTCACGGACCGCACGCGACGCTACTGGGTGATTGCCTTCTGCGGCTACGCGCTGAATCTGCTCGCGGTTCCCTGCCTGGCGCTGGCCGGACATTGGCCGGCTGCGGCGGCGCTGCTCATCCTCGAGCGAACCGGCAAGGGCATCCGCACGCCCGCGCGCGATGTGATGCTCTCGCATGCCGCTGATCAGGTCGGCCGCGGTTGGGCCTTCGGTGTGCATGAAGCGCTGGATCAAACCGGCGGCATGCTCGGCCCGATGTTGGTCGCCGGGATGCTCTTCTTGCACAAGGGCTATCGCGCCAGCTTCGCGATCCTGGCCGTGCCGGCGACGCTCGCGCTAATACTCTTGGTCGTCACCTGGCGCCAGTATCGACAACCCGCGCCGTCATCGCGTGCACCGACGGGGTTGTCGACCAAGGGGCTGCCGCGGACGTTTTGGTGGCTGATCGCCGGCGTCGGTGGCCTGGCGGTCGGGTACGCGGATTTCGCCCTCATGGCATTCCACTTCACGCAGCGCGCCCTGATCGCCACGGCGTGGATTCCCGTTTGCTATGGGGTCGCGATGGGCGTGCAGGGATTGTCGTCGCTGATGTTCGGCCACCTCTTTGACCGATGGAATGTTGCCGCGTTGCTGGTGGCCGCGGTGCCGGCCATGGCGTTCGCGCCGCTTGTGTTTCTTGGCCGGACGGCAGCCGCCCTTGTGGGCCTCGGCCTGTGGGCGGTGGGACTAGGCGCGCAGAGCGCGATTATGAAGGCGATGGTCGCGGAGCTTGTTGCCGCCGACCGCCGCGGCTCAGCGTATGGCGTGTTGAACTGTACCTATGGCGTGCTGTGGTTCGCCGGCAGCGCCGTGATGGGCTGGTGCTACGATCATTCGACGGTCGCCCTGGTTGCATTCTCGGTCGCGGCGCAACTGGTCGCGATTGTCGTGCTATTGTTGCTTGCCAGCATCACACCGCGATCCGCATAGCTCACCGCCATCATCGACCATTCTCGGGAAGCCGAGACACGGGTTTTTTCTTGCCTTGGACCTTATCCAAGGCCTCTTGGGCAGACTCCCGAACCTCAGGATCGTCAAGAAGAGCGGTCAATACCGGAATCGCTTCGGCAGCTCTCGGACCAAATTCCCCCACGCTCCAGATCGCATGGAGGCGCGCCTGGGGATCTGGGAGCGAACACAGCTTCACGAGCGCGGGAATCGACGGCGGGCCGATCTCGGACAGCGCGAAGACGGCCGATTGCGCCTCATCGGTCTTCGGCCTGGCGTGGTGTTGGATGAACTCCACGATGTCCGGGATCGCATCCGCCGCGTTCGGGCCGATGTGCGCAAACGCTGACGGCACCATGCGGCGCACCTCGCTGTCTGGGTCATCCAGCCTCGCGGCCAGGGCTTTCGCTGCCGGAGCTTTCGTCTGCCACAGCTGCCCAAACTCGTACACGACATAGAGGCGGATCTTCGGATCCGTGTTGTTGAGCGCGTCGATCAGGACGTTGAGCCCGGGGCCTTGCATCTGACCAAGTGCGTCGAGTGCGACGCGGTCATCAAGCCGAGCACGGAGGGCGGGAATCGCCGGCGCGCCGATCTGACAGAGCGCTTTGATGACTTTCCCGACGACTTCGGAATTCTCGTCGTGGAGAGACGCGACCAGCGCGGGAATGACCTCGTCGGACACCGGCCCGAGCTTGCCGAGCGTTTCCGCGGCTTGCCCGCGGACGTACGTGTCCTGATCATGCAACCCGGCGAGGATCTGAGACAAGACCGCTTTCGTGGGCAAGCCGGCGTCAGCCAGAGACTCAAGCGACAACCGACGGATGGTAGACTCGTGGTCGGTCAGCCCCTGAACGAGCAACGCCTGGAAGTCCTGCCCGTGATATCCCATACGATGGAGCGCCTCAATGCCCCAATAGCGGTCGTTATCTCTGCCTCGACCTGTCGCAAACTCCATCAGCACGGGAATGCTCGACGGCTCGGATGGGTCGATCCGGCTGATCGATTGAGCGACTCCCAGGCGTTCCGAGCTGCCCGGCTTCGCCTGCGCCATCACCTCACGAAGCGCGGGGATCGCTTGTCGAGCAACAACGGGATCGATCGCGAACAAGGCATCGGCTACTTGAATCCGAACAGTCGAATCGGGATCGTCGAGCAGCTTGACCAGATCCGGAACCGCGGGCTTGGCCTGCTCCTTGAGCGCCTTGCCAAGCAAATCGACAATCTCGAGACGCAGAGATTGATCAGATGACCGGAGCATGCGAGCCAGATCCGTGACGTAGGGAGTCATCCCGGAGCCGATGTGATCCAGGGCGCTGGCGGCATACTTCGTGTCGTCGCGCGCGGTGGCGACCAGGAGTGCCGGAACGGCCTCGCCGGCGTCAGGTCCAAGCGCGCCGAGAGCATCGACAGTCGCTTTTTCAACATCCGGCTCAGGATCCTCGAGCAGACGCATCAGCGCCGGGACGACAAACTCGATCGCGAAGCGCCGTTCCTTCTCAACATCCGCAATTCGATAGTCTTGACTGATGAATACTGGATCCGCTCCTTGTTCCAGCGCCTCGTGGGCCATGCGCAAGGGCATCAGTCTTCCCCAAAGAGCTCTGGCAATATTGGTACGCAGCACCGTCGACGCGGTGGGCAGTCGATGGATGAGGGCCGTGATACCCGGAGGACCCTGCGCCACCAGCGCACCACACGCGGCGGAGCTGATGTGCGGGTCCGCATCATCGAGGGCCGGCAGCATCTTGGGAATACCGTCCGGTCCGATGGCGACCAAGGCGTCGAAGATCGCGTGATGGGCCACGTCTTCGGCATCCGGTGCACGGAGCCCATCGAGCAACTGAGGGATCGCGTCGGGCCTGAGCGGCTTGATGGCGTCGAGCGCCTTGGGGGCTCGAAACGCACCCCCGGCGCGAAAGCCTTGCAGGATCGCGGGCAGCAGTCGTTGATCAGCGACGGGATCCCGGCCAAGCCGATCCAACTGTTGCCAGGTAGGGGCATCATCTTCACAGATCGAGACGACCGTGTCAGTCTTCAACGTGGATGCGGCAACCCAATATGGCATGGAGAAAAGAGCCAGCGGTGCGAACAGCGCTACCCGTTGCATCCTGAAGTCACGCATCCGCTCGTCGGTCACTGAGAAGCCGCCTGAGATGAGCTGGCCGGGAGCGAAAGATCCTGGATCGATGAAGAGGTGGGAACGGGCGAGTAATCCAGGAAGATCGTCAGCTCGGGCAGCAAGGCGATCGGCGCGGCCTTGGGCGGCGCTCCAGGATCGATTCGGAAGATCTTGCGATTGCACTCGACGACGAACAGCGTCGGCGGAATTCCGGGCATGATCTTGTACGTGACGTTGCCATGCTCGACGACGCGTAACAACACTTCGACAGGAGCCGTTCCGCTTTTGTGGAGCAAGACCGAGATCGTCGGGTGGCCAAACGGCTCCGGCATTCCATACGCGGATTGCGGGAATCGCAGCGTCAGATCAGCGTGCCATTGCCCGTCTCTCGATGAGGTCGAGTATTCCGGCGTGTCATTGCCACGTGGGGCGTTGGACATCTCCTCGGAATGCAGGCGCTGGCCGGATACATCGTAGGTGGCGAGGGCCGGTCCCGCGTAGTCCCTAGCAATGCCGCTTGAAGGTTGCCGCAGAGTCCGTAGGTATTCGAGCGTCAGCTGCTGGCCATCGGACGACCACAGAATGCGAGGCTGTGTCGTGGCATTGTAATAATCGGGCAGGTCCGCCAACAGCCGTATCGCGCCGTCGCTCCTCGATAGAAGCCAAAGACGCTGCTGCTCCCATTCCTTATCCAAATGCTGTTCGCTCGTTACGAAGGCGATCCAATGTCCGTCTGGAGAATAGGCGGCATCATGGACGTCCATCGGCCACCCCTTCACGAGCGTGCGCGCGTTGAGGTCGGGCAACGTATAGACCTCCAGGTTTCCGAGTCTCCGCGCCAGGATCTCGCCCTTCTGTTGGAGTTCTTCAGCCCGGAGATCGGATCCGCAGAGGAGCAGTAGAAAAATTGGGAGGATGCGGCACAGCCGGCAGGCGAACGAACGAGTGTGTTGCACGACTCTCCTCTCAGAAAGGTGCCGACACTGGGAGACTGATGTGTATTCTGTGCTCAGGCACATGTCGCGTCAACAAAAACGCCAACGGCGACCCGACTATCTTGGGTTGCCATTGAGGTGAGGAGAAGAACTCCCCGGGCGAGGGTCCTAGTGACTCTGCATGAAGCGCTGCGCGGCGGCCGTGGTCAAACACAGCGGTCTAGAGCTTGAACTCGCCTCCCAACTTGAAGCCTCCTCGCTCAATCTCAAACTGGAACATGTCCTTCTTGTGCTGGCTGCCTCGAAGCTTCATCCTGGCGCGCTCTCCTGGGAGCAGCTCCCTTCAAAACAACCAAGCCCCTTTCCGCCAGTAGAACGGCGGAAAGGGGCTCCGGTTCGTCGAGACATCCGTCAAACAAACTTCCCTTTCGGTCGCAATTAGGATGCGGCAAACAGCACGGCGATTCGTCCCTGGCGCCGAAGGTTCCTGTCGCCCGCGACATCCGATCTGATCTTATCCGGTGACACACCGGTATCGATCAATGCCGCACGGATTGCGTTGACACGAAGGCGGTTGATGTCTTGCTCGGTCCAACTCGCTGTGGAGCCATCAATGCCGACTTTCACCGATGGATTCTGCTTCATATAACCAGCGATTTCGTTGACCTTGTGCATGTCTCCGGGGCTAAGAGCGGCTTCCTTGTAGTTGAAATTGAATTCCTTGTAGAGCTCCCAACTAATCTGGCCGACAACGCCTCGTTGACCGGTTGCTCCCTGCCCACCGTTGGCTCCTTCGATTCCGGAAGGACCAGCGAAACCGGCGACGCCCTCCGTCGTGCTGCCTTTCGAGCCTTCCCCGCCAACCGCTCCCTGTTGACCTGGCAGGCCCGCATAACCGGCGGGGCCTGTGGGGCCGTACAACGTCGCACCTTTAGCGCCTGTATCTCCAACAAGACCTCGTTCACCTTGTGGACCAACCGCTCCCTGTGGACCGGCATAGCCGGCTAAGCTATCCCCTTGCTTGCCCCGCTTTCCAATTTCACCTTGCGCACCCGTGGATCCGATCGGTCCGACGACACCCATCGGCCCTCTCGCAACGTCACCCACAGGCCCTCTTGGACCAGTCAACCCGCGTTCGCCGATAGGACCGGTAGGGCCCATTGCGCCACGCTCACCTCTTAAAGCAACGCCCGATGAACCCGTTTGTCCGGCGAAACCTTGTTCCCCTTGATAACCGGTAGGACCACTGGGACCGCGCAGGCCAACAAGACTGGTACGCGTATCACTGATGCTGCTACACCCTGTCGCAGCGACCAAACCGCCCACACTCAACAACACGATCCCTAATCTACACATGTCCTGTCGTTTCATTCCCGTTCTCCTCGTTTACTGCTTTCATTGGTTCTTGATTTCCGCTTCTCTTACAGTGCTTGGCTACAGTTAATAGACAATCGAGCCTTTCTGGATCTGGTCTTTCCGGATTTCATAGTCATGGTCATTCATGCGGCCTGCTTTGTGATCCTCCTCGAGCTTGACCATCTGTTGTCTGGCTCGAAGCTCATACCCCGCCCCGGTGCCGATGATACCCGCCCCGGCACCCGCGGCTCCGCCTTTCCAGAAATCCGCACTGCATCCCGTGGCAACGAGACACAGGACCACCAGCACGCATGCCTTGTTCATGTCCGTCCTCCTTCGCGCCTACGCGGCCAGCCTAAAGAAACGCGTCAGACCGACCAACGCCATCGCTCCAACGAGCGCCGTGATGAAGACACCGGTCGTCCCATAGGTCGTCAACCCCAACATATTGAACAGCCACCCGCCAACCACGGCTCCGAGCACGCCGACCACAATGTCACCGGCGATCCCAAATCCGCGACCCTTCATAATCATCCCCGCGACCCAGCCGACCATCAGACCGATCAGGAGAAATCCGACCCAGTATCTAACGCTGTAGTCCATCTTCGCCTCCGTTGTTCGTTCCCTCAAAGCCCGAGACTCTTCTTCGTGTCACCGACGACCGCTTGAGCTTCCGCGGCCAGCTGCGCTTTGGCATCCGCCAACAAATCCTTCGCGGCGTCCGAGCGGGGATCGACGCTCGCCAATACGTATTGCAGCGTCTTGATCGCTTCCTGCTGGTTCTTCGCCTTCATAAACGCTTTGGCCTGGCTCATGAGATAGTCCGCTTGTCGCACAGGCGTCTTCAACGCCTCGGCGTGCTGAATCGCTTGGGACGAGGAGGCGACCGGCTTATCGCAGCCGGCCGCGCTCATCAAACCGATCACCGCGGACGCCACCAACCAGACAACCAAGATCTTCTTCATCGTCGGCGTGCCCGTGCCTTGCATCCGCATCTAGCGATTTCGCTTAATGTCGCTCGCCAGCTCTTGAGCGGTGGGGGTGATCGCTGTCCTCAACAAATGATTCCAACGCATCGTGCCCTCGCTTCCTTGCTTTAGATCGTGGCCGCCCACCGAGCGCGCGGTGATGTCGTTCTCCGCGGCGCGTCGTGTGCGTGCTCTATATAGATGTAGTCTAGTCCGGTGGGAGCGACGCGGAAATCGGCGGAACGCTAGATGTGGACTCGTCGTGGCAGCGGCGATGAGATCGCGGTTTGTACGATGGGGCCGTGCGGCGAATGGAGAGGCTTGACGTGCGGGAACGGCGAGCGACTTACTCGACCAAATGACGCTGGAGCGCGTAATGCGTCAACTGGGCGTTGTTCTCCAGGCTCATCTTCTCGAGGATGTGGGCCCGGTACGTGCTGATGGTCTGGACGCTCAAGGAGAGCTCGGCGGCGATCTCCGAGACGGTCTTCCCCGAGGCGATCAGGCGCAGCACTTGAAATTCCCGGTCTGACAGCCTGGCATGGGGAGCGGCCTCGAGATCGTTTCCGAGATCCATGGCGAGCAATTCGGCCACGGCCGGCGTGATGTATTTGCCCCCGCTGACGACCTTACGAATGGCGTCCACCAGTTGCGCGGAGACGTGCGTCTTCGTCACATAGCCGGCAGCACCCGACTTCAGCACACGGACCGCATACTGGTTATCGGCATGCATGCTCAGTACGAGGATCGGCAGCTTGGGATGCTCGGTCCGCAGCTCTTTGAGCGCATCCAACCCGCCGCGGCCCGGCATGGTGAGATCGAGGATCACCACATCGCACGGTTTGGAGCGCACTTTCGCCAGCAGCTCCTGACCGTCGACGGCCTCGGCCACCACGCGAATGTCCGATGTGTCGTCAAGAATCCGTTTGATCCCCTCGCGAATCACGTCATGGTCATCGGCGATGACGGCTTTGATCATGCGACGGCTTCCGCTATGTCCGCCGGGTAGGCCATCGCGATGCGCACCGTCGTTCCTCCGGCCGCGACACCCGTCACCGTCAGCTGACCGTCCAAGAGCAAGGCGCGCTCTCGCATGCCGATTAACCCAAGCGAGGCGGGGCTGGCGATCTGCGCCGTAGAGATGCCCTGGCCGTTATCGACAATCTCCAGGATCAACTTCCCGCCGGAGGCGCTCAGCCTGATGCGGACCTCCGCGGCGTTGGCATGGCGCGCGACATTCGTCAGCGCCTCCTGGAGAATCCGAAACAGCGAGGTCACCTGATTCGCATCCAACTCCAGCTGCTCCAGCTCGATGACCGTGCGGCAAAGAATTCCCATGTGCTGCTGAAATTCTCTGCCTTGCCACCGGATCGCCTCCAACAGGCCGAAATCATCCAAGATCCCCGGCCGCAGTGTGGAGGACACGTGCTGCACCGTCTCCACCATGCGATCCACCAGCGTGACCATGGCGGCGACCCGCTCAAGCAACACCACTGATCCGGCCGGGAACTTACCGGAGGCCCACACGAGGTCGATCTTCAGCGCGGTGAGCGCTTGGCCGAGCTCGTCGTGCAACTCCCTGGCGATTCCCGTCCGTTCATCTTCTCGGATGGACTGCAGGCGCAACGCCAGGCGCCGGATCTGCTCGTACGACTCCTGCAGATGCGCGTTCGCACCCGACAGCTCCGCGGTCCGCTCGTGCACCCGCTGTTCCAGCTCCGCATGCACCAGTTGCAGCGCCTCTTCGGCTCGCTTGCGCGCGGTGATGTCGCGGATGTTGCACTGAATCACGCGCGTCTCGCCGACCGGGTAGACGTTGCTCACGAACTCGACATCGATCCGCCGTCCGTCGTCCGTCTCGCGCGGCAGGTCTTCGTACCGGATATAGCCCCGCTCCTGCAAGGCCTGAAACGCCGCTCGGGACTTCTCCGCATCCTTGAACAGCCCGATCTCCCAGAGCTGCTTACCCATCAACTCGTGCTGCGGACGGCTGAGCAGTTTGACCAGGAAGGGATTCACGTCGGCGATGCGGCCCGTGTCCGCATCGAGGATCAGGATGCCGTCTTGGGCGGTTTCAAAGAGGCTCCGGTATCGGACCTCGGAGGCGACCAGCGCCTCCTCCGCGCGCGTGCGCTCAATCGCCGCCTCGGTCAGCTCTCGGGTGCGCTGCGCCACCTCGCGCTCCACCTGCGCGCTGCGATGCAGCGAGTTGAACAAGATGTGCGCCAGCCATCCGGTCAGCAACAGCCCGACGCCCAGCACGCCCCAGGGCAGCCATAGGCGGTGCATCGCAAAAAATTGGCGCGTGGGAGACGCATGAAACGACCAGACCCGTCCGCCGACATCGAACGTGGCCAGCCAAGTAAATGGGGTGGGCGAATGCGGCCCACGGTCCGACAGCTTGCGCTGGCGGCTCAGGCCGGCGGTGTGCCGGTAGAGCAGCCGCTCACTCGCAGCCGCCGACTCATCCGCGAGATCGAAGTCGACCAGCGCCGGCGCCTGCCCGACGAGCGACAACGCCGCGAGATCGTCGACGCGGAAGACGGCCGTGACGAACCCTTGCAGACTGTCTCGTCGCTCCGCCGGCGTGTCGCGGGCCGCGCCGGAGCGATACACCGGGACGAATACCTGCACGCCGGGCGACCGATCGGACGAGGCTTGCAGCAGCTGGACGCGACCCGTCGCAGCCGCCTCTCCGGTCTGCCACGCGCGGTCCATCGCGGCCCACCTCGCGGGGTCCGACGACAGATCGCACCCGATGATGCGCTCGTTGCCGGCAAGTGGGGCGATGTCATGGACGGGAAAATATTCCGCCCGCTGGCCGGTGTGGACTCGCTGGCCGTCGGCCCCGATCCCAAAGAACGTGACGGTGTGGCCGGCGTCGGATACGCCGCTGTCCGGGATAGCCGTCGAGGAGACGGGTGTGGCCATCGACGGCGGCGCGGACACACGGGGAGCCCACTCGATGGCCAACAGCTCCGGATGGTTGGCGAAGATCCGACTCGCCAGAGCGAGAAACATCCGCTGGTCGACGAGCGGGCTGTCGGCGTAGAACGTCCCGGCTCCGGTGAGAGCTTCCAACGACGTCGTGATGCGTTGGTGAATCGCCGCGGCGCGGACTCCGGCCTGCTCGTCGAACACCGCCTCGAGGCGGGTCTGTTCCCATCCACCGACGGCAAGAAAGAGCGTCACTGACAGGGCAACGCCCAAGCCGACGGAGAGAAGGATGGGAAGATGCTGGCGAACGGATGGCACCAACGGGACTGGCTCGGGCGCGTAAGGAACTGTACGCTTGCGGATCGATGCCGTGCCGGACGCGGCGGTCGCACGGTCAGTCTTTAGCGCAGAGCGTGGGACTTCTGCGGAGGGAGCCTTCTTGGGTCGTCGCATGGATGCCGCCTTCGGTCACAACACGTTCACGGGACCTCGCCTGACCACAGTTCAGGCAGAAGCCGGATGGTTGTGGGTGGCTGGCAGAAATATGCTGACCCAGCGATCACAGATCTCAGGGCTGAATGAGGGGCCCAGGGGAAACCATTCGGGTAAGGATATCGTACCGATACAGTATAACAGGAGGCGGGAGCCGCCGCCGGATGAATTCAATGTCTTGGCAGCGCCCGCTGGGATGCACGATACTCCCGCCACGTTAACCACGCGACGCCCACATCGAACACGGCCAAGAGCAGCCAGCCAAGCCGCTGGCTAAGGCTATACCGGTACAGCTGGTAGCTTGTGAACAGCAAGAGATACCCGATCATGGTCGGATACGCCCACAACGCCCCCCGAAGGAGCGAGCCGGTCAGGATAATTTTAAGCAATCCATGCACGCCGAGATAGATCGCCCCGAATGTCTTCATATCGCCGAGTCGTTGCGTGGCCGAGAGCAGGTGCAAGGCGATCCAGTCTCGCGGATCGTCGGCCAGCTCATGTTGAGTCAACAGCACCGCGATGCGATTCATCGTGCCCGGCTTCAGGGCGTAGAGGAGTGCGGCACCAAGCACTTGCAGCACGCCATCGACGCCTTTGACGACCAGCGTCAGCTTGAATGACTTATTCAGGACTGAAGATGCCACGGCTCGGGACCTCGGGACAGATGACAAGAAATGCGTGAATCGCGGTCAGTGGTTCGTTGGCCCGGCTTGCTGTGTATCGAGAGCCACGCGCAGGCCCTTGGCCAGTTGCTCGGTCGATCCCACGCCCCAGTAGTGGAGGAATATAATCCGCGGTGATTCGTCGGTCATGTGATTGTGGATCGCGACGATGTTGATGCCGGCTCCTCGAAGAGCTTTCAGGACGGGCTGCAGCTCGGATTCCAGCATCGCGAAGTCCCCGTCGACGACGGCACGCTCATCGCTCCCGACAAAAGCGGCCCAGGTGTTCACGCCCATCGCATTCCCCATCTCGTGGCCATCCATGGTCGTTGACCGACCCATCGTCGCTTTATAGACACCGTCCTTCAATTCCCCCATGACGCCGAGAATGGCGTCGATTTTCTTGGGGTCAAGTTTCGTGCGAGCCGGATCAAGCTTTGCGAAGAGTTTCTGGCCTTTGCCGCCACTGGTGGCCTTGATCGTCGCAAAGACCTTGCCGACGGCGGTTGCGAGCTGCTCCGGCTCGCCCGAGCCACCGATGTGCATAAACATAACCCGTGGAACATCCCACAAGAAGTGATTGTGCAGCGCGGTGACGTCCAAGCCGTTATCGAGCGCGGCACTCATCACGGGATTGACTTGGTCCTCCAGCAACACCATGTCGCCCATGACCATCACATGCTGGTCCATCAGCTTAAACGCAGCCCACGCCGTCAGCCCCATCGGCGGCGTCATGGTGACCCCGGCGACCTTCACATGCAGATCCGTCCGAGGAAAACTGACTTTAAAGACGCCGTCTTTCTCATTCCACTTGCCCTTCATGCCGGTGAGCGCTTCGATCCGTTCGTAGATCGGGTGTGCTGAGCTGGATTGCGGTTCGTTCTCAGCCAGCGCGACAGGGTGCACCGCGCCGAGCAGGAGCGCTCCAAGGAACAGCGATGAGACGAACCGCCGCGTCTTCATGTGATGCCCCCTTCTTGACGAGCGTGACCGATCATCGCGCGCCCTGAAACAACACCAGCCCGAGGATACCAGCGACGGCAATGATGAGCGGCTCGGGAACTTTCTTGATCTTGATGAGGACTGCGAGCGTCGTGAGCGCGATCAATGCGGTCGGCACGTCCACAATAGCACGGCGCGCCAACACCACGCACGCGCCGGCAATCGCACCGGTGGCGGCCGCTGTGACGCCGTTGACGAACGCGTTGAGCCGAGGGTCCTTCGCATATTTCTTGAACCATCTGCTGGGAATGACGACGAACAAATAGACCGGCAGAAACACGCCCAATGCCGCCAGGCTCGCGCCCCACAAACCTCTGACGAGATAGCCGATAAACGCCACCGTGATAACGACCGGACCGGGCGTAATCATCGCAACGGCGACCGCGTCCATAAACTGCCGCTCAGTCAGCCAATGATACTCATTCACGACGCCCCCGTAGAGAAACGGCACGATCGCCAAGCCACTGCCGAAGACCATCGCCCCGGCTTTCGCAAAAAAACCGAAGAGTCGCGGCGCGGTAGCCGGCACCATCTCGGCGGTCGCCGCTTCCGCCGATCTATGCACGGCCATCCATCCGACCGCAGAGGCCGTCGAGGGAACGAGCCAGCGATTCATTGGAACCTTCAGGGCGAGATAGAGAAACCCGGCGACGAAGAACAGCCAGGCAATCTCCGTCTGCGTAATCGCCGTGACGGCCGCCAGCACGACAAAGATCGCCCACAGCGCGCGATCCGTTCCCAGCGTCAACTTCACGAGCTTGTAAGCCGAGCGCACGATGATGCCGATCACGGCAGCACCGATCCCGTAGAACAGCGCTTGCATCCATGCCAGGCCGCCGAATCGCACATAGAGCCACGAAATCGCCAGCACCATGAGGAAGGACGGCAGGACAAACGCGAGAGCGACGAGGGTCGCACCCAGCAGCCCAGCGCGGACGTAGCCGAGATAGATGGCAAGCTGGGCAGCCAGCGGGCCAGGCGCCAGCTGGGCCAACGCCAATCCGTCCACATAGTCCTCTTTAGAAATCCATCGGCGCCGCTCGACCAAATCCCGCTGCATGTAACCAGCCAGCGCGATGGGACCGCCAAAGCCAAAGGTCCCTAGATAAAGGAAGTAGGCAAGGAATTCGCGCAGGCTACATGGAATTGTCGACTGTGACTCGGATGGGGCGGACGTCGGGGGCACGCTCATGACTCGGACGATCCATCTGACACCGCATAGATACGAATCTCCGCGCGCTGCGTGCCGCGATGCGGCACAGCGAGGAACAGCTGGTTGCGCTCCGGCGCATAGAGGGCCGTCCGACTGCCTGATGGTGTGGAAATCCGCGCTAACCGCTGATAGGTGTCGGCGTTGATTTGCGTGAAGACCTCAAGCGCGCCGTCCCCGCCGGCGACGTACAGGCGCTGGCGCACCGCGTCATAAAAGATGTCATCGGCATCGCCGACGCAGTCAACGGCGGCGACCAGTGTGCCCGATGTCGTATCGAACGCCGCCAGCTTGGCAGGCTGTCGAAAGCCGACGAAGAGTCGATGGTGGGTTTCGTCCAGGGCCATTGGAAAATTGCCTTGGCCCACGGCAGCGGTTGGCCACGAAGCGATCGTTCGCTGCTGTGTGCGATCCAGGACCGCGATTTCGTGCGCCTCCGGGACGTTCACATACATCCGCGGGCCGGCAGATTCCAATTGAAGCGATTCGGGATGCGCCTTCAGCGTGATGTCTCCAACGCGTGTGCCAGTGCAGGCATCGACGACCCCCACGGCGCCGTTTCCGTAACCAATATATAGGTAACGTGTCACGGAGTCATACCGCATGTTGTCCGCATCCTCGCCGACCGCAAGCGTCGTCAGGCGCGTGAGCGTCTGCCCATCACGTAATTCACAGATCCCACTTCCCCCATTCGTCACCGCCAATCGATTCAGCACCTCGAGGAAGACAACGCCCTGCGGCTCGTCAAATCCCTTCAACGTCTGGGTTCGCCCTCCGGCTCGGAGGTCAACCACCTCGACCGTGTTGTTGCCCAGCGCGGCCACGAACAGGCGCTCACCTTGGAGATCAATAGCCAGGTGATCAATGCGGCCTTCGACATCTGGGAGGGCGATCGTACGCGCCAGACGAAGCGGCGTCACCTCGCCGGCCTGAACCGAAGGCACGAACAACGCCAACAAGAGTGTCACGATGCGGGGTGCGCGCATTCCGGTTCCTCAACCTGAGGCTACAATTTCACTCGCGCAAAGACCATAAAGGAAAACGGTGTGTCGTGGTAGGCGTCGTTCAACCGATTTGGCAAGACATGGAGGCTGGCCAAGCCGCCCAGGCCCCATCGCGTGTGCTGCCACTCGGACAGATCGTAGATGTACCCGAGACTCACTTTCGTCACGTGAAAGACGCGGCCATGCAGCGGATCGCCTTCCAGAAACAGCTCATCTTTCGCGACCTCCTCCGCTCGTCCGAACACGGTGTGGGTTTTCTTGAGGTTCAGCGCAGACTCAAGGAGAAATCCGTGCAGCGTGTGGCCGGGATCGTTCATATTCACGCCCCAGGCAAAAGTCGTCTGCCAGTTATTCTGCGCCCACGCGCGATGATAGGTCGCGGAGACGGTGCCGCGCTGCGTATCAATCTGCGGCTCGAGCTGCTCGGGGCTGTTGATGACGCCATAACTGCCTTGCAGCGCCCACGAGTCGGTGGGATTCCACGACAGGCGCGCGGCATACGAATCAAACCGTGGCGTGTCGAAGTCCCAGCGTTGCTCATCGGGTTCGCGGCCGGTGAAGATCGAGCCTTCCAGCTTCACGCGATCGTAGATATACCCGAGCGTGGCCACGCCGAACGTAATGTGCGTCGAATCGAGCCAGTGGTGCGTGATGGGCGCTTCCGGGTTGTCGACGCCGGAAAAGCGGTGCATGAAGGTTGGCGGTCCGAGGGCCGGCTCGCCGGGCATCCCAACGTACGCGAAGACGGAACTCTCGTCGGTGATCGGCACGCTGTAGGTGCCGGCCAGTTCCATCCAGAGATCGTGCGGATGCTGGCGATCGATCAGCGGGGTCCGGCCGTCGGCGGTCTCGCCGGTTTGCAACAGCAGCGGATAGCCTTTGCGGCCGATCGTGATGGGCTCCAGCGAGAGCATGCTGCGCGCCCCGAACGTCCCCGGTCCGAGCGGATGTTGGGCCATCAGCATCAGCATGTTCGTGCTGAACACTTTTCGATCGCCGCGACCGCCGCCTTGGTTGTCGTAGATCACGTTGGCGAACCCGTGCGCCATCAGCATCCAATCGTCCTTCATGAGATGCAGGCCTTCATGGGGCGTGGCGTCGGGCTGCCAGCTCGTCCCGGAGGCCTCACGCGTCATCGGATAGTCGCCGAGCATGCCGTGCATCGCCATGCCCGGATGCTCGCCCTCCATGGCGTGACCACGATGCGGATCATCGCTCATCGTAGCCATGTCGTGATGCATCGCGTGATCTGCTTCTCCCCTGGCCACGCCAGACAGCGGGAGGAAGAGGACGAGCATCGCGGTGACGATGATCGCTCGTTTCATGGTCACTCCTCCTCGTTCATCGCCGGCATCGCGGGTTGGACGGCCGCGCCCTCGACATACACCATCCGCGATCCGAGATCGCCGTTTTGCAGCACGAGATATGTGGCCGCAGCCAGGAGGAGCAAAAATCCATAGGCGCCTTTTGGCCGCTGGCCGTCGTGCACGAAGCTCCACCACGTCAGGATGGCGGCGCAGACCCCGACCATGAGACCGAGACGCAGATGCGTCATCATCATGTGATGAATCCGCGCGTTGTGGGGAAACGTCTCTTGCGCCTGCCAGCCGGTGAGGATCGTCACCGCTGTTCCAGCGGCTGCCAGATAGAGACAGGCGCGGCCGGCGACGATCCACGATGATGGGCAGGTGGGTTTGTTCGCGCAAGACGGGGATGGCACTCAAGTCGAGGGTGTTGCGCGTGCTTGTTTCAAAGGTGCGGATACCACGCTCACAAAGGATGACATGA
>OBEQ013050070.1_pt1 | contig 16244 bp, 14 predicted proteins | sample 1670901 | NCBI WGS metagenome assembly OBEQ01 (sample SAMEA104232315, study PRJEB22302) | groundwater metagenome | biome: forest; feature: aquifer; material: groundwater | place: USA | collected 2011-08-07 | depth 5.4 m
ATTTTATTCTTGTTCAGAAAAAGTTTCTCGATCCCCGCGGCGCGGTCTCCTACGGACACCAGCCCTCTCCATCCACAAGAAAGCCATTCTGGAGAGAACAGCCCAGACGGTACGACAAGCCGCCGATTACTGTGTGCGGTGCTTCAAAGTCCATGAACAGTGCCTCTGGTGGGATGCACCCATCAAAGACGAGGGCACCGTCAGACGGATCTCGGGAGGCATGAAAGTCATCTACAAACTGCGCGAAATCGCACCACTCAATGGCTTCCAGTTGCCATCAGCAATCAAAGATGGCATCCATGCCAAAGTGTCAGACCTGCTGTTGAGCTATGCCAAGCGAAAGCTTGATCCGCATTTTGCCGACAAGACCAGCTGGCCAGAAATCGGCGACAACTTTCCGATCGTCTGGCAGATGGGATTCACGTTTTTTGAACACCAGAACACGGGGAAATTCTACGTGTATCTGCCATTGTTTCCGCGGGGTGGCCACAGAGAAAATCTCTCAAGCCACATCGATAGTTCAGGTAGCCAGCTTCGGGTCTTTGGTACCAACGAAGTTCAAAAACTGAAAGCCAAAGGCGGTCTGATCCTGCCGTTAGAATTCGACAAATGGGGCGAAGCGACGTTCATCCGTGATCAGAGTCATCCGCCAGGATGGAAAGCTCGCCACCGCCGTTACGACAAACGCTGGCTGGCGGAACTCCGCAACCCCAAAACATTCAGACCCAAGCGGCTTGAAATGTTAGTCAGTACGGAAGGCCAGATCAAGCTGAACATCGCCTGCGAAGTCGATACCCGTCCCACGATTCAAGTTGAGAACTTCATGGGTGTCGCCCTTGGACTCCATGACCTACTGACAATCGTGGTCATTGATGGTAAATCCGGCAAAGTCATCTATCATCGGAATGTATCGGCTGACAAATATGAACAGACCTACTTCCGGCGGCTTCAAGGGTTTCGGCAATCTGGTAAACCATTTCGCCAGGAGCTCGACACTTTGCACTTCCGAGAAGTTGCTAAAATCACCGCCGAAGCAGTGCAATTCAAAGCGGCGATCACAGTGGAAACGGTGGGGTCAATTCCGAAAGGCAAATACGCCCCACGGATGAATCTCCGGCTGTCATATTGGCCGTTTGGGAAGCTCCAAAATATCATCAACTACAAAGCCCAACACCAGGGTCTACCCAAACCGTATGGTGTGTATTCAGGAACGGTACGACTGCTGTGTCACAAATGCGGGGCTACGAACAAGGGTTCTGAAAAACTCATCGCTATGGAGGGACCGATGGTCTTCTGTGGCAAGTGTGAAACTCACCAGAACAGCGGTCTCAACACAGCCCTTAACCTGGCTAGGCGTTGTCGGGAACTCTACAACGCCAAAGTTCAGGTCATGTAAGACAACTGAATCGGTTGGTCCATCTGAATGGACCAACCGATTTTTCATGACTAACTTGGCAATCTTGACTCACTAAATATATATCTTCCTTCTGAACTGCCATCAATTTGAAAAACCTTTACATCAAAAACTCCTCGAGGAAGTTTATTCTTTAACTCTCGAGTGATCATATTCCGCAATCTTTTATTAAGCATTCCAATAAACACACTCTCCTGGATACGCTGGAGACCAAAATCGAGACATAGTTCAGCAATCCGACCACGCTCTCTATCTTCAGAAATGTCGTACACCACTAGTATGTGCATCGTTTATTAATTTTTACTTATATTCCAAATTTCTAACAACCGCTCACCTTTCAAAAATGAAGCGATCATATCTGTTTGAAGTTCTATTATTTTTTGTAAACTATATTGTTTAGTAGTAAATATGCTCCGATCTTGGAAACGAGTCTCGAGATGCTTGGCGAAATTTCTTACAATATCCGTCGATAATTCTTTTGAAGCATCGGGATGTTCCTGACGCACAAATTGGATAACTGTCCAATCAATGATTGGTTGACGAAATATTTCCATAATATCAAGTACTAGTGATGCTTTACCGGGTCGATCGGCATGCATAAATCCGGCAAAGGGCATAAGACCACTTTTCAAAATAGAGCGTAAAACTCGACTATACAAAATAGCATAACCATAATTTAAAAGACCATTGACTGGATCTTTAGCACCTCGACCAATACGACCCGCAAATAGTAAGTCATTACCAAGGCACATTTTAAACCCAATCCAATAATAGTCAGCGGCACGACCTTCCAAGGCAAATAGATTTTTCTGATAATTTACTGTAAATGTTCTCGAGGCTAATTCACTTTGTTTTATAGTAAGTTTTTCAATAATCTTTAGGATCTTGTTCTTATTTTCTGCTAACGTATTCTCTTTTAAAAATTCAACTAAAACTTGGGCCTGATGATTTATTTTAGACATTAAAATATCACGACTTAATGTGAATGATTTAGCTGTATTTTCTGATTTTATTTGAGCGCGAGCATTAGTAATTGTTTCTGAAAGGTATGGCGGGATTAAAACCGCTTGGAATCGTTGAAGCGAATCTAAAATATTTATCTGCACTCCCAGTTTAGCTGCCTGTAATAAAAGGTCACTTGAAATAGAAATACCACCACCAACAATATTAATTTCCTTTAATAACAGTAGCGAATATTCTTGGATACTACCCGAATTAGATTTAACGATAACTCTCCTACTCTTCTTCCCTACAAATGTCCCTGGCTCATTGATTAATACGGATTCTGACATAGAAACAACTCTAGAAATAATAAGAACATTCGTCAATACTATCCATATAAAATCAAAAAGGGATAGGCGATGGATCCTATCCCTTTGTTCGGTTGCACTCCACTCTCCCGGAAGGCGCGACTGCAACACCTGTATTGCTGTTGTCGGTGGACTTCTCTTGGGTTACACTCCACTCTCCCGGAAGGCGCGACTGCAACTTGGTGTATTCTTAGTTGTATGGCTAAGTCGTAGGTTGCACTCCACTCTCCCGGAAGGCGCGACTGCAACCCGACGCACCGATCGTTGCTACGGCGTTACAAAGTTGCACTCCACTCTCCCGGAAGGCGCGACTGCAACTGAATGTTTTCCTTGGAAAGTAGAGCACGCGCCACTCCGGAGAGCCCCTCCATCAAATGATTACCGCCCTTAGCAATTGAAAGCCAAGGTTGGTTTTGAGGGTACGAGTTGAGTAATAGTGCTAGGGCTGTCTTCCCCTCGATATTACTCTTTGATGTCCGTCTAATACGGACCAAGACAGACAGGTCTCCCATTACTGGGAGGGCTTTTGACCCCATAGGCAATCAGCTATGTCCCTGATCCTGAATGTCAATGCTACTGAACCTCCATCAGACCCAGTAACGAACATACCGACATTGTATATTATGAGGAATAGTGTGTCAAGCTGGAAGGAGAGACGAAAACTTGACCGATTGTTGGGCGTAGATGCAGTGGGGACAGGGTAAGACGAGTTCGGGCGGGGTGGTGGAACGGGCGACGGTGACGGCTTGTTCAAAGACGTTGGAAACCCAATCTTTGTTGACTCTCACCGCTTTGAGAGATTCGGTGAAGGGCAGAACATTCTGAAATCCCCCGCCGGTCTTGTCGACTTGGTAAAATACAAAATAGGCTTCGGGATGAGTTTGAAAACCGTTGCGGTCGAGCAGATGGGTGTAGATGTCCATCTGCTTTTGATAGTCGTCATAAATTTTAATTTCGCGCGAACCGGACGATTTGTAATCAATGACCGCGAGTGAACCGTCGGCGAATTCCAGAATATCATCCACCACCCCGTAGAGCATCGCGTTGAGGTCTTCATCGAAATACTGCACCCCTTTGAAATTCTCGCGCCACACGGGCAGTTCAGGACCATTGTAGAGCTTGGCGTCGCTGATATGCCGTGCCAGTACCGGCGGGAGGGTCCCCTGCGCCCGATATTTATCAAATTCTTGCTTCACGAGAAAATCCACGGCTGATGACAGTGTATACGGGAAACCCGGTGGGCGTTTAATCTTGTGATGAACATCCAACCAAAAACACCGCGGACATTCCTGAAAGAGTTTCAGCCCCGACCGCGATATCTTTAATGATGAAAATTTAGCCGGCATTTCAATATCATAGAGGTTATTTTAAAAATTGAAAAGTCCCTCTCCAGTTTTTGAAAACTGGAGAGGGACTGAAGCGATTCTAGTACGGCCAGTAGAAAAACGGCGGTGGTCTGTAGCCATAGATGTTGCAATACCCCTGAACCCAGACCAGACCGTAATAATCGTACGCCCAGTAACCCGGGATGCAGGTGTTGAGTCTGATCCAAATCCGAGGGTAGGGCAACCAATCGAAATACCCGCCCTGATAGTATCTCCGGTTGTATCGACCGAAGGAATTGAATCCTGAATGGAACAGTGGTCGGGTCACCCAAGGCATCACGTATTGATCCCCGTAGTATCCTCTATATCGCTGACCCTGCAACCGCCACGACCGGTCAACTTGATTATCCAAGGATCGTTCTTGTGATCCAGGCCGTTGCTGTGGCCGTGATGTTGTCCGAGGCACCGCGTATTGTTGTTGTGATCTATCCCGCTCGGGCCGAGCAGAGCGTGATTGATCTTGCAACTGCCACGACCGATCAACACCTTCCGATGGAACTGAAGGAGGTTGATTTTGCTCGTGTTGGGCATAGACCGGACTGGAAACGATCAAAAACACTGTCAAAAGTGAAAGAGCTGCTTTTCTCCACATGTGTCACCTTCCTTATCACTAATATACTACTAAATTATAAGAAATGGAAGGGTACTTATTTCCCATGACACTTCTTATATTTTTTACCGCTACCACAGGGACAGGGGTCATTCCTCCCAATCTTGGCGGATTCGGAGTTGTAAACGCTCTCGGCGCGCTGAGATTCTTTTTCGACGATGCCCGCCCGCCCTGCTTCCTGTGGCGGGGTTGTACCATTTATATTAGCCCGACCTTCGATAACATTAACCTTTTGGGGCTGCTGCATCATACTGACTTTAAATATTGCATCGACGACTTGGACTTTGATAGAATTTAAGAGTTCACTGAACATGCGCTGACCTTCGACTTTGTATTCGGCGAGCGGATCACGCTGACCGTAAGCGCGGAGACGGACGGAACCGCGCAGATATTCCATGGCGGAGATATGATCAATCCAGATTTCGTCAATAGTACGCAGGAGCACCAACTTCTCGATAGTGCGCATTTGCTCCGAACCAAGTTCTTGTTCACGCTGAATATACCGATTGGTGATATATTCCTGCATGAATATCTTTAAGGCTTCAGAATCTCGAGTTTCAGCAAATGAATTAGTCTTTTTTGAAATTTCTGAATCAGAACCAACCACCGCCTCAAACGACGTTGTTAATTCTTTGACGTCCCACTCGTGACCAGCAGTGTGAAATTGAATGGTACGGTCGATATAGTCATTCAGATAGTCCTCAATAATCGGTTTTGAACTTTCGGCAAATAAAATCTGACGACGCAGACCGTAGATAGTCTCACGCTGTTTGTTCATGACGTCGTCGTATTCAAGAACATATTTACGGGCATCAAAATTATAGCCCTCGATACGGGTCTGCGCCTGCTGGATCGCGCTGGAGACAAATTTGTTTTCAATCGCGTCGTCTTCACCTACCCCGAGACGTTCCATAATATTTGTTAAACGCTCGCCGCCAAAGCGCCGCACCAGTTCATCTTCCGTTGAGACAAAGAATTGCGAAGAACCCGGATCACCCTGGCGACCAGCACGGCCACGGAGCTGATCATCAATCCGGCGAGCTTCGTGTCGTTCCGTGCCGATAACATGCAACCCGCCCGTGCCAAGAACTTTCCCCTGCATCTCCTTATCAGGCGGATTACCGCCGAGAATAATATCCACGCCGCGACCGGCGATATTTGTCGCAATGGTGACTGAACCGTGCCGACCGGCTTGAGCATGCAGTTCGGCTTCTTTCTCATGATTCTTGGCATTGAGCATGACATGGGGCACGCCCTCGCGCTGAAGCAATAATGACAGGTATTCATTCTTATCAATCGAGACGGTACCCACGAGCACGGGTTGCCCCGTTTCGTGACGCATTTTGATTTCACTCACAATCGCCCGATATTTCCCGGCTTCGTTTTTAAAAATCTTATCGGGTAAATCTTTACGAATCCCTGGCTTGTTAGTCGGAATACTCACAACGTCCAAACTGTAGACTTTATGGAATTCTTCGGCGGAGGTTTGAGCCGTACCGGTCATACCGGCAAGTTTTTTATAGAGACGGAAATAGTTTTGGAAGGTAATTGTGGCGAGGGTGCGGGATTCTTTTTGAATTTTGACGCCTTCTTTGGCTTCGACGGCTTGGTGCAGACCCTCCGACCAGCGTCGACCGGGCATCAAGCGACCCGTAAATTCATCCACAATAATAACTTCACCGTCTTTAACGACATAGTTCTGATCAATATGAAAAATAACTTGGGCTTTCAAGGCTTGTTCGAGATGGTGAACGTATTTCATCCCCCCTTCGTCATAAATATTTTGCAAACCTAATTGTTTTTCGACGTTATCAATCCCCGCTTCGGTTATCGAAACGGTCTTTTCTTTAATATCAACGATATAATCCTCGCCAGCTTTTAATTTTGGCGCGATGCGTGAGAATGTCTGATACAATTCGCCTGAATCTTCATCGGGCGCGGAAATAATCAGCGGGGTGCGGGCTTCATCAATTAAAATCGAGTCGACTTCATCGACAATCGCAAAATTGTGCGAGTTTCTAGTTGTTGAGTTGTCTGAATTGGAAATTGGAAATTGGAAATTGGAAATTCTCTGAACCATTTGTTCAGAGCTGTACGCCATGTTGTCTCTAAGATAATCAAAGCCATATTCATTATTGGTGCCATACGTAATATCACAGGCGTAGGCTTGGCGGCGGGTAATCGGTTTTAAAAATTCGTGAATTACTTTGAAGCTTCCCAGCTCATCTCGCTCTTTGTCTAATTCCTCTTCGCTTGAATTATCTGAATTACGGATTACGGATTGCGAATTGGTATGAGCGGAATCATATTGATAACTCGCTTCGTGATTGATAGTAGCCACCGTCAAGCCCAAGGCATCATAGATTTGACCCATCCAAGCGACGTCGCGTCGGGCGAGATAATCGTTGACGGTTACGACATGAGCACCTTTCCCCGTGAGCGCATTTAAATACATCGGCGCTGTCGCGACGAGAGTTTTACCTTCACCGGTGCGCATTTCCGTAATCTTGCCTTGGTGTAAGGCAATACCACCAATCAATTGGACGTCATAGTGGCGTTGACCCAGTGTCCGCTTCGCCGCTTCCCGCACTACTGCAAAGGCTTCGGGAAGAATAGTGTCTAGCGAATAGCCAGTAGCCAATAGTTTTTTAAATTCTTGAGTTTTGTCTTTTAATTCTGTATCCGAAAACCCCTCGAAATCTTTTTCCAGTTCATTAATCTTCTCAATCGTCGGTTTCAGCGACTCAATATACCGCTTATTCGCGTCGCCAAATATACTTGATAAAAACGCCATAACCTATCTAATTTAGCACAATTTTTAGGCAAAATAAAGAATACTAAAATATTAAACACTCGGTGTTTAATATTTTAGTTAGACATACGTCGGCGAGGGGCACTTTTTTCTTTAAACTTTTTGATTTGGATGTGGAGTTCGTTACGAGCGGTGTCGATGGCGGTACGCAGGTCGGCGTGGGTGGCTTCGGCACGGAGAAGTTTGCCACCAACATTTAAATTGACTTCAGCATAAAAGACAGGGCCGGAACGATGACGTTTTGACGGCTTACCGATCTCAACTCGCGCGCTGACTGAACCGCCCTGGATAAACTTCTCTAATCCACCGATTTTTTGCTCAATAAAAACTCGTAACGGTTCGTCCAAGGTGATGTTTTTTGTTGAAATATCGATTTTCATAATAATAGAGTGTTTCTTCTTATTGTATCGAGCTTATATAAAAAAGGAAGAGGTCGCCTAGGCGACCTCTTTTCGAGCAGACTACGCTCTCTTCTTCTTGCCGGCTTTTCTCTTGCCTTTCTTTGCTGCTGCTTTTTTACGCTTTGCCATAGTATTAACTAATAACTTATAACCGACCACCCATAACAATTCTGTTTTCGTTATTTGTGATTAGTTATCAGTTTTAGGTTTGTATAATTCTTAAATTATTTGCACGCGTCAGACCGACCACACTGCGCGTACCATCAGAAATAAAACTTGCTAACTTAATTTTAGAACAAAAAAAACTTTTTGATAATAAAAAAGTGGATAACTCAAAAACAATTTATCAATTTTCAGTTTACAATTTACAATAAATTTTCAATGACTCAATTTTCAAACAACAAAAAAGAGAACTAGGATTTTATATCTACACCGACGTGATAAAAATTTGATTCGAGATCATTCACGATGAAAATAGAATTCCAATCGCGATTCGATTCAGAAAAAGTTTTCGCGGACATGTTCAACCAATGTTTTGTACCATCGGGCCAGACAGCATAGACTTTTTTCTCATTGACAACACGGATATAATTTGAGGTTATATACGATTGAAATATAGCTTCGGGGACTATGATAGCTTTAGACGCATCAAGGCCGTAAAACTTTAATACTTCGGGCGTGAGATAACGCTTATATTGCCCAGTAACTACATAGATATCGGGCGTTCCTGCGTGCATAATCAACGACCCATCGTGGAGAGTCGAAATAAGCGCTGACGTCGCCTGATCAGTATATTCAATGGCGAGTGTCAACGGGGCTGAATCTTCACTCGAACCGAAATTTTCAGTCTTGGATACATTGACCGGCATGAGAATAAAACTGGTCCCCCTTGAAGGTACCGCGATGACATCCCCGGCATGCAAAGCTCGGACAGCCATATTTGCATCTCCATAATAAATCTGGAATTGAGAATTGTGCCAGCTAATTTTAACATTCTTGCCGGCTGGCACGGAAGAATCTAGAATGAATCGGTCCCAGTTCGGCTGCCAGGGTTTAAGCGAATATGAAAATGTATTTTGTCCAAATGACGTGAGTTGACGAGTATCGGTCGCCGGAACCTGAATGGTTTGAAGATTTTGATTTGTATATTTAAATTTCGAATCCTGACTTTGACCACCTATATAATTTGTCCACATCCAATCTCCAAAAACATCGCTAAAGCGTTCGGCGTAGTGATTATCGCCAAGCCATTTATTTATTGAAGCAATACCCATCAGTGGATTTTGAAGTGTCTCGAAAAGAATCTTGGACCCAAATCGGTCCACAAGATACTGGCCAAATAAAGTTACTGAAGCATAATCAATATTTGTGTTCGGCCATTCGGTTAAACTGTCGGTTGGATTTTGGAGAAATGTCGCAGCCCGCTGATAAAGGTCCGAATTTTGAAGATTATCATTGTAACCAGCCAAGGTAATAGCATATTGGGAACGCAATTCATTCAGCCAAACTTCTTCGGATGTATCCCGTAATAATTCTTTCTGATTAAATGAGGTCAGATGCTGAAATTCATGAGCGAGAAATATTTTCAAATAATTATTGCCCAGAGAGAGAACGTTGACTGTAATCATCTCGCGCTGATTTGAATTGGTAGTTTGAGCTGATGGACTGGCATTCGCGCTATCAAAATAGCCACCGGCCCCCGGATTTAAACGTTCTAAAAGAATTGTGACGCGTGAATCATTATCAACTCCGGGACTAGGTTCGGAGCCCCAGAACGCGGTTTCTTTAGGATAAATCGTATTGTCGAAATCCTGCCCAACTCCAATCAGCTTTTGGTTCAGAGTTTGTTGATCATATAAACTTAAATTATTCAAATAAGAATCCTCGATATAAAAATAAGCATGAGTGCTGACATGCTTCAGGGTTGCTGAAATCGAGGTCCGGCTCTGCGCGTCGTAGGTTGAATTAACAAAAAAAGTATGGTGTTCGCCAATATTATCCGCAAAAGCGCTACGACCCAAACTGGACATCGCAACCAAAATGATAAAACAGGCAACAAAGCGTTTAATCATGAGATATAGTATAACATATTTTGTTCAAATTGCTAATTTTTGACAAATGTGCTATTATAAAGTCAAATAAATGCGTAAGATTATCCTCTTTTTTATCGATATCGCCCTTCTGTATGGTTCTTTATTAGCCATGCTTGCTATCCGCTATGACGTAAATTTTTATGAAGAGTACCAACTTCACACAGTACCCTTCAGTATTATTTTCTTAATTTGGTTGGTTGTATTTTATATTGGCAGTCTTTATGATCCGCGCACGCTCCGCAATGGTATCTTTTTCTATTCTCGACTCTTTGAATCAATTACGGTCGCTACGGTTATATCCACCAGTTTCTTTTATTTGATACCTTTCTTCGGAATCGCCCCAAAGACCAACTTGGTTTTGTTTATCGCTATATTTGCCATATCGGAGTTTGTCATCCGTTCCTTATTTAACAATGTCGTTAAAACAAAATTCAGAAAACTGACTTTGATTGTCGGCGATAATGACCAAGCCCGAGAGTTGACCGAATTTATCAAAGATAACCCTCAATTGGGATATACGTTAAAAGAAATTATTGATTCGCGAGATGCTTCCCTTTTGGCTGAAGCCCTGAAAGACCGCCTTCTCGATACAATTGTGATAAGTTCTGACGCCTATCATCTGTCGGAGATAACTGATATCTTCTATAACGCTTTGGGTAAGAAAATTAACTTTTACAGTTTGACGACATTCTATGAACGGCTTACCGGTCGGGTGCCACTGGGTGCGATCGATCAAATTTGGTTTTTAGAAAATTTGAGTGAAGGTAATAAGCGCGCCTACGAGACCTTGAAACGTTTGGGGGATTTTGTCTTTGGTTTAATCTTTGGTATTTGCTCGCTCGTTGTCTATCCCTTTGTTTTACTGGCAATTCAAATCAGTTCGCCTGGTCCCGTTTTTTATACTCAAGTTCGAATTGGTCAACTGGGTAAACCGTTCCGAATGATTAAATTCCGAACTATGGTCCCTAATGCCGAAGCCAAGACCGGCGCCGTTTGGACTCAAGAAGGAGATAGCCGAATTACCAGGCTCGGCAGATTCCTCCGTCGCACCCGTATAGACGAACTTCCGCAACTCTGGAATATTGTCAAGGGCGATATGTCCTTAGTCGGTCCCCGCGCCGAACGGCCGGAATTCCATGAGACTCTCAATCGTGAGGTGCCCTTCTATAAAGAGCGCTACTTGATTAAACCCGGCCTTTCGGGTTGGGCCCAAATTAATTTTCATTATGGCTCCTCCGTCGCCGACGCCGCCGAAAAATTAAAATATGACTTATACTACATTAAAAATCGTTCCTTCTTCCTAGATTTAGGAATTATCCTAAAAACAATAAGAACAGCCCTCTCTCAAGCCGGAAAATAACCCCTATAAATATTAAACACTCGGTGTTTAGTATTTATAGGGGTTATTTTTGAAAAAGTGAAACGGGACCGAGGGGTCCCGTTGAAGTGAGGAGGTGAGCATTCAGTGGGAACGGGAATGCTCGGCGGGCATCTGCGAGTTTCTGAGCTTTGACCAGCGGGGTGGTTCGTCCACTTCGGGCAGTTCCTGTTCGTCGTGGCGAGGTCTTAGACTTTGCCACGAATTTTTACGGGAATTTAAATTGACTGTTTTCATTTCAAAAACCCGCCCACCAGTTTTCTTTTCCAATTTCTCACACCTCCTGCAAAAAGGAACGATGTGTTAAAAATAAAATAATTATAACAATTTTACAATGTGCATAACTCCGACGCTCGTCAAGACGAGGTCGGAGCCCCGACTGAAACGTCGGGGCTTTATTACGATTGATTAAATTTAATTCGCCACGGTAGCCAAATTGATTCCCAGATAACTTTGTTAGACATTTTAGATTTACCAATTCTTCGTTCTTTAAATGTTATCGGATACTCGGAAAAAGATGCGCCGGTTTTCATTAAACAATACTTAAACTCTACTAAAAAAGCATAGCCATTAGATTTAATTCCGGACTCAATAATCTTGGCTATTGAAGCGACCCGATAAGCGTTAAAACCACTCGTAACATCCTTAATAGAAAAATGTAATATAAACCGAACATACCAATTAGCAAAACGGCTAAGAAGCCGGCGGATTAAATTCCAGTTTTCAATTTTACCGTTAGACACATACCGCGAGCCGACAACAACGTCTGTTTCGCCAAGTTTATTGAGCAACTCCGAAACAACACGATAATCATGAGAATAATCCGCGTCCAGCGTTACGATTTTTTTATAATCTTTAATTAACAGCCATTTCATGCCCTCAATACAAGCTTGGCCATAACCTAAATTTTGGGTTCGAGCCAAAATAAAAAGCTTAGAAAATTTTTCCTGCAAACGAGTAATCAACTCTTGCGTTCCGTCAGTAGATTTATCGTCACAGATGAGAATTGAAACTTCTGGCATCAATTCAAAAATACCGGGTACGAGAGTTGAAAGATTATCTTTCTCGTTTAAGGTCGGAATTAATATAGCGGTGTCTAGATGTGAATTCATAAATTAAATAAATTGCCAGAGCCGTCCAAAAAGGTATCAGAAAAACCGGCAATGAATTCCAGAATACTTTACCAAAATAATTCCAAATCGGGAAAAAAACAAACAAGGAATCAGCAAAAACCAGGATCATCAGCCATTTGTATTTTAACAAATAACCAACTGAAGCTAAAGCGAATAATGTCGTCATTGGCAAAAGATACTTTGAAAAAGAAAAGGTCAAACTGCCCACAAGCAAGAAATTAAGCATTATAGCCAATATAATTTCCTTCCTTAATTTTAAATTTTTATTCCACAGCAAAGAAAGAGCACCGAGCACAATAATAAATGGCGATAACATTATTTTGCGGAAATGCAAAAGCAGGTTGGCGCCGACCCTTAAATAGCCTTTCGCTCCGAGAACAAAACTTTTCCCCAATGGCGGCGGATTGCCGGTATTAAAATTTCCTTGGTATGAATTAATCGCCGCGTTATTGACAAGGTGACCGGTTTGATAATAAGTTAAGCCAATATATATTAAGCCCAGCATTAGCCCGCCAATCAACCAGATTAGTCTTTTCTTAAAAAAAGCTTCTTTTAAGAAAAGCGGGAACAAAACTAAAGCAAATGGTTTAACGATACCACCCACCGCCCAAGCGATGGGTGTCCATTTTTTTTGATTTAGGGCTCCATAAATCACCAAAAGGGTGAAAAATAAGAGAGCCGCCTCTTGAAAACCCCGCATTAAGGTTACATAAGGATAAGGCATCAGGAGAAAAATAATTATTCCATAAATTCCCGCTTTAGCGGTGCCGTACAGCGTTTTAGCGCAAAAATAAATTAGAGGAATTGAAAGAAGCGTAAAAATCATAGATGCAAAAATGATTGAGTGGTGCGAATTGGTCAGCCAGAAAATAGGCACGGCAAAAAAAGATAGACCTTGAAACCCGTAAAATGATTTGAAATCCAGCTTACCCTCTGCCAATGACTCGGTAAAACCTTCATAATGAAACCCATCATCCATCATTACTGGTTGACCAAGTATAAAAAATACCACCATAGCAAGCAGGGAAAAACAAATAGTAATTGAAGATTTAGATAGACGCATTTTGATAATTATCTCTCTTTAAGAAACGATATAAATAAACAAAAGAAATAAAATGGGAAATTGTAAACCACAAACTCACCATAACCACCGCGCCCCATATCCCAAAATGACGGATAAGATAAATCCCAGCTGGAATACCTATGCCCAAAACTCCAAGGTTAATGGTGATTGAAGTTTTTACTTTATTGATAGCGCGCCACATGGGTCCGAGACCGACTCCGAGACCGAATAAAGCCCCATACACAATCAACCCGGCTACATATTTAACGCTCGGCATGAATACTTCTCCATATAAAATCCTGAATGCAAGCGGTGAAACGATAATCGCAACTACGGTTAGAAAAGTCGAAAGACCCAAGGCGTATAGCGACACTCGTAAAAAGTTATCGGCCATTTTGCTTTTGTCTTGAACTTGTATCCGAGGAAATTCAACATTAAGCAAAACTGATATTGGACCCAGTAGACTTAACGCCAGATTCACAAACCCAAACGCTAATTTAAAAAAGGTTACTTCAGTAGTCAATAAATACAAACCAACCAAAACTATTGGCAGAGACATATATAAATTACCCATATTCCGATCAACAGCAACCCAGACACTATAGCCAAAATATTTTTGGAGTGGCATGTGTTTGATATGACGAAGTAATTTTCGGAGCGAAGGTAAATAAATATCTTTTGTTCTTGCCCATTCCCACGCAAAAAGAGATATGAAAAAAATTATACTTGCGCCGGCGAGCTGACCGACCACCGCTCCGTACAAGCCATAACCCCAAAAAACAAACAGGAGTGAAAGACCAAATCGCAGACCTTGATCCGCCACTATCAACACCGTCATAGGTTTAATCCTACCCATAAGTTGAAAGGCAATCTGGGAAAAAGAAAAGAAAAATGTCGATATAATTGAAGCTACGACGACAACGCCCGCTAGTAATCCGATTTGAGTATCGTGATAAAATTTTCCAGCGAGCCAGGGAAGTACACTGACGATTCCCAACGAAATAACCGCCGTAATCATTGTCATTTTAATTAAGAACATAAAAGCTTCACCAATTTCTGAATTGTCTTTGCGAGCATAGGCCCGACCTAAAACCGTGGTCATGGCGTCTTGAATACCGGAACCGAGCAGAATACTCGTCAAACTAGCCAGACTGAACGCAATCGCATAAATACCAAATAAATGAGGCTGGAGAAGCCGAGCAATAAAAATCCCTGCCAGGGCCTGAATAAAACTCCCAATAAAACTCCCGGCTTGAAGCGAGGCGACATTCTTTACGAACTGATGCTGACGGAAATAGGTTATACGTTCAAAAAAGGTCATGGCTAAATTTGACACCGCAGAAACAATATCATATAAACATTCCGAGGGCTAGACTATGAACCTTAAAAATAAAAGATTTCTTGTGACTGGCGGCGCTGGTTTTCTCGGCTCTTTTGTGGTTGAAAAACTCCGATCCCATGGTTATACAAAAATTATCGTCGCTCGACACGAAGATTATAATTTAGTTTCAATGGGAGCGGTACGGCGTTTGTACGCTGATTCCCGACCGGAAATTGTCATTCATCTGGCGGCAAAAGTTGGCGGGATTGGAGCCAATCAGGCTCACCCCGGCGAATTTTTTTACGACAATTTGATCATGGGTGCTCAACTTATGGAAGTTGGACGCCAAATGCATATTGAGAAATTTATCGCCATTGGCACGGTTTGCGCCTATCCGAAACACACGCCTGTGCCTTTTCAAGAGTCTGATCTCTGGAACGGCTATCCGGAAGAAACTAACGCGCCGTACGGCCTCGCTAAAAAAATGTTGTTGGTTCAGGCCCAAGCTTATCGTCAACAATATGGTTTCAATGTTATTTATCTGTTGCCGGTGAATCTATATGGCCCGGGCGACAATTTTAATCCCGACTCATCTCATGTCATTCCAGCCTTGATTCGTAAGATTCTAAAAGCCCAAAAAATGAGAACAAATTATATTGAAGTCTGGGGCGACGGAACCGCTTCAAGAGAATTTTTGTACGTCGAAGATGCGGCTGAAGCAATTGTTCTCGCCACGGAAAAATACAACAAAGGAGACCCTATCAATATCGGTGCAGGTCGGGAAATAACCATTAAAGATCTCATAACCACGATTTGCCACCTTCTGAATTTTTCAGGCGATGTTCGTTGGGATACTTCGAAACCCAATGGTCAATCCCGCCGGTGCCTGGATACCACTCGCGCGGAAAAAGAATTCGGATTCAAAGCCACTACTGACTTTTTGACAGGACTCAAGAAGACCATTGCTTGGTATTTGAAACATAAAGACCGCTAAATGCGGTCTTGTTTTATTTCACTATCCACTTTGAGAATTTGACACTTTTTGACACTTTTTGATACGTTATAGATATGCACGAAATACAACCTCACGAAGTCTACACCGCCCAAGAAGCCCAAGGCCTGTTAAAAATAAGCAGTAGCACTATTAAACGGCTTATAAAAAAGGGTGTACTTCGGGCTAACAAAGTCGGCGGGCAATATCGAGTCTTGGGTAAGGAGTTATTGAGAATACTTTCTCCTGTTGTAGAAAGAAAGGCCGTAAGAACTTATCAAGTATTAAAAAAGAAACTTAAGAAAAAATTAAAGAATTGGTAAAATCTGACTA
>OBEQ011179521.1_pt1 | contig 16241 bp, 30 predicted proteins | sample 1670901 | NCBI WGS metagenome assembly OBEQ01 (sample SAMEA104232315, study PRJEB22302) | groundwater metagenome | biome: forest; feature: aquifer; material: groundwater | place: USA | collected 2011-08-07 | depth 5.4 m
CCTACGCCGAGAATCCGGCATCCGCGCACATCCCGCTTGGCTTGCAGGTTCCTACCGAGGTCGCACTGCCGGCGTTCGTTCGTGCACGAAAGCCGCGTCCGATTGGAGCGGCACGAGGCCGAAGCGTCGTCGCCTCACCGACGACTCGTATGTTCGCCGTCGGCACGCTTGCGAACGGCGTTCCGGGGACGATGGAGACGTTCGTCGACGAGAGCGAAGCCTTGGCGCGCTACACGGAACTGGCCGCCGCGGGAGAGCCGGTGCGCTTCGGTACGTTCGAGGCGCTTCCGGTAAAGCTCGTCGCGGTCGTCGATCGAGGATAGGCTTGGGTTGGCTGCTTCGCTCGCTTCGGCTCTTTTCTCCGATCGACATTCCGCAGCGTCGGGGCTTTGCCTCAAAGGGGCGGCGGCGGCGTTTTCTGCCTCAGAAGTACCGCCGTCGTGCCGTCGCCTGCCTCAAAAGCGTGTGCCTAATGTGCCTACACCGTGACACAACGCCAAGCTCGAAGCTGGCGTCGCTACCGCCGGAACGCGGCGTACAGCAGCCCGCCTACGGCGAGCACGACACCGCCAAACGTGAGCGCGGCGCGCGGCGAGATCCCGTCGACGCGCACACTGGGGGGCGGCCGTTACCGCACGCTGGCGCCGAGGACGTCGGTGCCGAGCAGGTAGTCGCTGGTGGCGCACTTCGCGCCGAGCATGTCGAAGCGTCCGGGCGCGTAGTCGCGCCCCAACCCAACTCGGGCAGGTTCATGTTCTGTCTCCTCTGTCCGAGTGCTGATCCCGTGTTCCTGCACGGGGTCGCCGGGTGGGGCGCGACTAGGCGCTCGGACGGTGTTGATCAAGGATCATAGAGCGTACACGGCGACCGAGCGAACTTAAGAGGCGGACGAAAACCATCGTTGACTTCGACGGCACGGTCTTTCGCATAACGAAGTTCCGGGAGGCACCATGAAGCGCATCAACATCACGAGCAAGCGGCAGCCGCGAATTCGGCACGTCGGGCCGTTCGAAGAGCGGGTGCCTACTGCTCGTGTGGGAGCGGCGCTCGCCGGAGAACCGCTCGCCACCGTACCGACGGGAGCGACACCTCCCACGTTGGCGAGCTTGCGTCATGAGATTGCGCAGCGCCTCACATCAACGGGCGAGAGCTGATCCATCGCTTCGCGAAACCGCTCGTAGCAACCCGGATGGTTTAGAACGCCGTCGATGTCAAGGAACACCAGCGGCGGACCTACACGGGGACGAACACCGACGCAGCGCGGGCTGCGCAAGTCCTCGCGAAAGTCCATCTAACGCCGCTTCGTGGTCAGCTCTTCCCGACGCTGCGCAATGACCGAGCGGGTGATTTCGGCTGCTGCCAAGACGATTTCATCAGTCGGATCGTAGTCCTCGCAGGGCTCGCAGTCAAAGTTGTCCCAGCCAACGCGGAGCGCGTAGTCAAGGCAGCCCGCGTAGTGCGAGCAGTCGACGTTCCGCTCAGACGGTTCGAACTCGCCGGCTTTGGTTGGCCCGACGACGAGATGGAGCGCGGCGCTCGCTGCGCGTCGGTGTCGGCGCTTGGCAGACTGCGAGATCGCTTTACTAAGCCTTGATCGATTCATAATTATAGAAGATCCGAGAAGCGAAGGCCCATTCCGAGCGGCACCGCAGCAGCTAGCTTTACCCCGTCGGAAGCTCGATAGAGCGCCAGGCGTTCGTGCCGCTGTTCAGCAAGCTGCCGAAGGACCGGGAGCGCATCTTCGATGAATAACGTCAGTGTCGCGACGTGGTCCCGGCCCGAACGAACGTCGTAGGACGGTATCAATGGACGACTCCTTCGGCCAGTGTCTTTGCGGCTTCGGCGAGTCGTGCGAGATTTGCACGACCATTGGTCGACAGATCGTGTTCCACAGCGATCTCATAGAGCCGCGCAGCGGCGACGTAGAGGTCTCGCGCGCAAGCCAGCTTCCCGGCTTGGGTGGCGATCGAAGCGACGGCACAGAGGTGTTCGGCGACGGAGCAGTTGGTGATCACAATCATGGCCATTAGCGAGACCCTTCGCGCAAACACCATGCGCCAGCTTTTTCGACGGATGGCGGACGGTCGCCGCCTTGGCCTTTGAGCCGGCCTTCGTACCAGAGGCCACGGGTTACGATGACGAGTGCATCTTCGGCCGCGAGGCTGCAGCCCTGAAGATCGCCGTCTTTGGCGCGCGCTCGCGCCCAGATGAGTGCGCGTTCAGCGAGCCGGTACGACGCCGAGGAGTAGCTTCGAAGCTCTGCGTCGTCGCGCATCGTATGACGGCATGCGGCGAGCGCGCCGCCCAAAACGGCGCCAAAGAGAAGCATCGCGAGAAGGACGCCGAGCGCAAACTCTCCGGCGCGGTGAAGCGCGCAGCCTATCTTCTCAATCACCGTCACGTCTGCCACGGACCTTTTTGATCTAACGCCGCGAAGACCGCCGGATATCCGCCTTGGTGATAGGCTATTTCGAGATCGGCCCAGCGTAGGCCGTGCGCGTGAACTGGCAGTTCGACGTGCCCGGAGTCTTTGAAGCTTCGCGTCTGCGTGATCGGCCAGTAGTAGCCAGCAGTGAGCTGCAATTTGACGGCCTCTTCGGCTAAAACGACGTAGTGTTCATCGAGATAGTCCGGCTGGAGGCCGTCGGCGAGGTTTGCATCTGCGTCTCTTACCAAGTCGCAGCCGACGCCGAACGGGTGCGGGCCAGTATTCCCGCGCGCGTTTGTCACGGTCTTCCCGTAGGCGGGATCTGACAGTGTAATTGGTTTGCCATCACGGTCAGTCGTCCGACCGATCGCGTAGAGCCGCTCTTGCTCGGCAATGGATCTCAGTCCTGACGTCGCGACGTAGAGAAACCCTCGACTAAGGCACGCACCGACCAGCATCCCGAGCTTCCGCGCAAATGGCGGATAGAGTGCGGTGAGCTTTATCCGATCGAAGGCCGTTTGCATTTAGTTTAGCCGTTGCAAGTAACGCGCAGCCTTGTTCGCCGCTGCGGCTGCGTCGTAGTGTCTACGAAGAAGCGCAAGATACTGCGCTTCGATCGCAGCGGCGCGCGCCGCCTTGGCGCTTACCTGACGCTGTACACGCCGCGCCGAGGCGCCGGTCAGAAGAAGCCCGAGAAGGCCAAGCAGGATGAATCCGAGGCCGACGAACGTCACGCCCTACCTACGCTGCGCTGCCGCTCGCAGGCGGCGGTTTCCACGTCGCAAGAAGTCGCTTGGCGGCGGCGTTGATCGGGTGTAGGCCGCGCGACGAGATACACATGACCGAGGTTTGTCCGTGCTCGGCGATGAACGTTACGCCGTCGACGGTCCAGGCGATTAGCCGGACCCAGACAAAGCCGCGGTGGTCGGGGGCGGTCAGAACGGCGAAGTAAGCAGGCGCAGCCGTGTTTCGGTTGGCGCAGACGGCGTAGGCAGAATTCGCCTGCAGCACATACTCCCGTCACGCCGACTCCGGCTTGTGCAAGGCTTCGTCGGCAGCCTTGTCGGCCTCCTTGGCGTCCTCACGAAGCTTATCGAGATCCGAGCCGGCAGCGGCCTTCGCCGCAGCGAGCTGGGCGAGGACGTCTTCGTGAGAAACCACACCGTCTCGGAGCGCTTTTATAAGCTCAGTGATGCCTTCTTGGATTGCCGGGCCTGCAGCGGCGATAAGACTGATGATTTCAGCGATTCCCATCTTATGGCGTTCCTTTCGCGACGCCGACGGCCTCAAGAAGACTACGGATCTCTCCAGCGAGCCGAACGACCGGCGCCAAAAGCGCGTTGAAGTCAACCTTCTGGCCGCCGATCTCAGCGGCAGCAATCGCCTGCTCGGCGACGAGAATCGCCGCGTAGATCGTCGCGAACGCGGCAATTGCCCGGTCGCGCACAAGCCGGAACTCGGCCAGAAGCGGTCGGCCTTTGGCCTCGACACAGGCGTTGAACGTCGGATCGCCCTTACAGGCCGCGCGGACCTCCGCGACGATCGCTTGTTCGTGCGGGGCCTGATACGCATCGAGCGCGCGCTCGGCCCCGGAGAGCGTGAGGCTAATACCAGTCAGGGTTTGGCGCGCGCGATCGGATTGGGCGACGGCGCAAGCCGCGAGAAGCACAAAGAGAATTGCTCGCGGCCAACGATGACCCCCAAGCTTCGCGATCATCGCTCAAGGCTAGCGCGAGATCGCGAAGGGTGTCAATAGATGAAATACGTGACTCGTAGTGTCACGTAGGGTCACTCTGAAGTCTGCGCTGCCGCTACACGCTTGACGACGCGATCGACGCTGTCATCTCCGATCTCGATGATGATCGCATCGCGATGACCGTTGAGGAGATGTTCGTGGCAGACCTCGGCGAGCTTTGGACCGGCGAGGATAATGTCGAAGTGCCGGAAGGCGTGTTCGACCTCAACTGGCGTCACTGCGATTGTATACGTGTCGATGGCGAACTGCGCGACGAGCCCCTCGGCGAGCCGCCGCGCACGATCGACGTCAGCTACGCAGATAAGCGCATGCCGCCCAAACGTCGCGACTTGCTCGCGAAAGCGGCGGTGCGCTTCGGTCAGTGTTGCAGCCTTCGCTTCCAGCTCATCGAGTTGCACTTCTCTTGGCCCCTTTGATCGGCGCTCACGGCTACATGCCACTGTACAAGACGTCGCGGACGATCACGAGTTAGTCACCGTCGTCCCGTCGCCGACCGAGGAGTAAATAGGTCCGATCACGCTCTTGTTCAAGCTCTAGCAGGCGCCGTCCGAGACCCGAGACAGTTTTCGTATTTTCCTCAAGCGCGTGCTGATAGGCCCGCTCGCGTTCGAGTGCGTCTTTTAGGCGCTTGTCGGCGAGCTGCTCGGCTCTTTGGTAGAGCCGCCAGATGACGTAGCCCTCGACGACGACGGCGACGCCAAGGACGCCATACGAGAGAAGCTGTTTGATGACTTCAGGGGGCATCTGCGTCCTCGAACTCTAGCCGAAGGCTTGTCCTCTCGGGCGGCAGGTTTCCGCGCGCGGTAAAACCCTGCACGATCCCCGTCCACGCCTGATCACTGACGAAGTCACCGATCGTTGCGGCTTCACGGCAGGGCCAGCAGACGCGCCTGGGGAGGCGCTGGCGCGTGGCTCCGACGATGAGGACGGGCCGAAAGAGCCCTGTTCGAGTGCCTTTACACGCTTTGCGCAGCTCGCACCAGACGGTTCGATTCACGAACCGACCTTACAGCCGTCCCTCGACGGTGTGAGAGAACCGTTGATGTAGGCGAGATGGCAGTAGGGATCGGTTGTGCAAAACGCCGCGTGACGCTCAGCCGACGTCATCGCGTCGGGATCGGGCCGAACGCAGACGTGGCAGGGATCGCCGTGGCCTTTCCGTGCGCAGCGACGGCAATAGTCGTGGGGGAGCGGCGGATCGACGTAGGGGTGTGGACAGTCGTTCCAAGAGCGCCCGCAGTGCGGGCAGAACGGTGCCGGTGCAGACACGCCCTAGTTTACAATCTCGCATCGGTGCTTCGCAACTTTTGTCGATTTTCAGGATCGCTGAAAGCGCTTGCGTAGGCGACGAGCGCGAAGGAAGATGAAGAAGATGCTGCGACGAGAGCGAAGGGTTAGAGAAGCGAGGCTCGACCGGCAGTCACAGCCGTTTCGAGATCTCGTCCAGCGCTGGGCGCAAGAGCGCAGCCTTGGCTTCGCAGGCGGCTGGTACGCAGTGCCCGGCTACTGGCGCTACGAGCTTTGGAACGCGCGCCTTACCGTTTCGATCGCTGAAGACGGCAGTTTCGCACATGTTACGGACGCTACAGGCACCGAGATCGTTGCTAAGACCGTTCGTGGACTTCGGATCGCACTCACTAGGCTTTATGCGTAGCGTCCGTGCCGGCCGGCACCTGCCTCAGAATCGTCAGCGATGAGACGAGCGCGCGGAGCGCAAGCTGGATTCCAGATGCAACCCGACGCGACGTCCCAACCGTAGTACCAAAGCGGGCCGTATCGAAGGCTATGTTGATACGGTGCGATTTCAACGCCGCAGTAGTCTTTCGCCACACGGCGCCAATCGATCGAGCGCGTTGTCGTGCGACCTAGGGCAACGCCGAATTTCTGTTCGAAAGCAACGACTGCGTCCGCTGTTCGGAGAGATAGGATCTCGGCGCCACGCGGGATATCAAGAACGTAAGTATACGGCCCGTACCAATTCGCCTGTTCGGAATCTAGCCAATCAAGCCAGCTTTCGCCAATCCCATACCAAAGTCCGCGCGGCTTGAAATCGACTTCCTGCTCGTACGTCAGGTCATCGGGCTTTCTCCAAGGCTTCGACAAGTTGGCAATGCGCGCCTTAGGGTACTTCGCTCGGACGAGTGCAATCGTTGTTTCGAGGCTCATGGCTCAAAGCATCTGCTGCGGCCCACCGCGGATCCAGAGCCGCCCCCACTTGTCGACCGCGTGCCGGTTTTCGTCGACACCCCAGAAGTGCCACCACGCATCGGGCGGCGAGAGCGGCCAGTCGGTCGTTTCGATGACGTAACGATACATGCCCGGCGCGGTCTGAACAAGAAAGCTTCCGGGCTGCCCGAAGCCGGCATCGAACGTCGGTTGTTCTTCCCCAGGCTTGAGATAGCAGAAGTAAACTTCTTCGGGATCGTGATCGAGCGCAATGTCGATCGTCACGGGGTTCCCACGGTCGACAATCTCGATGGGAACTTCGTAGCTTGGAAGGTCGATCTGCGACATTGATCAACCGTAGAGCCGCAGGAAGTCTGCCGCTTCGCGCGGCGACGCGCCGGTTTCGAAGAGCAGCTCTCGCGTCTGGTAGAACGACGCGAGCACTTCTTCTGGCTCGATGTTGAGCAGCTCCGCGACCTCCGCGAGCCAAGTCCGCCAACGATCGTCGGTCATCAGCGCGGCTTGTATATGTGCCGCCGTTTCTTACGCGACGCTCGTCGTCGGAGATCTGGATATTGTTTGATAACCCACTTTCGGAAGGCGCGTTCCTCCTCGGCCGACATCGAAAGGAGTTCTGCGTAGTCAACACGTGCGCCTTCAACGAAGGCTTGCGCGCCTGAACGGGAGAAATCGAGCGCGGCGCCGGTCGCTTGCAAAAAATCGTGCCCGATTAAATTGATCTTCTGCGCGCGCGGCGTGAAGTTGCCGTGGTTATCAACCACGCCGACAGGTACAGCCAGTGCTAGTTGCGCTTCGCTCGCGCCGATCTTGACTGTAGCTGGCACTTCGAGTCCGACAACGCGCTGTCCGCCGATGCCACCGATAGTTACACCTTTGGAGGTTAGTGTGTCCGCACCGAGTCGCCGACCGATGTCTAGCCGAACGAGGGTAACGTCGGCGCCAGTATCGACTTTCCCGACGGCACTGGCCTGGCCGTGCTCGTTTCGAACAGTGAAACGCTTGTGAATGCGGCCCATGTCGAGACTCTAGCGTACTGTCACGAGCGCGTCAACGAGGTCTTCGCCACCGACCGTGACTACGCCCGCGCGATAGTGAGACAGGAGTGCCGAGCGCGTCCGGAACCGTCGCTTATGCGTGAGGCAGACGAACTTCTCGCGGCGGACTTTCTTCCCCGGCCACCACTGCTGGCGAGGACCACCACGCGTAACGAGTTTCGGACCGCGCTTGACTCGGCAGACGTAGCGGCCATTTTTCTTACGGCAGACACGCTTTCCGCGTGCGAGCTTCGCGCGATAGCGATTGACGACGGCTGCAGCTCTGGCCGTGGCTTCCTTCACTGAGAGGCCACGATCAACATAGGACTCTCTAACGTGGGCAAACATGCGTTGAAGTTTTGTCATTGACCTGCCCATTCGTCGGCTTCGTCGAGCGCGCCGAGAACCACTTGGATCGAAGCGCGTTCGCCGTCGTACTCGGAAACGATCTCACGTCCACCGGGACCAAGCAAAACAAGATCAAGCCACCAGAGCCGCTCCTCGCCGGTCGGCTCTAACGAATCGATGAGGCGCAGGCGCCGTCCGCGCTTTCGCGCAACGACTTCGAGCCTTGGCTCGTCGCTCGTCGACTCGACGGCTGATTCGATCAGCCAGCCGAGACTCGTCAGATGCGCCGTGAACGTCGCGAGCCGTGAGGGATAACGCGGCATGATCAATCCACTATGCGGCCTCGACGAACGCGTCGTCATGAACGATCATTTCGCAGGGGTATTCTTCGTACTCGTCGTCGGAGTACGGAATGCGGCTCAAAACAACCAAATCCCAAACGCCATACTGAAGGGTCGGCCTTATCGCGCGCACGCGAAACTGCGCATTCCAAGTTGGCTTGCACTCGATTAGATGTCGAGGCGTTGGTACGCCTCTTACCGCGATCGGCCGGATCCCAATGACCCGCCTTGGATCCACGATTCGAATGATGTGGCCCTTCGCCGTGGGCGGCTGCCGGTAACGCATTAGCAATCTTCCGTTGTAGTCATACGCGTACAGCTCGGATCCCTGCAATCTTCGCTGATTCTCGCCCGACGAACAACTTTTCGATTGCCGCTTCGGCCGCTGCTCTCGTCCGATATAGTAACGATCGACGCTGGCTCCAGGCAAACGGGACACGATCGTCTGCAAGCGTAGCGCCGTCACGGCGAACGATCTGCCAGAACGTAGGAGTCAGCCGCGTGTAGCGTCGCAGCGGTCGACGCCGCGTCACTTCTTGTCCTTGTCATAGCGATGCCGCCGCGCATAGGCGCGGATCGGCTCTGGGATAACGGCTTTTACCCGTGCAGCTTCGCGCGGTCCGTAGAGAATACCGATCAAGTTGAGGAAATTAAGCCACAAATTCCGCGCCGGTTCAACATGCGACATCTCGTGAAGATACCGCTCAACAAGCGTATGGACGTCAAGTGGCTGTCGCTTGTGTGCGGCTTCGATCGCTTGTACGTCCTTCGTATAGCCACGAACGGTCTTGCTGAGTGCTAGATCGTAGAGATCAGGGACGAGAACGGTCAGTTGGTTAAGCTCAAGCGACGGTTGTAAACGTGTCTCAGCCTCGTATGGAATATCTGCGACGCCCGCCCGTGTTACGTCGATTGGAATGCCTGTCTCGGCTTGCGCGATACAGATCGCGTCACAAAGTGCGACGGACAGCGAAGACCAAGTATCAATGTCCGTCGTTCGATGCTTGTCGTCGTACGCGAGTGCCAAGGCGCCGCCGCCAAGAACGATCATCGTCTCCGGCGTCGATAGGTGTTGATCGACACACGCAAAGAACGTTCGTATCTCGTCAGCCGTGTAGCGTCGCATCGTAAGTTCCTTCCTGACGCGAAACGTGCTTGCGGAACGCCATCTGGAAGGCGTCTTCTCCCATGTTCATGTACAGTTTCCATCGACGTGCTACACGTGGCGCGCGCTGTCGGGCGAGCATCTTTGAGATCTCGGTTCGCCGGTCGGTCAAGAATAGATATGTTGACGCTACGCAACGACGATCTTGCAGACGTTTTGCCCACTTGCTGAATCGCTTGTCGCCAGAGAGCTTGGCAGTCAGATCTAAGTAAAAGCCGAGGCTGCGCTTTTCGCGCTGACAGCGCGCTTCGGTCAGGAGCTTTTTCGGAACGATCCGATCGCGGTTTTTGTAAAGCACCACGGGTAGGATCGAGCCGATCGTCGCGTCATGATGTGAAAAGGCAACGCCGCGGACGATTGCTGCCTCGACGTCATCGACGGCTGCGTATGCGCCGTAAAGCGGCGCTCCAAGCGAGAAGAGTTCACCCCGCACGCGATCACCGTCTGGAGGACTCTCGCCACTGGCCGCGATGGCGCGAAGCGCCGCTATCAGTGGATGTTGGGCGGTCACCGCGAATGTCGCTGGCTTAGGCCAACGCACAGTGGCCGTTACGATGCCCCGATCGACCAGCTCTCTGAGTTCAGCGTGCACCGTGGCATAGCCAACGTGCGCATAGGCTGCAAGTTCGCGCGCGGTGCCTGTAACGTTCTCTTTGAAAAGCGCCGTGATCACGCGCCGCCGCGCCGGCGAGCTGACAAGATAGTCGAGCACTTCAGAAGCTTATCGACAAGTGCGATACTTGTCAAGTCTTCGTCGCTGACTTGGCCGACATCGCCAGCCGTCGGGTAGCACCGGCGGCGTTAGAAATGGCCTTTCTTTCGGACGCCTTCGACAAGATCATCGACGACCTCGCTAGGCTCGCCGGGCCAGTGCGTAAGTGTCGCTCCGGTGCCGGTAAAGCCAAAGGCGCCGCGCGCCTTGAACTTAGCGACGAACTCGGCCGCCGCGCAGTCGGGACACCGATCAGTGTTGAAACAGCGATTGTCGATCGACTGACCCTCGGTAGCGATCCGATCGCAGCCGTGGCCGCCGATCATCGTAATCTCGATCCGGTGCATACCCATCCGTTTACTCCTCGTCTTTGTGAATCGTAGCATGAACTGCGGGCAACGAAACATCGGCGGCGACCGACGGCGTCGTGACCTTAGCCTCTGCCCGCGGCGAAAGGATCGTCAACTCGGCCCGCGGCATCGAGATACACGCGACGGCTCTTGGGACCGTAACGCGAACGCCGCCGCGGAGAGCTTCCCACGGATCGGGAGTGAAGATCCACTGACAAGTTCGCCAATCGTAGTAGGCCCACTCGTCTTGCGGCTGCCGATCACTCCACGGATCGCCGCCAGTGACCGGCGGCACGCTCGGCGTAGGCGGTGTCGGGGCGGGCGGTAGGATCGGCTCTGACGTACCGCCGGCTTCGATCGGCAGAAAAGCTCCGCGCACCGTGTCAGGAAAGCGGCCCTCGACAAGCGGAGGGACAAGGGCGGCTAGCGAAACCGGCGCAAACTCGAACGGTGTCTGTGCGGCCGGCCGTGTGACTTCCGCCGGGAAAATAGCTTCGGCAAACGGCGCGGTTCGCTCTGGCTCGGGAGAGATCTCGCTTACCGCAAGCTGCTGCGCGGGCGGAAAGACGCGCCGGTCGATCCAGTCAGGAAAAACCGCGACAGCGATCGACGATGTGCGCTCGGGCGCCGGCGAGATTTCCGTTATCGCTTGGAACTCGGCGATCGCAGGAGGCGGGAAGCGATCTGGATAGTAGACAGCCGCAAGAGGACTCGTCCGCTCAGGAGCGATATTTGCCGCGTAAGCTGGAAACTCGGTGACTCGCTGTGCCGCTTTTACGTCGTCGGGATAGACAGTGACGGCCAAAGGACTCGTACGCTCAGGCTTCGGTGGGATCTCGCTTACCGCAAGCTGCTGCGCGGGCGGAAAGACGCGCCGGTCGATCCAATTCGGGTAGTCGACGGAGGCGAGCGGCGACGTCCTCTCTGGCTGCGGCGAGATCTCCGTTGTGAATTGGAACTCGACGACGCGGCCGGCGGCCAAGGGCTCGTCTGGGTACGTCGCGCCGAAAAACGTCGGTGGCGGCGGTGGCGGCGTCGCTGGATCGCCGTACGCTTGCCGCTCGGCGATCACGGGTGCAGGGAATCGGTCTTGGTAGTAAACCGACGCGAGCGGGCTCGTACGCTCAGGCTGGGGCGGAATCTCACTCGCTGCAAGCTGCTGTGCAGGCACAAATACGCGCCGGTCGATCCAGTCGGGGTAAAGCGTGATCGCGATGGGGCTCGTACGCTCAGGCTTCGGTGGGATCTCGCTTACCGCAAGCTGCTGCGCGGGCGGAAAGACGCGCCGGTCGATCCAGTCTGGATAAACAGTAGCGGCAAGAGGACTCGTGCGCTCAGGCTGTGGCTGGATCTCGCTCGCTGCGAGGAACTCGACGACCCGCGCTGCACCGCGCACGGTGTCCGGGTAGACAGCGACGGCCAAAGGACTCGTACGTTCAGGCTTTGGGTCGAGGTTGGCGAGCGCAGGAAAGTCGGCCGCGCGCGCGGCAGCTCGGACGGTGTCTGGAAACGACACTGGGAACTGCGTCACCGTCGGGGGCGCGGGGTCAGCGTACGCCTGAGCGATCGCAGTACGTAGCCCGGCGATGAACACCGGATTGTCCGATGGCGGCATCCACGAGAGATCCGCACCGGGCTCGTTTTGGAGTTGCGCTTGTTGCGCTGGAATCACAGCTTAGCAGCTTCGCTACGGCCGCCGCGCGACCGTCCACATATGAGACGAAAACCCATGATCGGCGAGGAACTGCTGAAACGGCGTCCCGAGACGATCCCAATCGTCGATGAGAACCCGCTGAAGAAACGGCGAGGCAAGCTCGTGTTTTCCTACGAGAACGGCCTTCCGGACAAGCTCCGCGTCGAGCTTCCCCGGCGTGGTCACTTCAAGGACGTCAAAGCCAACACGCGTGAGAAGAACGCGCATCGACTCGGGGTGAAAGAGGTTCAAGTGCTCGTTATCTACGGCGGTAGACTTTTCACGCAATTCTTGCACGTCGAACCCGAGCCAGTTCGGGCAAGTCAAGACGAGAAAACCGCCAGGGCGAAGGATCCAATACGCGGCGCGGGCGAAGTCGATCGGAGAGAATAGATGCTCGATCGTTTCAAAGCTAGCGATCACGTCGGCCAGGAGCGGAGCGAGCTTTTCGAAAGGGGTTTCAATGACTTCGAGGCCGCGCCGGCGACACGTCGCGGCCAAGTCGGGCGTTGGCTCTACTGCCACGAGTCGATCGAAGCGCTTGGTGCTTCGCGCTTCTTCTAGGAACGTGCCGAAGCCGGCACCGACTTCTACGAGCGTCCCGCCGGTATGCGAAGGATCGTGCGTACGAAGAAGTTCGATCAGGCGCTCGACGCGCGGCCGAAAGAGACGTTCTCTCCGCGCATTTTCAGAAGCCGGGAAGATGTGCGTGTTCCAGTAGGCCATGTTCTCGGATTTCTTGTAATAATCTGCGAGGATCTCGGGCGTCGGCCGCGGTGTCGCATAGAGCGTGCCGCAGATCGGACACTCACGAAACGACAGGAACTTTACGAGAGTCGGGGGTGCGAGCCACCTCGCCTCTTCGCCGCAGGCAGGGCACGGAACACAGACGAAGTCGGCCTTCCTCGATAGCATACGCTCGACATCGCGCATCCAGCGGCGCTCTTGCTCAGCCATCAGACTGTCGGGACGGATCTCTGTTTCGCGCATGCTTTAGCTTACTCCTATTGGCTAGGAACCATCCGTCGGCATCGGAATTTCTTCGTAGACGAGGCCAATCCCGAAGGTCGCACCACTAATGCCGCCGCCAGCGTTAATCAATTGAATTCCCCAGGAGTTTCCGGGATAGAGAACGATTTCGCCGTTGAGTTCGTCGACAAGCGTGCCTGGCAGGCTAGTCACAGCAGAGGTCTGCGCAGTCACAAAGCCGAAGGGTCGGTAGACTGTAGGGACAGCACTAAATCCAGGAATCGACCCGCCCACGACGGCAGCTTTGACAATTGCCTTTGAAGTGATGCCACCAACGAGCGAACAGTTGGGTGTCAGAGCCGTTCCGCCGCTCTGTAGCGTTATTGGCACAGAACCAATGACGTGGTAAAGGCATCCCGGCGTGCTAGTGCCCCCAAGGTACGCCATCGTCAAGCGATCGAACGAGAGAATGGCACCGCTGCCCGGCGGGTTTCGCAAGACAAAGGACGCGCCGGCTCCGCCAGTGCGACTTGAAACAACAACGCCGCGTGCGTCGGTCGACGCACAAAAGCGAAAGGCACGGAGGCTTCCCTCGTAGAGCGAACCGTGTATCGGCTGAACAACCTGCGCGCCGTCGCGTGTCCCGCGCGCTCGGATCCACAGCGCGTCGGGTTTTAGAAGGATAACGCCGGCGCGAAGTTCGCGGTCCACGACCGCTCCTACTCAGCCGCCAACGATCGAGACGGATGGCACTTCTTCGTACGCAACCGATACGCCGTAGACGCCACCCGAAGTCGCCGCCGTACCGATGAGTTGGAGCCCCCACGTCGCGCCTGGAAGCAGCATAATCTCGCCGTTCACTTCGTCAATAAGCTGCCCCGGGTTGTTCGTCGCCGCCGACGTCATGACGGTAGTAAACCCAAGGGGTCGATAGATCGTTACCGCCGCATTGAACGTAACGGTTCCCGACATTGCCGTAGCAACGCCGGCAGGCCCGCCGACGAGTGAGTTCTGTGACGTGATGGCCGTACCCGCCGTCGGGGCAGCACCGGCGACAGGATTGATTACATGGTAGAGGCATCCGACGGCCGACGTTCCAGATTGATACGAAACCACGACTTTATCGATCACAACATTGACGTAGCTATTTCGTGGATTGTAAAGACTAAAAAACCCAGACGATCCGACTGCCGTCGCAGTCAGCGCGGAAACCGTAACCCCGGCTACGCCCGTCGACGCGACGTACTTGAATGCGCGCAAGCTAGCTTCGTAGAACTGCCCGTGAAGCGGCTGAACGGTCTGCGCGCCGTCGCGCGTAGCGCGGCTCTTGATGTACGCGCCGTCGGCGACTTGCCGGATGAGTCCTACGCGGAGATCCAGATCTGGCATCTTAGCCTCTTACCCACCGGCGATGCTGACAGACGGAACTTCTTCGTACGAGATAGCGACGCCGTAGATCGCTGTACTTGACGTCGCCGCGCTGGCAAAGAGCTGTAGCCCCCAAGTCATCCCCGGGAGTAGAATGATCTCGCCGTTTACTTCATCAATGATAATCGCCGGATTCTGCGTTGACGCCGACGTCATGACCGTCGTGAAGCCGACAGGGCGGTAAGGCGTTCCTGCTGTATTCAAAACGACTACGTTCCCAGAGCCGCTTCCCGTAAATGCTGTTGCGATGCCTGCAGGCCCTCCGATCAGGCTATTCTGCGGAGTGATCGCAGTTCCACCCGTCGGGGCCGCACCCACAACAGGGACAATGACGTGATAGAGACAGCCGACGACGGAGGAGACATTCGCGCCGCCGTTCGTATACGATATGAAAAGCTTGTCGAGAACGACGTTTGTGTAGCTATTCCGCGGGTTATAAAGCGCGAAGAAACAGCCAGTGCCCGATGCCGCGAGCGAGCTAAAGAGCGTCCCGCCGACTCCCGTCGAAGCCACGTACTTGAACGCGCGGAGCGTCGCCTCATAGAACTGCCCGTGAAGCTGCTGAACGGTCTGCGCGCCGTCGCGCGTAGCGCGGCTCTTGATGTACGCGCCGTCGGCGACTTGCCGGATGAGTCCTACGCGGAGATCCAGATCGGGCACGGCTCAATCCTCCACGACAGGATGCATCTTCGGCCGCGGCCAGACGCATGCGCGCATCGTCTTACGCAGGACGCCGTCCTTGGTTCGCGGCGCGGGCGCCGGTAGCACCGTCACGAATCCGAGCCCGGCCAGATGTCGTGCGCAGGCGTAGTTGTCAGCGAACCGCTCGGCCCAAACGACCGACCGTCCGAGCGGACCAAACGCGCGCGCGAGGAGAAGCCGCCCAGCGCGCAACGCGACGCCTTTTCCGCGGGCGACAGGCTCACCCAACATGATCCCGTACTCGGCGCTGCCGCTTTCAACACGTACGTTGGCGAGTCCGCAGGTTCCTACTGGCGCCCCGCGCCAAACGATCACAAATTCTTCCCGTTCTTTGACCGATCGGAACCACTGGATGTGCGCCTCAATCGTCGGTCGCTCCTCAGCGAAGAGCCAACAGTGAACGTCGTCGCGACCTCGCCAGCCGACAATGAGCGCGGCGTCTGCCTCTGTCACCGGGCGAATCGCGACTTCTCGGGCCGTCGCGGCGATCATTCTTTTGGTCTCACCGCAGCGTCGATCGTTACGAGTAAGTCACGGATATCACATAGGATCTCTGTGTGCGTGTGAAGAATCGCGAGCGCCGCTTCGTCGTAGGTCGGCGCGACCCAACCATCTCCCGAAGGTGCCGGCTGAAGACCGACCATCGCGCTTCGGATCGCCGGGTCTGAAATGACGTAGCGATAGCGCTTCCTCGTCGCCGGCGCCGAATCAGTCGATTGGTTGTACGCGATCGCCGAGGCGTCAACCGCGTCGCCAACGTTGGAAGACGTCGCATCGGTTACGCCTGCGCGATTGAGCAGCGTATTGGAGTCTTGCTGACTCGGGTCGTTATTTCCCGGCATCCGTCGGCTCAGTTGGCTGCGTTTCGATGAGAAGCCCGAGCGCTTCGTCGGCGGCCTCAGCGATCAGTGTCCGCATCCTCGGGTAGTCGTCTTCGTCTCGGGCAACGGTCAATTCCTTCGCGCGCAGCATGGCCGTCCACTTGATCGGTTCGTAGACTGGCGCGAGCGCGTCTCGTACGGCGTTTACCCGACAGAGCTTGAGTACACGTTCGATTTGAGAGATCGCGCGTCGGCGCTGTTCGCGTGCCGCTTCGACCCAAACGGTGCGATCCTTGGCGCAGGCTTC
>OBEQ010264892.1_pt1 | contig 16240 bp, 15 predicted proteins | sample 1670901 | NCBI WGS metagenome assembly OBEQ01 (sample SAMEA104232315, study PRJEB22302) | groundwater metagenome | biome: forest; feature: aquifer; material: groundwater | place: USA | collected 2011-08-07 | depth 5.4 m
CCTCGTCGAGCGGCTGCTCGCCGACGGGCACACCGTCACCGCGCTCGACAATCTCTCGACGGGTAAGTACGAGAACGTCGCGCACCTCGATGGCCGCGCCAACTTCCACATGGTCGTCGGCACGATCCTCAACGAGGCCCTCGTCGACAAGCTCGTCGAGCGCTGCGACATGATCTTCCACCTCGCCGCCGCGGTCGGCGTCGAGCTGATCATCAAGAAGCCGCTCGAGTCGCTGCTGACCAACATTCGCGGCAGCGAGGTCGTGCTCGAGATGGCGCACCGCTACCGCCGCAAAGTCCTCATCACCTCGACCTCCGAGATCTACGGCAAGAACACCAACGGTCCGCTCAAGGAAGGCGACGACCGCATCCTCGGCTCGCCGCTCAAGAGCCGCTGGAGCTATTCCACGTCGAAGGCCGTCGATGAAATCCTCGCGTATGTCTATTGGAAAGAGAAGCAGGTCCCCACCATCATCGTGCGGCTGTTCAACACCGTCGGCCCGCGGCAGAGCGACGCCTACGGCATGGTGATCCCGCGCTTCATCGGCCAGGCCTTGAAGGGCGCGCCGCTGACCGTGCACGGGACGGGGAAGCAGTCGCGCTGTTTCCTGCACGTGCGCGACGTCGTCGACGCGCTCGCGAAGCTGATGGCGCATCCCGCGGCGGTCGGGGATGTCTTCAATATCGGCAGCCAAGAAGAAGTGACGATCGAGCAGCTCGCCATGCGCATCATCCGCCTGACCGGCTCGTCGTCGCGCATCGAGCACGTGCCCTACGAGGAAGCCTACGAAGAGGGCTTCGAAGACATGCAGCGGCGCGTGCCGGACACGAGCAAGCTCGCGTCATTGGTCGAGTTCCGGCCGACCATGAATCTCGACCAAATCATCGGCAGCGTGATCGAGAGCACGAACGCCTCGCCCGCGACCGTCGAGTCCGGAGCCGCATCCTGACCCATCGGTCCTCACCGCGGAGACCGCCGTGCCGCTGATCCTCGCCTCATCGGGTGCCGACTGGCCGACGGTGTTGCGCGCGCTCCTCGCCGCGCTGACGGCCTTTGCCGCGTCGTTCGCGCTCACCCCGCTCGTGCGTCTCGCCGCCGTCCGCGCCGGGCTCATCTCGCGGCCCGTTGAGGACCGCTGGGGTCGGCGCATCGTCGCGCGCCTCGGGGGGGCCGCCATGTTCGGCAGCTTCGTCGCCGCGACGCTCATCTGGCTGCCGCTGCAACAACCGATCATCGGCATGCTGCTCGCCCTGGGCCTTGTCTTCGCGCTGGGCCTCGCCGACGACCTGCACCGCATGCCGCCCTATACCAAGCTCGCGTTCCAGTTGCTCATCGGCTGTGTGGCCGTCCTCTTCGGCGTGCACATCGAGCTCGGGTTCTGGCGATGGCTCTCCATTCCATTGTCCGTGCTGTGGTTCGTGCTCGTCATGAATGCCTTCAACCTGCTCGACAATATGGACGGCCTCGCCGCGGGCGTGGGTGCGATCGCGGCCGCCGTCTGCGCCGCGCAGAATCTGCTGCTCGGCCATTGGATGCTCGTCACGCTCGACGTCATCTTCTGCGGTTCGTGCCTGGGATTTCTCGCGTTCAATTTTCCGCCGGCGAAGATCTACATGGGCGACTCCGGCAGTCACTTCATCGGGCTCGGATTGGCGATGCTGGCCCCGCTCGGCCACGACCGCTCCTCGACGCATTTGCTGAGCATCCTCGCGGTGCCGGTCTTCGTGCTCGCCGTCCCGATCTTCGATACGTGCTTCGTCGCGATCCAGCGGCTCGCCCACCGGCGCAACCCGTTCGTCGGCGGCACGGACCACGTCTCGCATCGCCTCGCGGTTCTTGGCCTCACCGAGCGCCAAACCGTGCTGGCCCTCTACGGCATCAGCGCGATCCTCGGCCTGCTGGGCATCGTCTCCGCCGATCTGCATGTCCTTCCCGCCCTCGCGATCTGGGGCACGGTCCTGACGGCGCTGGTGCTGCTGGGTTGCTACCTCGCGCAAGTCAACGTCTACCGCTTGCAAGAAACGCCGGCCGGTGCGGCCATGCCCGAGCCGAGCGACGTCCCGGTGACGCTCATCGACACGATGCTGCTGCACAAGCGGCGGCTCCTCGAAATCCTCGTCGACTTCTGCGTCATCAGCAGCGCGTACGTATTCGCGCATCTGCTGCGCTTCGAGGGATCGCTCAGCGTTCATCTGCAAGAGCTCGTGATCCAGTCGCTGCCGCTGATCCTCGTCATGAAGCTCGGCTGCTTCGTCGGCTGCGGGCTCTACCGGCGCATGTGGCGCTACCCGGACCTGTCCGATATCCTCGCGATCTTCAAGGCGGTCACGCTCGGGTCGATGCTCTCGGCGCTGACGCTGTTGTATGCCTGGCGGTTCAACGGCTATTCCCGCTCGGTGCTCGTCATCGACTGGATGCTGTCGTTCCTCGCGGTCGCGGGCACGCGCGTCGCCGAGCGGTTGCTCGATGAATGGATCGGCTCCGCGACCGAGCCGCAGGGATCGGTCCTCATCGTCGGGGCGGGGGAGACCGGCGAACGCGTGCTGCGCTCGCTGCGCTTCGGCGGCCGCTGCGCGCGCCGCGTCGTGGGCTTCATCGACGACGACCCGCGCAAGGTCGGCAACCAAGTGCACGGCTTCCGCATTCTCGGCACGCGGGCGCAGCTGCCGGACTTGCTCGACCGGCACGGCGTGCGCGAAGTGCTCGTGGCCATCGGCGACCCGCCGGGCGAGCTGCTGCACCACATCCGCCACTGCTGCGAGTCGCGCGGCACGGTCTGGCGCGTCGTCACCGCCGCGGTCACCGACGGCGTCTGAGCCCCGCGCATGACCCGCCCAAACCCGGCTCAACCTCCTCGATCATGAACCTCACAACGATCAGTTGGCTCGTCCAAGAGTGGAACCTCTACATCCTGCTCGCGATGCTGCCGCTGTCGAAGGCAACGGTCGAGGTCACATCGACGCTCATGATTATCGCATGGCTCGTGGACCGAGCCCGTCCGGCGACGCGGCGCCAGACGATCTGGTTCGATCGGTCCGCGCGCCCGCTGGCCATCGGCCTGATCGCGTACACCGCGGTGTGCGCGCTCTCGATCACGGTCAGCCGCAACCCGATGTCCAGCGTCGACGCGCTCGTCGGCAAGTGGATGCAATACCTGATGATGATGGTCGTGACGGCGGACATCCTCCAGCGCCCTCGCGTCATCAAGCGCAGCCTGATCGCCTTGGCGATCTCCGCCGTGCTCGTCTTGATCGAAGCGTTCACGCAAGAACACAATATTACCGGCGGCATCTTTCTCCACCACCGCCTGGACTATTTCTGGCGGATGACCGGGCCGTATGAAAACCCCATCGACCTCGCCACCTATTTGATGGTCGTCATTCCGATCTTTCTCGCGTGGGCCCGATCGCAAGGACGGACGGCGCGGATCGCCCTGGGCGTGCTGATCGCGGCACTGCTCGCGTGCCTCGGACGCACGCGCGCGTTCGGCCCGTGGCTCGGCCTGTGTCTGGCGCTCGGCGTGCTCGTGCTCGCTGACCGCTGGCTGCGGCGCGCAGCACTCGTGACGCTGCTCGCCGGCGTCGTGGCGTGGCTGGCATTCGCGTTTGTGAAGGGCACGCCCGACTTCCACCACATCTTCTCAACACCGGAGATCGGCAAGGCCGATCGGCTCGCAATGTGGCAAGCCGCGCTGGGCATGATCCACGACCGGCCGCTGCTCGGCCACGGGCTGAACACGTTCATGGCGAACTACCTCGACTACTGGGTCGGCGGCGAGCGGCAGCCGCGCTATGCGCATAATTGTTATCTGCAAGTCGCGGCGGAGACCGGCTTGATCGGGCTAACGGCGTTCCTCTTTCTCTTGTGGGAAACCGCGCGGTGGATCGTCACGGGATGGCGCCGCATGGCGAGCACGCGGCCGATCGGGGCCGTTGCCGGCCGCGTCGCGTTGCTGGCCGCGCTGAGCGGGTCGCTGCTCGCCTTCGCCGCGCAGTCCGCGATCGATACCAACTTTTACTCGCTGCGGCAGGCCGCGCTCTTCTGGACCTTGGCGGGCGTCGCGCTCGGCGTCGCTCGATTGGGTTCCGCCGACGCGGACGGGTAATGTCTCCAGCCGGCGCCGGCCAGACGGTGCTGTTCGTGCGCACCGACCGCCTCGGCGAGACGGTGCTGAACCTTCCTGCCGTGCACGCCGTGCGCCGTGGCCTGCCCAACGCGCGACTCGTGTTCATCGTGCAGCCAGCGCTGCGGGAGCTCTTCGCCGGCCACCCGGACCTCGACGACGTCATTGAGGAGCCGAGTTGGCACGGCCCGTGGTGGGCGCGCGCCCCGCGCATCGCGGAGTGGTGGCGCACCTGGCGCGCGACGACGATCCTCGTCTCGAATCCCCGCAAGGACTACCATCTGGCCGCGCGGCTGGCGGCGATTCCCGCGCGTGTCGGCTGGAATCAGAAATGGCCGTGGCTGCTGACGCATCGCGTGCCGGCGCGCGCAGCACTCGCCCCACGGCATGAAGTCGACCACCTACTCGAGCTGCCCCGAGCGCTCGGCCTCGACATCGCGAACCCACGGCTGGATCTGGCCGTCTCCGACGACGAAGCCCAGACCATCGCGCGGAGGCTCGCCAGCCGCGGCATCGCGCGGGAGCCCGTGGTCGCGATCCATCCATGGACATCGAACCCCGCGAAGCAGTGGGCCCTGGATCGATTCCGCACGCTCATTGACCGACTGAGTCGCACGACGGCCTGCGTCGTCGTCGGAGGGCCGGACGAAGCGGGCCGCGCCAGGGCGTTGTGCAGCGCAACGAGTGGGCGCGTCGCGGACCTCACCGGCGCGCTGTCGACGCGACAGCTGGCCGCCTGTTTGCGGATGTCGCGCGTGCTCGTCTCGAACGACAGCGGACCCGTGCACGTGGCCGCCGCGGTCGGTACCCCCGTCGTCGCGCGGTCGGGGGCTTCCGCCGGGAGCCGCTGGGGTCCGTGGGGAACGGGCCACACGGTGATCCAGCGCAAGTCCATGGACGCGATCACCGTCGAGGAAGTCGTCGAGTCGCTGCAACCGTACCTCGCGGACCCGACGTCGCCCCGCTCGCTCGCACCCACAGCACACCCATGATGGACACGCCGCCCGCGCCGCCATTAGGCCCGCCGGACCGCGGCTGCGGCTTCCTCAACGCGCCGCGCCGGATGCTGATTCTCAACCCGTTCGGGATCGGGGACGTCCTGTTCTCAACCCCGCTTGTCCGCGCCGTGCGCCGCGCCTTTCCGAATGCGTATCTCGCCTATTTCGGCAATCGTCGCACGGAACAAATCCTGCGCCGCAACCCGCATCTCAACGAGCTGTTCATCTATGAACGGGATGAGATGGTCCGGCTGTGGCGGCAGCAGCCGTTCGAGGCGATCCGCACGTCGTGGCAGCTGTTGCGCCAATTGCGCCGCCGGCGATTCGATCTGGTCTTCGACCTGTCCTTGGGCGAACGGTACAGCTTTCTACTCTCGATGATGGGCGTGCCGCGGCGCGCCGGATTCGACTATCGACGGCGCGGGCGATTCCTCACGCATCAGCTCGTCATCGACGGATTCCGCGATCGGCACGTCATCACGTACTACGACGACGTGCTCGAAATGCTGGGCATCAGATTGCGCAACTCGCATATGGAGCTGCCGACTCCGGACCTCGCGGCCGGGCAGGAGACCGACGCGTTCGCGCGCCTGCAACTCGATGCGGCGCGCACGGTCATCGGCGTCGTGCCCGCCGGCGGGGTGAGCTGGGGCATGCAGGCGCACTTCCGCCGCTGGCCGAAGGAAGGGTTCGTGGAGGTCGCGCGGCGGCTGGCGCGGCGCGAGAGAGTGCGTATCCTCGTCTTCGGCGAGCGCCAAGACCACGCCATCTGCGCCGAGATCGCCCGCGCGGTCGGGCCGGCGGCGGTCGACGTCAGCGGGCAGACGACGCTGGAGCAATTCATCGGCTTGATCGCGCGCTGCGACCTGGTGATCTCGAACGATGGCGGCCCCGTGCATATCGCCGCGAGTCAAGACGTGCGGACCGTCTCGATTTTCGGGCCGGTGGATCCGGAGGTGTACGGGCCGTTTCCGCGCGGCGATCGGCACCGCGTCGTCCACCACGCGGGCTTGCCGTGCCGGCCATGCTACCATCGATTTCGATTGCCTGAATGCCCGTATGACCGCGCGTGCCTGAATACGCTCGCCGCGGATGAGGTGTTGGCGGCGTGCGAAGCGGCACTCCTCGACGTGGACCGCGAGGCGGCGCCCTCGGCGCGATGATCGAGCTGTTGTCGCTCGTCGAGCATGGCTGGGGCGGCGCGCGGCGCTGCTCCTTGGAGCTCGAGGGCCGCGGCGTCCGCGTCGAGCATCTGATTAAGGGGCGCCTCACACCCGACGAGCTCGCGATGATCGCGCCGCGCCCGCACATTCGGCTGCGCGCGGTGACCCGCTGGCAGTATCCGCTGTGGATGTGGGCCGCACTCATCGCGCGCCTCGGCCGGCGGCCGCTGTGGCTGCTCATCGACCGCGAGCGAACGGTACTCGCCGTCCGCGGATGGTGCCGACTGTTCAAGATCCTCCCGCTCGTGATCCGGGAAGACGACGACGGCTACCAATTGCTCCTCGACGGGCGCACCGTGACGCTGGAGGCATTGCTCCAGCAGGCTGGACGGTGATGAAATTGGCGCTGATCTTCGACGCCGCGCGCGAGGACACCATCGGCATCTACTTCCAGCGGGCCACCCGCGCCCTCGGCGTCCACGCCGACCATTTCTGGCTGCGCGACGCGGCCGCGATCCCCGACGGCTACGATCTCTACTTGCGCATCGACCACGGCGACTACCGGCACGACGTGCCCGACCGCCTGCGACCGCGCGCGTTCTACGCGATCGACACGCACCTGCCTCATTCGTGGAAGGCGATTCGCCGAGCCGCGCCACGCTACGATGTCATCTACTGCTGTCATCGCCGCGGCGCTGAGGCGCTCGGGGCGGCGTGGGTCCCCGTCGCGTGCGACCCCGAGCAGCACGCGCCCGTTGATCAGCCGCGCCGTTGGGACGTGGCCTTCGTCGGCACCGGGGGCGGGGTCCCGCGCAAGTTCTACCTGCAGGCCTTGCGCGAGCGCTACCCGCGCAGCAGCATCCGCCACGCGCCGCACACGCAGCTCGGCGCGATCTACAGCGCGGCGGCGAGCGGCTTCAATTTCTCCATCCGCGACGACGTCAACATGCGCGCCTTCGAAATTCTCTGCAGCGGTCGGCTGCTGCTGACCAGCCGGCTCTCGACGGATGACTACGACCGCCTCGGCCTGCGCGAGAGCGAGCAGCTGGTCACATACCATGGGCCGCGCGAGCTCTTCGAACGGATCGACTATTACCTGCGCCACGACGACGAGCGCGAACGCATCGCCGCCGCCGGCCGCGACGTTGTGCTGCGCTCGCATACGTACGCGCATCGGCTCCAGCGCATGCTGCAGCTCGCCGCCGAGCGCCTGCGCGCGCCGTGGCAACCGCCCGCGCTACCGGATCCCTCCGCCGCCCCGTCGCCGCCGCGAGCCGCCTGACCACCCGCCCCCCTCGCCGCCGCGACCGCAGAACACCTGCGACGAACGGTCCTGCCGGTGTTATAATTACAGGTTCAAGGAGACTGCATGTCCATTCACCCGCACAATCCGCACCGCCAACCTGCTATCTCCCGCATCGCGGAGCGACGCTGACATGGCGCACGTCCTCGTCACCGGCGGTGCTGGCTTCATCGGCTCGCACCTCGTCGACGCGCTGCTGCGCGAGGGCCATCGCGTCCGCGTGCTCGACTGCCTCGACCGCCAAGTCCACGAAGGCCGCCACCCGGACTACCTCAACGCGAACGCCGAGTACCAGTGGGGCGACGTGCGCAACCGCGCGGCCCTGCGCACGGCGCTCAAGGATATCGAGGTCGTCTTCCACGAGGCCGAGGTCGTCGGCGTCGGGCAATCGATGTACGAGATCGAGCGCTATGTCGACGCGAATGTCCGCGGCACGGCCGTGCTGCTCGATGTGATCGTCAACGATCGCCTGCCGATCAAGAAGCTCATCGTGGCCAGCTCCATGAGTATCTATGGAGAAGGGCAGTATCGCTGCAGCCAGTGCGGCCCGGTGTTCCCGTCCTTGCGCGACGATGCGCAGCTGCGCGCGCAGCAGTGGGAGATGCGCTGCCCGCGTTGCCGGCAGCCTGTCGCGACCGAGCTGACCGCCGAATCGAAGCCGCTCGCGCCGACGTCGGTCTACGCCGTGACCAAGCGCGACCAAGAAGAGCTCTGCCTGAGCGTCGGCCGCAGCTACCATATCCCGACCGTCGCGTTGCGCTACTTCAATGTCTATGGCCCGCGCCAAGCGCTCTCCAATCCATATACCGGCGTCTGCGCGATTTTTTCCGCGCGGATCAAGAACGGCAACGCGCCGCTGATTTACGAAGATGGCCGGCAGTCGCGCGACTTCGTGCATGTCAGCGACATCGTGCAGGCGAATCTGCTCGTGATGCGCGACTCGCGCGCCGACTACGAGATGTTCAATGTCGGCACCGGGGCGGCCCCGTCGATCTTGGACATCGCCACCGTGCTCGCCCGGCTCTACGGCTTCGCGAAGCCGATCGAGCCGACGGGGAAGTTCCGCAGCGGCGACATCCGCCACTGCGTCGCGGACGTCGGCAAGCTGCGGGCGCTGGGCTTTTCGCCGCGCGTGCAACTGGCCGAAGGCCTGGCCGACCTTGCCACCTGGGGCCGGTCGACGCAAGCCGAAGATCGCGTGGAGCAGGCGGCGAAAGAACTCGCGGCTCGCGGGCTGACGCAATGACGGCGCCTGAACTCTCCGCGCAACCCATCGGTGCTCGACCAATAGGCTCGGGCGCGCGCGTACCCGTGTGCGACCTCGTCTTGGTCAGCTGGAACCACCTCGAAGAGACGCGGCCGTGCCTCGAGTCGCTGTTCCGCTGTACGACGGTACCGACGCGGTTGATCATTGTCGACAACGGCAGCGAACCGCACGTGCGCGAGTTCCTCCGCGGCGTCCACCCGCGCGGCGCGATCGTCGACGTCTCGGTCATCCAAAACGAGGCCAACGTCGGCTTTCCCCAAGCGGTGAACCAAGGACTGCGGGCGTCGACCGCGCCGTACGCGTGCGTCTTAAACAACGATCTGATCTTCACACCCCGCTGGCTTGAGACGATGATCGCCGTCGCCGAGATCGACCCGATGATCGGTGCGGTCAACCCGGCCAGCAGCACGCTGGGCGAGTTTCCGCCGCAGGGCGTTGCGGTGGATGACTACGCCGCGAGCCTCGCCGGCAAGTCGCGACACTACGTGGAAGTCGGCATGTGCATCGGCTTCTGCCTCCTCACGAAGCGCCAGGTGCTGCAGACCGTCGGCTTGTTCCCGGAGGACGTGGAAAAGATTTTCTTCGAGGACGAAGATTTTTGCATGCGGGTACAGCAGGCCGGGATGCGCTGTGTTGTCGCGCACGGCGCCTATGTGCATCACCATGAGCACCGCACCGTGCAGAAGATGGGTGAGCGCCAGCGGCTCTTCGAGCGCAACCAGGCGTGGTGCGAGGAACGCTGGGGCAAATGGCGGCGTATCGCGTGCCCGCGCTTCCATACGTTGGCGCTGGGATCGACGCACCTGCGCGCGTGGCTGGAGCAACTGACCGCGTGGGCGCGACACCGCACGCACATCTACGTCTTCGCGCCGCTGCCGGCCGGCGCCACGCGTGACACGATCTTCGGGTCCGTGGGGCTTGTGCCGCATGCCGACGTGCGCTTCTACCACGTGCCTCAATGGGTGGCCCCGCTGGCCGGCGCCGCCCGCATCCTCGTGCGACAGAAAAAACGGTTCGATGCCGTCGTCGCGCCGAGTCGAGGCTGGGCGACGCTGATGCGCTCGCTCGGCCCCATCCACCACGCGCGCGTCATCGACGCCGACCACACGGAGGCACTCGCCAGCGTATGGCCGGCGCCACGCCCGTCAGTGTAGTCATTCTCGCGAAGAACGAAGCCTCGCGCCTCGCGGATTGCATCCGCAGCGTCGATTGGGCCGCCGAAATCCTCGTGATCGACGACGAGAGCACGGACGAGACGGCCCAGCTCGCGCAGTCCATGGGCGCGCGCGTCATCCGGCGGAAAATGGACATCGAGGGCCGCCATCGCAATTGGGCGTACGCACAGGCTGCCAACGAGTGGATCTTCAGCCTCGACGCCGACGAGCGCGTCACCCCGGAGCTCGCGCAAGAAATCATCGGCCTGCTGCAAGCGGCAGCACCCGAGCCGCCGTACTCGGTCTACGCCGTCCCTCGGCGCAATTACATCGGCCACCGGTGGATCCGCCACGGCGGCTGGTATCCCAGCGCGCAAATCAAATTCTTCAAGCGCAGCGTGTTTCGCTGGGAAGAGACGACCGTGCACCCGCGCGCCATCACGAACTTCCCGTCGGGCACACTCGCCCACGACCTCATCCACTACTCGTATCGCGACATCGCGGACTTCGTCGGCAAGATGAACCGACAGACGACGCTCGAAGCGCAGAAGTGGGTCACCGACGGCCGCCGCATCACGGGTGGGAAAGCGTTGTGGCGCGCGATCGATCGGTTCTTCCGGTTTTACGTCGCCAAACAAGGCTACAAGGAAGGATTCTTGGGATTCGTCGTCGGTGCCTTGGGCGGCTGGTATCAGTTGCTGAGCTACGCGAAGTATCTCGAACTGGTCCACGCGGCTCCGCAGGGCGGCTCATGAGCAACACCGGCGGTACTCGGCCGCGCGCCACGCTCGCGATCGTCATGATGACGAAAAACGAGGCGCACCGCCTCGCGGCGTGCCTCGACCGGGTCGCCGGCTGGGCGGATGAGATCGTCATCATCGACGACCACAGCACCGACGGTACCGTCGACGTCGCGCGCCGCTACACCGACAAGATCTTCATCATCCCCTCGCACAACGACCACTTTCTCCAATGGAACCGCGGGATCGACCGTGCAACCGCCGACTGGGTGCTGCACATCGACGCGGACGAGTGGGTCACACCCGGCCTCAAGGACGCGATCAATGCGATGCTCGTCGACGACCAAGGTCACAGCGCCTTCGAGCTGATGCGCCAGAACGTCTTCCTCGCGCATCCGATGCGCCACGGCGGCTGGTACCATCGCCATCTGATCCTGTTTCGCCGCGACCGCGCGCGCTGCGTCGGCAAGGGCATCCATGTCCGCTTGAAAGTCGACGGCACCACCGGCTTCCTCAACGCCGACATCGAGCACTATCCGTTCACTTCGATCGCGCAGTTCATCGACCGGCAGAACCTGTACACGTCCGTCGAGGCCGAGGCGATGCTCGAGCGCGAGGGCATCAAGCCGATGCACGTGATCGCGTTCCAAGCGGCGTGGCGGCCGGCGAAGCTGTTCTGGAAATTCTATATGAAGAAGCAGGGCCGTCGAGACGGCTGGGTCGGGTTCGTGTTTTCCATGCTGTTCGCGTTCGCGCATTTTCTGTTGTGGGTGAAATATTGGGAGCTGGTGCAAGCCCGCCGCGTCGAGCCGTCGCATCCGAGCCCCGCCATCCCCATTACGCAGCCGCTCGCGGCACCGGCGGGGGCCGCATGAGCCCGGATCGTGACGCGGTGCTGGTCCCGATCCGCCCGCCGTTCGTCGACGACCGCGGTGAGATCCTCAACCTCCTCGATGTGCCGGTGACGAGCATCGCGATGATCCGCTCCGTCAAGGGTGCCGTGCGCGCGAACCACTACCACAAGACCGATGACCACTATTGTTGGCTGCAATCCGGCGCGCTGATCTATGCGCATCGGCCCGTGGGCTCGACCGAGGCGCCGCGGCAATGGACGATCAAACCCGGCGACTTGTTCTACACGCCGCCGATGTACGAGCACGTGATGCGCTTCACCGAGGACTCGGTGCTGTTCGCCTTCGCGAAGAACGCGCGCGACATGGACCACTATGAAGCCGACACCGTCCGTATCTCTCCGATCCTTTGATGCACGAAGAGGCGTAGGCGCGAGGGTGTGTAAACGAACGGGGGAGGCGTGAATCCCAAAAAGAACGTGTCGCTGATCGTCGGAATCGCCATTCCGTTCTTGATGATCATTCTGGTCGCAATCAGTATTTATGTTCCCGCCTTATTTGCTCCAGCACCGCGTATCAACTTTCTGTACATGACGGGAGACGATTATGGTCAGGGCCATGAATACATCGTAGAAAACAGCTCACTGGTCAAGCGAGAAGTCAAATATCCGGAGCATTACACGCCAAGCGTAGCGAGATTCTTTCTGCACGATACACCCGCGAACGATGATAAAGAACTGTCGTTTGAGGAAGCCCAGAAATTGAAACTCAAGACGAGCGTGAAGTCATCGGATGGGTGGGAAGTCGTGTATGGAAATACGGACTACGGCGCATTCCCGTTGTTCTTTGGGGGTACAACTGATTACAACGCCATGTATCTCAAAGGGCACAATGCCAGCAAGAAGCTGAATTTGCAGTCGCCAAACGATGAACGATATTATTACCGCGCTCGCCGCTTTCTCGGCTGGATCGAGTAGGGAAATCATGGACAAGAACGAGCTGCTGAAGCACATTGAAGCGCTGGCCTCGCAGCATGCGATTACCAAGGATGAGGTGACCGCCGCATTTGACGCTGGGGTGGGCGGTGATGCAGACATTGAGCCGACGCCTCGGGCAGGCATCAGTCACATTCTGTACTACGTCGGTGGGGCCATCGTCTTTCTTGGTATCTCGGTGCTCATCTGGCAGCACTGGTCCACGCTGAACAGCCCAGCCAAAATCATCGGCACGCTGGGATCGGGCGTCGCCGCGTACGTTGCAGCGGTATGTTTGAGCCGAGAAGAACGTCTTGAGCTCGTAAGCCGCGCATTTTACTTCATCGCAGCGCTTGTTATGCCGCTGGGGCTGCACGTGACGTTTCACATTGCAGGGTTGGATACGGGAAGTGCCGGCCTGCAGAGCATGATCTCCGGCATTCTGCTCATCACGTTTCTTCTGTCGTATCTCGTCAATCGTAAAACCATGTTTACCCTTTTCAACATCATATTCGGAACGTGGTTATTCTTCAGTTTCACGAGTTTTCTGGTGGGTGGTCACCCAATCTATGACTGGAAGTTTTCCGCCTACCGCGTATTGGCAGTCGGGGTGGCGTATGCGTTGCTCGGGTATTCTTTTACCGAAACTCCACATCGTGCGCTGACTGGCACGTTATATGGTTTTGGGGTGTTCTGCTTTCTTGGCGCCGCGCTGGCCCTTGGTGACTGGAAACCGCATCAAAACGTGTTTTGGGAACTTATCTTCCCTGGCTTGGTTTTCGGTGTGATGTTTCTCAGTGTGTATTTGAAAAGCAAAGCGTTTCTGACGTTCGGCTCGCTTTATCTGATGGGATATATTCTCAAGATCACGTCAGAATATTTTGCCCAGAGCTTGGGATGGCCGCTGGCTCTCGTGTTGACCGGCTTCGGATTGATCGCCATTGGGTACGTGCATTTCAATTTGAAAAGAAAGTACCTACCCTGAGCGTGATAACGATCACGGCTTCAACTCATCCCGATCTCCGCACGCGAACAGATTGCCGGCTCTGCGACAGCCGGTCGCTCCAGCTCGTGCTGCCGCTGGCCGACACGCCGCCCGCGAACGAATTGGTCACCAAGGACGAGCGGGGGAAAGCGCAGGATCGGTTTCCATTACGCGTCTTTCTGTGCCGCGACTGCGGCCACGCGCAGCTGCTCGACATCGTCAGCCCCGAGCGCCTCTTCCGCAACTACGTCTATGTGTCATCGACTTCGCCGGTGTTCGTCGAGCATTTTCGCCGCTACGCCGAGTCGCTGCTCGCGATGATCAAGCCGCCGGCGGGCGCAACGGTCATCGACATCGGCAGCAACGACGGCGCGTTGCTGCGCTTCTTCCAACAAGCGGGCTGGCGCGTCCTGGGCATCGACCCTGCTCGCGCCATCGCCGAGCGCGCGACGCAGGCGGGCATTCCCACGCGAGCGGAGTTCTTCACGCCGGCCCTCGCCGAACGACTGGCCGCCGAAGGCTGGCGCGCGTCGCTCATCACCGCGAACAACGTCTTCGCGCACGCCGACGACTTGCACGGCATCGTCGAGGGCGTCCGGCGGCTGCTGACCCCCGACGGCCTGTTCGTCTTCGAAGTCTCGTACCTCGTCGACGTCGTCGACAAATTGCTCTTCGATACGATCTACCACGAGCACCTGAGCTACCACACGGTCAAGCCCCTCGTTGGCTTCTTCGCGCGGCACGGCATGGAGCTCATCGACGCCGTGCGCGTGGATTCCCATGGCGGCTCGCTGCGCGGCATCGCGAAACTCGCGGGTGGCCCATCGCCGCGCCAGCCGCGCGTCGACGAGCGCATCGACGACGAAACGCGCCGCGGTCTGTTCGCGCCCGAGGCGTACCGCGCGCTCGGCGAGCGGATCGCGCGCCGCGGAGCGGAGCTCGTCGAGCTGCTGCGCTCGCTGCGCACGCAAGGCAAGCGGGTGGTCGGCTTCGGCGTGCCCGCGAAGGCCACGACACTCATGTACGCCTTCGGCATCGGTCCCGAGCTCATCGACTATTTGATCGACGACAGTCCGTGGAAGCAGGGGCTCTTCTCGCCGGGCCACCACATCCCGATCCTCCCGTCGTCGGCGATGGCCGACCCGCGCCGCCGGCCCGACTATCTGCTGATTCTCGCGTGGAACTTCGCCCCATCGATCATGGCCAAGCAACAGGCGTTTCACGATGCCGGCGGCCGGTTCATCGTGCCGCTGCCGGATTTGGAGGTTCGTTGATATGCCCACCAAGCGCACCGCCCGCCCGCGCGTCGCCACGGCCCCGAAGAGCCGCGCGCGCACACCGACGTCGGCCAACTATTTGGACAGCGACATCCGCGAAATCGTGGAGCGCTTCGGCGCCCGCGCCAAGCGCTTCGCCGGCACAACCATCCTCCTCACGGGCGGCCACGGATTTTTCGGGCAATACTTCACGGCGTTCTTCACCTCGCTCAACCGCCATGGGTTGAACCCGCGGTGCCGGCTCATCGTCCTCGACAACCACATCACCGGCGACGGCACCGACCGCGCGCGGCCGGAGCGTGAAGGCTATCGCTTCATCGCGCACGACGTGATCCGGCCGCTGACCGTCGACGAGCCCGTCGACTACGTGGTCCACGCCGCGGGCATCGCGAGCCCGTTCTACTATCGGAAGTATCCGCTCGAAACGCTCGAGGTCGCGACCGTCGGCACGAAGAACTTGCTGCGCATGGGCGTCTCGCACCCGCTCAAAGGGTTCCTGTTCTTCAGCTCGAGCGAAATCTACGGCGACCCTGACGCCGGGCACGTGCCGACGTCGGAATCGTACCGCGGCAACGTCTCGTGCCTCGGGCCGAGGGCCTGCTACGACGAGTCGAAGCGGCTCGGCGAGACGCTGTGCCTCATCTTTCAACAAGAGTTCGGCGTGCCGACGAAGATCGTGCGGCCGTTCAACGGTTACGGGCCGGGCATGCGCGAATCGGATTACCGCGTGCTGCCGAACTTTGCCAGCCGCATCGTTGGCCGCAAGCCGCTCCACATTTACGGCACGGGCAAGCAGACCCGCACCTTCTGCTATGTCACGGACGCGATCGTCGGCTTTCTCGCAGCACTACTCGACGGCACGCCCGGCCAAGCGTACAACATCGGCAACCCGATCCCCGAGGTGTCGATGCTCGAGCTCGCCAAGACGATCGAGCGCGTCCTCGGTCGCTCGCTCGACATCCGCCTCGTCGAGTATCCGGACTCGTACCCGTCCGATGAGCCGCAGCGGCGCTGCCCGGACATCACCAAAGCCACGCTGCAGCTCGGCTTTCGCCCGTCGGTCACGCTCGAAGACGGCCTGGGACGATTCTTCGAGTGGGCCGGCACGCAATACACCGGGACGCAGTGCTAGTGCCGCGACCGTCGAGCCGATGACCGCCCCTGTTCGCATAGGCCTGATCGGCGCGGGCCGGTGGGGCCGGGTCTACCTCCGCAACCTCGACGCGCTCGCGGGGCGCGCGCAATTGACGCACCTGTGCACCAGCCGCGCCGATGCGGCTGACCTGGTCGGTCCGCGCGTCGAGGTCGTGCGCGAGTGGGCCGCGTTGGTCGACGGACCCTGCGACGCGGTCATCATCGCCACACCGCCGCACACCCACGCGCCGATCCTCGAACATTGCCTGCG
>OBEQ011255650.1_pt1 | contig 16238 bp, 14 predicted proteins | sample 1670901 | NCBI WGS metagenome assembly OBEQ01 (sample SAMEA104232315, study PRJEB22302) | groundwater metagenome | biome: forest; feature: aquifer; material: groundwater | place: USA | collected 2011-08-07 | depth 5.4 m
CAAGGATTTTTTTTATCTTAGGGTCATCTTCGGCTAGCTTGGTTGACTGGAGAATAAAGTTTTTCCACCCGTGTCCTTGTTCAAACGCGCTGCGGAATAGCTTCTCATCCAAGGAAAAGCCGTTTTGTTCACATGCCTTTTTGTAGGCCTGGAAATTCGCCTCTTCAGTGTCAACCAGCGTGCCGTCTAGGTCGAATATGACTGCTTTGAATTTGGAAAGGTCTTCCGGCGTTTTCATGCCAGTTCCTCCAGTGCCTTGTTTAGTATTTTCACAAGTACGCCGTAGTAAATCGGCCCGGTTTTTGGGTTAATGCGCATGCGGATTGGCAGGAGCCGGGAGTAATTCAGGGCGTCGAATAGGTTTACCTTGGTTTTTTCCTCGTCGGTTAGCAGGGAGTTTACTTTTTCCCAGAAGAAGCCCTTGAGCTGGGCGTATTGCACTGACGTGTTGTCGTTGTAGATTATCTGGTTGCCCAGGATTTGGCAGTCGTTAGACGCGTTTAGGAACTCGAATCCCCAGGTGAGGGATTGCGACATTTTAGTCACGTCAACCAGGCGGCAGTTTACTATGTTTTCCGGGTTTGGGTCAACCAAAACGAATGAGTCTTTGGTGCATAGCACGTCTTCGACAGTTGTGTCGCCGTGTATTTGAAAGGCAGTGTAGTCCGCGATTTTGTCGATGAAATTCGCCTGCATAAGTTTCTCCGCGGCAGGCCAGAAGTTTAGGTACTCCTCGTGGTTTACGTAAATCTTGTCAAAGGCCTGCAGGTCGCGAAGCGGCTTTGACAGCGATAGGCCTTCATCTAATTTCGTGAAGAGCTTTTCGTCAACCAGGCGCTTGGCGAGTTTTTTCTTCTCATCAACGCTAGGCTGTTTAATTGGCTTGTAAAGCTCTTGAAAACAGAAGTCAAGCACGTTCCCCAGTATTTTCTTTGACTCTGCAATTGGACGGGAGTGGATGAATTCGAAGAAGCCAAGGCTTTCGTAATAGTCCATTTCGTAGTAGAACAAGTCTTTTCCAACAAAGCCGCTTTTGGTAAGCGTTGGTATTTTAGGCGAGAGGTGCTGGTGGTTTTTAATCCAAGTGAACTGCTCCTGTAGTTTTTGGAAAGCGTATTTGGACTTAACTGCGCTTGCTTCCTTCCTGACGAAAGTTTTTCCGTCGCGCTTGATTAGCTCAACGCTTGCAAGCGAACCTCCTTTGAGGTTGTTTATCACTTCGTATTCGTCCATTCGCATTAGGGAATCGCCTTTAGATAATTAATCAAATAATGTCAACCTTGTTCTTCTGGCTCCAGCTTTGGTTTGAATATTCTTTCTTCAAGAGCTTAAGCCTTGCCTTCTTGAAGGTGGTTGAGGCAAGGCGCCAGATTGCGTTGTTTTTTACGCCCGATAGTGGCTTTACTTTAATGAATAGGTCGTGGAGGCCAAACATCATCTTCCAATACGCCTGTTCAAATGCAGGGCCCGTCAAAGGGCCCAGCTTTTTCGCGTCGTACTTGTGGTAAATCAAGTCAAGCGCGTGGAAGGAAAGCGCGTTAGCGGAGGAGTAGGGGTTGAAGCGTGGCATGAAGCCGTTTGCGGCTAAGTCTGCACAGAATATCATGTCGTCGTTTCCGGGGTAGTGGTCTAACTCGTTCCAGCCGCCGGTTTTTTCCCAGGCACTTTTCTTGACGTTGAAAATGCCCGCGTTGGTAACCGCGTAGGGATCCCAGTCATCATACAGCAACGCCCCGCGGTTGCGGTCGAATTCAGTCATATAAACAGGCGCGCCGGTTGTGAAATAGTCGTAAGAGCGCGTGCCTTGATGCGTTACAATACAGCCTAGGTAGTCCCAGTTGTTGCCAAAGCGCAACATGCCCTCAAACCAGCCGTCGTCGAGAATTACGCGGTCGTGGAGCACGCAGATGTTTTCGTACATTGCCTCACGGCAGACGTCGTTCTTTTTCTTGGTAACGCGCGGCAGGTGATCATTTGAGGGCACGAAGCGAATGAAAGGCTCTTTTCGTTTGAGGTCGTATTTTCCGCAGATTATTATCTCAAATTCTGGAATCTTTTGACGGATTATTGAGTCAATCATCTGCTCCACCCACTCGTTTCGCGTGCCTAGGGTGAGAATACCAAAAGTCCATTTGTCAATTGACTTTTCGGCATAAGCATTTTCCAAGATTTTTTCAAACACGTAAGTATACGTAAGCCCTTGCTTGTGGCGGTAGACGAGCTTGACCTTGTGGCGGAGGTATAAGGCAAAGTCGAGCTTGAAGCGGGAGATTTTAATCGGGTCGTCCTCGGAAAAACGCAGCACCATGTGGCCGCCTTTTTTCAGAAGGTAAAGCCACTCACTCATCATCACGGGGTAAAACTTTGTGTCAAGGAGGTGGAAAAAGCTTGAGGCAAATTCAAGGCTTTCGGCTTTGGAAATTTCTTTCGCGGAATAAAGCTGGTTAGGTTCTAGGTAAATGTTTTCAATTCCCTTGGCAATTGCTGCCGCGTGATGCTTGTCTTTGGAAAAGTCAATTCCCTTGCCTTGCAGGTACTTCGCTATTTCTTCCATGGCATTGACACCGTGATTAAATCCATTATTTTATCCCAGATTATCCTAACCGCCCACAGGTTTAGGTACAGCACAATTGCAGTAAACAACGCAACTATTAAGGTTTTTTCAATGAAGCCCGTAATTCCAAGGAGCCAATACGTTGCGGCAAACAAGGCCAGGACGAGGTAGGTGAATAAGGCTGACTTTGGAATAAACTTGTTCTTAAGGAAAAAGAATCCCATTATTGCAAAAACCGTGAGGGCGTAGGTGAACAAATTGGCGTAAGCCGCCCCGATTGCAGAAAACTGCGGCACTAAAAGGAGGTTGAATGCAATGCTTAGCGCAACCAATAGCACGGATATTAAGCCTGCGAACTTGCTTGAGCCAAGCGAGGCTACAATTGTGCCGTAGACTGACACAAGCGCCATCAAAGGCAAGGCCAGCGCAACTATCCTAAGGGGAGTTGTCGCACCTTCAACGTAGGATGCGCCAAGCAGGATTGACACGAAGAAGTCGGCGTAGTAAAAAAGCACGATTGCCCCGCAGGCGCCAATTGCCGCGGTTACTGAAGACACTTTCTCCAGGTATTCCTTGGTCTTGGTTGACTGCTTTACAAAACGCGGGGCAATGGTAGTAGCAAGGGTTGCGGTTATCGGCAATACTGCTGCGGTGAATGAGTAGGCAACGTCGTAGAAGCCAACGTCGGCAGGCGTCTTGAAAATCGCGATTATGTAGCGGTCGGCAATTGCTATGAAGACACCCAAGAGGCCAGAGAGGCCAATTGGCAAGGCGTACTTAAGAAGCGACTTCGCCTCTTTCAGGCTAAAGCCAAGAGACTTGGCAAGATAAAGCGCACCAAACGGCACTATTAGTAATGGAATCATCCTGGCTGCTGAAGTCTCTACAAAGCCCCTGAAAAAATACGCGACTGTGAGTGAGAAAACTGCCGCGAAAACAGAGGTTGCGGCGGTTATTAGGGCATAGTCCTTGAACTTTTCAAGCCCTTGGAAATGCGCCTGGGCAACCAATAAGATTGAAGTGCCAAAGCCGATTAAGTAAGACACAAGCATGCCGTAGAAGCCAATTGAAGGCACGAGATAGGTTACTGCCAGGTAGAAAATGGGGAAGAAAAGCAGGCTTAAAGCGAATACCAGGCCCAGTGCCGAATAGAGTATTGACCTGCTTTTCCTCTCGTTTTTGGCAGTGAAGTAAAGCACGGCCTGGTTCAGCGAAAAAACGGCAATTGCAGGCACAATACTTGCAGTTGCAAGCACCAGCGCAAAAAGCCCGTACTCGCTTGGACCAAGCAATCGCGCAACAATTGGCTTGGAAAGCAGGCCAAATGCCATTATTACAAACTGCGCGGCGAGCACGAACGAGAGGTTTTTGATGTAACTAGCCATTTAATATCACAATCCAATTCCGAGTGACGCCTGATTTTTAGTCAAGGCATTGTTATCAAGGTACATCCTGCACCATAATTCCAAGGCGAAGAGCGCCCAGAACTGCCTGCCGTAGATCCCAGGCGACATCCGGTAGTTTTCAAGCACCTTTCTGGCAGGATAAGCATCGAATAAGCCCCGCTTTTGAATTGACTCGGCAGATAGGAATTGCTCCGCTACTTCGCCCAACTCGCCCTTGAGCCACTTGGAAGTAGGCACGTTGAAACCCTGCTTTTTACGCTCAACAATTTCCTTCGGAAGCAAGTCCCGCACCACTTTTCTCATGAAGCCCTTGGTTTTGAAACCCACTTTAATGCCCGCTGGAATTCTAGAGGCTAAATCAAGCACTCCCTCGTCTAAGTAAGGCACACGGGACTCAACGCCAAAAGACATTGTAGTCTTGTCCACTTTCATCAGGTAGTCATCCGGCAGTAAAGTTTTTAGGTCGAAGTAAAGCATGGAATCGAGGAAGTTTTTTTCTTTTTCTAAAAACCCGCTAACCGTTTTTTCAACGCTTGAGGCATTGGTTTTGGACTTAAGCCAAGGAGAATAAAGGCTCTTTTTTTCTTTTTCGGAAAAGGCGGAAGCGTAAGCAAGGAATACTTTCGCAGGGTTTTTCTCCCCGCTTGCCTCAAGAGCCTGCTTTAGCCTTTCGCAATATTCTTTTCCTTTAAGCAAGGAAGCAAGCCTAGCGGCTTTTGACAATAACTTTGCACCAGGCGTCTTGAATAGTTTCGGCAGCCAGACGTAACGCGGATAGCCGCCAAAAACCTCATCCCCACCGTCACCGGTTAGAACAACAGTCACGTGCTTTTTCGTTTCCTTTGCCATCAAGTAAGTCGGAAGGGCGGCAATGTCAGCAATTGGCTCATCCAAGTGCCAGGTCACAATAGGTAACAGGCTTGGTTTTAGGTCAACGAATATTTCACGGTGGTTTGTCCCAAACGTTTCTGCAATGACCTTCGCATATTTAGTTTCGTCATCTTCCTGGTTGAAGCCAACTGAAAAGGTGTTTACCTTGCCAAACTCGCTCATGAGCGCAACAACATAGCTTGAGTCAAGCCCGCCTGAAAGAAACGCGCCAAGCGGCACGTCAGACATAAGCCGTGCTTTTACCGACTCCCGAATTGCACTGCGCGTTTGCCCAATAAAATAATTTTCCGAGTGGTTTTCGGGCTTATTGGAAAAATCCCAGTACTTTGAAGTTTTTAGATTTCCGTCAAAAACTGCATAATAACCCGGCAATAGCTTGAATAATCCCTTAAAGAGGGTCCTCGGGGCTATTTCATACCGAAGGGAAAGGTACTCGTCAAGCGCAACTGGATCGATCTCGCGCTTGAACCCAGTGTGGGAAAGAATTGCTTTTTGCTCTGAGCCAAAGACCAGATCCACGCTAATTATTGCGTAATATAACGGCTTTACTCCAATGCGGTCGCGGGCGAGGAAGAGCTTTTTTTTATTAGAGTCCCACAAGGCAAATGCAAAGTCCCCCCGTATTTTTTCAAGCAGACCCGCAATTCCCCACTCGCTGTAGCCGTGAACCAGCACTTCAGTGTCAGAGGCGGATTTGAATTGGTATTTTTTCCCAAGGCTTTTTTTCAGTTCCGCGTAGTTGTAAATCTCGCCGTTGAAAACCACCCAAACACTCACGCCGGAATTGGACATTGGCTGTTTTCCTTTCTCGCTCAAGTCAAGAATGCTTAACCTACGATGGCCAAGAGCAATGTTCTTGTCGGTAAAAAATCCGTTTTGGTCAGGTCCCCGGTGGCTAATTGCCTGCGTAATTTTTTTTATTTCGCCAGTTGAATCGCCAACTATGCCTGCTATTCCGCACATTATTTAGTTAAACCTCGGGCAAGTTTTACATACGAAATTGCAGCGGAATCCCACCTAAAGTTTTTCTTGATGAGTAAAAAGCCGTTTTTAGCAATTTTCTTTGACAGGCTCTTGTCGTGAATGAGTACCCTTAACCCGGTAGAGAGTGCCTTTGCGTTTTGCGGGGGAACTACTAACGCGGTTTTTCCGTTTTTAACTGGGAGGCCAATGTCAGTAACCAGGCAAGGGAGGCTGGAAGCCATTGCCTCAAGTAACGCTACCGGAAGGCCTTCGGTAAGCGAGGGTAAAACGAAAACATCTGCGTTTTTCAGCAAGGAAGGCAGTTCTTTTTCGTTGTCCTTTTCTCCAAGGAAAAAAACTTTTTCTTCCAGCGAGTTTTCTAAGACGTATTTTTTCAGCTTATTTTCTTCCGGGCCTTTTCCTACAACCAGGAGTTTTGCGTCTACTGACTTCATTGCCTCAAGCAGGTAGCCCAGTCCTTTTAGCGGGACAAGCCTGCCAACTGAGATTATTATTTGTTCACCAGGTTTTTTTCTTTTTTTAGCCGCAGGCGCCCTTCGCTGGAATTTTTTCACATCAACCCCAGTTGGTATGACGCAAGAATTTTCCGGGAGAAACCCCATTTTTTCCTTAAACGTTTTTTGCTCTTCCTCGCTTAGGAAAACCACCGCGTCAGCGCGTGAATAAGCAAAATTTTCAAGAGCGCGCATGATTTTCTTAACCGCGAAATTATACTGGGGCTGCACCCACGCTATTCCAGCAGGCCGTGCTATTACTGGCTTGTGATTTGTTTTACTCAAGGCGATTGCCGCAAGGCTGGCGAAAACGCCGTTTGAAATGCAGGCGTCGTAATCAATTTTCCGGGCGCGAAGGAAAGAACTTAGGTTAAATGAGGGGTTGCGCAGGAAAAAGCCCTTCAGCCACGCCACTTTGTGGATATGAATTCCGTTTTGCTTTACGAACTTTTTTCCGCCAAAACTCCTGGTTACAATAATCGGCGTGTGTCCTTGCTTGCGCAGGGCTTTCGCAAGTCCTTGGCTGTACACTTCCATTCCGCCGGAAGGCAAATCGTCATAGCCCTTGCTTGCGCCAACTGGGAACTCTTTTGCGCCTAGTATTAGAAATTTCATTTTATGCACACGACACTTGATACAACTTCATACAATAAAACGAATGTAAAGTTTTATATACATTGTTAGGCAGGTAGGTTGAGTGAAAATTCTTCAGTTAAACAACATTGCAGGCGTGCCGGTGTACTTAAACAAGGCGCTTAGGCAGTTGGGGGTAGACTCCCAGATAGTGGTTTTTCGGGACAATACCCACTGGGGATTTGACCACAACCTAAACGTCGACAGGTTTCCCCGGCCAGCACAGCCTTTCTACAGGTTTGCCTCGCTTTTGAAAAGCCACTTGGATTACGACATTTACCACTATCACTCATCTTCTTTCTTAACTGGCTATGCCGACGCGCCGCTCCTAAAGGCGCTTGGAAAAAAACTGGTTTACCACCACCATGGAAGCGACATTCGGGGCAAAGGAATTCCCTTGCTTTCAAGGTTTGCCGACGCAAGATACGTTTCAACCCCTGACCTCTTGGATTGGGCGCCTGAAGCCGAGTGGCTGCCAAACCCAATTTACAGGGACGATTACGCGAAATACATAACAAAAGGCGGCAATAGGGGAGTAAGTAATAAGGCTTTGAAAGTTGCTCATTCTTCAAAAGGCAAACGCGAGCACAGGAAGAGCGACGCTATTGAAAAAACCTGCCTAAAGCTGCAGGCCGAGGGAATTGTAGAGTGGGTTTCACTCGAAGGCCTGCCGCGAAAGGAGTTCTTGAAAAAAATATCCGAAGTGGACGTTTACATTGACAACCTAGGCGGCGGCTGGTACGGCATGGCAGCGCTTGAGGCAATGAGTATGAAAAAGACGGTTTGCGTTTACGTCCGTAAGGATTTAGAAGGGTATGGAGACGAGTCTGCTTATGCCAACGTAAATGAAGGCAATATTGAAGAAACCCTGCGCGATTTAGCCCAAGACGAGGAGCTTAGGCAGAATTACGCAAAAGCAGGCTTTGGCTACGTCAATAAAAAACACGACGCGAAGAAGATAGCTAAGAGGGTTTTGAAAAAGTACAGGGAGATTTTGTAACTTGTTCGTAAACGGGGTTGGAAGGACTAAATTCGGCAGGCTGAAAGAAACGCTTCCCCAGCTGATGCTTGAGGCAACGAAAAACGCGCTTCACGACGCGGAATTAAGCCTAAACGACCTTCAGGCAATTTACGTATCTAACTTCAACGCAGGCTATTTCCAAAAACAGCTTCACCTAAACTCGCTGTTTGCCTCGCTTTACCCAGGACTTAACCTCCCCGCTTTCCGAATCGAGGCTGCCTGCGCCTCAGGCGGCGCTGCGCTCTACCAAGCCTTGCTTGCATTAAACAAATTCGACAACGTCCTCGTGCTCGGGGTAGAGAAGATGACTGACGTGCCCACTGGAAACGCAATTGAGGCGCTGGCAATGGCAGGCGACCGAACTGACCAGCAGCAAGGGCTGATATTTCCTGCGGCATACGCCCTGTTGGCAGCTGAACACATGAAAAAATACGGGACCACGCTAGAGGATTTAGGAAAAATTGCAGTTCAAAACCACGACAACGCCAACCTAAACGAACTTGCACAATTCTATGGCAAGAAGATAACCACGGAAGCAGTCCAAAACTCCCCAGTGGTATGCACCCCCTTGAGGCTGCTTGACTGCTCTCCAGTAAGCGACGGGGCGGCAGCGCTAGTTGTGTCCAAGAAAAAAACCGGAAAAAGCATCAAAGTGCTGGCAAGCGCCTGCGCAACTGACACCCTCTCACTGGCCCAAAGAAGCGACTTAACCACGCTGCCTGCAGCAAGGAAAGCAAGCGAAATTGCATTAAAAGAAGCAAACCTTAAGGCAAGAGAAATTGGGATGTTTGAGGTTCACGACTGCTTTACAATCAACCAGCTCATTGCAATGGAAGACATTGGGCTATGCAAGCCAGGAGATGCGGCGGAAATGATTTCACAAGGGAAAACCACGCTAAAAGGCGAGTACCCAGTTAATACTGACGGGGGGCTGAAGGCAAACGGCCACCCAATTGGGGCAACTGGAGTTGCCCAAGTTTATGAAGCAGTAACCCAATTGAGGGGAGAAGCTGGCAAGCGGCAGGTTAAAGCACAAACCGCCTTGACGCACAACGTAGGTGGCGTCGGCGGCACGGCAGTTGTTCACATTTTTGGGGTTTAGTAATATGGCTTGGTATTGTAGCAAATGCAAAAAAGAATGGGTGCACGACGTGTTAAAATGCACCTTCTGCGGACTTGATTTGGAAAAAATGACTGAAGCGGGCAAGGTAATTGCAGTAACAAAAGTGATGGTGCCTTCGCCAGAGCACCCGTCAAGCCCTTACTACAACGCAGTTGTTGAAGATTCACTAGGCTTCAAGAAAATAGTAAAGAGCGAAACCGAACCGCACCTTGGAAAAGAATTAAACAAAACCCAGCAAAAGCCACTTTCACTTCCAAAAGGCTTTCTCACTGGTAAAAAAATATTGGTAACGGGCGGTGCGAGCGGCATTGGCGCTGCAATAGTTAAAATGGCGCTTGAGGCAGGTGCAATGGTCTGCTTTTCCTACATTGCAAACGATGAAGGCGCAAGGGAATTAGAGGGAAAAGGCGGCCTTGCATTCAAAAAAGACGTAAGCAGCGAAATTCAGGTTAAGGAACTTGCAGGCGAAATAAGCGCAAAGTGGGATAGGCTCGACGTAATAATTAACAACGCGGGAATTACAAGCGACGCGGCGTTTGGCAACATGTCAGCAGACGCATGGGACTCAGTAATAAAAAACAACCTCACAAGCGCGTTTTACACCAGTAAAAACTGCCTTCCGCTGCTAAACGACGGCGGAAGAATAGTAAACATTTCTTCAATAGTAGGCCTTGACGGAAACGCAGGGCAGGCGAATTACGCCGCTTCAAAGGCAGGGTTAATTGGGCTGACTAAGTCACTAGCCAAGGAGCTTGCCTCGCGCAAGATTACAGTAAACGCAATAGCACCCGGCTTTATTGAAACGCGCATGACGAAAAAAATCCCAGAGGGAATACAAGCGCAGATCAAGCAGAGAATCCCCCTAGGCCGCTTTGGCAGGGCAGATGAAATAGCCTCGTTTGTGCTTTTCCTTTCATCAGACTACGCCTCTTACGCCACAGGCAGCGTTTTCCGAATAGACGGCGGATTTAACCTCTAAAAAGAATTAGACACAATCCTCTTCGCCAACTTGACCTATTATCCTCGCCGGAATTCCAACTGCAATACTACGCGGCGGAATGTTACGGCTTACGACAGCGCCTGCGCCAATTACACAGTTATCGCCAATCTCAATTCCCGGAAGCACGCAGCAGTTGCTCCCGAGTTTAGTCCCCCGCCTAATAGTCGGCCCCTTTAGCACGGTTGTTTTGCCGTTTTTCACGTCAACTGGACGTAACATCTTGTTGTCGTTAGTCGTCACCACATGCGCTCCAAAGAAAACATCGTCTTCAATAACCATTTTTGCAGTCACATGCGAGCCAGTCTCAATTGAAACTCGCGAGCCAACCACAGTATCGTTCTCCACCTGAACTAACGTACCGATTGAAGAATCCTTGCCAAAGGAACACCGCTCGCGAATTACCGCGGCAGTGCCGGTTCGTACGCCGTCTGCAAACTTCACCCCGCAGTAAATAGTGCTCCTTGCACGGACAATACAGCCTTTGCCTAATTCAGTCTTCGCATTTACGTAGGAGGGATCATTTGCAAAATAACCTCCAAGCGGGTGGCCAACTATTGCATGAGGCCCAACTATTGAGCCCTCGCCAATAACCACGTTATCGTAGACAACCGCATATTCATGTACACTGACATTTTCTCCCATTACCACGTTTTTACCTATAACCGCACTAGAATGCACTGCCATAACAGTAAATCCCCTCCACTTGTTTTTTCCTGTAAATACCTCTTAAAATAACTTTTTTCCTCTACAGCGAATACTCGCCGTAAGAAACAAGCCTGCCGCCCCATTTTTCCTTAAAGCGGAAAATCCCCTTTTCCTTCTCAGTCTTAGGCTCTGGCGAAACCCCGCTTAAGTCAAAAAAGCGAAATCCCTTGTGCCTGCCCCACTTAATCACTTCCCATTTTATCGCATCGCCAGCATAAATTTTTTCCTCAAGCGCACTCGACGATGTGGCAGCGCCCCACTCGTTCAAAAAGCCGTTGAAGAAGGAAACCCCAAGCCCTGCCAAAACATTTCCGTCCTTTTCCGCGATGAAAAAACAGCCTGAGTTGCTTTCGCTAAAAACTCGCCACAGCTCCTCGGAGTAAGGAACCTTTGCTAACTTGCTGCGCACGCGGTTTTCATTTAGCACCAGGCAATAAGACTTGAAATCTTCAACAGACTCGATAATTCGCACATTTACGTCCTCAAGGGTGCGGTTCACCAGTTTCCTCGCCGACTTATCCACATTCTTCCACAACTCTTCCTCGCTTAATGACAAGTCAACCACAAAAGTTGCCTTATTCTCCCTCTGAAAGCCTGCCTGAATACTAACCTCTTTGAAATCATTCAACGGAAAGGCAGACGAACCTGCAATTTTTATCTTCTTTTCTTGCGAAAAAGATTTCACCTTATCAAGCAACGCTACTGCGTATTTTTCTTCCGAACAAACTGGCCCGTAAACCCAATGCAGCTGTTTGAAAAATAGTTTCACTAACGGGTAAAAAACCGAATACCCGGGCCTAAACTTCAGCCCATAGTACTTGCAGGACTCAAAAACCAAAAGCTGGGCAACAGTGCTACCACCACCAACTACGCTGAAGTAGAAGGGCTTGAAGCCAATTTCCGCTTGCGCGTAATCTGCATAAAAAGTACTCTGGTAGAAGTTGCCCGACGTTTGGCTCAAAAGAAAATCATTCCAGCCAGAAGGCGGCTTTTCGCTTACTTCAACTTCCATTTTGAAACCAACCCTTTGTAAATCGCAGCCTCTTTCGCTTCCATCTTCTTCCCCTCAATACCGGAAAAAACACGCGTTCCGCTTGCAATCATTTTGTCCCGTAAGTTTTTATCCGAAAGAACTTTTTTTATCGCATTGGCAAAGGCAATTGGAGTGTTTTCAACTACCATTCCAGCTTCACTCGCAATCTCGGGATTCTCATCCAATTCCGGCCTTGACACTATGACCGGAAGCCCTGCCGCCATTGCTTCAATTACGGGAATTGCAACCCCGCCGTATTTAATCGGCAGGGCGAATACACTTGCGCTCTTGTAATACGTTGGAAGTTCCTTGTTGGGTATTGACTTAAATAACAAAACTTTCTTTTCCACGCCAAGCTCTTTCGCAAGCGCTACCAAATGAGGGTAAAGCGGGCCGTTGCCTACAAGTATGAGGTATGCATCAATTTCCTTAATCGCCCGAATTAGGCATTCCTGGTTTTTTTCCGGGATAAGACGGCCTACGCAAATAACCGCAGGCTTAGCAAGATTAAGCGCGGGCTTTACATCATCAAAATTTTTGGCATAGACCTTGTTGTAAATGACTGTGACTTTCTTCGCGCCGTTTTTCTTTGCGTAAGGCACCGGGAAATTATACGCGCAGATTACCTCATCGGCATTTGATATGGCATACTTTTCGCAAAAGACTTTCATGAAAAACGACTGCGCCCAGTTCTTCAGCTGCCGTGTCTTCCAGTAGAAGTACCGCACGTCACGGTCAAAATCGCCGTGAATTGAAAGAACGTATGGCACATGCAATTTTTTGGCACAGTAAGCGGCAAAATACCCGTGAATTGAAGGGGTAAACGCACGGATTGCATCGGGGTTTATTTTTTTTACTTCCTCAAGCACGCGCTTTCTTTTGGCAAAGAGGCTCTGCGGAGTTAACCTTCCTAGTGCGTGGATTTTTACTTTTGCGCTGCCTGCAACCGCCTTGATTTTTTCCTCATCCACGTCCTTCTCGGTGAAGGTAATGAAGTGCACCTCGTCGAAAAAGTTTTCCGGGTTGTAGTAACGCGCTTTTAACTCCCCTTTGCGGAAGAAGGTTTCCATAGAGTCCCCGGGAAAGACAAGTAGCCTCATAAGTCTTCTGCCCTCACGCAATTTTCGCCCTTGAAAACAGAGTGCTCAACAAGCAAAACAGCCAAATCGCCTTTTGAAATTTCAGCGCTAGCAATCCCAAGTTTCTTCAGCCTCTCCTCGCCAACAACAGGGTCATACGCAAAAGTAACTTCTGGGAATTCCTTCGATACGTGTTTGTAAACTTCTATTGCAGGGGAATACGCAGTCTCGTGCGTGTTAGGCCGGAAAGCCATGCCAAGCAAGACGATTTTCTTTGCCTTTCTTTTTTTCGCAAGCGAAATTATTTTTTCAGCAATGAAGAAAGGCTTTGAGTCATTCACTTTCCTTGCCCTCTCCGCCATGCCTGCAGAAAGGCCTTCTTTTTTCGCGTCGTCAATGTAGAAATAAGGGTCAACCGGCAGGCAGTTCCCTCCAACGCCAATCCCCGGTTCAAGCAGGTGAATTCCCGGAATCAGGTTGGCAAAGCGGATTACTTCCTTTACGTCGACGTCTTTCTTTTCACAGTAGTAGGATAATTCGTTTGAAATCGCAATGCTCATATCCTTGTAGATGTTTGCAAAAAGCTTCTCAAGCTCAACTGCGCGGATGCTTGACGCTAGCAGTACCTTGTTCCCAATTGACTCAAAAAGCAACGCCGCAAGAGACCTAGCCTCTTCATTTAACCCCGCTGCCACGCGCTCATATCGTTTTAAGTCAGCAAGCATTACGCCCGCCTTGCCTTGGATTGGCACGTAGGCAAGGAAATAGTCAGTGCCGTGGGTAAAGCCGTTTTTTTCAATTGAGTTTTTTACCAAGCTTTCGGTTACGCCAGGCGCCACGTTACTCTCGAAGACAACCAGCGAGCCTTTTTTCAAGTGCTTCCCGATTTCAGCAAACGCAGTTTCTACAATTGAATAGTCAGGCTTTTTGTCCTTAAGCAAAGTCGGGACTGCACACAGCACAACATCGCAGTTTTTTATGGCGGCATAGTTTGTATGGGGAGTAAAATTCTTGTTAGGCAAAAGCTTTTCCAAGCCAGGCTCAAAATACGGGTTTATCCCGGTATTTAGCTGCTTTACAAGATCTTGGTTGACGTCAACTCCAGCTACCTCAAAGCCTGCTTCGGCAAATAACAAGGCACTAGGCAAGCCCATTTTCCCAAGGCCAATGAATGCAATTTTCGCCTTTTTCAAACGTATTTTTTCAATTAAAGACTCCAAAAACAACACCTGCAAATGTAAAGTATTATTTACATGTGTTTTCAACTGTTTTAAAGGTTTCGCGTCTATGACCCTCGCAATATTGTTAGGCACCAGGCCTGAAGTGGTAAAACTCGCCCCGTTAATCTGGGAGCTTGAAAAACGCAAGGAAAAGTTCCTGCTAATTCACTCCGGCCAGCACTATGATTTCAACATGAGCCAAGTATTCTTCGACGAACTAGGAATTAGAAAGCCGGACAGCTTCCTTGAAGTTGGCAGCAGCTCGCATGCAATACAAACTGCTAGGATAATGGTAGGGGTTGAAGAGGCAATCAAAAAAAACAATATTACCACCCTAGTCGTATTAGGGGATACCAACACCGTACTTGCAGGCGCAATTGCCGCAAAAAAGCTTGGGATAAGAGTTGCGCACGTGGAGTCAGGCTGCAGGAGCTTTGACAAAACCATGCCAGAGGAAATTAACAGGATACTAACTGACCAGATTAGCGACTACAGATTTACCCCAAGTGAGTTCTGCAGGAAAAACCTAGTTGCGGAAGGAATGTCGGATAACATCACAATTACCGGCTGCACCGAGTTTGAAACCCTCGAGTTCGCTTTGAAGAAAAAGAAAAAGCCTTTTGAAACACCCAAGGACTTCGCGCTCGTAACAATTCACAGGCAGGAAAATACAACTCCTGAAAAACTCAAAGTGCTAATGGCATTGCTGGAAAAAACCCCTCTTGAAAAAAGCTTCCTGATTCACCCCCGCACTAAAAAAATAATGGATGAAAATAAAATCAAGCCCCCTGCAAACACCACGCTAAAGGAGCCCGTCGGTTATTTCGAGCTGGCGTGGCTCCTCAAGGAATGCAATTACGTGATTACAGACTCAGGGGGGCTGCAAAAGGAAGCGGCGTTCCTTGGCAAGAAGGTAATAATCGCACGCGAGAACTCAGAGTGGCTTGACGTGTTGGAAAGCGGGTTTGGCACGTTGGTTGGGCTGGATGAAAAAAGCGCGGAGAAGGCAAAAGCGTTTCTCAATGCCAAGGCACCCGTAAAGCCGCTTCAGGAGCATAACCGCGCTTCAAAAATCATTGCGAATGTTCTTTCTTCCAAAGCCTAGCCACTTGCAGACTGGTTGTGGTAAACGCGTCTGCCTTCCTTGCTTCCTGCAGGCATTCAATAAACTCTTCCTTCCTTACAACATCCATTGGGTCGAAGTAAAAGTTGGCGTAATAACCGTATTCCCCAGCCATTATCAAGGCTTTCTTGAAAAGCTCGATAAACTCGCCTTTCTTCGGGTGCGCAGGAGGCTGAGTTCGAAAGCAGTGGAATGAGTCAAAAACCGGGAAGTAATGCATTGGGCAGGTCATTACCGGAAGCTCAAGCACGCCATCAGGAGTAGGGTAAAAAGGAAGGCCTTTTGTTCTAGTTAGTAGGGTGGAAGAGGAGTAGACATAACCCAGCTTTTTTAGCAGGGGGTAAACCGACTCACAGTGCTGATCTCCAAAGTGCGGCGTTCGAAAGCCTAATGGGGAATAGCCTAGTTTTTTTACGCAAATGTCGTGGCATTTTTTTATTTCCTCTTCCTGCAGGTATTTCGGAAGCTTGTGGAAAAACTCATCGGGGTTAAAGTAGCCGTTTGGGTGGGAGTAGGAGTGATTAACTAGTTCATGGCCTTCCTCGACAATTCTCTTGAAAGGAGCTGGGTTTAGCTCAATAAACTTTCCAACCGCTGCAAAAGAACCTACCAGGCTGTTTTCTGAGAGGAGGTCAAGTAGTTTTGGCAAGGCGATTACGTCTTCAGGGTAGTCAATGTCAAAGCCAAGGGTTAACGCAAATTTTTTGCCTTTCCACTCCTGCTTTGCAAAACCCTTGAAGAAACGCGAGTAAAGCAAGGGGGCGCCGTACTCTGCAATTTTTCTGGGTATTATCTTCTGCAGCATTTCTCGATTTCACCAATGAATTTTTTACCTAAGATTTTCCAGTCGTGTTTTTTTGCAATTGCATATCCCTTTTCGCCAATTTTTTTCGCAAAGGCCAAATCATCAAGCACTCGGCTTATTTCAGATGCATATTCAACCGCACTCGAGGCAAATAAGCACCCTTCAGA
>OBEQ010671283.1_pt1 | contig 16237 bp, 21 predicted proteins | sample 1670901 | NCBI WGS metagenome assembly OBEQ01 (sample SAMEA104232315, study PRJEB22302) | groundwater metagenome | biome: forest; feature: aquifer; material: groundwater | place: USA | collected 2011-08-07 | depth 5.4 m
GCAGGCCTACGGCTTAAATTACTACGGCACGGTCGGCTCCAATCGCGATGAATACGTCATCGTGCGCAAGATGAAGAAAGTGGATTGGATGGAAGGTCCGCTAGTAGAAGAGATGGAGGCTGCAAAATGAAAATACGCGCGCAAATCGCCATGGTGCTGAACCTGGACAAGTGCATCGGATGCCACACCTGTTCGGTAACCTGCAAGAACGTGTGGACCTCGCGCGACGGCATGGAGTACGTATGGTTCAACAACGTAGAGACCAAACCCGGTATCGGTTATCCAAAAGAATGGGAGAATCAGGACAAATGGAACGGCGGCTGGAAGCGCAATCCAGATGGTGCAATCGAGCCACGCCAAGGTGCGAAGTGGCGCATCCTCGCCAATATTTTCGGCAACCCCAATCTGCCGGAGATCGACGACTACTACGAGCCGTTTACCTTCGACTACGCGCATCTACAAACCGCCAAGCTATCGCAGACACCGCCCACTGCACGCCCGATCTCGGTCATTACTGGCAAAAAAATGGACAAAATCCATTGGGGTCCGAATTGGGAAGATGATCTCGGCGGTGAATTCGCCTCGCGCAGCCGCGACAAATGTTTCGACGACGTGCAGAAGGAACTGTATTCCACCTTCGAAAATACGTTCATGATGTATCTGCCGCGCTTGTGCGAGCACTGCTTGAATCCAACTTGTGTCGCCTCCTGCCCCTCCGGCTCGATCTACAAGCGCGAGGAAGACGGCATCGTACTGGTGGATCAAGACAAATGCCGCGGCTGGCGCATGTGCATCAGTGGTTGCCCCTACAAGAAGATTTACTACAACTGGAAATCCGGCAAGGCGGAAAAGTGCATCTTCTGCTACCCGCGCATCGAGGCGGGACAGCCCACAGTGTGCTCAGAGACCTGTGTCGGGCGCATCCGTTATCTGGGCGTGATTTTGTATGACGCCGATCGTATCGAAGCTGCCGCCAGCGTCAGTGATCAAGAGGACTTATACGAAGCCCAATTGAAAATCTTCTTGGATCCGCACGACCCCGCCGTGATTGAACAAGCGCGGCGTGATGGCGTGCCGGAAGCGTGGCTCGAATCCGCGCGCAAATCGCCCGTGTACAAAATGGCGATTGATTGGAAAGTAGCGTTCCCGTTGCATCCGGAATATCGCACCCTGCCCATGGTGTGGTACATCCCACCGCTCTCTCCGATTCAAGCGACTGCGGAGAGCGGCAAGATGGGCATGAATGGCATCATCCCCGATACCAAATCGCTGCGCATCCCGATCAAGTATCTGGCCAATCTGCTCACCGCAGGCAAGGAAGCGCCCATCATCTCGGCGCTGGATCGCATGCTCGCCATGCGTGCCTATATGCGCGGCAAGTCGGTGGAGGGTGTAGCGAATACCGCGGTCTTAAAACAGGTCGGGCTCACCGAAGATCAAGTACAGGATATGTACAAGATCATGGCGCTCGCCAACTACGAAGACCGCTTTGTGATTCCCAGCGCCCATCGTGAAGCGGCGATCGACGCTTACGACGAAAAAGGCAGCTGTGGCTTTAGCTTCGGTAATGGCTGTTCCGATGGCACTAGCTCAGGCAGCCTGTTCGGCGCAAAAAAACAGCCCGCCGTGATTTATGTAGATGCGCCGAAATCCCGGAAAAATGTCGTGGAGGAAATCTGATATGAAAACTTATCAAGCGCTGGCGCTATTGCTCACCTATCCCGAGCAAAACTGGATAGACCACCTAGATGAGGTGGAAGCCGTATTGATTCAGGAAGCTAAAGCCAATAGCGAAGCCGGACCCCGGCTGCAAGCATTGTTCAACTTTCTGCGCGAGCAATCGCTGATCGAATTGCAGCAGAACTACGTGGCCACCTTCGATCAAAATCCGTCGCACTCGCTGCATTTATTCGAGCACATCCACGGCGAATCGCGCGACCGCGGCCAAGCGATGGTGGATTTAATCGAAGAGTATCGCAAACACGATCTGGAAATCGAGGCCAGCGAACTGCCCGATTATGTCCCGCTGTTTCTGGAATACCTGTCGATTTTACCGAACGAAGCAGCGGCCACGCTGCTGGGGGAAGCGATCAATGTGCTGGCGCTGATCGGGCGCAAGCTGCAAGGCAACGGTAGCCCCTACCACACGGTGTTCGACGTGCTGCAAACCCTGTCGCCGGTAGAAGCAGTGCCTTTGCCGGAACCGCCAGTGCGCGATATGGACGAGGCGATGGAACGCTTCGGCCCTGCGATTGACGGGCGCGAGCCTCTGCTCACACCGCAAATCGCTTACGCCGAGATGCCAAAATCAAGACGCCAACCTACCGCCGCTCACGGCATTTGAGATTCTGAGAAGGAGTCATCATGAACTACGCAAACTATCTAGCCTTCGGGATCTATCCCTATGTGGCGCTGGGCATTTTTCTGCTGGGCAGTCTGATCCGTTTCGACCGCGAACAATATTCGTGGAAAAGTGACTCCAGCCAATTGCTGCGCCGCAGCCAATTACGTTGGGGCAGCAATCTGTTCCACATCGGCATTTTGTTTCTGTTCTTCGGCCATGCGGCGGGCTTGCTCACGCCGCACTGGCTGTATGAATCGTTTGGGCTTTCCACACCCAACAAGCAGATGCTCGCCATCGTGAGTGGCGGCATCGCGGGGCTCATTTGCTTAGCGGGTATCACGCTGCTCTTGCACCGTCGTCTCGCCGATCCACGCATTCGCGCCACTAGCAAGCCGATGGATATTTTCATTTTGCTGTGGGTATTCGCCACCCTGGTGCTGGGTTTAATCAGCATCTACTTTTCACTGCAACACAAAGATGGTGGCGTCATGCTGCTGCTCGGCAGCTGGGCGCAGCACATCGTGACCTTCCGCTCCGGTGCAGCCGATTTCCTGCTGGCGGTGCCGCTGATTTACAAAATCCATCTGCTGCTTGGCATGTCACTATTCGTGCTGTTTCCCTTCAGCCGGCTGGTGCATGTGTGGAGCGGCTTTGCCGCCGTCAGTTATCTGACGCGCAGCTATCAGATCGTGCGCCAACGCGGTTGACTCAGAGGAGAATAGGCCATGAGTATCAGTGTCAATGAGGTTGAAATTACGGATGAGGACGTCGAACGAGAATTGCCGCATCATGCCAGCGCCCCCGTCCCGGTAAAGGCTGCGGTACAGGCGTTGGTGATGCGCGAAGTGCTGCTGCAGGCGGCGCGCACCAAGCTTGCGGAAGCGGAGCAGGTACTTCAGGGTGAAGCGGCCGATGCCTTGATCGAAGACGCGCTGATTGATCGCCTGATTGAGATGGAAGTTATTTCGCCGATTCCCACCGATGCGGAATGTGAAACTTATTATCGTAACAACCTCGAGCAGTTCCGTAACGGCGATCTGGTGGAAGTCAGCCACATTCTGTTTCAGGTGACGCCTAATGTTCCGCTGCACGCATTGCGGGCGAAAGCGCAGGAAATCCTGCAGCAGGCGCTGGCACAACCGGAGCAGTTCGCCGAACTGGCGCGCACCTATTCCAACTGCACCTCGTCAGAAGTCGGCGGCAGTCTGGGCCAGCTCACCCGAGGACAAACGGTGCCTGAATTCGAGCGCGTGATTTTCAGTCTCGAACCCGGAAAGATCGCGTCCAAACTCATCGAAAGTCGATTTGGGCTGCACATTGTGCGCGTCGAACGGCGCGTCGAGGGCTGCACTTTGCCCTTTGAGGTAATCCGCGACCAACTGTCTCGGCATCTGGCTGAGCAGGCAAGAGTTCGTGCACTCAAGCAGTATCTGAAAATTCTGGTCGGTCAGGCGCATATTCGCGGGATTGAGCTGGACGGCGCGCTGACACCGCTCGTGCAATAGCGTATTTAGAACCTATACCAAGGAGATCGTCATGACACACGTCGTTATTGTGGGCGCAGGTATCGCCGGCGTACCCGCCGCTTACGCGATGAAAAACCGCCTCGGCCCTCAGGATAAGGTGACCGTAATATCGGACAAGGATTATTTTCATTTCGTGCCGTCCAATCCGTGGGTCGCTATGGGATGGCGCGATCGAAAGGATGTTGCATTTCCCATCGGCCCCTGCATGGCTGAGCGTGGCATCGATTTCATTCCGCAAGCGCTGAAAAAAGTGGATGGCGCTAATAGCCAGGTCGAATTGGCTAACGGCGGCATTTTGAATTATGACTATCTGATACTCGCCACCGGACCGGAAGCGGCGTTTGATGAAATTGCTGGACTGGATCCAGCCCAGGGTGCGGTGCACTCCGTGGTGCATATCGAAGATGCGGTCAAGGCTTATTCGGATTATCAGCAGTTCGTAAAAAATCCAGGGCCGATCGTGATTGGTGCCGTACAGAATTCATCCATCCTTGGCCCGGTTTATGAATTTGCTTTTCTGGTAGACGCCGATCTGCGTCGCCGCAATTTGCGCGATCAAGTGCCCATTACACTTATAACGCCTGAACCTTATGTCGGGCATCTAGGGCTGGGTGCAGAAAGCGACACCAGACATTTATTGGAACAGGCACTGACCGATCGCAATATTCATTACCTGACGAATATAAAAACCAAAAAAATAAAAAAGAATACCGTGTATATCGCCGAATGCGATGCGCTAGGCAATGAAACCAGGCTGCGGGAAATTCCTTTTGTCTACTCTGTATATTGGGCTGCGTTTAGGGGTATTCGTGCCTTGCGTGAAAGCTTCGGTCTTACCGACGCGCGCGGCTTTGTTACCACCGATGCTTATCTTCGCAGTCCCGCGTTTCCCAACATTTTTGCTGTCGGCGTGTGCGGCGCCCATGCCTCCGCATCCAATCCGCCACTACCTGTCGGCGCACCGGATTCCGTGTATTCCATACAGAACGAAGTCGACGCTACTGTGCGCAACATTGTTTCCGCGATACGGGGAGAGCCTCTCACGAGTCCCGCACCGCTTCGCGCACAGTGGCTCTCGGATATGAGCAAAACCGGCGCTGCATATGTATCGGAACCTCAAATTCCGTTACGCAACATCAACTGGCTTAAAGAGGGCAGGTGGGTGCATCTTGCGAAAGTGGATTTTGAAAACCATTTCATTAACCAGATCAAATTGAAACCTGCCCGGGCCACGGTCTCTGTGGACAGTGCTATCGCTACACTGATACGCAGGCTGCAATCCCGGCCGGATAAAATTGCCACCCGTGAAAGGCGCGCTAAACCGTTTACCAAACTCATGGAGGTGCCAATCACGCTCGACCTGGATTACGACTTGGAAGCATTAGCCCAGACCCTGGGGCAATCTAAGCGTCTGCTGGCCGTGGCATTGTTGGAATCGGCGCTGCTCGATGCGAAATCGATGTTGCGTGGCGCTGAACTCGATGATCTTCACAAGTTAAAGCATGATTTGATGCTGGCCGACCTGCCTGAAAATCAGCCTGGCGTGGCATTTCATGGAGGGGGAACCTGACTTACAAGGGCATTCCAGCGCATCAAACGTACTATATTTTTGCAATAGACGAGAGCGCGCATTCATCGCGCTGCGCCAATTGGCGTAAAGCATGGATGTCGTCGATTTCAAGATATTTATTATTGATGCGAATAATGCCTTCGTCGCGAAATTTGGAGAACATGCGGCTGACCGTCTCGAGTTTAAGGCCCAGATACAAGCCGATGTCATTGCGCGTCATGCGAAGATAAAACCGTTTTTCTGAGAAGCCGCGCGCCTTAAAGCGTTGTGACAAGTTCAACAGAAAGGTTGCCAATCGTTCCTCGGCACGCATATTGCCAAGCAGCATCATCAGGCCATGCTCACGCATGATTTCACGGCTCATGATTTTGTGAAACTGATGCTGCAAGGCAGGAATATCCCGGCTTAGACGCTCGAGGTCGTTGAAGGGTATTTCGCAGAGCTCGCTGTCTTCGAGCGCCATGGCATCACAGGAATGTATGTCGGCGCTGATTGCATCCATGCCTAAAAGTTCGCCAGGCATATAAAAACCCGTGACTTGCTCGCGCCCGTCGACGCTTGTATTAAATGTTTTGAAAAATCCGATGCGAATGGCATAGAGCGCATGGAATGGCTGGTTCGATTGATAGAGATAGTCACCACGTTTCAGCTTGCGTCGCACACTCACCATCTGATCGAGTTGCTGCATATCCATCGGAGCGAGGCCGATCGGCAGACATAACTCACGCAGACTACAACCCGAGCATCGGGTTTTCAGCTGCGAAATGTTGACAGCTTCGGTACCAATGTCCATCACATGCTCCTCTGGACCGCCGATTCGTAGTTTTGATCCATGTCAACGCATTCTAACTGACACGCGAATATGCTGGTTATATTCCCCGGCGGCATCAGGTTAAGGTAATGCAGGCAATCGCGCCCTCCCTCACTATCGAATTCGATTCAGCACTGATCCGCAAGCTCAACCATGTCGGACCGCGCTATACAAGCTATCCGACCGCAGATCGCTTTGTCGAGGCATTCGATGCCGAGGCTTATAAACAATGCGCAAATCGACGTGAGGTCGGCGCACTGCATCGACCCCTGTCTTTGTATGTGCATTTGCCATTTTGCGACACGCTTTGCTATTTCTGTGCCTGTAACAAAATTATTACCAAAGACCATCAGCGTTCGGCACGCTATGTGGATTATCTGAAACGCGAGCTCGCATTGCAGGCGGAATTGCTTGAATTACAGCCCGAAGTTTTGCAGATGCACTGGGGTGGAGGCACACCCACTTTTTTAAGTGAACTGGAAATGCGGGATTTGATGACCGCTATTCGTTCTCACTTCCAGTTCGCCTCTGATTTGCATGGTGAATATTCGATTGAGATCGATCCTCGCAAGGTCAATGCGCAGACGATAGCGATGTTGCGCGATCTGGGTTTCAATCGTTTGAGCTTTGGCGTGCAAGATTTCGACCCGGAGGTCCAGCGCGCCATTAATCGCTGGCAACCTGAAGCGCAGACGGCTGTCGTTATCGAGGCAGCGAGACGTGCGCATTTTCATTCCGTGAGCGTCGATCTTATTTATGGTTTACCGCGGCAGACGGTCGAGAGCTTTGGCCATACCGTCAATAGAATCATTGCGCTCTCCCCCGACAGAATCGCGTTGTATAACTATGCGCACCTACCCACTCTTTTCAAGCCGCAACGACGTATCAATGTAGCCGATCTGCCGGCACCTGAAATCAAGATCGAGATATTGAAACTGGCTATCGCCAAATTCAGTGCGGCGGGCTATGTGTATATCGGAATGGATCATTTTGCCAAGCCTGATGACGAACTCGCCATCGCGCAACGGCAAGGAAGGTTGCATCGCAATTTTCAGGGCTACTCGACGCACGTCGAATGCGATTTGATCGCGCTGGGGGTAAGCGCAATCGGCAAGCTGCCAGGCGCTTACAGTCAAAATGTGCGCACGCTGGAAGATTATTACGATCGGCTTGATCGCGGCATATTGCCGGTCATGCGGGGGATAGAGCTGGGTTCCGACGACCTGATACGCTGGACCGTCATTCAGGCGCTAATGTGTCATTTCGAATTTGCCAAGGAAAGTATCGAAGTCGCCTATCTTATCGATTTTGATCGTTATTTTGCGCGCGAACTAAAAGAGCTTGAGGTTTTCGTCCATGACGGCATGCTGGAACTGGACGACGAAATTCGCGTGACGCCAAAAGGGCGGCTTTTTGTGCGTAATATCTGCATGGTATTTGATCGCTACCTGCGTGCTGATCGCGAACGAAAACGCTATTCGAAAACGATCTGAATTGATGGGGTATTGTCCCTTCATCCTTTCAGTCCCAATGCTGGTGTATTTTGGCTTTTCATTCTTTTCTTGATCGCTCAGACCAGACTCAAGATAATGCAAGCTCGCAGGCGTCTCTGGCGGCAACTATGAGTAGTGCGAGCCCTGTCAATGTGACGCCTCAAAATCCACCTGAAACCCACATGGCCACGCAAATGCTGCTGATGATCGACAACTACGATAGCTTCACCTACAACCTCGTACAGTACTTTGGTGAACTAGGCGAAGACGTGAAGGTGATCCGCAACGACGAAATCGACGTACCCGGCATCACAGATTTGCATCCTCAGCATATCGTCGTTTCGCCGGGACCTTGCACGCCGAACGAAGCGGGGGTATCGGTACCGCTGATTAACGAATTTGCCGGCAAGACGCCGATACTCGGCGTGTGCCTGGGTCATCAGAGCATCGGCCAGGCCTTTGGCGGCAAGATCGTGCGCGCCAAGGAGTTGATGCACGGCAAGACTTCGATGATTCATCATCTTGACGTTGGCGTATTCAAAGGTTTGCCCAATCCGTTTCGCGCGACGCGTTATCACTCGCTTGTGATCGAGCGCGACAGTTTGCCGGATTGTCTGGAAATCACCGCGTGGACCGACGACGGCGAAATCATGGGCGTGCGCCACAAAACGCTTAATGTCGAAGGCGTGCAGTTTCATCCCGAGTCCATCCTCACCGAACACGGTCACGCGCTGCTGGCGAATTTTCTCGGTAAGTAGTGTCGCTGTAGTGCCATGCAATCCCCTGCAACAATCGATTTGCCAGTAACGGCCGAAGACCGCCGCATCGCGATGCTGGCTGCGGTCGCGATTGGGCTGAGCCTTGCCGAAGCGGTGATTCCAAGCCCGTTGCCGGGGGTCAAGCCTGGCCTCGCGAATATCGTCGTATTAATCGTGCTATTGCAGCACGGCCTGCGCACCGCGATCTGGGTATCGATGCTGCGGGTGTTCGCGGGCAGCTTGTTGCTCGGCAGTTTTCTATCGCCGGGGTTCTGGCTGGCGTTGGCGGGCGCGAGCGTCAGCCTGGCTGTGCTCGCCCTCGTGCGCTATTTGCCGCGGCGGCTGTTTGGCCCGGTGAGTTTGTCGGTGCTGGCAGCGTTTGGCCACATCGGTGGGCAGTTGGCGCTGGCGTGGGGATGGTTGCTGCCTACGGCGAGTATCGGTTACTTATTGCCGGTATTTGCTGCAGCCGCATTATTATTCGGTGCGGTCAACGGCGTGATTGTTGCGCGACTGCTAAAAACCGGGCCGCTTGCGGCCGAGGGCGAGGACAGGCGACAATCCCCGCCATGCACACCCCCCACATCCCCCTAAAAACCATCACGCTCGCGCTCTCCGGCGCGTCGGGCATGGCTTATGGTTTACGCCTGCTCGAATGCCTGCTGCATGCAGAGCTTCAAGTGAATCTGCTCGTCTCGCAAGCCGCACATATCGTCGCCAAGCAGGAACTCGGCGTGAGTTTGCCGGCGCGCGCGATCGACCTCGAAAAGCAGCTGAACGGCAGCATGGACACGCAGCCAGGCCAGTTGCGCGTGTACGGACGCGAGGATTGGAATGCGTCGGTCGCGTCGGGCTCTAATGCCGCGGACGCGATGGTGATATGTCCCTGTTCGATGGGCACGCTGGCGGCAATCGCGCATGGCATGTCGGACAATCTGATCGAGCGCGCCGCCGATGTGATGTTGAAAGAGCAGCGCAAGCTGATTCTGGTGCCGCGCGAAACGCCGTTTTCGGTGGTGCACCTCGAAAACATGCTGAGTCTCGCCCGCATGGGCACGGTGATACTGCCCGCCAATCCCGGTTTTTATCATCTGCCGCAATCGATCGAGGATGTGATCGATTTTATCGTTGCACGCATTCTTGATCAGCTCGGCGTGCCGCACGCGTTGATGGCGCGTTGGGGCGAAGATGACGTATAGCCTGCCGCTGTTTCCATTGCAAACCGTGGTCTTCCCCGGTGGCTTGCTGCCGCTGCGCGTGTTTGAGCCCCGTTACATGGACATGGTGACGCAGGCGATAGCAGATCGTGCCGCGTTTGGCATCTGCGCGATTCGCGAAGGCCGAGATATCGACGTAACGGCGAAGCATTACACCGTCGGCACGCGCGTGCAGGTAATGGATTGGGACATGCCACAACCGGGCATTTTGCATATTCAAACGCAGGCGCTCGAGCGTTTTGTGGTGCGCAGCAGCCATAGCGAGCCCAATGGACTGCGCGTGGGCGAGGTCGATGACTTGAGCGCCGAGCCGGCCATGGCGTTGCCTGAGGAACTTATTTTGGGTGCCGAAGTGCTGTACCAGATCGTTAATGAATTAGGTATCGATAAATTTGCACGGCCGCACGATTACAACAACGCCACCTGGGTCAGCTATCGTTTATCCGAAGTGTTGCCACTCAAGCTCAGCGTGCGACAAAATCTGCTCGAGATGAACGACAGTGTCGCGCGCTTGACCATCTTGACCGAATTCCTGAAAAAACAGACCAACTAATGGCACGCTTTTATCCTGCGCTGGAAGACAAACACCGCAGTTTTATCGCTGCGCAAAAAGTGTTTTTTACCGCCACCGCGCCTAATGACGGGCGCATCAATCTGTCGCCCAAGGGCATGGACAGTTTGCGCGTGATCGATACGCAATGCGTCGCGTATCTCGATCTGACCGGCAGCGGCAATGAGACCGCCGCGCATCTAAAGCACGACGGGCGGATGACGATAATGTTTTGTAGTTTTGCTGCCGATCCGTTGATTCTTAGGCTTTACGGCCGGGGGCGGGCAGTGCGCCGGCAGGATGCGGACTGGGCAAAATGGCGTGTACATTTTCCGACGCTGCCAGGCGAACGACAGATCATTGTGCTCGATGTCGAAGCAGTGCAGACCTCATGCGGTTACGCCGTGCCGAAATTCGAGTATTGCGGCGAGCGCCATACCTTGATGCGCTGGGCGGAAAAAAAGGGCACACTGGGATTGCTCGAATACTGGCGCGAAAAAAATCAAACCAGTATTGATGGTCTTGCCACAGGTTTATTGGAGAAATGATGAAACGACTCTTAATCCCCTTTGTGCTGATGCTTGCCGCTTGCGATAACACTGTCCCGCCGCCACCTCCGAAAACCGAAGTCATAAGCGGACCGGATCGTCTATTCGATACGCAGCGCAGCGCGCTAGAAAAGGCGCGTGTGGTCGAAGGCCAGATGAACGCCGCCGCCGAAGCGCAACGCAAACAGCTGGAGCAGACTACGCAGCCTTGATCGCCGGTTCGGCAATCAATTGCTGCACTACCGAGCCCGCCAGCATCAAACCAAATAGCGGCGGCATGTAACTGACGGTGCCGTTCACTGCGCGCGCGCGGCCGCTGCCTCCCACCGGCTGCGGTGCGAGTGGCGCCCGGCCGGGCTCGTCGCTAAATACGGTTAACACACCCTTGTAAATACCGCGCTTGCGCAAGCGTTTGCGCATCACCGACGCGAGCGGGCATTGATAGGTTTTCGCAATATCCGCAAGGCGAATGCGCGTCGGATCGAGCTTGTTGCCCGCGCCCATGCTCGACGCGACGCGCAGGCCGCGTTCGATACTGGTCGCCACCAGCGCCACCTTGCAATTCAGCGAGTCGATGCAATCGATCACGTAATTCACGTCGGCCGGCACGCGCTCGATCACATTGTCCGGTGTTAAAAATTCTCGAATGATATGCAGCTCGCACGTCGGGTTGATGTCGATGATCCTCGTCCGCATCAACTCGGCTTTGGATTGGCCGACGGTGGAGAGCAACGCGGGCAATTGCCGGTTGATATTCGAGGGCGCGACCATGTCGTGGTCGACCAGCGTCAGCCTACCCACCCCGGCGCGCGCCAGCGCTTCGGCGCAATACGAGCCCACGCCGCCCAAGCCTGCCACGAACACGTGTGCTTGCGACAACCTGGCCACTTCGGTAGCGGTGAGTAAAATGCGTGTCCGTTCGAATTGCGGTGATGTCTCAGTTGGCATCGGCTAGAATTCCCTGATGTTGAAACGATGGTTGAAAACGCAGAACGTGGGCGCATCTCGCGCCGTGCGTATTTTACTGCCTGCTGCGCCTCTCGCACGCGCGCGGGCTTGTCGCAGGGCACTACGATGAGCAAGGCTTTTACTAAGGAAACCGACGCGCCGGAAGACGAAGACGAGGATTTGGCGATTCCGACCTTGCCTACCGGCAGCAAAAACTACATGACCCCAGCGGGCTACGCGCGCCTCGTGGCCGAGCTCGACACCTTATGGAAAGTCGAGCGGCCCAAACTGGTCGAAACGATCTTCTGGGCGGCGAGCAACGGCGACCGTTCGGAAAACGGCGACTATATCTACGGCAAAAAACGCCTGCGCGAAATCGATCGGCGCGTGCGCTTTTTAACCAAGCGCGTCGAAAACGCCGAAGTCGTCGACCCGGCGACGCGCGAGTCCACTGAGCAGATTTTTTTTGGCGCGACCGTCACTGTGGAAGATCGGCTGGGTGATGAGGCGACCTATGCGATCGTCGGCATAGACGAGGCCGACGCCGGACGAGGTTATCTCGCCTGGACCTCGCCGATGGCGCAGGCGCTGCTCAAAGCGCGCGTCGGCGATACTGTGATGGTGCAAACCCCGGGCGGCCGTCGCGAAGTGGACATCGTCGACGTGTGTTATCAGAAAATCGATTTATAGCCCGACCTTTACCTTCAATATTTGGGCGACTTAAATATGTCTATTTCACGCGAAACATTTGGAGTCTTGCTCTTTGCATTGGCCGCGTATTCATACGCTGGTTCTATTAACTGCCCGAGGGGCACGATACCTAACGGTGAAAGCACTCCCGACGTATCAGAGGCATGGTGCGAGAAGTCGGTTGGCGGAAGGACTGTTATGCATGGGCCGTATCGTGCATGGTGGCCCAACGGGCAGCTTGGTACGGTCGGACAGTATGAGAAAGGGATTATAGAGGGGAAATGGTCAGGCTGGTATCCGAACGGTCGCCTTCAAGGCAATGAATGGTTCAAGACCGGTAAGTTGGTGCGCAGCCAATACTGGGATGAGTCAGGCAAACCTATTAAACCCCCAATCCACTGATGAGAAAATCGTTTGAGCCATGATGGTGATCCGTCTCTTCACAAACGCTGAGATGAGTTTATTTCCTTAATCAGCAAACTACTGCCGGTCACTTAGCGCTTAATAAGCGATGGAATCGTAAGTCCGTACAGCGCCGCGAATTTCGACGCTGACCTGATTGGGCAAACATAAGGCAACTTCACCCGCGCGATTCAACCAACCTTGCTTCACGCATAACTGCCGCGGCGAAGGATCACGCGCGACGCGGGCGCGTCCCGGTTGAATTTCGATCAGCGTATTGCCTAAGGGGCCGGCTACCGTCAGCGTGCGTGCGGTGCTTAAGCTTGCTTCCTCGACCAGTTTGCCTTGCGCGCGCACCAGCAACGTGTCGCCTTGCGCACCGCTCCAAAAATACATCGCCAGGCTCGTCACAACCGCGCCGCCGAGTAGCAGCGTGAGCCAGTCGCCGGGTTTGAAAAACTCGCGCATCAACTCAATTCGCGATGGCGCACCAGCACCTGCTCTTCGTCGCGAAACTCGGCAGCCAATGTCTCGGCGAAATACACGCTGCGGTGTTGACCGCCGGTGCAACCGATCGCGACAGTGAGATAAGCACGATGGTCGCGGATAAAACATGGCAGCCAGTGATAGACAAAGTCGCGGATGTCCTCGAGTAGCGCCATCGCTTCGTCGCTCGCTTCAAGGTATTCGCGTACCGCCGCATCGCGCCCCGTCAGCGCGCGCAACTCGGGCACATAATGTGGATTGGGCAGGCAACGCACGTCGAACACCAGATCGGCGTCGAGCGGGATGCCGTGTTTGAAGCCGAAGGATTCGAATAGCAGCGTTATCTTAGAGCGGTCCTGCAGGATCAGATCCTTGATCCACAGCCGCAGCGCGGAAGGCGACAGGTCACTGGTGTCGATGCGATGGCCGAGCTCACCCATTTCGTCAAATAAATCGCGTTCCATCTGGATCGATTCGGATAGCGACACGGTGTCGCTCGAAAGCGGGTGGCGGCGGCGCGTTTCGGAAAATCGCTTCACCAGCGAGAGCGTTTTGGCTTCGAGAAAAATCACCCGCACGTCGGCGCCTTGCTCGCGCAAGGTTTCAACAACTTGAGGCAGATCGGTAAAACTCGACCCACTGCGCGCGTCGACGGCTATGCCGTTGCGCGTGTGGCCTTCTTGTTCCAGATGCTCCACCAGACCATGTATCAAGGCCAGCGGCAGATTATCGACACAGAAGTAACCGGCATCTTCGAGTACCGCAATCGCGATGCTTTTGCCCGACCCGGACAGTCCCGAAATCAATACGATTTGCACTTGAAAAAGCCTTATTTATATTTATTGCCGTCGATTGCTGCCTGCTGGCGCACCATGAACTGCTCGACCGGATTAATGCCGCGGCTTTTCAGAATATGGTTGCGCACCGCGACTTCGACCAGCACCGCGAGGTTGCGGCCGGCGGCGACAGGGATGCGGACCTTGGGAATTTCCACGCCCAGGATGGTTTCGGTCGACGCGATCATATCTAGCCGGTTCAGCCCCACTTCGCCGATTTCGGCGGGCTGTACCAACTCGACGATCAGCTTCAGATTCTTTTTCATTTTTACCGCTGTCTCGCCGAATAGATAACGAATATTCAAAATTCCCAGACCGCGTACTTCCAGGAAGTCACGGATCAGCGACGGGCAGGAGCCTTCCAGCGTTTCTGGCGCGACATGGCGCAGCTCGACCGCGTCGTCGGCCACTAAACGATGGTCGCGCGTGATCAATTCCAGCGCGAGTTCGCTTTTACCCACGCCAGCATCACCTTTGAGCAGCACACCCATGCTCAGCACTTCCAGAAATACCCCGTGAACCGTCGCGACTTCGGCCAGGCATTGCGTGAGATAGTGACTCAGATGCGCCATCAACAGCGGACTGGGTTGGGGCGATTGGAACAAGGGTGTATCGGTTCGATCCGCGGCCTCGATCAGCAAAGGCGGGACAGCTTCATTATTGGAAACGATGATCGCAGCCAGTTCGGTAGAAAACAAATGATTGATCGCATCCGAGAGGCCCGTTTCGCTCAAACCGCGTAAATAATCCATTTCGGCGCAGCCCAGTACCTGTACGCGATTGGGATGCACGAAATTAAGATGCCCAATCAGCGCAAGCGTCGGTTTCTGAATGGTTTCGGATGACAGATGGCGTTTGCCTCCGCTCAGGCCCGCTATCCATTGCAATTGAAATTGATCCGCGACGTCGCGAAACAGCGCGTCGATAGTAATGGTCGTCAGGCTGCCCATGCAGTGATCAAAGCGTGGAGCTCGGTAGCATTCTTTACCGCATGCATGCGTTGGCGCATGGTCTCGTCACCAAACATTTGCGCGAGTTCGCCGAGTATTTGCAAATGCTGTTCGTCGGCTTCCTTAGGCACCAGCAAAATTAAGCATAAGGTCACGGGCTGGCCATCCGGGGCGTCGAATGGCAGTGGCGTTTGCAAACGGTAGAATGCGCCCGCCGCGTGCGAAAGACCTTTGATACGGCCATGTGGAATCGCGATGCCGTAGCCCAATCCCGTCGAACCGAGCCGCTCGCGTTCATTCAGGCTTTGATAGACATCGCTGGGTTTTAACGGATATTGCCGGGCAAACACGTTCCCCGCGTGCTCGAACAGCTGTTTTTTGCTGCTGAACGCGACATCCAGCAAGGTGGTGTCGGGTGTGATCAGAGGGGAAATATGATTCATCAGAGGTGGATCAACGCAACGAAGCCCGTCGCGATTATAGCCCCCACAGGCCCGCGTGGGGCTATAGGGGGAAGGAACTACAGACCGACCTCAGGCGACTGATGCTTTAGCGCGCCTTCACTTTGATGGACATTGGAAATTTTTTCCTTGTGCTTGACGATTTGGCGGTCGAGCTTATCGGCGAGCAGATCGATTGCGGCGTACATATTGCTGTCTTCACTATGCGCATGAAAATCATGCCCTTTGACGTGCAGGCTGGCTTCCACTTTGTGAACCAGTTTATCGACCCGCAGAATGGCGGTGACGTTGATAACGTGATCGAAATGCCGTTTGACACGATCGAGCTTGGACGCAACGTAGTCGCGAATAGAGGGTGTTATTTCGAGATGGTGGCCGGAAATCGTCAAATTCATATAAGACTCCTAGTTCAGCGTAAAAAACCAGCAAAACACCTATTTTTGAATGACAGGCGTGATTTCATTGTCGGACGAAACGCGCGCATATTCAAGCTGACTTTTTCGCTACAGGATTCGTTCCCTGATTACAGCACGCGACGCAGGCTGGCGGTCGGGATTTGCAGCGATTCGCGGTATTTGGCGATCGTGCGACGCGCGACGACGATGCCTTGTTGACCGAGTACGGTGGCGAGCTGGCCGTCAGAAAGC
>OBEQ012186619.1_pt1 | contig 16237 bp, 13 predicted proteins | sample 1670901 | NCBI WGS metagenome assembly OBEQ01 (sample SAMEA104232315, study PRJEB22302) | groundwater metagenome | biome: forest; feature: aquifer; material: groundwater | place: USA | collected 2011-08-07 | depth 5.4 m
CCGTTTATAGAAATCATTTTTGATTTTTCCGGCGCCAGTATTTTTAAATAGTTTTTATTGTCCACTCTATACCACCAGTATTTTTCATTTTGGCCTTGATGGTTTCTGGAAACTGAAAGTTCGTCGGTAATTTTCCCATTACCATCAATTTTTGTGTTTAGAGAAATTTTCTGTGTTATAAAAGCGTCAGTTTTTCCGCTGGCGATATTGGCGTTTATTACTGCCAGATAATCTCCGGAAAAATCTTTAGGAAGCTCCATTACATTTCCAGCTAAGCCGGTATTTTCCATAAAATTCTGCAATTGCCAGTCTTTGAAATAAATCATCACATCTTTTTCGTCAAGATGGCTTTGGAATTTTTGGATAAGATTTTGTTTTTGCTCTTCGGATAAATCGGACATTTTTTCAAAAATTATCGGAGTCAGGGCGGAAAGGATTTTTTTTGGGTTTTGGCCGGGCTTTTTATCCCTGCCGGCCTCAATTTCATATTGGATTTTTTCCAAGAAATTTTCACCGGTAAGCGTAAGATGATAAGCCGGAAGCTCAATCGGGCCGATAATATCAATCAGGGTTTTTAAAACATCAGTATTGATTGCGATTGCGCCCTGGAATTGGGTATTGGTTTTTTTATAAAGATCAGATTGTTCAAGGAATTCCATTGTTTTTTTCGCTGAAGCAGGAAAGTCAAAAAACCAGTTTGAGTCCCTTGCCCCCCAGTTTTTGGTAATGCCCTGGAGCTGTTTTGGCGGCATTACCTTAAGATTCAGCTGACGGTCGGCATTATAAATGTCATCAACTTTTATGTTTTTAAGATTTCCCTGATTAAGGGTTAAATCTCCGTAGCTTCCGATAAATCCGCCAGCCGGCCGCATTTCTGAAGGATTTTGGAAGATCAGCAATAAATGCTGGTCACTTGTCTGTTTTAAAAGGCTGATAAAGGCGCTTAAGAAATTTTCTCCTTTATAAAGTTTAAGGCTGATAGGAATATAGTTTTTGTCTAAAATTTCTGAAAAAGCCGCGAACTGCGATGAAGTATTTTTAATTTGGGAAAATTGGGTTTTAAATTCCGCATTAAGGGTTTCAATTGCTTTAAGATTGGAGCTTAAGCTTTCTAATGAGGCAATAAGTTCATTGCCTTTTTGTTTTGTTATTAATTGGATAGCGTTGCTTTTTAAATAATCCAGCTCTTTTGCAATTGACAAAGCTTTTTCATTTATCAGCGAAACAGTTTGCAGGGCTTTTGGCGCTTCTTCAAATGCCGGAATAATTTTTCCAAGAAGTGAAGAAAGATTGATGATTTGGTATTGTTCTGCCTTGGATTCCAGGCCCTTAAATTCTTTATTTACTTTTGTCAGGGATTCGGCAATTTGCCTGGTGTTAAAGCTTAAAACTGCCGGCCTTAATTTGGCTATTTGCTCCTGAATAAGATAGAAAGAGGCAATGGCGCTATTTTTAAAATTAAGCAAAGAAAAAAAATAAATTATTATTATAAACGCTAAAGCAAGCTGGATATGCCTAAAATTTGTTTTAGTTTTTTGATTTTTTCTTTGCGGAACGCTTTTAAGGATTGATCCTGATTTTTTTGCAGCTGGCGGCTTAATATCAATAAAGGCGCGCTTATTTTTTTGGCTGTCTTCCATATATATTAGGATATCATTAGCCTAGGTTGACAGACAATAAATTTTCCTTTAAGATAAGATAACATTTTTAACTATGATAGATAAAGAAGTTTTAACTAAAATAAAAGCAGGAGCTAATGTCAAGGTTTTTGAGAAGGTTAAGGAGGGGGATAAAGAGCGGGTTGCGCAATTTTCCGGCTTGGTTCTTGCCAGAAAGCATGGCAATGAAGCGGGCGGGACTTTTACTGTTCGGGCGACAGTTGCTGGAGTGGGAGTAGAAAAAGTTTATGCTATTAATTCTCCAAGGATTGAAAAAGTCCAGATTTTAAATTCGCCGCGCAAAGTTTCCAGATCCAAGCTTTACTATATCCGCGACCTTTCCCGCAAAGAAACCCGGCAAAAAATCGGATCAAGTCAATAACCAAACAGACCGCCAGCTGGCGGACTGTTTGTAAATGCCCAGGTGGCGAAACTGGCAGACGCACTACCTTGAGGTGGTAGCGCCCGCAAGGGCTTGGAGGTTCGAATCCTCTCCTGGGCACCATTGTTAACATCTTCCTTGCAAGACATCAACAACAAAGTATAATTAAGTTATGAAAACAAACTTTTGCAATCGGAGCGGATTCGCTCACCTCATCCCTTTGGCTATCGCTGGTTTCGTGATCTTGGCCGGTGCTTCGGCGTATCTCAACTCTAAAAAACCCGCGCCAAGCATTGTTTCTGCTCCTGCCAAACAAAATAATGCTTTTGTGCCTCAATCTGCGGAGAAGAAGATCGAAACGCCTACACCTGCGCCTTCTAAACAAAAAGAACACCCCGCTTCTTCTACTCTGAAAGCCCCAGCAAAATCTCCTTCAACAGTACCTATTGCGGCTCCAAAGCCGTCCACTCCCGCTGTTCAACCGCCTACAGCAGTAGCGTCGCCTGCCCCCATAAACTTTACACAAAACTCAATTGCATGGATCGGCTGTTCGAATACAGATCGCAGCGCCGCCGGCTATGCAAACGTTTCGGGATCATTGAAGCGTCTCTGGCCCTACTACAATACCGACGGCATGGCGGATGAATGGGGAAATCCCGGCGCCTCTATCTGGGGGTCGTTTGACGCCAATGTTTCGCAATATGGAAAGCCAAAAGCAGTATGGGTGCAGATCTGCATGTTTAGTTATGATTCAATGAAAAAAGCAATTGCTAATATCAAAGCGCGCGTACCGGAAGCAAAGGTATATATAAGTCCGCTTAACTCGTATGATCCGCCGGAACTTTGCACTATGATTGGATCGCGGGGTGTAACGATGACTACTGGTTTTGCAAATCAGGCAATTCAGGAAGGTCTGGCTCTTGCGGGACCGATGAACTTAGGCCCGCTCAATTCGCAACAAGTTACCGAAGACTATTTTGGAAAGTGCCACCCTAACACGGAGGGCCAGGCGCTGATAGGAAAACAGTTGGCTGACTTCTTTGATAAACTATAAAATGCCATTGGCCAAGCATATTATTACCGGTTTTCTTGTTATTGGCTCCTTCATTCCCGCAGCGACGATAGTAAGCGCGCAGTTGAATAGTAAGCTCACGATTGAATTCCCAGGCAACAATAAAGAAAATATTAAGCAAATGCAGGATAGACTTCAGAAACTCGGCTATTACCAGGGCCAGCAAACAGGCAAACTCGATAAGGCGACAAAACAAGCCATCGAAAAATTTCAAAAAGATAATAAGATCAAACCTGCCACCGGCGTAGTCAACGAGAAAACTTTAACCGCAATGTCCCGTCAGCTTAAAAAGCTGGAAAAGCAGAATATGCAAAGCGGTAATGGAAAGTATGGATATCGCAAAGGAATAAACCCACCGGCAATCACTACCTACACGCCGCCATCTTCGAATGATCCAGGGAATCTGGACAAAATGGAGACGCAGCAAGGGCAATCGGGCAGCTTCTGGATGAATACAGGAAAAGAGTATGTGGCCCAAGGCACACCGCCAGACTGCCCCAGCCCCTTGGTCATGCAGCCACCAGTGGATTTTTCACTTGTGACAAGCGTGCTTTACCCTGGTCAGCAACGCAGTACCGGATACAAGGCGCATGGCGGATTCCGGTTTGACAATAGCCCGTCAAATAATATTTCAGTCAAAATTCCTTTTGATGCCGCCCTTATTAATGGCAACCGATCTATTGAAGCAGGAGAAATCCAATATCTGCTTACCTTCCAGTCCCAGTGCGGCATCATGTATCGCTTTGACCATCTTCTGACCTTGACACCCAAATTCCAAAAAATTGCTGACAGTTTCCCCGAGGCGAAAATGAATGATACGCGGACGACGAATGTTATTCCGCCGGTAGCCGTAACGGCTGGGGAAGAATTGGCCACGGCCGTCGGCTTTTCATAAACCAAAAATATCGCTGTTGACTTTGGCGTCTATGATCTTCGAAAAAAGAATGCGGCCTCGGCCAATGCCGACTGGGTAAAGCAACGAGAAAGCGCGCTCGCAATCCATGGCATCTGCTGGTTTGATCTATTTCCAAACCAAAAGCAATTGCTCCTTGGTCTTCCGGCTGGTGACCAAGCCAATGGAAAAAAGAGTGATTACTGCCAGTAATTTAAAAATAGGCGCTTGCCTATTTTTTAGTTTTGGTTTAGACTTTTCTTAAAGTTTTTTAATAAAGTAATATGAATCCGCCAGCCAACGGATTCAAGGAGGCAGTTAGGGTGAAAAAGGCAGCGATCGGATTTTTGTTGGTTTTATTGGGATTTTCAAAAAATGTTTTTAGCCAGCAGGTTACTAATGAAGTTCCAGTTGTGGTGCCACTCGTTTCGGAAACGGTAAATTGGCCTAATTATGAAAAGGATTTTGTGGCATCTCCGGAAGGCGAGGAGCCATATACTGATTTTGTTTTTAATAAGCTGAATAGGAAAAATATTTCAGAATTGCCGCCGGTGCTTCTCGGAAAGAGGCTGCTTTATCTAAATGATCTTAAAAATCCTGCCGAGGGAGTCGTAGAATTTTCTCTTTTAGGGCATAAGAAAGTTATGAGAGTTTGGCTGGTAACAACTCCAAGAGGAGTTGTAATGAAGCAGGTCCAGCTTAGGATTAATGATGAGTGGGTGGGCGGCAGATTAGGCGCTAGGCCAGTGATTTCTCTTTTGGATCCGGAAAAGCTGCTTAAAGACGATGTAGTTACTGGAATTTTGATATCTTTACCTTCGGTTGATAATGACACGCCGCTGCAGCTGCTTTTACTGAATAAATAACAATAAAACTCCGAAAATTTTCGGAGTTTTTTAATTTTTGAAAATGATTTATAATTTTTGTATTGGATGTTATGTTAGAAGTTATTACTGAAGCAATAGTTTTAGACAGGGAAGACCTTGGCGAGCAGGATAGCAGAGTTTTTTTATATACGAAAGATTTCGGGAAAATTAGCGCTAAAGCGACTAGCCTTCGCAAAATCACTTCTAAATTATCCGCCCACCTGGAACCGCTTAATTATGTGGGCGTGCGATTGATTTCCAAAGGCGATTTTTTTGGCGGGAAAGGATTTCAGCTCGCGGATGCGCTATTGATTGATGGCGCTGAAGGATTAAAGTCCGATTTTAATTTTCTTCGGCCAGCGCTGGAAGTTTTTAATTTATTCAGGAAAAGCATTCCGGATGGCGTTCCGGATTTGGATTTATGGAAGGCCTTAGAAGACTTGCGGTTGAAAAAAATCCGTTTAGATTTATTGTCTGGATTAAAAATGCTTGGGTTTGATTCGGAATTTGCGAGCTGCGAATTATGCAATAAAACAAACCCAGAATTTTTTTATCTTAAGGATAATTTTTTTATTTGCCGGATTTGCAAGTTTTCTTCGGCAGCGGATAAAATAGATTTTATAAAAATATGAGTTCGCGAGTTGTTAATGGGTCAATATGGATTTTGATCGCTATTTCAGCGGTTAGCCTTATTTATATTTTTGTTTTTCAGAGCGTAAGGGGATTGAGTTTGGTTTTAGAAGCGCCAGAACAGATTTTAAGCGGCGTCCCTTTTGATTTGAAAGTGAATTTCAGCAATAGCTCCGGCGCCACTTTAGAAGATGTGCGCTTAAATTTAACTTTGCCGGAAGGAGCAGCTTTTTTTGGCAGCGATCCGCAAAAAAACATTGATAATAAATCTTTAGGCAATATGGGTAATGGCAGCTTGACCCAGGAAAGCTATAAAATTATTATTTTTTCTTCCGAAGAAGGCGCAAAAGAGCTTCAGGCATCCGTTAGTTATTCTTCTGCTTCGCTTGGATCCAGATTTGAAAAGAAAAAAAGCATTGGAATCAGAGTAAAATCTTCCGGAGTGCTGGTAGAAATGTCAGTTCCGGAAAAAGTGGTTAGCGGAGAAGAATTCCCGATCGCGGTTTCTTACCGCAATGTTTCAGATATTGATTTTTCCGATTTGCGGCTGGCTTTGGAATACCCCCCAAATTTTTCTTTTGCAAGCGCGGATTTAAATCCGGATTCCAGCAATGCCAATTGGCTTTTGGGCGATCTTAGGAAAAATTCTGGAGGAAAATTCATAATTAAAGGAAGCTTAATCGGCAATGAAGGGGATTCATTTGAATTTAAATCCAGCCTTTTTAGCCGTTCTGCCGGACAGGAATATTTAGTTAATAAAAATTCAGCAAAAGCAGGGATTTCTTCTTCGCCGCTTTCAGTTTCAGTCCATTTAAATAATGCGCAAGATTATTCCGCAAAGCTTGGAGACTCTTTGAATTACACGGTTAGCCTTATAAATACCACCAGCAAGCCGATTCGGGAAGTCACGGTCCGGGCTCAGCTATCTGGAGAAATGTTTGATTTAAATACTGTGCAAACGCAAGGCGCTTTTCGGGCTTACAATAATACTATAATTTGGAATTCCGGAAATTGGCCGGGACTTGCATTGCTTTCTCCGGGGAGCGCCGGAGCGGTTAATTTTAGCGTAAAGGTTAAAAATAATTATCTGATTCGGAGGTTTAGCGATAAGAATTTTGTTTTACGGGTAAGTGCGGAAGCAGAGTCTCCTACGCAAGTTTCTGATTCGGCTGGAAATACTTTCAGCAAGAATAAATTGGAAACCAAGGTTTCCGGAAACGCCTTGGTGGAATCCAAAGCTTATTTCCGCGATGCCGGTTCCGGATTTTTAAATAAAGGAATTTTCCCTCCGAAAGCCGGCGAACCGACTGATTTTACCGTCCATTGGCTTTTAAAAAATTCCGCTTCTGATATTTCCGGTGTTGAAGTGAAGGCAACGTTAGGCAATAATGTTAAGATGGTTGGCGGCCCGAAAAGCAATGCCGGTTCGCTTCCTGCTTATAATCCTGGAACTAACGAAATTGTTTGGCAGATAGATAAAATTCAGGCGAATCAGGGGATAATCGGCGATCCGATTGAAGCGATTTTCCAAATAGAGGCGATGCCGTCGGCTCAAAATGCCGGTAAATATATGGCGCTTATCGGTGAAACTTCGCTTTCGGCAAAAGATGAATGGACTGGCCAAGAATTAAACAGTTCAAGCGGGCAAATTACGACAGCTTTGCCGGATGATCCGACTGTCGGACAGCAGGGAGGAGTTATTCAGCCTTAATTGGATTTTATTATGGAAAATTTAATGGATAAAATAATAAGTTTATGCAAGCGGCGGGGTTTTATTTTCCCCGGTTCGGAAATTTACGGCGGCCTGGCGAATTCTTGGGATTACGGGCCATTAGGCGGACAATTGCGGGCGAATATCAAAGATGAATGGTGGAAGCGTTTTGTATCGCGCCGGACTGATATGGTTGGCATTGGCACAAGCATTATTATGAATCCAAAAGTTTGGGAAGCCAGCGGCCATTTGAAAGAATTTTCTGATCCGCTAACAGAATGCAAAAGCTGCCATCACCGTTTTCGGCCTGACGAGATAGAAAAAAAAGAATGCCCGAATTGCGGAGATAAAAATTTAAGCCAGCCGAAGCAATTTAATTTAATGTTCAAAACTTATTTGGGGCCGGCGGAAGATAAGGCAAATGAAGTTTTTCTCCGCCCGGAAACCGCGCAGGGAATGTTTGTGAATTTTAAAAATGTTTTAGATACTGCCAGAAAGAAATTGCCTTTTGGCATCGCCCAAATCGGCAAGGCATTCCGGAATGAAATTACTCCGGGGAATTTTATTTTCCGTACTCGGGAATTTGAACAGATGGAAATTGAATATTTTGTCCAAGAAAAAGATTGGGAAAAGCATTTTGAGCATTGGCTTTCAGAAATGAAAAAATGGCTGCGGGATTTAGGCGTAAAAAAATTCCATGAAAATGAAATACCTGAAGGCGAACGCGCGCATTATTCCAAGCGCACCATTGATATTGAATATGATTTTCCGTTTGGCAGGAAAGAATTATACGGCCTTGCATACCGGGGCGATTTTGACTTGAAAAACCATATGGAAAAAAGCAACGAGGATTTGCGCTACACGGATGCGGAAACCGGAGAAAAGTTTTTACCGCATGTAATTGAGCCGACCTGGGGAGTTGACCGTTCGGTATTAGTTGCGCTTCTTGAAGCATATAGTGAAGAACAAGCCGCGACTGCGGAAGATGGCGAAACAGAAACTCGCGTGGTTATGAAGTTCCCAAAATGGCTGGCGCCGATTAAAGTGGCAGTATTGCCGCTTTCTAAAAAGGAAAATTTGTCTCAAAAAGCCCGAGCGATTTACGAAGATTTATTGAAAGATTTTGTTTGCGAATATGATGAAACCCAAAGCATTGGCAAGCGCTACCGACGGCAGGATGAAATCGGCACGCCTTATTGTATAACTGTTGATTTTGAATCGCTGGAAGATAATGCCGTCACTATCAGAGATAGGGATACAATGAAGCAGAAGCGAATATCAATTTTAGAATTAAAAGCCTATCTCAGTGCACAGTTTTAAAAAATACATTTTAAAAAATGGTTTAAGAGTAGTTTTAGTTCCTCAGCCGCATAGCCTGGCGACTACGGTTTTAGTTTTGGTGGAAGCCGGATCCAAATATGAAACCAAAAAAATTAACGGCGTATCGCATTTTTTAGAACACCTTTGCTTTAAGGGGACAAAAAAACGCCCGACTGCCTTGTCAATTTCTTCAGAGCTGGAATCTTTGGGAGCGGTTTCCAATGCTTTTACCGGCCATGAGGCAACCGGATATTTTTCTAAAGTCCGGGCGGAAAAACTGGATAATATTTTGGATATTATCGCTGATATTTATGTGAATCCGGTTTTTAATGAAAAAGAAATGGAAAAAGAAAAAGGCGTAGTGATTGAGGAATTAAATATGTATGAAGATACGCCGATGCGGAAAGTCGGAGATCTTTTTATGGGGCTTCTTTACGGCGATCAGCCGGCTGGCTGGGATATCGGCGGCACTAAGGAGGTCATTAAATCCTTGAATCGCGGCCAGATTATTGATTACCGGAGCCGGCATTATGTCGCTAAAGCGACTACGGTCATAGTCGCGGGCACTTTCAAGGAAAAGGATTTATTAAATAAAATAAAATTATTATTTGCTGATATTCCAGTTTCTAAAAAATTTTCCAAGCAGAAAACAATCGATTCCCAGGCTCGGCCGAAAGCGCTTGTGCATTTTAAAGAATCCGACCAGACCCATATTGTTTTGGGCGTCCGGGCTTTTGATATGTTTGATTCCCGGCGGCATGCTTTGGATGTTTTATCAGATATTTTAGGGGGAGGAATGAGTTCCCGGCTTTTCCAGAAAGTCAGGGAAGAGCTTGGCGCGGCTTATTATGTCCGCGCAGGATCAGATTTGCTTACGGACCACGGTTTGTTTGCGGTTTCCGCCGGATTGGATAATTCCCGCGCCGAACAAGTTATCAAAGCGATTTTAGGGGAATTGGAAAAAATCAGATCTTCTTTAGTGGGAGAAAAGGAATTGCAAAAATCAAAAAATCATTTAACCGGCGGATTGATGATCGGGCTGGAAACTTCTGACGAGCTTGCGAATTTTTACGGCCAGCAAGAAATCTTCCATGAAAAAATAGAGTCCCCAAAGGAATTAGTCAGGAAAATTGAAGCGGTTACTGCAAAAGAAATTTTAAGCGTTGCCAGGGATATTATGAAAAATAAAAACCTTAACTTAGCTTTAATAGGGCCCTTTAAGGATAAAAGCAAATTTGAAAAAATACTTAAAATTTAGTTCTTTAATTTTGGAAACAAATAGGCTCATTTTGCCGTTGTAATCATTGATTAGCTCGGGTAATATAAAATCAATGGAAAAGGGTTTGGAAATCAGTTGGAATAGCCTTTGGCGCATTCTGGGAATGCTTATTTTAGTAAGCATTTTTTATGTTGCCTTGGATATTTGGGTGGCAGCTTTGCTTTCCATAGTTATTTCTTCTGCTTTGGATGCCTCGGTAACTTGGCTGGAAAAGAAAAAAATTCCTCGCGTGGTTGGAACGCTGGGAATTTTTATTTTAGTAATTTTAATTTTTGCGCTGGTTCTTTATACCGTAGTACCGATTGCCTTGTCAGAGCTGAATATCCTTTTAAAGAATATCGGCAAGGCGGATAAGACTTATTTTGGATTTGAAGAAGTGGCAAAAATGATTGCGGCAGTTAATGATAGCTTGGGCAAGCTTACTAATGTCCTTTTAAGCGGCAGCGCTTCTTTTATAGACACAGTTTCTAAGTTTTTAGGCAGCTTGACTTTGGTGATTGCGGTTTTTATTTTGTCTTTTTATTTGACGGTTGACCGGGACGGGGTGGAAAAATTTTTGCTCGCAGTCGTGCCTACCGGATATGAGGATAAGACTTTGGAAGTTTATTACCGGACTAGGGAAAAAATCGGCGGCTGGCTTTACGGCCAAATTTTTCTTAGCTTAAGCATCGGCGTCGCGGTATTTTTGGGGCTTTGGATTATCGGAGTAAAATACAGCTTGGTGCTTGGCATTCTGGCGGCGCTTTTGGAAATCGTGCCTTTTGTCGGGCCGATTTTAAGCGGCGCAATCGCGTTTTTAATTGCAATGTCTCAATCTTTCAACGCAGGAATTTACACCTTTTTCCTTTTTTTGATTATCCAGCAGGCGGAAGGGGTTTTGCTTGCCCCGGTTTTTATGAAATTAACCACCAATCTTCATCCAGCGCTTATTTTAATCTCCCTTTTGATTGGCGGCCGATTGTTTGGCTTAGTCGGAATAGTTATCGCTGTTCCGATGTCAGTGGCTTTGCAGGAAATTATGGAAAATTGGTCTAAAGAGAAGACCAGGCGGAAAGCAGCCGCGCTTAGTTTATAAAAAAATTGCCCCGAATTAATCGGGGCTTTTTTTAAAAATTTTGGCTTAATCAGTTACGTCGATTCCGAGTTGCTGGATGATTTCTTCCGGAGAGCTCCGGACATCGATGAAGACCGAACCACTTGAGGCATCAAAGTAGTCTATAAGACATACTGTCAATCCTTTTTGAGAAATTGTCTGTAAAGCTTTTTTGAGTTTCGGGTTTGAATTAACTTTTTGAACAAATGCTTCTAATTCAAGTGGCCTTATCTTGGTTATGAAGAGTTCACTCCAGAAAGCGTTGATTTCTTGGTCCTTAAGCTGTTTTTCAATTTTCACCCATTTCTCTTCGTCTGTTTTGTGTCTCTGTACTTTTTCTAACAAGCTGTTCGGTTTTGGTTGAACTGTTTTTTGATTAACTGAATTATTTTTCACGGTATCGCTGGAAATTGTTACTTGTTTATTTTGGTTCTTATTTAGTACAAGCTGATCAAGCCGATGATTCAGATATAAATAAGCGGAAACCAATGCGGCAGCAATTACTAGAACTGGAGCCAATTTTTTCATTTTATTTCCCCGCTTGTTAATGTGCTTTGCTATAATATATGCTAATTTATATATATATTATTATGTCAAGCAGGTTTTTTATCACAACTTCAATTGCTTATGTAAATGCGCCGCCGCATATTGGCTTTGCTTTGGAATCTTTGCAGGCGGATGTTTTAGCGCGTTTGCGCAGCCAAAAAGGGGAAGAAGTATTTTTTTTAACCGGTACGGATGAGCATGGCGCAAAGATTGCGCGCGCGGCAGAAGCAGCCGGCAGAACGCCGAAAGAATTAGTGGATGAAAATTCGGAAAAATTTAAAAAATTAAAAAGCGCGCTTAATTTGTCTTGGGATAATTTTATCCGGACTTCGGATAAAAAAAATCATTGGCCCGTGGCAGAGGAGCTTTGGGAGAGGATTGGCGGGGCGGGGGATTTATATAAAAAAATTTATAGCGGGCTTTATTGCGTCGGCCACGAAGCTTTTGTGACTAAAAAAGATTTGGTTGACGGCAAATGCGCTGACCATAAAAAGGAACCGGAATTAATTGAGGAAGAAAATTGGTTTTTCCGGCTTTCTGAATATTCAAAAGAAATAGAAAAAAGAATAAAAAAAGATGAATTAAAAATTATTCCGGAAACCCGCAAGAACGAGATTTTATCCCTTTTTAAAGAAGGATTGGAGGATATCAGTTTTTCCAGGCCGTCTAAAGATTTATCCTGGGGCGCGCCAGTTCCTGGCGATAAAGCCCAGACAATGTATGTCTGGGCAGACGCGTTAAGCAATTATATCAGCGGTTATGGCGGAATTAAAAATTGGGAAGCGCATCCGGCAGATGTCCATCTGATAGGCAAGGATATTTTACGTTTCCATGCGGCGATTTGGCCGGCCATGCTGCTTTCTGCAAAATTGCCATTGCCCAAATCAATTTTTGTCCACGGGCATATTTTATCCGGCGGCCAGAAAATGTCCAAATCTATAGGCAACGTGGTTGACCCGTTTGAATTGGTTAAAAAATACGGTGCGGATTCGGTGCGTTATTATCTTTTGCGGGAAATTCCGTCTTCGGAAGACGGCGATTTCAGCTATGAAAAATTTGAAGACCGCTATAACGGCGATCTGGCAAACGGGCTTGGAAATTTTGCCGCTCGCGTACTTACGCTCGCTGAAAATAATGATAATCTACTAATTAATGAAAATAATTTAGATGCAGAAGTTGACAAGAAAATTAAAGAAACGAAATTATTAGTTAGTCAAAAAATTGAAGAATTTAAGCTTAATGAGGCGCTGGAATTAATCTGGAAACTTATTCATTTTGGCGATCAGTATGTAAATGAGAAAAAACCTTGGGAAAAGAAAATATCTGAAGAAGAAAGATCATCTATTTTTAATTTAGTGGTGATTTTAGATAATGTTGCGGCGCTTTTATTGCCTTTTTTACCGGGAACTTCGGAAAAAATTACTATTAGCATTAAATCTGAAAAAGGAATTTTAACCGTAAAGAAAATCCAGAATCTTTTTCCAAGGCTGGAAAAATAAAAACTCCGGCAAATTGCCGGAGAATCTCACTTTTTCGGGCGGCCACTCTTTTCTGAATATAAGTATTATCCATTTTAAAAATAAAAGCAAATAAAAAAGCGGGTTAAATTTCCCGCATATTTTCTTTAAGTTCTTCAATAAGTTCCTTCAGCGATTGTTTTTGCTTATTAATAAGCTTCTTTTCTGTTTCCCCAGCCATTTTTAAAGTTAATTCCCAAAGCGAACGGAATGTTTCTTGAGTCGGGTCGGGAAACGGTTTCGGTTTCCAAAAACACAGTTTTTCCATAACGGTTCTTGGCGCCTTTTTTGTTTCTTCAAATTTAATTTTTCCAATTTTAATAATCTTATTTTGCTTTTCTAAAATTTCTATTTCTACATCGTATTCAAAATTTTCATTTTGATTTTCGGACAGGCCATTACTATTTTTATTTCGCCTAGTCAGCAGAATTTTCAGTATTCTCCCATCACTTTTTTTAGAAGGGATTAATATTACAAGCGGTTCGAGCCCTAAATTTTTGAAGTTTTCATAAAGATTATTTTTCCCGCAAACAGCAAGTGAATTTTTTAAGGTTTGGATCAGTAATTTTAAGAATTCCCGGACTTGCTCATCGTCTTTTGCTTCAAGCACTGCTGATAGTTTTACCAGCAAATTGGTAATGCTATCTTTGGCCATTTTGCCCATTTATCCATTTATCAAACTTCTGGTATATTATTCTATATGAAACATTTGCTGCGGTCAATTATTGATGTCCATTCCCATATTCAGTTTCCTATTTATGACAATGATCGGGAAGCTGTTATTGATCGGGCAAGGGAAAATGGGGTTAAAATGCTGGCGGTTGGAACTCAGGCGGCCGCTTCGGAAGCTGCCATAAAGCTTGCGCATCAATATCCGGAGGATATTTATGCGACTGTAGGATTCCATCCTAATCATTTAAGCGATGAGTGGCATCATGACCGGAAAGAGCAAAAAGAAGCAACTCAAGAAAAATTTGATATTGAACGGTTGAGGAAATTGGCAAAAGATCCAAAGGTTGTGGCGATTGGAGAATGCGGATTGGATTATTATCGATTAGCGGAAAGTGGAAAGGAAAAAGTGAAAAGTATTCAAAAAGAAGTTTTTTTGAAACAAGCAGAATTAGCGCAAGAATTGGATAAGCCATTAATGATCCATTGCCGGCCGTCAAAAGGAACTGATGATGCTTACGAAGATCTTTTATCTTTACTTACAAATTCCAAATTTTCAGTTACGAAAATTGTCCATTTCTATGTTGGTTCGTTAGCTATCACTAAAAAGTTGGCAGAGGCGGGATTTTATTTTACTTTTGGCGGAGTGATTACTTTTGCCAGAGATTATGACCAGTCAATAAAATATATTCCGCTCGACCGAATTTTTTTTGAAACCGATTGCCCTTATGTGGCGCCAGCCCCTTACCGAGGAAAGCGAAATGAGCCGGCTTATATTTTAGAAACCATAAAGAAAATGGCGGAAATAAAACAAATAAGCCCAGACCTGGTTTGGGATAAGGTTTATAGCAATACCAGTAAAGCCTTTAAAATTTAGCTTTTGCTTATTTTAAATTTTTCTATCCACAGAATTAGCTTCTAAATAACAAGCTTTAACTATATCCTTTATAAGAACAGCAAAAAATATTTTATGTATAATCCTAAAAAAATTGAATCTAAATGGCAGAAGATTTGGGCAAAAGAAAATTTTAAAATCTGGCATGCCGAAGAACGGGGGAAGGGAGAAAAAAAGTATATTTTAGATATGTTTCCCTATCCTTCCGGGGAAGGGCTTCATGTCGGCCACGTGGAAGGATATACTGCTTCGGATATAATAACCCGTTACTATCGGATGCGCGGCTTTAACGTGCTTCACCCGATGGGATGGGATGCTTTTGGATTGCCGGCGGAAAATTACGCGATTAAAAATAAAATCCATCCAAGCTTGGTGGTGAAGAAAAATGTAAAAAATTTTTCCAAACAGCTTCGGAGCTTGGGATTCAGCTACGATTGGGAAAGGGAAGTCAACACGACTGATCCGGAGTATTATAAATGGACCCAATGGATTTTTCTCCAGCTTTTTAAAAAGGGATTGGCATATGAAGCGGAGGTTCCGGTAAATTGGTGCCCTTCATGCAAGACCGTGCTTGCTAACGAAGAAGTTATTGATGACAAGTGCGACCGCTGCGGCTTTTTGGTGGAAAGGAAAAAATTAAAACAATGGATTTTAAAGATTACTGATTATGCCGACAGGCTATTGGAAGATTTGGCAGCTTTGGATTGGCCGGAGAAAGTGAAAGAAATGCAAAAAAATTGGATTGGCAAATCAGAAGGGGCGGAAATTGATTTTCCGGTTTCCGACTCTAATTTAAAGGTAAAAGTTTTTACCACTCGGGCGGATACTTTGCCCGGAGCCACCTATATTGTCCTTGCGCCGGAGCATGAATTAATTGCCCTTCTGGATGCGAGGATTTTAAATAAAAATGCGGTAAAAGAATATATGGACCAAGCAAGCCATAAAGCGGAAGTTGAGCGTTTGGCAGAAGTGCAATTCAAAACCGGAGTGGAGGTAAAAGGCATTAAGGTTATTAATCCTTTTAATAAAAAGGAAATTCCAGTTTGGATTTCAGATTATGTTTTGGCTGGTTACGGTTCTGGCGCGGTTATGGCAGTGCCGGCGCATGATGAAAGGGATTTTGCCCATGCCAAAGCTTTTAATCTCCCGATTGTCCAGGTAGTTTCGCCAGACGGGAAAGAAGATTCGGAATTGAAGGAAGCTTATACCAGGGAAGGAGTGATGATAAATTCTGGAGATTTTAATAATCTCCCGAATCATATTGCCAAAGACCGGATTGCAGAAATGGTTGGCGGAAGAAAAAAAATTAATTATAAGCTCCGTGATTGGATATTTTCCCGCCAGCGCTATTGGGGAGAGCCAATTCCTGTAATTAAATGCGGAAAATGTGGCGCTGTTCCGGTTCCGGAAAAAGATTTGCCGGTGCTTTTGCCGAGAGTAAAAAATTACCAGCCGACCGGAGAAGCGGAATCTCCGCTTGCGGCAATAAAAAAATGGGTGAATGTCCAATGTCCGGTTTGCGGCGGGAAAGCAAAAAGGGAAACTAATACAATGCCCCAGTGGGCCGGTTCCTGCTGGTATTATTTGAGGTATTTGGATTCCAAGAACCAGGCAGAAGCAGTGGATAAATCAAAAGAGCGCTACTGGATGCCGGTTGATATTTATATCGGCGGGGTGGAGCACGCGGTGCTGCATCTTTTATACGCG
>OBEQ013004278.1_pt1 | contig 16237 bp, 13 predicted proteins | sample 1670901 | NCBI WGS metagenome assembly OBEQ01 (sample SAMEA104232315, study PRJEB22302) | groundwater metagenome | biome: forest; feature: aquifer; material: groundwater | place: USA | collected 2011-08-07 | depth 5.4 m
GCCACTGCCGTCGCGCTTGCGAACATCCACACTCGCTTCATTCTATCCTCCTGGTTAACAGACGATGCTGGCAAACCCCTGCGGGCAGCCGGACCGATCACGTTTACTGTAGCGGCGGATGAATGAGCGGCGCATGACTTTTTGATGACAAATTTGTCATCATGGCACACGATTCCGCCGACGACGGGACTCGAACTCTCGACCGGCCAGCAGCTGGTCATACACCGCGGAAACCTGCGCCGCATTGCGTTCCATGGAGAAGATCCGCTCGACGCGCTCGCGGCTCTGCGCGCTCAGCCGGCGCGCCAGCTCGCGGTCGGTACATAACCGCTTCATGGCGGACGCGAGCCCCTCGACATCGCCGGGCTTGACGAGCAAACCGGTCTTGCCGTGGATGATGAGCTCGGTCACACCGCCGCTGCCGATCGCGATCACCGGCCGCCGTGCCGCCATCGCTTCGAGGATCACGTAGCCAAACGGCTCGGGTTGCGTCGAGGCGTGGACGATCAGGTCGGCCGCGGCGTACACCGACCATACATCCTCCTGCCAGGGATAGAATCGCACGTGCCCGTCGATGCGCAGCTCCGCCGCCAGCGTCTTGAGCGCGCGCAGATGATCCCCGCTCGTCTTGGGATTGTAGCCCACGACCAGCCCGACGACTTCCGGATGATTCACGATGGCTTGAGCAAGCGCCCTGAGAAACACGTCGTGGCCTTTCCACGGCACCAGCCGGCCGATGATCGCGACCGCGACGTCGGCGCGGCCGAGGCCGAGGTGTGCGCGGCGACGCTGGCGCTTTTCCTCAAAATCTTCGATGGGGCCTTCCAATCGAAGGCCGTTAGGGATCGGCAAGACCTGGCGGCCGGCCAGCTGCTCGCTGTGGAAGCGCGCACCGGCTTCCGTGACGCAGACGAACACGTCGACGCACTGCGCCGCCCACCGCTCGGTCGCGGTAAGACGACGCCATCCGTGCAAGTGGCAGACGACGCGGCAGCCGGCGAGCCGTGCAGCGAGCAGCAGCGGCAAGTGCGAAAGAATTTCGTTGTTGAGGTGGACGAGCTGGATCCGCCGGCGCTTGAGCCACCACGCGATGCCCGGCACCGTGACGCACAGCTGACCGCTAGCCACCACCATATAACGAAGATACCGAGCGGATGCGCGCAGACGCCCGATCGGTGGAAGCCGACCGTCATGCCCGTTGCCCGACGTGTTCACGACGCCCCACGGAAAGCGCCACGTGGGCTGCAACGTCAGCGGCACTTCCTGCGTCCGCAGCTGGGCAATGAACGGGCCTTCTTCCGCGGCAGCGACGAACACTCCATACCGCCGACGGTCCAGCATACTGACCAGCGCGTGCAAATATTTCGCGCTGCCACCGAAGCCGCTGCCGGATTCCGCGATCAGCACATGCGGATGCTTCGCCGCCCGTCCATTGCCCGATACCTTAGCCCGAGCGGCTTCGTGGCACAGCGACACCCATTCGTTCGCGACGACGCTCCACCCGAAGCGCGTCTCCGCCGCTCGACGCGCTTGCCGACCGACCGCATCTCGCTCGGTCGCATCATCGAGACATCGCCGCAGCGCGGCCGCGAGCCCGTCAGCCCCTTCCGTCTTCGGCACCAGCCATCCCGTGCGGCCATGCTCGAGGATCTCCGCCGGCCCACCGTCGTTGAAGGCCACAACGGGCAACCCGGAGGCCATGCCTTCAATGACCGCCATCCCGAACGGCTCGGTCCACATCGACGGGACCGCGAGCACGTCGCCCATCAGGTAGCATTCGCGCAGCCGTTCGCGTGAGAGATGCCCGAGAAATCGCACTGATCGATCGTAACTCTTCGCCTGCTGGCGAACGCGCGACGCATAGCTCGCCGATCGCTCGTCGCCGAATACCTCGCCCCCCGCGATCAGCAGCAGCGCATCGGGATGGGACGCCAGCACGCGGCCGAACGCCTCGAGCAACACGTGCACACCCTTCTCTTCCACTAAGCGGCCCACGAACAGCATGACCGGACGATCGGAAGCGCCCGCTGCGGCGCGCGCGGCATCGCGCTGCGCTTGTTGGACCCATTGCGGCTGAAACCATTCGAGGTCCACGCCGTTGTGCAGCACGCGCGCATGCGAGGCCGTGGCCGGCCGACGGGCGGTCATGCGCCGCAGCAGCGAGTGGCTGCACGCGGTGATCATGTCCGTCATGCGGACCGTGGGCTCGCTCCACAGCGTCTCACCATCGAGATTGCTGTCGTTGTGGACCGATAAAATCATCAACGCGTTCGGGCAAGCGCGGCGCAGCCATGGCACAAACGCCATGCGGCTGTGGACCCAGATCACGTCCGGCTGCAACTGCTTGAGGTGCGTTGCCGCCCAATGGCTGTACGGCCGGTAGTACCACGCCGACTCGCGGCGCTTCGTGGGCAGCTTCCAGCTGATCAGCAGCGCGCGGTCGATGAGGTTCTGCTGGAATCGATGGTAGGTGCGATGGTCTCGTCGCTCGTCGAGCGGCAGCGATGCGCCGGCGACGCTGAAGATATGCACGTCGTGCCCGATCAATTCGGACGCGACGGACTCGATGAATGTTTCCACAGCACCGCCGGCCGCCGACGGAATCGGAAAAACCTCCGGTGCAATGACGGCGACGCGCATTACAGTCGCGACTCCGACATGGCGAGCACCCGCGGCGGCTGTATGACCGGCACCCCGCGCCACCGCTCGTACCGCGCGCGCATGACCCCGTGGTAGATCGAGCGGCGCAGCCACTGCCACCACCCCTCGGCCGCGTCTCCGCGCAGCCAGGCGGCCAGCGCCTTCACGTGCAGGCCCGCGTAGAGCCTGATGACCCACACCGGCACACCGCAGACCGCGCGGCCGCCCACCGGTAGTCGCGTTCCATAACTGTAGCCATGTCCGAGGAATCGTCTCGCCAGGCCGCGGCGCGTGAGTTGCGCGCCGTCGATGCGATGCGCGATGCGCGCGGCCGGTTGATAGACGAGCTTCGCACCGGCCGTCAACACGCGCCCGAACCATTCGGCGTCCTGCGCGAAGCCCGGCAGATAGCCCCCGTAACGCTCGAACAATTGCTTGCGATACGCGCAGTTCGGCCCGATCAGCGTCGTCGCGGTCGATGTCGCCACGAATTCGTCCGGCCCGTGGTCGACCATGCCGAGTTGGCGCAGTGTCGCGTCGGCCAGCCACGCGGGCCGCGGGCTGATCCACAATGGATGCACCGGGCCGCCCGCTCCGTCGGCATCGTGGTCGCGCACGGCGCGGACCAGCGCCGCCAACCATGTCGGCGGAAGCACGACATCATCGTCGGTGAATACCAGCAGCGTTCCGTCGGCATGCGCGAGGCCGCGGTTGAGCGCGTGCGATTTGCCCGGCGTCGGCTCGTGGCACAAGCGCAGCGGTACGGGATAGTGTGCGGCGACGTCACCGACGATTGCCGCGGTCTCGTCGGTGGAGCCGTTGTCGGCCACCACGACTTCGTAGCGCAGCGACCCTTCGACCTGCTGGTTGGCGAGGTCATCCAACACGTGCCGAAGCGTCACGGCCCGATTGCGCGTGGCAATGATGACGGTGACGTCGATCAGGGTGCCGCTCATCGGTTGACTTCGAGCACGAATCCTCGTCGGCCGGTGTCCATCTCGCGGGAGACAGGCGCCCGCACCGACGGAGCGGCTGCCGACGGATCGAATATGCCGCGCAGCGCCGCCTCGTAGCGATCGACGCTGTGCGCCCAGGTCCATCGCCGGCGCACGTCCTCGACCGCCTGGCGGCTGATCCGCGCGCGCAGCTCCGGCTGTCGCTGCAGCGCGAGGATCGCCTCTTCGATCTTGTCCGGCCGCGGCTCAACAAGCAGCCCGGTCACGCCGTCTTGGATCGATTCCATCTGCCCCGCCTCGCGCGCGCCGATCACCGGCGTGCCGCAGGCCATCGCTTCAAGCGCAACCAGACCGAACGGCTCCTGCGCCGAGACGAACACGACCGCCATCGCGCGACGATAGTGGCTCGCAAGCTCGTCCTGGCTCGGCGCGCGCAGCAGCCTCAACGCAACCCGCCGGTCCGCGGCGAGCTCACGCAGGACCAGCTCCATCCGCTCGCCTTCGGTGCGCTCGGGCGTGGCGATGACAAGTCCGGGGCGCGTCGCGTTCGGCATGCGCGCCAGCGCCTCGATGATCACATCATGCCGCTTCGCGGGGATCAGTCGACCGACCGACAGCATGATCGGCTCGATAGGCCCACCCAAGGGCTGAAAGCGTTCGGTGTCCACGCCGAGGTAACAGACCTGCACCGGACGGTTGATCCGCTCGGTGAGGATGCGCGCGGAGTATGCCGAGTTGGCCAGCACGAGGCTCGCGCGCCCGAGACACGCGCGCTCGCGCGCCAATTTCCACGACGCTTCCCAACGGCGCGGCCATCGGCACCAGGCGTTGTAGGCCTGCCGCCAGCCCGGCCCGTCGCGCAACGGGACGAGTGGCGTTTCATTGCGATGGCTCGAGGGCGCGTGGCTGTACACGACGCTGGGAGCGCGCAGATGCGGCAGCAGCCCCATGGTCGGGCAAAACGGATGCTGGTCGATGTGGACGATGTCGTACCGTTGGCGATTGATCTGCCGGGCCAGCCGACGGACGAGGCGGTCGACGCGTCGTTGCCGCCATTGCAACTGCGCGAGGCGACCGTAGGCGTCGACGAGATGCGGGCGCAAGTCGCGCACGCGCGGCCGCCCCAGCGTCAGCCGCTCGCTGCGCCGCACGAACGGCCGCAGCGGCAGAAAATCGACCGGCTCGTCGGCGATGATGTACTCGTCGATAGCGTGGCCGCGCCGCGCCAGCTCGCGCACCATCGCGTACGCCGCGCGCTTCGCCCCGCCGGTGACCCCGTTGTGACACCACGCGATGCGCATCACGTGTCCCGGGCCGATTGCGGCACCGTGTCGTCCGACGGCACGCCGATCGGGACGCGTCGTTCCGACACGCGTTGCACGACCGCTTGAATGGCACACAGCCCGATGGCCGCGTATGGCCGTGCGATTTGATACATCGGGTTCGCGAACCGCGACCAACCCAGCCGCCGGCCGATGGCCGGGTCATGCCGCAGGGCGTACGCGAAATATCGCACCGCCTCGAGCGGCCGGCCGGCCTCGCGCGCGTGCATCGCTTGGCCGTAGTACCATCGCGCGTAGCGGCGGAGCGCATCGCGGATATCGCCTCGCGATACGCCAAGCGAAGGCGCCGGGCGCAGGCGCCGCAGGATCGCGCTCGTCTCTCGCCACGTCCGGTGCCAATTGCCGCTCAGGTTGCCCTCGTGTTGACGATAGCGGAACAACGGCTCATCGACCATCGCGATGGGATAGTCCCGCGCGATGCGCAGATACAAATCATAATCGCCCGCCACAAAGTACCGCAGACTAAACAGCCCGGTTCGGTCGAAACATTCGCGCCGGATCACGACGCCGGAAAGCGACCAGATGAAACACCACTCCGTCACCAGCGCCTTCAGCGACGGCACGCCGTGATACGAACGGCTCTCCACCATCTTCTCCTCGCCCCGCTCGTTCACGCGCCACGCGCCGCATGTAACAAGACCAAGCCGCGGGTCGCGCTCGAAGCAGGCGAGTTGCCGCTGTAATTTTTCCGGCAGCCACTCATCATCGTCGTCGAGAAATGCGCAGAACCGTCCGCGCGCCGCGAGAATACCGGCGTTGCGCGCCGCATGAGGGTCAGGCTCCGAGCGATAGAGGTATCGAACCGGCGCGTTTGCGCGCGCAAACGCTTCGACGATCGCGCGGCTGTCGTGGCTCCGGCCGTTTTCGATGACGATCACCTCGAGGTCGCGATGCGTTTGCTCCAGCGCGCTGCGGATCGCCCGTCGCAGCAAGTCGGGCCGACAATGCGTCGGGATGATCACGCTGACCGACACCGGGCCGGCCGTGTCCATCAAGTGGCTCCGACCGGGTCCGCGCAATGCAACCGACTGCGCGCTTCGACGAGCTGCGGTTGGGATGTACCGGCGGGCGGAATCACCTCGAACACGGCTCGCGCCTGTCGTTGCAGCGCATGCCAACGATCGGTGCCAGCAAGGCCGGTGGCGCCGGGGTAACGCGAGCGGATGAATTCGCCAATTTCCCCGACGGTCATATCGCCGAGCGAGCGGTGCGCGCCCACCGCCCCGACCGCGTCGTAGAATCTCGCGGCCTTGGGATGCGAACCGATCCCCATCACCGGCACGCCCATTGCCGCCGCGAACACGCCGCTGTGGAGCTTCATGCTCAGGAACGCGTCGCACGCTCGCAGCCTGGCGATCCATTCCCACGGGTCGCGATCGTAGAACACCACGCGGCTCGGGCCGGGTGTGGATTGGTGCGCGCGGCACGCCCACAGCAGTTCGTCGCCCCATGACGCGGTGCTGAACCAGATGACCGACGCGATCGTGCCTTCTCGCAGCATAGCGGCGACCGTCGAAATCACCGCGCGGTTCGCGTCCGCGGCGCGCGGCCCGGTGCCAAACGATGTGCACGCGCACAGATTCACACCGAGGCACGGCCGCGGCAAGGCGAACGACTCGACGGCTGGAACGGTCGACGGATCGAGGCAGAGGGCGACGTCGGCCATCGTGCGGACTTTCTGCGCCAGTGCCGGCCGCCCCTCGGTGAGCGCTGCATGCGATGGCTCGTCGCGTACAACGACCGCGTGCGCCAGTGCGGCGATGCGCTGCGCGGCGCGGCGCGATCGCGCCGTCGAGAACGGACCGGCGCCGACCGACAACGCGTAGAGCGGCACGCCGCGCAGGCGGCAGTACCACGCGACGCGCGAGTAATAGCGAAACGCCGCGTGCTCTCGCGGGCCCGGCAGCCCGAAGCCCAACAGGCCGCCGCCGCCCATGACGACTAAGCGGCTGCGGTCGATCGATCGCCGCGTGCCGATCGGCGCAGCACCGCCGACCGCGCGCCGCAGCTCCGGCGCGGTGTTCGGCAGATAGACGTCGGCGTACCCGCGTTGCTTCAGCGCCTGCGCGAAGAGATGGCAGAAGACGTCGTCGCCGAGATTCCGCTTATCGTAGTAGCCCAGCAGAGTTGCGGCCGGCCGCGCAGCGGGTATCATGACGAGGCCTCCGAGACCACGGCGCGTGAGGACTCGGCGCGGGGAGCCGATCGTCCCTGGCGGCGGAGTGCGCGGCCGGCCAGGCGGGCTGCGCGCACCGGCCAACCCCAGACGCCTCGACGGTAGAGACCACCCAACGCGTCCTGCAACGCTTGCTCCAGCAATGGATCGTTCGCCGCACCGACGTCTCGCAACGCGCGCAAATTTTCCTCGACGTAGGACCGCGTCTCGTCGCTCGAGGTATCCACCCGTGCGACGCGCGCGAGATCGAGCGGGTGTGCGAAGGTCCGGCAATGATCGAGCGCGCCCAGAATGCGCAAGCTCACCATTGTGCGCAGACACTTCTCGCAGCGCGCGCAGTTCTCGATCGGGCCGCGGTCGCGGAGACAGACGCGCAGATATCGCAGCGCGACATCCGACGCCGCGATGCGCGCGACCCTCTGGAACCGCGTGGCCTCGCAGCCGTCATGCACGATCGTCATCTCGTCGGTGCTCCACAGCGGATCGAGCAGCGGATGCGAGCCGAAGGGATCCAGCTGGTTGTAATCGCACGAGGCGGGGATGTAGATGGTCGCGAACTGCGGCGCTAAGAGCGCCGCGATGCTGCCGAGAAAGGAGCCGAAGTACTCCGGAGCCCACGTCGCGTAGCGCTCGGAAAAATCACGCAGGTTCGTTTCGACGTCGATGGCCGACTTGCCGAGCTCTCGCGCGGCTGCATGGATACGCTGCGAGATCGCCGCGAGCCGGTCGCGCTCGTCGAGCGGCGTGTCGTGCCCGTGCACGAAAATCAGCGTGTCGATGGCATCGCGGTGTTTCAGCAAGGTGTAAAACGAATCGACGCCGCCCGAAAAGAAGCACGCGGCCGGGCGGGGCGCGGTGCGCGGCTCGACGTCAGAGCGGTCCGCGCGGATGCTCACACGACGGCACCGCGGGCTCCACATCGCCATGATGTCCTGCACCGAAGAACTGGACGCCAGCAGCCGCGGGCCGACAGCCCCGTCGATCTGCAACGCGGCACCCAGCTTCATGGCGGGAATAAGCGTCGCGCACAGCCACGCGTCCGCTCGGGACGCAATGGGCGCGCGCGAGACGCGAAACCATACATCGTGCTGGGTGGACCCGATGGAGAGCCGTGCGGAGGCCCGGGCGGCATCCCGGTCGTGGCTGTGGCGGATATCTTCGACGCGCAGCGTTGGAGACGGAGCCGAGGAATCGCTTAAATGAGACGCAGTCATGGCATCGCAAGTGCGCGGGCGGTATGCATCGCGCGGGCGGACTGGTGCTGGACCCAGGAAAAAACCGAACGCCTCATTATTGCACACTCGAGGCGCTCGGCGGCAGTGCCTTTTACCCAATCCGTGCGATTTCGGCAGTATCGCGCTTAAAAATGCTTAAAAGGACGGTGTCAGGGGTGATCCGAGGGCGACCGTCGCGCCCTCGGATGCGCGGACTGCGGGCGCGTCCGCGCGTTAGTCGGCCGGAGGGATGCCGTTGAGCCAGCGTGTCGCCGCCATCCGGGATGCCGACGCGCGATGCGCCCGATTCACGAGGGCCGGATCATCCCGCAGGCGCATCGCGACCACGCGTCTACCCGTACGATGCTCGTACACCTCGGCATATTTGCGCAGCGCGCCCATCCGCCCGTCTCTCACCGCGGGCACCACCATGCGCAAGAACTCTCGAGGCCGCAGCCCCATCTCGTCCGGGTTCACCGTCCATTCTTCGCCGTCCGGCAACACGGCGATCACCGCCGGCGTCGGCATCGCGCTGCCGACCCAATACACGGACAGCACATCCATGACCGGCCGGTGCAGCGACGGATTCGCAGCGGTCACCGCGAGACAGACCAACGTCACCGCGATCGGCACGAACAGCCGCCCTGCGCGGCCATCCGCCGCCAGGTTCGGTTGATTTCCTCTACTCGTCCCCATCGTCTACCTCGCCTTCCTTTGCATGACGCCATCCTCCGGCCATGCGGCGGACGCTCGCGGATCGATTCGCGCAAGCGCCCCACGTCGACAAACTGCGGACGGCACATCCACCGTGGATGACGGTTCGGATGTTGCCGAGAACGATGAAGGCATCAGGCGTTATGCCAGCGAGTTGATTGAGGTTTGTGCGCATGTCCAAAGGCCGGACGAGCCGGTCGTATTCTAGTTTAAGCCTAGCGGACACGGATGAACGCGGTATGAAGATTGCATGACAACTTCGTCATCCGCCATGATGTCGCCGATGGGAGATGGATGAGCCCGACACGGTTACGCCCGCGGTCGGCGCGTGAACGGCCGGCAATCTTGTGTTACGCTAGCCGATGATGGATGCTGCACGGCTCCAGCGCGTGCTCGCGCGCATCGACGAGCTGAACCGCGAGGACCCGGTCACCGAGCTCGTCGACGGCTTGCCGGTGCCGCGCGAACTGCGTTACTCCCAGCGGCTGAGCGACTGGGTGCTGCGGCTCGATCCCGGCGCGTCCGAGCCGCTGCGCATCGCGGCGCGCGGGCAACACGTGCGCCGTTGGACGATTCCGCGCGAGCAGTATCCGATGACCCGCGCGGGCTACCTGCGGTGGCGCGAGACGCTGAAGACGTTCCACATGCAGACGGTCGGGGAGTTGATGCGCGACGCCGGCTACGACGACGCGACGATCGAGCGGGTGCGCGCGATCATGTCGAAGCGCCAGCTCGGCACCGACGCTGATTCGCAAACACTCGAGGACGCGCTCTGCCTGCTCTTCCTCGAAGCGCAGTTGGCCGACCTGCGGCGCAAGACGCCCGACGAGACCATGCGCGACGTCATCCGCAAGACGTGGCGCAAGATGAGCCCGCGCGCGCAGACGCTGGCGACGCAGCTGCCGCTGGAAGCCGATCAGCGGCAGTTTCTATTGGAGTCGCTCGCGGCCGGCTGACAGTGTGTGGAATTCAGGCCGAGCAGTAGGCCCATCTCGCGCCATGCCTCACCGACGACGGCGCCAAATCGACTGATCCCCTCGCATGCTACAATAGTCGCAGGCCAGAAGGAGGCCGCGATGAGCGTTGACACCATGCGGTTCGCATCGAGCATCACCGACGAGCCGGATCCGATTGTGGCCGCGACGACTGCCGTGAGAGAGATCCGCGAGCGGCTGCATGGCGCCTCGTGCGACGTCGTGTTTCTCTTCGTCTCAACGCTCTATCGCACGGCGTGGGACACCATCCTTCGACATGTGCAACGCGAGCTCGGCGACCCGCTCGTGCTAGGCTGCACCGGCGGCGGCGTGCTGGGCGTCAATCGTGAACTCGAATTCGCTCCCGCGCTCGCCCTCGAAGCGGCTCACCTTCCGCGCGTGCAGTTGCACCCGTTCGTCGTGCAGCCGGAAGAGCTGCTCCTTCCGCAAGACCCCGGGTTCTGGATCGAGAAGGTCGGCGCGAACCCCGCGGACGAACCCGCGGGGATTCTCTTGCCCGAGCCGATGACGTGCGATGTGCCGGCCCTCGTGGCCGCGCTGAACACCGCGTATCCGAAAATGCCGCTGGTCGGCGGGCTGGCGAGCAGCGCCGGGGATCCCTCGGAGAGCGCGCTGTTCCTCAACGATCAGATCGTCAGCGCCGGTGCGGTCGGAGTGGCGCTCACGGGCGACGTGATCCTGCAGACGATCGTGTCGCAGGGCTGCCGGCCGATCGGCCGGCCGTACATCGTGACGCAGGGAGAAGACAACGTGATCTTCGAACTCGCCAGCGCGACGGCGGTCGATGTGTTGCGGCAAGTGCTGCTGGAGCTTTCGCCGGAGGATCAAACGCTTGCCCAACGCGCGCTGCTCATCGGCCTGGTGATGGACGAGCGCAAGCCGAGTTTCACGCGCGGAGATTTTTTGATCCGCAATTTGGCGGGAGTTGATCAGGCGACCGGTGCTTTGGTCATCGGCGACCGCGTGCAAGTCGGTCAGACGATCCAGTTTCAGCTGCGCGACGCGACGGCGTCGCGGCAAGATTTGCAGGTCCTGCTCGACGAGCAAGCGGGCCCGTTGCGCGCGCACCCATCGGCGGGGGCCTTACTCTTCAGCTGTCTTGGGCGCGGCCGCGATTTGTACGGCGAGCCGGACTACGACATCCGCACGATCCGCAAAGCGATCGGCGACTGCCCCATCGCCGGGTTTTTCTGTAACGGCGAAATCGGCCCGATCGCCGGCCGCAACTTCCTGCACGGCTTCACGTCCAGCCTCGGGCTGTTCCGCCCTCGTCAAGGGTAGCGACTCACGTCACCGTGCTCATCGGCCGCGGCGGCTCGTCGACCGACGCGGTCGGCGAAGCCAGCCGGTCGCGCGTTTTGCCGACCTCATTGAATGTTACGCTGACCGCAGTACCACGCGCCCGATCGACTTCGATCGAGCCCGACAACTGTTGGGACAGCGCGCCGATGAGGCGCCAGCCGAGCGACTTCGTGTGCTCGATGTCGATCGTCGCCGGCAATCCGACGCCCGTATCCACCACGCGCAGGTGCAGCTGACCGGTCGGTAGACGCCGCACGCTGACTGTCAGGTTCCCGGTCCGCCCAGACGGAAACGCGTGCTTCAGCGCGTTGGTGACCAGCTCATTGACGAGCAGACCGCACGGCACCGCGATGTCGATGCCGACCGTCACCGGCTCGACATCGACGCGCACACCGATCGACGGCGTCGCGCCGTAGGACCGACACAGGCTTTCCACGAGTCGCCCCACATATTCGTCCATGCGAATGCTGGCCAGATCCGTCGAGCGATAGAGCTGCTCGTGGACGATGGCCATCGAGCGGATGCGTTGCTGGCTGTCGCGAAACAGCTCGAGCACCTGCGGGTCGCTGACCAGGTCCGACTCCAGGCTCAGCAGGCTCGAGACCACTTGCAAGTTGTTCTTCACGCGATGGTGCACTTCCCGCAGCAGCACTTCCTTCTCGCGCAGTGACGCTTCCATTCGCCGTTCGACGTGCAAGCGCCGCTCGATTTCCTGCTGCAGCGCGGCGTTGCTTTGCGCCAGCCGCAGCGACCGGACCCGCTCGCTCAAATCCTGCAGCGTGCAGACCACGGCCAGCGGGCGACGTTCGCCATCGCGCACGACTGACGTCGACAAGCCGACCAAGCGGTCCGCACCGGCACGCTTCGACAGCCTCCACTCCTCATAGATCGCTTCCTCAGCCTGCCACCACCCGCGAAATGTTTCGCGCGTCACATGGTCAACCAAATTGATGACGGACTGTCCGACCAGGCGATCCGCGGGCTGACGGAACAATCGGCACGCAGCGGGGTTTGTGATCCTCACCGTTCCTTCCTCGTCCAGCACGAGCAACCCGTCGGCCATCGTTTCGAGAATCTGCTGAGCCGCGAACGCCGGCGTGATGTCCACCAATCGGTAGCGGCGGATCGCGTGCGCCGTCATCACGACAAAGGCCAGCACGGGCACGTAGCCGATCGGATATATGGGGACGCGAAACTTCGCGAGGAAATCGACGGAGGCGAGTGCCGCCACGGTGAAGGCCGCGAGCAGCCAGCTGATGCGCCGGCGCGCGGTCCCCGGCGCCAGCCGTCGATACTCGCGCCAGTAGTGCCAGAGGCTCGCGGCAAAGACGACGAAGAAGTAGACGAGGAATGCCACACTGCGCGAGGTGTACTGCGGGTAGTAGCCCCACCAGTGGCGCTGCACGGCGCGGATGACGTCGTCGGTGCCGATGATCCACCCCGCGAATCCGACGGCCAGCGCCCAGTTCAGCCACACGACCCAGCGACGACGTATCGGCGTCTGGACAACGGTCACGGCGAAATGATAGACCGCGGCGGGGATGAATGGAATACCGAGATACGCGAGCTTCGCCCATGTCAGCGCCACGGCCGGATCGGTCGCGCAGGTCATCCAGGAAAACGCGAAGAACCAGACGCTGCCGAAGAGCGTCATCAACGCGAACACACGGCTGACGCGCGAGGCGCGCTCGCGGACGAGCACCGAAACGGCCAACCAGAAGATCGCCAGCGTCACGATTGCCAGCGGAACAGCGTGCGGGTTGAATGCGTAGCCGGCAGGATCAAGCAGTCGCGTCATGACCGAGACGAGAGCGCGTCAGATCGATTGGCGGCGTTCAGCGTTGGCGGACACGCTTTATTATAGGATGGTCAACGCGCCCCGCGTGGCAAGATGTCGTCATTGAAGAGTGACGGTTCGGGCGCGGGCCTGAGCGGCCGACCGTCGCGATCTTCGATCACTCGCCGCGGACGGCCTCTTGCGCGAGCCGTGCCAGCAGAGCCTCGGATGTCATGCCGTGGCGCCAGGCGACCTCATCGAGGCAATCACTGCCCTCGACGAGCGCATCGATGCCGAGCCGCCGGAACGCCGCATCGATCCCCGGGTGCTCGCGCATGACGGCGTTGACGGTGCGCGTCTCGTCGATCGTCGCGGACCCGTCTTCCCCGCGCGGCGCATCGACCTGCACAAGCGGGAACAGCGTCGCTTCCTCGTCGTTCAGATGCGTCCGCAGCGCGCGGATGAACGCCGTCAGCGACGAGCGGATGTCTTCGAACGGGCAGGCGCGCTCGTTGAGCAGCAAGATCCCGACGGCGCGCAAGCGGTCCGCGACGGCGCGGTGTTCCTCGACGACCCGCTGCACCGAGGGCTTCGCTTCGTCCGGGCAGTGCGAATCGACGAGCGCTTCTTCTTGCTGGATATGGTCGCGCAACTTGCGCAGCAGCGAGTAGGACATGTCGCGCAAGACGAGCCACGTCTCCGGTCCCATGCGCACGGCCGATTCGAGGGCGTCGGCTTTCGCGCGCATGATCGAGTGGTCCCGACGCAAGCGGTCGATCGCATCCATGATCGGACCCTCCGCGTTGCCGTTGCGCTCGCGTCACGTTGCGGATCGTGGGAGCGGCAAGCGGCACGGCGTCACAGCGCATGCCATCCACTATCAGTCTAGTCCTGTGCGAATGGGCAGGTCAATGCGTTTGCGCGATGAGTGAAGATGGGTGCCCGCGAAGCGAGTGCCGGCAAAAGAACGAAACACGTGCGGATTATTCGAGCGGACGAGCGGCCTTGCCGATATCGTGGATGCCGCACTCGGTCTTGTTCTGACCGACCCAGCGGCCGGAGCGAGGATCGTTGGGGTCGGGCGGCTTTTGGGTGCACGGGTAGCAGCCGATCGACGTGTACCCTTTCTCGAAGAGCGGGTGGTAGGGCAAGTCATGCTGCATCAGATATTGGTGCAGTTGCTTCGCACTCCAGTTCGCCAACGGGCTGATCTTCGCCATACCGTTGTTGAGCACCTCCACGAACGGCGTCGTGGCGCGCGTCGCGGCCTCGGCCCGCCGCAGCCCGGTGATCCAGCACCGCAGACCGGCCAGCGCCCGCTTCGTCGCTTCAATCTTATACTCGCCGCAGCAATAGTCCGGATGTTCGAGGGGAAGGTCCGCGTGCTCGCGCTTGAACTGCTCGACGTCCATCGCGGTGCGGAAGATTTGCAGGTTGAGATTGAACCGCTTGCGGAGCGTTTCGGCGAACTGCAGCGTCTCGGGAAACAGGAACCCGGTGTCGACAAGTCGGATGCTGATCGCCGGGTCCACCTGCACGGCCATGTGGATGAGGGCGGCGCTGCGCGTGCCGAAGGATGACGTCATCGCCACGTCGGGGCGAAAGTGATCGATCGCCCAACGCAGTACCTCGCTCGGATGCGCCTGCTCGAAGCGCGCATTCAGCGCGGCGACTTCCGATGAAGAAAACGGCGGTGTCATCATAGGAGTGGGGCCCTGCAGCGTCGTCGCTGAAGACATGTATTATACCTCAAGAAGCGCGTTCAGCCGAATTGTTGGCGCCGATCAGGAAGACGGCTCGGATCCGCCGGGCCCGCCTGTCAGAACCATCGCCTGGCATCGCGCGTGCCGCTCCGCCAGCCCCGTTGCGACCGCGCCGACCGCGAGGACCACGTACGCGGCCAGCGAAGCCCACAGCCCGATCGCAAATTTCACCACCATGCCCATGCTCTGCACGTGCGTGGTCAGCAGCTTCCATGCGCCGACGCCCGCCACGGCCAGGCAGCAAACCGCCAGCAGCAGCGAGACCGGCAGCCGATCGCCGACGGTGCGAAGCAACAGGCCGACCAAGACGGCCAGCAGCGGCAGCGCGTAGACCGCGTAGCTCTTCGCGCCGATGTGCTCGCGCTTGTGCGTGAACAATTCGCCGAGCTGCATCGCGGTATTCGACGCTTCCGCGTTCGCGAGTTTTGGGATCATGACGCCCGTGATATCCTTCGGCACGCGGACCGTGTCGCGGATCGCGAACGTGATCTGCCGCCCAGCGTCCGTCAGCGCCCGATCGAAATCCGTCATGTGCGTACGACTGCGGCTCGGCGGCGGCTTGCTGGCCTTCGGCGGCGCGGGCCGTCGGACCGTCTTCGACGGGATTAATTCCAAATGTACCCACGGCAGAAAAAAGCCGGCGACCACCGCGGCCACGCCGCACCAAACGATCCTCGCCGCCCGCTGACGGGCCCTCATCAACGGATCCGTCTGCGGACCAAGCAGCAGAGCGACTTCTCGTGCGGCGAACGTGTGGATCATCATCTGCCGGCACCGATCGTGCCATGGAGCCGATTGTACTATAGGAAGAGCCGAAAAGAAATCGGACCGCAGAACCGATCAGACACCCACGTACGGGCCGTAGGTCCGCAGCCAACGAATCGCCTCGCGGTAGCCGGGATAGTGCTCGGACACGAGCGTCCAAAACCGCGCGGAGTGGCTGAACTCCCGACGGTGCATCAGCTCGTGGATGACCACGTACTCAAGCACGTCGGGCGGCATCATGATGAGGCGATAGTTGAAATTGAGGTGCCCTTTCGCCGAGCAACTGCCCCATCGCGACCGCCCGGAACCGATCCGCAGGCCCGTCCAACAGATCCCAAACCGCTGAGCCGACTCGCACACGCGCGCGTGGATCACCTCGCCGGCCTCGAGTCGCAGCCACTGCACGAGTGCGCGTCGAGCCGCTTCGATGCCGGGCTGGCGCACGTGGACGGTCAGCGTGCTGTCTTCGCCCCGGACCACGCGCGACCGGCCGGGTGTCGCGACGACCACGACGCGATGGTCGACGCCGTGGTACGGCAGCGTCGCGCCGTACGGCCATCGCTGCGGCACCGTCGACGCGATACGCGCGAGC
>OBEQ010942732.1_pt1 | contig 16234 bp, 12 predicted proteins | sample 1670901 | NCBI WGS metagenome assembly OBEQ01 (sample SAMEA104232315, study PRJEB22302) | groundwater metagenome | biome: forest; feature: aquifer; material: groundwater | place: USA | collected 2011-08-07 | depth 5.4 m
AGCCAAGTTCGTTTGTGCTTTTAAATCTGTGTTTATCCGTTTAATCCGTGTCATCCGTGTTCTATAAAAAAGCTTTCATAAAACTATTTTTCAGCGCTCATTACTCTATTTCGACCCGCATTTTTAGCGCTATAAAGCGCCGCATCGGCAATTCGCAGCAACTCTTCCTCTTTCAGCGCATGGTCCGGATAGGAGGCAATGCCTAACGAGCAAGTAACCTGCGGCAGCACTACGCCTTCGCAGTCTATCTTAAGGGCGGCAACGTTCTCTCTTATATTTTCCGCCACGGTCATCGCTTGGTTCAAATCGGTTTCCGGCAATAGCAGTAGAAATTCCTCGCCACCGTACCGGCATGCCATATCTACCTTACGCACTATTTGCGGCAGTAGTTTTCCAAGAGCCACAAGAACGGCGTCGCCGGCGGCATGACCGTAAACATCATTGAAATGCTTAAAATGATCGACATCGAACATGATAATACAAAGCCGGCGTCGATACCTTTCGCAGCGTTTTAATTCACTATTTAACCAATCAAGCATGTGCCGCCTATTGACCAATCCGGTCAGCGGATCATGATGCGCCATATAAGTGAGCCGGTTGCGTAAATGCAAATTCATCATAGCGAGGCTGATATGTTCTAACACGGTATTAGGCAGCTCTTCGTCCCAGCTTTCTTTTAATATAGTGTCCAGCGATAAGCGTAAAACGCCGAATTTTTGATTTTGAATTTCCAGAGAAGCACTGTAAGCGGTGGTCGTGTTCTCGTTCGTTTCATCGTCCGAATGTTCATGTGCAGCCAAGACATTGCTCCAGGAAGCAATAGGCTGCCATTCATCAAGCTGTTCATCCCGTAACAAGTAAATGCTGCCCGATGTACGTTGAAATATTCTCGGCATAGCCCGGTCTATTTGCCGATACATGCCATCCAGGTCGTGGGTTGCCTGTAATTGACGGCTAAGCTCATTGAGCAGCATGACTTGCTCGCTTTGGGTGCGAAGCTGCCGGGTGCGGAATTCAACTGTTTGCTCCAGGGTTTGGTTATATTCCGCCAGTTTGCCGTGGGATTCGGATAGTTTTAATGTGGTGGCTTCCAGATCGGCGTAAAGCCTCGCATTATTGATCGAGATAGCCGCCTGCGAGGACAGCAGGGTTAACATTTCCAGATGATGCCGGGTAAAAACGCCCGCAGTGATATTATTTTCCAGATAGAGTATGCCGATTAATCTGCCGGAGTTCATTACCGGTATGCACAAGATAGACTTAGGTTTCTGCGCCAGTACATAAGGATCGTGAATAAACGGTCCGTCGCTGCCGGCATCGGTCAACATCAGGTTTTGCCTTGTTCTTTCGACATAACGAATGATCGGCAACGAGGCATTTTTAACGTTCTCCACCGGGATAGCCTGCATTTTATACAGCTTATCGTTATCGATAGAGGCCTCGGTGACTATCATCAGGCGGTTATCATCTTCTTTCAGTATGAACAGCCCCCGTTGCGCGCCCGCATTCTCGATGACTATACGCATCACCTTGCCCAGCAAAGTATCCAGCACCATCTCACCTGAAATGGCGTTGGAGGCTTTCATCAGGGAAACCATATCCAGCGTTTCGGACGTGTTGGTGTGCGTTACCAGCTTTTTGCCGGTTGAAAAAGCATTGGTCCGGTTATGGCTGTCGCGTTCTTTCGATGCGTGGGGCTTTAGCTCCGAATAGGTCGCTTCCAGCATTTTGGCTTTAGCCAATGCGCCCCAATACAGATAACCTTGATGGGCATTTTCCAGGTAATGCCGTGCAAATAAGACTTTGCCGACGGAAAGCCAGAATTTGGCGGCAAGTTCAAAAGCCAGCGCCTCGTTCTGGATAAAGCCATTAATTCTGGCGGATTCTATAGCGTCATCGTAACCGTTTAGGGCATCGATAAAGCGGCCTTCCACCCTTGCCAGTTCGGCATCGACGAGCAAGTATTTATGCAGAAAGTTCTTTTCGCAGTTGACGGCCCATATCCGCATCTGTAGTTGTAGCTTTTCGACCTTAAGCCGCCGCTCTGCATCATCCGTATCATCTTGGTCGCAGAGAGCTAAAAGAATAAGCGATTGGTAGAAATTATATTCGGCCATGACACTGGTGCCGCTGATAAAAGAGATGTCCTTCTCCACGGTCATGATGCAGGCAAGCGCTTGGTCGTATTGTTGATACAGGTAAAGCGCTTGCGCCTTGTATATCAGGAAATAACAGGCGCCGATGACATTTCTGGCACGGCAGCCGGATAAAAAATCGGCCTCGCTTATATCATTGCTATCGAAGCATGCGCTGTGAGCGGTCATGCCGCGTAAATTGGCGATAATTAATATGAAGCCTTGAATCGCATCTATCGGCATTTGGTGTTTGGCTTTTTGGACAAACTCCATAAATCGTTCCAGTTTTTCCTGCATGAGGTCCAATCGGATACCCTGATTGAAAAGATTGGCGGCGCCGAAACCCAGGATGTAGCCCGCGTATTGAAAATCGCCGCACTCAAGTCCGGTCTGGTAGCCTTCATTAAAAAGACTCTCAGCCTCTTTAAAAGGCTTGTTCCAGTGAAACAGGAAGGCAGTGGTGATGAATATGCCGCGGCATTTCTGGACCGGATCATGATAGCCGTCACTCATTTTCAAGCCCAGAGCGCCGAATTCGTAACCGATTCGGTATTGTCCCAGCACAGAGCTGAGTACGTTGGCGTAAGTGACGTAAGCCTTGGCCGATTCGGCGACATGGCCGTATTTCAGCGAGATATTCGCCATTCTTACCGCGATCAGGTTATACAGGTCGGGATCGGCCATATAGCTGGTCGGCTGCATGTTCATCAATACTTTCATGGCTGCTTTGTGCAGTTCCGAAGCCATTGGCGGCGCGTTCAGTAAAGACGCAATTTGCCGCCCGCCCAGGTTTATTTTTGCTTCTTTCAGCTCGGCATCAAGCGCCTTGTTTATGTCATGTTCGGGCAAGTCAAAGCCTAACATCTCCATGGCCTTGCGTCCTGAAGCGATGCCTTTTTGATATTCCGCTTTAACGGTATTTTGATAAATCAGCAAGGTATAAAGATCGGCTTTTTCTATGGCGCTCCTGGTTTTGCCAAGACTCATGTCAATTAACTGCTGGGAGGCTTTAAAGTTTCCGTTAAGATATTCGGCTTCGGCCAATTCTTTGTGCAGCAGGTAGCTGATTTCATAATGGTTTTCCCAGGCGCTATCCGGCAAACAGACGATACCTTCGGCAAAGTAATTAAGCGCGGAAGAAAATGCCGCATTTTTCTTGGCTTTCTGGCCTGCTTTAAGGTTTAAATGAGCCAAAGCAAGCAGGCTATCCTGATCTGTTATAAGCGCTTTGCTGCGGCGGTGATGATCCGCTATCTCAAAGATTCTTTCATCCACTTCTTCGGGAGAGCACTTTTCCAGCAGTAATGTGCCTATCTGTAAATGTAAAGTCTCAACCCGGTTTTCCGGTATTAATGTGTAGGCGGCCTCTTGAACCCGGTCATGGACAAATCTGAAACGGCTTCTCCCTTGCAATATCATCCCGGCACTGATGAAAGGTTGGAGATTGGCGGCTTCCTGCTGCTTTTTTAACCCGGACACCATCGGCAGGTCTTCTGCGGTAAAGCAGTTACCGAAACAAGACGCCAACTTTAACGATTCCCGTGCCGCCTCAGGAAATCTGTTTAACTTTCTAAGCATTAAATCAGCGACGTTATCGGTGGCTTGCAGCTGGTTTATTTTCTCCATATGCCATTGCCAGCCGTTATCCGCGACGAAGCTAAGCAGCTTGTCGTCATAGAGCGAGCGCAAAAATAATTTCAGGAAAAATGGATTGCCTTCGGTTTTTTTAAATATCGATATGGCTAAGGGTAACGAGCGGTCTAGCGAGCAGTTCAGCGCATCGGCAACTAATTGGTTAGTGTCGGTTATATCCAGCGGCTTTAAAGCTAGCCGTTCGAGCTTTCCCTTTGCCGATTCTATCTCGTTAATGCACATCATCGCAGGATGCGCGCTATGCACTTCGTTATCCCGGTAAGAGCCGATTAGCAAAAAGTGTTTTAATGCCTTGTCGGTGGCAAGGATGGCGATAAGATTGAGACTTGCCGAGTCGGCCCACTGCAAGTCGTCGAGAAACAGGACTAAAGGATGCTTGTCATTGGCAAAGGTACGCACAAAGTTAGCGAAGACCAGATTAAACCTGTTTTGCGATTCTACCGGTTCCAACTTCGGTACTTCGGGTTGTTTGCCGGTCAGCGTTTCTACGCTGGGTATTACGTCGATGATGACTTGAGCATTAGAACCGAGAGCCGACAATAATTTCTTTCGCCATAGCGCTATTTGCTGATCGCTTTCGCCGAGAAGATGAGTGAGCAATTTTCCGAAGGCATTGGCTATGGCGCTGTAAGCGGTGTCTCTTGCCAGCTTGTCAAACTTGCCGGAAATAAAATATCCGCCCATACGGGTTATCGGCTTATGTAATTCGTTCACCAGCGCCGATTTGCCAATGCCGGAATAGCCCGTGACCAACAGCATCTCACCGGAACCTTGGCTGGCGCGCTCGAAGACAAAAAGCAATCTGTCCAGTTCCTGTTTTCGGCCGTATAACTTTTGCGAAATATGGAATCGGTCGGAGACATCCGAGCGGCCCAGATTAAACGGAGAAATGGCGCCTTTTGATTTTAATTCTTTTAAACAATGCACCAGGTCTTTATGTAAGCCGCTGGCGCTTTGATAACGGTCTTCGGCATTTTTCTCCAGCAGCTTCATGATGATGTTGGAGACCGGCAGCGGGATTTTCGGGTTAATCGTGGTCGGCGGAATGGCGGGTCTTGCCAAGTGGCAATGGATAATTTCTATCGGATCGTCGGCTTCAAACGGGGGGCGGCCGGATAGCATTTCGTAAAGAGAAATACCCAATGAATAAAAGTCGGTTCTGTAATCCAGGCTCCTGTTCATGCGTCCGGTTTGCTCCGGCGACATATATAGCAGCGTTCCTTTAAGCTTGCGCAAACCGATGGCTTCCTGGGTTTCCTGTTCCAGGTGAGTGGCGATGCCGAAATCAATGTATTTGGCGATTTTGGATTCGGGCGAGATGACGATGTTTTCAGGTTTGATGTCTTTAAATACAACAGCGCCGGCATGAATGGCGGCAAGGCCTGAAGCCAGCTGGAGAGCTATCGGCAAAAACTCTTCCACGGCCAGTCCATCGGTAGCAATATAGTCTTTTAAGCGAATGCCGCCGAAGTCTTCGGTAATAATAGCAGGCCCGTAAGGCGTTGTTTCCAATCCATAATACCGAATGATATTGGCGTCGTTAAATTGCGATCCTATCTGGTAATCTCTTTTGAATTTTTCAGCATCATCTAATGACAGATACTTTGAGGTGGGTATTTTTACAATAACGGCCGCGCTATCGGGTTCCCGCTCCCCCTTGAAGATGGAAGAAGAGGCGCTTTTGTAGATAAGCTCGCCTATTTTGTAGCCCGGTATCGTTAACATCTGCGTGTTTTACGGATTGCCTATATCCAGATAAGAATTAATAACTAAAAAATAACCCGGTAATCATAGCATTATGGCCGGGTTTAAGCATCCATCAAAGATCAGTTGCGTATTTTTCAGGGGTAACTGTTCAGCCACAGATTCACGCGGATTAAACGGATAAGGCGAAAGTACAAGGTACAAGGGCGACAGTGTGTCGATGCCCGGTTTTTTTCGCCTTTAGCCCTTCGCCTTTCGTCTCAGTTTATCCGTGCTCATCTGCGCCAATCTGTGGCTGAATAGTTAGTTCCAGGCTACAAATCGGTTTTCAACTGCAAGCTTACGTAGATGTACGGTATAATTGCATCACATTCTTCCACTATTTAGTGCTCAATAATGGCAATGGCTCAATTTTTTGAAATACACCCGGAGAGTCCGCAGTTGCGTTTGATACATCGTGCTGTGGAAATAATCCGTAAGGGCGGCGTTATCGTTTACCCGACCGATTCGTCTTATGCGATTGCCTGTCATATCGGCGATAAACAGGCCTTAGATAAAATCCGCCGTATCAGGCTGTTGGACGATAAGCACAACTTTACTTTGGTCTGCAAAGACTTGGCCCAGGTTTCGATGTTTACCAAGATCAGTAATGACGCTTATCGGCTGATCAAGGCATTAACGCCGGGACCTTTCACTTTTATTTTAGATGCTACGCGCGAAGTGCCGCGCCGTTTACAACACCCGAAGAAAAAAACAATAGGCATACGGGTGCCCGCTCACCCCGTCGCACAATTGCTGGTTCAGGAATTGGGCGAACCGTTGTTCAGTTCTACGTTGATGCTGCCGGGCGAAGAAGAGGCTTTGACCGATCCTTATGAGATCAGGACTAAACTTGAGCATGAGCTGGACCTGATCATCGACGCCGGCATTATTGAGTTTGAACAAACGACCATTATCGAATTTTCCGCTAATGGCGCTGAGATCATCAGGCAAGGCAAGGGTCTTGCGCCGATGTTGGCTGGATGAGGATGCCGGTATGATGGATGAATTGACGCTGTTGCAACGCATAGTAGTCTGGATATTGCCGGTCATTTTCGCGATTACCGTGCATGAAGTGGCTCATGGCTGGGTAGCAAAAAAATATGGCGATAACACCGCTTCGGTATTGGGCCGGCTGACCTTGAATCCGATTAAGCATATCGATTTGGTGGGAACCATTATTCTTCCGGGAATATTGCTAATAACGGGCACGGGTTTTATTTTCGGTTGGGCAAAGCCAGTGCCGGTCGATGCGCGGAATTTTAAAAATCCGTTGCGCGATATGGCGATAGTCGCACTGGCAGGCCCGGTTTCCAATCTGTTGATGGCTGTCGGTTGGGCGTTAATAGCCCGGTTAGGGGTGACAATAGGTATGCAAGCCGAAGCTATCTCTTTACCGCTGATTTATACCGGAATTGCCGGTATTTCAATTAACTTGGTATTGGCAATAATTAATTTATTGCCTATTCCGCCGTTGGACGGCAGCCGGATTTTGATGGGCATTTTGCCGAGGTATTGGGCATGGCAATATAACCGTCTGGAGCGCTTCGGATTTATTATCTTATTGGTGTTGCTGTATACCAACGTTTTGGGTTCGATTTTGGCTTATCCGATGTTCGTTGCCCAGAAAATATTTTTTTCGATTGCCGGGTTGTAGGTTGATTTTTGTTCCGGTTTTTAAGCTTCGGCTGTATTCGCGGCGCTAAGGCTTGAGCATGAGTGAAGTTATGGATCAGGTTGCGGCCGAAGTTCTAGACTCATCGCCGGTTTTTGCGATGGTTAACGGCGCACCTTTCAGCAAGTTGCCGGACGACCTTTATATTCCGCCGGATGCGCTGGAAGTGTTGTTGGATACCTTTGAAGGGCCGCTGGATTTATTGTTGTATCTGATACGAAGGCAGAATCTGGACATCGTCAACATCCCAATAGCCCAGATTACTCATCAATATATCGCCTATATCCAGATAATGGGCGAGTTAAATCTGGAGCTGGCGGCGGAATACCTGGTGATGGCCGCGCTACTGGCGGAAATCAAGTCAAGAATGCTGTTGCCCAGGCAGCCTGATGCCGAGGAAGAAGAGGAAGACCCGAGGGCAACGTTGATTCGCCGCTTGCAGGAATATGAACTGATTAAAAATGCGGCTGAAGAAATCGATCTGTTGCCTAGAATTGAACGTGATATATTTGAAGTCGGCGTCGATGTTGCGGCGCTAAAAGATTGCAAACAAAACTTACCGGATGTCCAGCTCAAGGAAATGTTGCTGGCATTTCAGGATGTGCTTAAAAGAGCTGAGCAGCTCAGTCATCATCAAATTACCAAAGAGCCCTTATCTGTCCGTGAACGCATGTCAACCATTCTGGAAAACCTTAAAGGAGCGGATAGTCTCCTTTTCTCTCAGCTATTTATCCGAAAAGAAGGTCGCCACGGAGTCGTTGTCTCGTTTCTGGCCATCCTCGAACTCAGTAAAGAGCGACTCATCGACATTATCCAGTCCGAGCCCTTTGCCGAAATACGAGTCAGAACCGCCGGCGCCGGCGGTACCTAAGCGTGCGCCTAAGCCCAAGCCTTCGCCCGTCGATAATGTCTGTCCCGAGTGCAGCCGTAGGGCGCAGGACAGGCCTTCCGTAACTGAACAACGTGAAATTAATGTGGAAATTAAACGTGTAGTTGAAGCTATCTTATTTGCTGCAAATCGTCCTATGACTTGTAAGCAGGTGCAGCAGGTTTTTCCTGAAATTGAGCAGCCGGAAATACAGGAAATACAGGCGGCAATAGAAGCGATCATTGAGGATTACAGGTTCAGGCCGGTTGAATTGAAGCAGGTCGCCAGCGGTTATCGTTTTCAGGTAAGACGGGAACTGTCGCGTTGGGTATCGCGGCTGTTTGAAGAAAAGCCGCCAAAATATTCGCGGGCATTATTGGAGACGCTGGCTATTATCGCCTATCGTCAACCGGCAACGCGCGGAGATATTGAGGATATTCGAGGCGTGAGTGTCAGCTCAAACATCATTCACACATTACTTGAACGGGAGTGGATTCGGGTAGTGGCGCACAAAGAGGTGCCGGGCAGGCCGGCTTTATACGGTACGACCAAACAATTTCTGGATTATTTTAATATTACATCGTTAAACGAACTGCCGACATTGCAAGAGATTCAGGATCTCGGTACGTCAGTAGTCAATGATCCGCAACAACCCATGCAGGTAAAGAGTGAAGAGCAAGAAACAACCGAACAGATCAGTCAAACAACCGTCGAACAGTTTAGCGAAACAGCCGGGCAGGCCGCCGAAGCAGCAAGTTGAAAGCAAGACCGCTAAAACGCCGAAAAAAATTGATGCTAATCAGTCTGTCGAAGGCGAGCGTATCCAAAAAGTGTTGGCGCGCGGCGGCGTCGGTTCCCGTCGGGAAATTGAGCGCTGGATAGATGAAGGGCGGTTAAAGATTAACGGTCAACCTGTTGGTTTGGGTGATCGGCTAAAGGAAGGGGATTATTTACAGATCAATGATCGGGTTGTTCATTGGGAAAAGTTTGTCGAACAACCTACCAGAGTGCTGCTTTATCATAAGCCCGTCGGCGAAGTGGTTACGCGCCGCGATCCGGAAGGCCGTCCGGTGGTGTTTGCCCAGTTGCCGAAACTGGCGGTCAGCCGCTGGATAGCTGTCGGTCGATTGGACATCAATACCTCGGGATTATTATTGGTTACTAACAATGGTGAGCTGGCGAACCGGTTGATGCATCCGTCAACGCAAGTGGAGCGTGAATATGCGGTGCGTATTTTGGGTGAGGTTTCAGAAGCTACCATCGCGAAGCTCAAGCAAGGTGTAGAGCTTGAAGACGGCAAAGCCAAATTTGACGATATTAAATTCTTCGGTGGCGAAGGCGCTAATAAATGGTACAACGTTATCGTTGCCGAAGGTCGTAACAGACTGGTCAGGCGTTTGTGGGAATCTCAGGAAGTTACCGTCAGCCGATTAATGCGGGTGCGTTATGGGCCTGTGGTGTTGCCGGAGCGATTGAAAGCTCGTTTATTTTATGAACTGACCGATAAAGAACTGGAATTGCTGTTTGAATTTGCCGGAATGGAGCGTGAAAAACCGGCAACTAGCACCAAGCAGGAATTTAAACCGCATAAGTCCGGAAAACGTTAACGGTTTCGGCCGGGTTTGCCTGCCGGCGCTTTGCCGCTGCATGAATGCAGGAGCAATTGCCGAGGCGGCCCGATACCTTTACCGTTGATTTATTTAGCCAAGGCAACTTGGTTTCTGCCATTGTTTTTGGCGGTATACATCGCTTCATCGGCACGCTTGACGAAAGACTCGATCGTATCGTCGCTACGTAAGGTGCTAACGCCCAGGCTTGCAGTGATCTTAATGGTTTCCATGCCATAGGCTATTGTGTGATGCTCAATTGAAGAGCGAATCCGTTCCGCCAATAATTCGGCGCCGTTGGCGTCTGTGTCGCTTAATAAAATCACAAATTCTTCGCCGCCATAGCGGAAAATAATGTCGCTGTCCCTTAAGTTTTCTTTGATCCATTTGGCGGCAAAGGCTAGTGTGGTGTCGCCGCAGTCATGGCCGTAGGTATCATTGATGGCTTTAAAATGATCGATATCAAAGAAAATGAGCGATAAATTTTTGCTGTTGCGTGCAGCAAGGCTCATCTCCCGCTTAATGGAATCAACAAACGAAGCTCTATTATGGGCTTGGGTCAGTGGATCCGTATAAGCCATTTTTAAAGCTTGATGAAATAAAGTTGCGTTTTTCAACGGATAAATTAAACAGCAAAGTAACGATTCCAGTAGTTGAAGATCGGACTCGCTGAATCTATAGTTACGCGTCAGCTTTAATTCGCCCAATTGTTGTTGCTCGACTTTAAGAGCGTAATTACAGAAATGCCGGGTAAAAACCCCGCTTTTTACTTCCAGTCCAAACTCTGCATTGGTATAAACAAAAGCGCTATGAGGAATTTTACTGGCGATTTTGCTGCTGAAAATAGCGATTAGTTCATTGAATTCCAAAGTCGTCTGCAAGGCGCTGCTGATGTCGTAATTATCGAGGTTAATCGCCTTTGTCGCTTCAAAAGTGTTATTGCTGATAACCGCTAAGTTTGCTGATTTGTTGGCCATGATTGCTTCCTCTTAGATTAGGGGGGGCTACGTTGCTGTAATTAAAGCGAAGTACATGCCATTTTTTTGTTATATGATAATAATCATTATCTTATTGTATATATTTTTGTTATTGTTTAGTAAGTGCCATAAGTTTGGCGCTATATAAGTGGCAAGGAATTGCCGGTTGGGCGGCTATTGTTAGCTCATGCTAGGGTTTGATTGCCGGAGCGGCGAGTCAGGGGGCTTTAAAAGCTAGGAGGCTGTCGGATTATGGTTCACAAAAACAGTAAGTGATTGAAATAAAATAGATAAATATTTCAAGAAGCTTTTCTTCTGAAAATAATATCCTTATAAATCAGTTGATTATATTTTTATGGCTTATAAATTCAACAACGCCATAGATGAAATATTTTTAAAGGCTAAGGTTTCAGGGGGGGCAAATATGTACCTTCTTTTTCTTCTGTTGGCTGCTACTCGTCTGTTTTCTAGCTGATCTTTCGTGGTATTTAACTTTATTCATCAGTAAAGTAATAAGTTTAAAATCACCGTCTTTTAGGCGGTCAGATTTATTTATGGTAACTACTCAGCCCCCTTGACTACAATATGTGCTTTATATTTTTCTCAAAAATACCATATATTGATATGTCGCCCTTTATTTCTTCGTGATTATCGTTGAAATCATTAAAATAATGACGGGGCGGTCTCCTGTCAATGACTTAAGTTATTGTTTATTAATATTTGTTTTTATTTATAAGGAGCTGAGTGGTTACTATTTATGATTTTTTGATGTATGATGTTGCTCTGAACTGAAAAGTAGGAGAGCTTATGGATTATTGTTATGGACGGCGTGCTATTTTTAAAATTCAATATTGTTTTGTGTTTGTCACAAAGTGAAATGGCCGCTGATGGGGCTGTCTATGTTACCGGCAATGCTGTTATTGATGCACTGGTAGCTGTGATAGAAGATATCACATGAGATTTGATTAAATGAAAACTATACTTATCACTGGCGGCGCTGGCTTCATTGGCTCGGCAGTCGTTCGTCAATTCATCAACGATACCGATTACAGCGTGATTAATATCGACAAGCTGACCTATGCAGGCAATCTGCAATCGCTCGCTTCTGTGTCGGATAATCCGTCTTATCGCTTTGAGCTAGTGGATATTTGTGATGCTACCGAAGTAGCTCGTGTGTTCCGCGAGTTTCAACCCTGTGCGGTTATGCACTTAGCAGCAGAATCGCATGTGGATCGCTCCATCTCCGGCCCCGCCGATTTTATCCAGACCAACATTGTTGGTACCTACACCTTGTTGGAGGCGGCACGTGAATATTGGAGTAGTCTGGATGCCGTGCGCAAGGCACTATTCCGCTTCCACCACATCTCCACCGATGAGGTATACGGTAGTTTGGGCGAGAACGGTTTCTTCACCGAAGAGACAGCTTATGAACCTAACTCCCCTTATTCAGCTAGCAAGGCGTCCTCCGATCACCTCGTGCGGGCTTGGTATCATACGTATGGCTTGCCAGTCGTTACCACCAATTGCTCGAATAACTATGGACCGTACCATTTTCCAGAAAAGCTCATCCCGCTGGTGATTTTAAACGCAGTCAACGGCAAATCTCTTCCGATCTATGGCAAGGGAGATAACATCCGAGATTGGCTCTACGTAGACGATCATGCCCGTGCTTTACGTCTGGTGCTGGAACGAGGCAAACTGGGCGAGACCTATAACATTGGTGGCTGGAACGAGAAGACCAATCTGGAGGTGGTGCAATCCATCTGCACCCTTTTAGATGAGCTGCACCCGCAAAGCGCACCACATAGCAAGCTTATTAACTTTGTACAAGATCGTCCGGGACATGATCGTCGTTACGCCATTGATGCCTCCAAGGTTGCTCATGATTTGGGATGGAAACCGCAAGAGTCCTTCGAATCGGGCCTGCGCAAGACTGTCGAATGGTATCTACAGAATACTGATTGGGTGCAAAATGTGACTAGTGGTGACTACCAAAACTGGATGCAAAAGAATTACGCGAGCAGGAGTGCTGTATGAAGGGCATTATTTTGGCGGGTGGTTCGGGTACCAGACTTTACCCAGTGACACAGGTTGTTTCAAAGCAGTTATTACCAGTGTATGACAAACCGATGATTTATTACCCGCTGTCTATTTTGATGTTGGCTGGGATACGTGACATTTTGGTTATCTCTACACCACAAGATACACCGCGCTTTGAGCACCTGTTGGGCGATGGTAAGCAGTGGGGAATCAATTTGAGTTATGCGGTGCAGCCTTCACCGGATGGTCTCGCGCAGGCCTTCATTATTGGCGAGACGTTTATCGGGGATGATGCCTGTGCTTTAGTGTTGGGCGATAATATTTTTTATGGGCATGGAATGGACGTGTTGTTGCATGACGCAGCAACTAAGCAAGAGGGGGGCACTGTGTTCGCTTATCGAGTGCAAGATCCGGAGCGCTATGGCGTGGTTGAGTTCGATAAACAAGGCAAAGCTGTTAGCTTGGAAGAGAAGCCTATTCACCCTAAGTCCAATTATGCGGTAACGGGATTGTATTTTTACGATAACAATGTGGTGGATATCGCCAAGTCAATCAAGCCTTCGCCTCGTGGTGAGCTCGAGATTACTACGGTGAATCAAATTTATTTGGAGCAAGGTAATTTGGATGTGCAGGTGATGGGCCGTGGCTATGCGTGGTTGGATACCGGTACGCATGAGTCTTTGCTAGAGGCATCAATGTTCATTGAAACACTGGAAAAACGTCAAGGATTGAAAATTGCTTGTCTGGAAGAAATTGCTTTTTCCAGAGGCTATCTTTCTGCCGAGCAGCTAAAAGAATTGATCGTGCCTCTGGCTAAGAATGGCTACGGGCAATATTTGCAACGAGTGTTGAAGGAAAGAGGCTGATTATGAACATCGTTCCGACGGGTATCGCCGATTTGCTAATTGTTGAACCTAAAATATTTGGTGATGACCGCGGATTTTTTTTTGAGAGCTTCAATGCCAGGCGTTTTTCCGAGTTGACGGGTGTTGATATGGCATTTGTGCAGGACAATCACTCAAAATCTGCGTGCCATGTATTGCGTGGGCTACATTATCAGATACGACAGCCCCAAGGTAAGTTGGTGCGTGCAGTGGCGGGGGAGGTGTTCGATGTGGCTGTGGATATTCGTAAAAGTTCGCCGACTTTTGGGCAGTCATTCGGTATGATTTTAAGTGCTGAGAACAAGCGCATGCTGTGGATACCGTCTGGCTTTGCGCATGGCTTCGTGGTGCTCAGCGAAACCGCTGAGTTCCTTTATAAAACCACGGATTACTGGATGCCGGAATATGAGCGTTCGATTTTGTGGAATGACCCGGCATTGGCCATTGATTGGCAAATACACGGTGCAACACCGTTGCTGTCGGCTAAGGACCAAGCAGGTAAGCTGCTTAAAGATGCTGAGGTTTTTGGGTGAATGTAAAGAGCGGGATAAGAAAGATTCTGATCACCGGCAAGTCTGGGCAGGTGGGATGGGAGTTGCAGCGTAGTTTGTCCACTCTGGGGCAGATGACGGCCATGGATTCCGGTAGGCTAGACTTGGTTGATGTAGATGCTATACGTGGTTTCATTCGTCATCTTAAGCCTGACGTTATCGTCAATTCTGCCGCTTACACCGCGGTGGACAAGGCCGAGTCAGAACCTGATTTGGCGATGGCAGTGAATGCGATAGCTCCATGTGTGATTGCCGAGGAGGCAAAGCGTTTGGGGGCATTGCTGGTGCATTACTCAACCGATTACATCTTTGACGGAACCAAACTTGCGCCTTATGTTGAGGATGATCAGCCAAATCCGCTCAATGTCTATGGTGCAAGCAAACTGGCAGGTGAGCAGGCGATACGTAACACCGGGGTGAATCATCTGATTTTGCGGACTAGTTGGGTCTACGGAACACGGGGAAATAATTTTTTGCTGACCATGCGGCGTTTAGGCAGGGAGCGTGACGAACTCTGTGTTGTGAATGATCAAGCCGGTGCGCCGACCTGGAGTCGAGCGATAGCCGAATGTACGGCTCAGATACTGGCTCAGCTTTATACTCCCTATGACATTACTGACTTGCCAGCTAAGCTAAGTGGCACCTATCACCTGACGGCTCAGGGGCAGACCACTTGGTGCGGTTTTGTTGAGGAAGCGGTTGCTTACGGTTTGCTGGCTGGTCAGGATAAACCACCTGTTATTAAGCCGATTAACACTAGCGCCTATCCTACTCCGGCCGCTCGCCCAATGTATTCCATAATGTCTAACTCCAAACTTTTCGACACCTTTGGCATACAGATGCCTTCCTGGCAGCAGAGTTTAACGATGGTTTTGGAGGGGCTTGGGGGGAGGTGAATATTTTTGTTGTCGGTGGGGCTTGCTATGTAACCTAAGTTCGGGATAAGGGGGGGCAGTGCCTAGTACAAATAACTTGAAATATGTTACTAAAGTTTCGGAGTTCAAAAAACAAGACAACCTATTGATAGATAAATAATAAACGTCCTATAGGAGTATAATTATGGTTACTTGAAGACCAAACCAAACTCAACTAGGACGCTTAATGAATCGTGCCACAAAAATGACAGAACTACCAGCGCTCACCGTAGATTTTCTGAACGCCAAGGGATTATTAATCGATAACGTCTTCGCCAGCCTCTGGCGGGAAACCGGCATGAAAACCCTATTAAGCCGCGCCGGCTTTAACAAACGATCAGGGACGCCGATGCATGAAGTCATCTATGGATTGATACTCTGGATATGGCTGAAGAAAGCGTTCATCGGTCTGTTTGCTCGGGAAAGCTTGCAGGGCGCCATGGGCAAGGATGTCTTCTATGACACGATCAATCGGGAAGATCTGAATTGGCGAAACTTTCATGGGCAGACCGCAGCCAAGACCGTCCAGGCCTTTAACGCGCCGGGTAAAAAAGCCTTCGTGGTCGATGACACTGTTGCGGGGCGGTTTGGCAAAAAGATGCCGGGGCTATCACGTCATTTCGACCACACCAGCGGGCGGCACATGATGGGGCAGCAAGTCCTGACACTGGGCTTAAGTTGCGATGAGGGCTTTGTGCCGTTGGACAGTGAATTATTTATTAGCCAGACCCAAGCCATTGAATTGCATGAGCCGTTTAAAGACGGCCGCAGTGCTGCTGCCAAACGCTACAAGACCGCACAGCAATGCACGAAGCCTGAGATGGTAAAGTCCATGGTTCATCGCGCTTTAAACGCCGGCATATGGGCGGACTATCTGCTGGCCGATGCCTGGTTTGGCACCAAGGCGATGATACGGCTAACCCAGGAAACGGCATTAGTTCCGGTGCTCAGAATGAAGAAAAACAAAATGAAATACCGGATCAGTGAAATTGTTCGCGGCAAGGCGGTGACTCAGGAGTTGGATATTCAAACGCTTTACAAGCGCTGTGTACGTAAAGCTTGGCAACCCATTCACGGTCAAAAGTACCAAGCTAAGGCTATCGATGTCGAACTTAACTTGGCGGAGACTAAAGAATCTGAACAATGGGTTATGGTACGGTTGCTGTTTGTTCGCGGCGTAGCCTGCG
>OBEQ011785122.1_pt1 | contig 16232 bp, 22 predicted proteins | sample 1670901 | NCBI WGS metagenome assembly OBEQ01 (sample SAMEA104232315, study PRJEB22302) | groundwater metagenome | biome: forest; feature: aquifer; material: groundwater | place: USA | collected 2011-08-07 | depth 5.4 m
CAAATTCCACTCTTGCCAAATCCTTTAAATGCTCGATATCTTCTTTGGAAATCATACTGTTATAATATCTCAAAACACCCCACTTCGCCAAGGTCATTCGACTCTGAGAGTCTCAGACTCGATGAGCTTCGAGGGGCAAGAAAAAAAGCCTCAACTTCGTGAGGCTTCCATATTTTCATCCAACAAAAGAAACTTTTTTAATTTCTGATGTTGTCATAGTCCCCCAGTTTGGCAAAGTGCATACCAAACGTTTTCCTCTCCCAAAAAATGCATCGGAGTTAAAACGGACCTCGGTGAGCCTTGCACAGTGCTCTGGATGACCCGACAAAAAAACTTTTCCGTTTCTTTTCAGAAGCGTGTAGCATCTATTTTGAGTCTCTATGGACACTTTTTGTTCCTCTGGAATATCTTTCAAGTAAACTCCGCGCTCATCAACCATTTTTAATCTCCTTTCAATCCGCTAAGATCGTACCGTAGCTATTTTTAAAAAGCAACTTATTTTATCATCTTCAAAAATTGTTTTTCGTCCAAAATTTCCACGCCGAGTTTTTTGGCTTTGTCGTATTTGGAGCCGGGATTAGAGCCGACCACTACGAAACTTGTTTTCTTGCTGACCGATTCTGAAGCGTCTCCTCCCAACTCACGAACTTTTTCCTTGGCTTCGTCGCGTGATATTTTTTCGAGCTCGCCGGTAAACACAAACGACATATTTTTAAAGACTTGCCGCACAGATTTTATTTTGGGAATTTCAAGCGTAACGCCCGCGGCATCCAATTTTTCCAAAAATTTAATGTTCCTTTCGGTGCGAAACCATTCATAGATACTTTCCGCAACCTTCGGTCCCACGTCAGATACCTTTTCCAGGTCTTCTCTGGTAAGATGCTCATACTTTTTAATCAATGCGACGATGTTTGAAATAGGAAACTGGCGCGCCAAAAGAAGCGCTGTTTCTTCACCCACATGCAAAATCCCCAGCGCGTATAAAAATCTTGGCAAAGTAATTTTCTTTGCAGAATTAATGGCATTGATTAAATTTGAAGCGGATTTTTCTCCAAACCTTTCCAAGGGAACTACGTCTCCTTCTTTCAAATTAAAAATATCTGCGGCGTCTTGAATCAAACCCGTATCCAAAAAAGCATCTAAAATTTTAGGGCCCATGCCATCAATGTTAAACGCTTTTCGAGAAACAAAATGATACAAGCCTTCGCGATGCCGTGCGGGACACAATGTATTTCTACAATACCATTGGACTTCGCCTGATTTTTTGGAAACTTTTTCTTTGCACACGGGGCATTGTGCCGGCATATGAAACGTTTTTTCTTTTCCTGTCCGTAATGCTGCCAAAACTTTTTTAATATCCGGGATCACGTCTCCCGCACGCCCCACAATCACGCTATCCCCTATTTTTATTCCCAATCTTTTTATTTCATCTTCATTGTGAAGCGTGGCGCGGCTTACCACCACGCCTCCGATTTCAACTGGCTTTAAAAGCGCGACAGGGGTCAAGGCGCCGGTTCTCCCCACCTGCACAATAATATTTTCTATAATCGTTGTTGCCTCTTTGGGAGAAAATTTAAAAGCCACTGCTCCGCGAGGTGCCTTGCCGACGATGCCCAATTTTTTGAAAAGGTTGTTTGAATCAACGCGTACCACGATTCCATCGATCGTATACGCTAAGCGTTCTCGCATTCCTCCAATTTTTTTGTGGTGTGAAAAAACCGCTTTCTCATTTTTGCATAATTTTTCTAACGCATCTCCTGTTTTAAATCCCAAAGCCTTGAGAGTCGCGTGTTCGTGGCTATGATAACCGCTGTCTCGGGTACCTAAAAGATCGTATGCAAAAAAATCGAGTTTCCGGGACGCGGTGACTTGGGGATCAAGCTGGCGAAGAGATCCTGCCGCTAAATTTCTGGAATTTGCATAGGCTTGCAGGCCGTTCTTTTTTTGCTTCTTATTTATTGCTTCAAAATTTTTTTTGGTAATAATCGCTTCTCCCCTTACTTCTATCAGCCTTTCTTTAGTCTTGATTCCCAAGGGAATAGACTCTATGGTCTTTGCATTTTGAGTAATATCTTCTCCAACGATTCCATCGCCTCGGGTGGAAGCTTGCTTTAAAATTCCGTTTTTATAAATAAGACTGAGCGCTAACCCGTCAAATTTTGGTTCTGAATAGTACTCGAATGCGCTTTCGGGCGAAAGTTTTTTTATCCGCGCCGCCCATTCAGAAAATTCTTGATTAGAAAAAACATCTTCGAGGGAAGTCATGCGGGTTTGATGAGCAACTTTTTTAAATTCTTTCAAGGGCTCCCCGGCAACTCTTTGTGTGGGAGAATCGGGAGTGATGAAATCGGGAAATTCATCTTCTATTTTTTTTAATTCGTGTTTTAAAGAATCCAGCGCTTCATCTGAAATCTCTGATTTATTTAAAACATGGTACGCGTACCGATACGTATCTATGAGTTTTTTTAATTTTTCTATTCTTTCCCGCGCAGCTTCTTTTCTCATACAAACTAGTATGACACCTGCAAACCTCTTTGAGCAACCTTGTTCGCATTTGCCGCGCAATTACTTTGCCCAAAAGAAAAAATAGTGGTGTTGCCGCCACTTTTGATAACCCGGACATTTGCGCATGATCCATCAGAAAAAGAAATGGTAAAATTGCTTGCCCCGCTTGCGCCTCCGACAACCGATGAATCACCATCGCAAATAATGGTGTTTGTGGTGGAAGTGGAAAACGCGTTTTGTTTTGTATCCCAATAGAGAGCGCATTCTACCCCGGAATCAGCGGCGGAAAAAGCCACCAAAGAATCTTTTGCGGTTCCCCCAAAACCCAGTTCTCCAAATAACAGCGTAAATACTCCCAAGCCCAGCAGTAACGCAAGAGATGAAACAAAAATTGCAAGTAATAAGGTAATGCCCTTCATAATTATCTTTCTACTTTTCTTTGGTTAACCGTTGTTTCTAAATCAATGACGATACGCGTCGATCCGCTTCCGGCCGTCCCACTTATGGCAATGGTAATCCGCGGATGAAGTGAATCATTCGCGAGGGAACCTAAAACATAAAAAAGTAGATTTTGAATATTCACATCAGAAGAGGTAATCGGTTGAAACGGCGCCCCCGCAATGGATCTTTGTATTCTATTTCCTGCCACTTGATACGCAACCACAATGCCCTGTGCATTTTTAAAAGTAAGGCTTGCTCCTCCCGAGGAACAATTTCTGGGCGATGGCTTTTGAGGTATGTCGTCAAAGGTTGATCCGCAATAATATACATCGCCCGTCCGTATTTCCTTAGACATTAACTCAATGGCAAAACGAATATTGTCTTCAGCGCTTGCAAAAGCGAGCGCTTTCTTTTGCGCATTGGTAAGTGCCAACAAGGAACTCGTACTGATTAAGGTAGCAATAGCAAAAACTCCCAATGAAACTATCATTTCGACTAAGGTAAATCCAAAATTTTTAATTTTAAATTTTTTGTTTTTCATTTTTACCAATCAAGCATCGAGGTTTTTAAATTAAAACGGTGATCCCCAAAGCGATCATTCCACGTCATCGAAACCGTCACTTGAAACTCAATGGGATTATTAATATATTGCATGGTGATCGTGCGCTTAAAAAGCGTATCCGAACCCGTTTGGTAATTATAGAGCCGAAGATTCGCATCAAATTTTAAAAAATCGCAACCCGAGCCCGCGCACTTTTGAATACTTAAATTTTGAGGATCAATTTGGCACCCATGGGGATTAAAACAAAAACCCATTCCGTCAGTCCACGGCTGCCCCTGAAGAATATTGTTAGACCGGTAATTTTTAATTAATTCAACGCCCTCTTGAGCCAGATTAGCAACAATAATATTGCTTCGGGCTAAAGATGCTGACTTAATGCTTTGCGAAGCAAGGCTTAAGGGAGCAACGATGGCCGCCACCAGCACGCCAATGGCAACGGTTGTTTCAAGAAGCGTAAAGCCATGCCTGTCGGCAGGCAAACCCTTATGTTTATTTTGTATTTTCATTGTATGGATACTTGGCCTGTTGGCCACACGGTAACACTTTTGGTTAAAGAATTATCTTCGGAACTTAAAACAACCTTAATATCATTATATACTCCGGATAACCCCGAACTTACTCCGGTGAATGTCGCGGTGGGACCGGGCCGTATGTAAAAAATATCTGCGGAAGTTAACCCAGTATACGGTACAAGATCGCACGGCCCCGGAGGCACCGATTGGGAGTTTCCGCAAATTTTGGATATTTTTACCCGGGAGTTAAAATGTATTGTTTCAATCGCTTCTGCGGCGCCGGCCTCATACCGATTTGTTTGATTGGGATCGCCAAAAATCACGTGCTCATTTGGATTATCCAAAGAAACATTGACTCCGTAGCCGGGAAATATTCCCGATCCCGGGCTAAATTCGCGCACCGCGATAGAATACGATTGCGCCTTCCGTATTGAAAGAGCAAGTTGTCCGGCTTCTTGTTCTATGGCAATGCGGCGGCTAAATGCCGGAAAACTAAAGAGCGTCGTTGCTGCAATTAAAGAAACAACTCCGATCACCACAATAATTTCTAACAGAGTAAAGCCATGCCTGCAGGCAGGTAAACCATGTTGTCTTATTCGAATTTCCATACAACCGTGTCACCGGGATTGATTTTTATCGTAATAGGACTTTCAGAAATTTTTTTATTATTGATATACAAAGCCCATTCTTTTCCGTCTTTTCCATTTTTCCAAGAATCTATCATTTGCGGATAAAAATCTTTCGAAACATCCACTCGCACATACGCGTGGGCCACGGCCTGTTGCAATGAGTCCCACGCGCTTATTCCGAGCTTTGAATTCCCTACAAATTTTCTTTCTACCCCATTTCCGTAATCCACAACCATTAAAAAATTTGATCTCGAGATGCCAACGCGCAGGGGAAGGATAAAAAGCAGTACGAATAATAAAGCGGTTAAGGTGCCAATCATGTATAAACTCTTTTTATGAGAAAAAATAAACATGGTAGATTGCATTAAAAAAATCACTGAAACCCCATACCATAAAAGTGGCAATAGCTAAAAAGGGGCCAAATGGTATCTCACTCTTTATAGTAAAACGGCGGCGGCGGGTAAGCAATAGAATGATCCCCACAACCGCCCCAATCCAAAAAGACAAAAAAAGCATCGCGATACTTTGGGGAAAACCCAAAAATAAAGCCAGGAAAAATACCAAATTACTATCGCCCCTTCCCATCCATGTTCCCTTTGAAAAACGCCACATGGCATAAAAAAAGAAGGCGATAAAAAAAGAGGAAAATGTATCTCGAAACAAAAATCGTTCTCCTAAAATCCAACTTCGTATGGCCTCTGCAACGGCAAAGGCTCCAAATATATACAGGAAATGGGAATCTATTATTTTATTCTTAAAATCATAGAGTGCGAGCAATAAGAGCAGAGAAAAAGCTAAAAAATAGAAAAGAGCATAGGGTACGGGGTATATGACTACTGCCAAAAAACCAGTTACTATTTCAACAATTGGATACTGCCACGATATTTTGCTTCCGCAATGACCGCACGTGCCCTTGAGAAAAATAAAACTCAAAATAGGCAGCAGTTCATGCGGTTGCAGTTTTTTTTGGCACGAAAAACACCGGGAATCTCCGTACATAAAAGATTCACCGGTGTTTTTACGAAGCAAAACCACATTCAAAAAACTTCCCAGTATAGCTCCGAAAATGAATACCAGAACTGACACTATGGCTTAAGATCGTAAATAGGGTCAGTACCGGCAAAGTCGGCTCCACTGCCCGTACAAACAGGTGTAACTGCCGCCGCATCCGCATCGTTACTCAAAGCTGGATTAGTACTTTCTTCCAATTTTGCGCCAAGATGATAGCTTGAACAGATAGCCCCGCTCCCGATACCAGCATAGGAATACACTGTGGTGTCTAATGGATCAGTGGGAATAGCAGCGATACAAGCACTTCCTCCACAACCCGTTGTTGCTAAGGTTGATCCTGCTAAAGTGGCTGTGTAAGATTTATTTGAATCAAAATAGAGCTCTTCAGCCAATCTTAACTGGCCAAGATCTGCTATTCTGCGGGCATCTCTTGATTTCTTTCGAGCGCTATTAAGCGAAGCGAGTACGACAGATGAAAGAATACCAATAATGGCAATAACCACTAGAAGTTCGATAAGGGTAAAACCTTTTTTGTTTTTACTTTTAAACATAATTCAAAAATTAATATAATATAAAGAATTTCGACCTGTTGCTTGAATTATATCAGCGATTACTCAATGAATAAACACGGGTAAAATTTCGGGGTGTGGATAACGCAAAGATGTTTTATTTTAAAACGTTGAAGAAATGTTGTAAATCGGAATCAAAACCGCCGCGACCAATAGCCCCACGCCCAAACCAAGAGCCAATATCAGCACGGGTTCGATAAGACTCACCAGGTTATCTATGAGATTATCCACATCTCGCCTGTAAAACCCGGCAATATTTTTAAGAATATAGTCGAGCTTGCCCGTTTCCTCTCCTATTCGTATCATTTGAGAAAAAAGCGAAGGAATATCTTTGTATTTAGAAAAACTGTCTGAAATCATAGACCCCCCCTTCACGGATTCAATTGAGTCAAGAAGCACGTTTTTGTAAATATCGTTATCAACCACATCCGCGGTTATTTCCAAGGCTCTCACCACCGAAATCCCTCCGGAAAGAAGCGTGTGAAGATTATCAGCTATTCGAGAAAGGTAAATTTTTCTATAGAGCCCCCCGATAATAGGTACAGAAATTAACAAACGGGCGAAGTAGAGCTTTCCATTTTCAGTTCTGGCGTATCGCGCGACCAAAACTCCAATAACGGCAAGAAATACCAAAATAACTACGCCGAAATTCCGCAAAAGATTGCTTAAGCCGATCACCACTTGCGTATAAATAGGAACCGCCTGCCCCGTTTCGGTAATAATGGCGGAAATTTTCGGAATAACAACCACCAACATCAAAACCATAACAACAACGAAAGACGAAAGAACAAATGCGGGGTAAATGAGAGCATTTTTCGCTTTTCGGGAAAGTTCGTATGACCTTTCCAGATAATCAGCCAAAAACTTAAATATTTCTTCGAGTTTTCCTGATTCTTCCCCCGACCGCACCATGGAAACATAAAATTTTGAGAAAACATCCGGGTGCCGTGCCATAGCTTGAGACATGGGCATCCCCCCCTGTATATCATCCAGCATTTCCGCAAGGTGCTTTTTCAATATTTTACTTTGTATTTCTCCCAAAAGGACATTAAAAGCACTGACAACGGGAACCTTTGATTCAAAAAGAGTGGCAAGTTGCCGAGACAACACAACCACATCTTGCATTTTTACCCTGTCAAAAATACCCAAAAGATTTTCTAAACTAGAAAATACGGAGACGTTTTCAGTATCGGTTGGTTGAATGGCGGTAAGTAATAAGTTTTTTCTTTGCAATGAGCTTACGGCTAAATCCACACTAGCGGCATCAATAATTCCTTCTTGCACTTCTCCTTCGGATGTTCTGGCTTTGTACTTAAATTGCATAGTAAAAAAGGTGCGCTGTTATCCTATTAAAGATTTTAGTTCTCTGGGGTTTAAAGAGTATGCTAAGGCATTTTCTAAAATAATTTCTCCTCGCCCCACTAAATCAGCAAGCGATCTATTAAAACTGACCATTCCAAAATCAGCGCTCGTTTCGATCACCAGATCAATTTCATGAGCTTTATTTTCGCGGATTAAGTTGCGCACGGCGGTATTGGCAATCAAAAGTTCATACGCAAGCACTAAACCTCCAGAAACCCGAGGAATAAGGCGTTGTGAAAAAACGCCCAATAAGGTGTTGGCAAGTTGAGCCCGTATTTGGCTTTGTTGGCTCCCCGGAAAAGAATCAATAATCCTATCGACTGTTTGAGCGGCATTATTGGTATGCAGTGAAGAAAAAACCAAATGGCCCGTTTCGGCTGCAGTCACTGCGGTTGCCATGGTCTCGTGATCCCGCATCTCTCCTGTCATGACCACATTGACGTCTTCCCGAAATATGGATCGCAAGGCAGTAGCAAAATCTTTTGTGTCTGCGCCAACTTCTCGTTGGTCTATTATGGAGCGATCGGGAGTAAAAAGATATTCTATGGGATCTTCAACGGTAATGATGTGCTCCGTGCGCGAATGATTTATCGAATCAATTAAAGAAGCGAGTGTTGTTGATTTTCCATGTCCCGTGGGACCAACTACCAGAAAAAAACCTTGTTCTTTTTTGGTAAATTCTAGTAAACTCTTGGGAAGGCTCAATTCTTCCAGAGTGGAGACATGCAAAGGAATAAGGCGAAGGGCCGCTCCAATAAAGCCTTTTTGAAAATACGCATTAACTCGAAAGCGCAACTTATCCTTAAAAGAATAGGAAAAATCTCTTTCTTTATTTTGAATAAACCGTTCATACTCGTCTTTTCCCAACAGTACTTCTACTAAACGGCTTGTGTCTTCTGGTGAAAGTATCGGTTTTTTGGAAAGTGATATGAGATTTCCGGAAACTCTAATAATGGGATTTCGTCCCACCACCAAATGCAAATCGGAAGCATTGCTTTCCGCAACGCTTATAATAAGCTCTTCAAGAAATTTGTTGTAATCAAGCATGTTTTAAAATTAAATCCTTTATTTTGGAAACTACCTCTGAAGGGGTAAAATGAGCTTTAACAATATAATCTTCCGCCCCAAGGCGTAATCCCTTTTCGATATCTTCTTTTTGCCCCAAGTTTGTCAGCATAACAATCAGAGAATCCGGAGAGAGTTTTTTTGCTTTAATGCCCCTCAAAACCTCAAAACCATCCATCTTAGGCATTACCACATCCAGTAAAATCACTGCGGGTTTCAATTCGCTGATTTTTTTTAAAGCCTCGTCTCCGTTTTTCGCTATTTCAACGCTAAATCCTGATTCGGTAAACTTAGATTGATACATTTCGAGCAAAAAATCGTCATCATCCACTATTAATATTTTTTCTTTGTTCATAATTTTTTTCTAGCGAATCATACTTATATTACCTCAAAAAGATCTTCCAAGCCAACCGTACCTGCTAAAACTTTCATAATGCCGTCTTGTCGCATGGTTATCATGCCTTGCCGGGCTGCTTCTTCTTCAATTTTTGTTTCCGATGGTTTCTGTAAAACAAGTTTTTCCAATTCCTTAGTCATGGCAAGTGCTTCGAATATCGCAAGGCGCCCCTTGGTTCCTTTCGGACAGCTGGCTGATACCTTTGGCCTATATATCACCTCTGGCAGTTGAATACTTTTTTGTGCTTCTTCTGGCATAGATTTTATTTCAGCAATTAATTTTTCCTTAACAGGCCCCTCTACCACCACCTCTTCTTTTGAATCCTCGCATAATGTTCTCACCAATCTTTGTCCGATAGCTAAAATAAGAGTCGGGGCTATCAAGTAAGGATCTATTCCCATATCTACTAATCGCGGCACCACCCCAATTGCCGTATTGGTGTGAAGGGTGGATAAAACGATATGGCCGGTGAGTGCCGCGTGCACCGCTAACTTAGCGGTTTCCATGTCTCTGATTTCGCCGACCATAATAACATCTGGGTCTTGCCGCAATATATGCCGTACACCTTCGGCAAAATCATAACCAATTTCCGGTTTAACCTGGGATTGATTTACCCCTTCAATAGAAAACTCAACGGGATCTTCCAAACTGACAATATTCCACCTATCTTGGTTGAGAGAGTCTAACATCGCATACAAAGTCGTGGATTTTCCCGAGCCAGTCGGACCCGTAAGTAAAATGAGGCCGTAGGGACGCTTGAGGGCGTCTTCGATTAATTCTAAATTTCTGCCGCTTAAACCTAAGTCTGATAATTTTTGTATTCCTGTTTGCGGATCTAAAATACGAATTACCACTTTTTCTCCATAGTATGTTGGAAAAGTGGAAACCCTAAAATCAATTTCCCGATTATCAATTTTGGCGGAAAACCTTCCATCTTGAGGCTTTCTTTTTTCATCCAATTGCATATTGCTCAAAATTTTGATCCTTGAAATGATCGGATCATGGACTTTGAGCGGCAAAAGCAGGCTCGTATAAAGGACACCATCCACTCTAAAACGGACACGAAGCCTATCTCTGCCAGGTTCGATATGAATATCCGAAGCGCGGCCCTCGGATGCATGTCGTAAGATTACCGCCACCATTTTTGTTATGGGAGCTTCTTCTACAAATTGCGATTCCGTCTCCTCTTCTTTCTTTTCTGACGGAAGAACAATTTCTTCTGTCAGAGCTGTTTCCAATTCCCCCAAAACACGGGTCACTTCCCCTGATATACCTTTGTATTCTTCTAAAACAGCTCCCAAATCTTTTTTTGAAATTAAGTAAATTTTGAACGGTTGGTGGAGCCGTGAAGCAATAAATTTAAGCGCTTCTTTTGCCTCTATGTTGTCTGGATCAGCCATGCCGATCTGAATCACTCCATTTTCCATACCTAAAGGCACAAATTGATAGTGCCGCGCGGATTCTTCTGGAATATTTTTTAGAAGATCGAAATCTACTTTTTTACCTTCAAGAAACATGGTTGGAATACCCAGCGCCTCTCCTTTAGCTCGCAATACTACCTCTTCGTTTATGCCACGAGAAAAAACCTCTTCCTCAATAGGTATTCCTTTCTTTTTTGCTTCTTTTCTAATTTCCGCCGCCTCGGTAACAGTGATTACATCAGAAGACGCTAAAATATCCAAAAAGCTTTTAGCCATAGTATCATTTTAGCATTAGCGTTTTCCAAAAGGAAGAAAAGGATTAGACCTTCCTTTTTGCACCGCGTCCAAATTAGGTTTAGGGGATTCTTGAAGATTAGAAAACTCGGAATCAGCAAAAAATGAAGTGTCTATTTTTAGCACCTTAAGTTTAGTAAGGTTTAGAAAATTTTGATCCGTAAGAGAAACTTGTTTTTGAGCAATACCCCTAAAAAACAGGTAATAAACCGAGAGCCCCACGAGCACCATAATAATGACGGACCACATTGTTTTACTCATTTTTGATAATAAGATTTTGCCGTTAATGTAAACTCAAATAAATTAGTCTGGCCCACGGAAAAAGAAATCCCCGTGACATCTATGATCCGTAAATTTTTCTCGAAAGCCGAGAGCAATGACTTAAAACTCTCGTAACTCGCAGAAAATGTAAAGCTATAATTAAGAGTATTCACGAGAGAGGTGTCCGACTGTATCACTCCGGGAGTTTGTGACTTTGATTCAGCCTTGCTTTCAAATTCAACTTTACGCAGTCTGACTCCCTCGTTTTTCGTAAGTTTTTCCAAAGTCACCAAAAGGCGCCCGCTATCTGATTTTTGAGGTAAAAATTCGTTTAATCGGTCAAGTTTTTCTCGCGGGATAGAGTTATAAGTGCTTAAAAGCTCATTTCTGATCCCCTCCAAAGCTTTGAGGTCATTCAGCGTGGCGGCAATAGTCCCATTTTCTTGTCGTATAGAACTTATTTCTTCCCAAAGCGGCCGAGCAATCCAAAATACCAAAGCAATTGCGGCAAGAATTAATAACAAGGTGAGAACGGATTTCATGATTTATTTAAAAGTAATAATAAGATCAAACGTAACCCTGCCGTTATCTCTAAGGCCTAAATTTGAAAATTTGACGTTTGCGATATTGGGCAAGGATTCAAAAACACTCGATTGAGAAGATATATCGGCGTAAGAAGCTGCTTCCCCCGCAAGAGATAATGATTTTTTATCGCTCGCGTATGAGAAGGAGGTGAAATTTATTTCAGGCAAGGTATTTTGCTCGAGCATCAAAAAAACTTCCGATGATTTGATGTGGTTTTTCAACAAATCCTTAGAACGAGAAATAGCGGCAGAGGCTTTATCAAGCTGCGAAATAAGGGATGGCTCGAACTCTGTCTCCAGTTTTTGCAATGTTGATTTTTGTTCTGAAAGATTATTGAAAGAAATATTACGATAAAAATATAAAGCAGCTGTTAACAGGGAAGCTGCGATAAACAGTATAAAGGACAAACGAAAAAGTATTCCGAAACCCACCGCTTCATATGAGGCTTTTACCGTTGGTTTTTTTGGTATAAAAGATTCTTCAGCCATTAAAATGTGTTAAAAATTTTTTAATGCAAGACCTAATGCCGTGGTAAAAATCGCTCCGACTTCCTTAAGCGAAGGTTCAAGAAAGGCGGGGTACACAACTTTGGAAAATGGATTTACAATTTCAACCTCTACCCCAAATTTTTTGATCATGGTCTCGGTAATGCCCTTAAGCAATGCCCCGCCGCCGCCCAAAACAACTTTAGAAATAGGTCTGCCACCTTTTCTTTTCCAGTCAAGCAAAAATCTCTCTCCTTCCGATGCGATAAAATCAACTTGGGTTTCCAAAATTGAAGCTATGCCTTCTGTTTCTGGTTTATGTAAAATGCCATTTTCTCTTTTTAAAATTTCAGCTCGTTCAAAATTTAAACCCAATGATTGAGAAAGAACCAATGTCATCTCTTGTGCTCCTTTATCTAAACTGTGGGCCGCTCTTACTACTCCGCCGTCAATAATGGTCATTTTTGTAGAATAGGCACCTAGATCTATCAATAAAACTGCTCCTAACTCTCTTTTTAAAGCCGCTCTTGCAAAGGGAAAAACTTCCAATTCAAAACTGCTTATTTCAAGAGACACATTTTTCAAAATAACTTTATACTTAGCTATCACCTCTTGAGGCACAGCAGCCAAAAGGACATTAACAAATTGTCTTTTAGGAGATCCAATGGACAAAGAGGCATTTTCTTCGCTTTTTGGAGGTAAAATCCACCAATCGATCTTAGCTTCTGAAAGCGGAATCGGAACATATTTTCTCGCTTCAAAGGGAATTGCTTCCACCAATTCTTCGTCCGAAAGATACGGCATCTCCATGGTTGTTAAAAAACTGCTTTTCAGCGGTATGGCAACGCCCGCTTTCGTGGCTTTTATTTGAGATTCCCGTAAAACATCTCTTAAGGCTTCGGTGACTTTGGTATCTATCACCATAAACGCTTTCCCTACTTCCCCGTTCGCGTAACCCGCCAAAGAAAGCTCTCCATATGTTTCCAGTATTGCGCGCTCTTTTTCTTTTTTTAACTGGATAACTTTTATGGACGATGATCCAATGTCTATGCCCAAAAACCTATCCTCTTTTTTAAAAGAAGAAAAAAACGACTTTAAATTGAAACTGGGAAAGGAAAGGGCCATTGATCATATATGCTACGCTTGCTTAGATTGTATCACAATGTTTACATCCCCCCTAAAACTTATCCACACTAAACTAGCCTTGATTTTGGATCTATTGATTCCGAGGCGTTGCTTGGGGTGCCATCAAGAAAACGAATCATGGTGCCGTTCGTGCCAAGAAAAATCATTTGCGTATGGGGCTCACTGCATATGGTGCGGCCATAGAAACAACACCGGCGCAGTGTGCCCATCCCATCGGAAGGAAGCTCTGTTTCCCCACCGAGGCAAAAATAATATAAAGCAAATCCTGTGGGCGGGAAGATATCGAGAAGAAATTAAAAAAGCGATCCTTGATTTAAAATATAAAGGCAGGCGCGAATTAGCAAAGCCGCTCGGACAAATGCTAGCAAGAAAATTTAAAGAATTTTATCCCGATATCGGCAGTTTTTTAATAATCCCCGTCCCCCTGCATTTCAAAAAAGAGCACAGCCGAGGATTTAACCAAGCAGAACTTCTGGCAGAGCAATTTTCAAAAGACATAGGAATCCCCCTCGAAACCAAAATTTTAGAAAAAATAAAAGAAACCAAGGCGCAGGTGGAAACCGCGGATAAAAAATCAAGAATCAATAATTTAGAAAATGCGTTTTTGGCAAATAAAAATTTGCTTATGGCATATGGCGCGGAGCATAAAACAATCATTTTAATTGACGATGTGGCAACCACCGGTGCAACGTTATTTCACGCGTCATCCGCGTTAACAAAAGTTGGGGCCACAAAAATCATTTGCTTGGTTGTGGCGCACGGTTAAAAATAGAAAATGACCCAAACTCGGTTTGGGTCATTTTTGTTAAAATACATGGAATTTCAATTGATGCCTAACAAAACGAGGGCGATAAAACCAACGCACGTGCCAATGGTTTGTACAGTACTAATAGATTCCCCGAAAACAAAAAATCCGACCAGCGTAAAACCTACAATATTGGCAAGCGTAAACATAAGTCCCATGGTAACTAAGGGTTTCTTGAGGAGCGATGATATAAAAAATACATTAGCAAGCATCCAGCAGCCCATCGCGAGATAATATAGGCTAGTCTTGCTTGGAGCTGTAGACCAGTACTTGGCAAAAAAATCTCCCAAAACTGTAATCAAGACACTGGCACTGAGCAACACGCCGATCGGCATATTGGAGATGTAACTCATCTACCCTCTTTTTTCTTTTCCGAATGAACAACTGGTTATCATAGAAGCAAACGGGGTGAAGGCTGTCAACAAATACGTAATACCCAATGTCAAACCTCCGAGGTTTGACATTGGGTATTTAAAAATAAACTGCTTTGCGGCAGGTATCAGTGCCGCACAAACATTTTGTTTTTCTGCAAAATTTTTTACCTGAATCAAAATCTGCCGTTAACTCTTCTCCGGCATTGACGCGACGTTTGGTAACCATGACTAAAAGATTTATGATTCGACAATTCGGCTCGCAAGAATGATTAATAAAATCTGTAGAGTCCAAATCTTTTGAGCTCGTCTCCGCAATATAAAATCCCGGATAAATTGGTAAAGCATAGTTTGTTAAAAAAAGATGGCAATTTTTTAATTTCGTTGGCAGTGAGCACTCTCCCACCCCACGCGGCTACCACCGTTCCTTTGGGAATATTTTTCTTTGCAAATAAACCAAGTTTATCAATTAAGCTTTGGCACACTTCCGTTTTTGGATGAATATATCCATGAACGCGCTTTTTATGAGCAACTTTTTTCATATTTAGTTTAAAACATGGTTTCTTTGACCAGTGAGTTATTTTATCCAAATCTGCTTAAAAGAATAAATGATATAATGGCTGTTATAATTCCAATAATTTCATAAACATTTAATTTTTCGTGAAAATAAAAAACTCCAATGGCAACCAAAAACAAGATTGTTGTAAGTGCGTAAATGACGCCCAAATCAGAAAGCTTAATATGCTTTATGACATAGAACCACCCAAATGCTGTTGATAGATAAAATATTGCGCCGACAATAAACCATTTCATTTCAATAAACTTTGTGCCGTACCCTGCAAGTTTGATAAAAAAGTCACCTACGACTCCGATTACCGCCAGAAATGCCACTATTAAAATTGGATTCATAAAAAAATAGTATCGAAAAATATGCAATTGTCCAAATTAGTTCGGTGTGCTAAATTACAAAAAATGGAGGCGTGGCAGAGTGGTTGAACGCAGCGTCCTGCTAAGACGTTAGGGGCCAAAAGCCCCTCGGAGGTTCGAATCCTCCCGCCTCCGCCAATTGGAAAAATGCAAATTGGAAGAGGTTCCCTCCCCCCGCCGTGGCCGGGACTCGGCTAGAATTTGAAAGGGCTTTTGTGGCGAAAAGGAAAAGGATTTATCAATAAGGGCAAAAGAAATTTTTTCATCTTAATTTTTTTAATAATAAAATCTAATAATTATTAACTAACAAACATATGAATACGAATCAAAAAGGTTTTGCGAATATAGTTTTGGTGGTAGTAATTGTCATACTCTTGGGTGTAGTTGGTTATTTTGCATTTGTGAAAAAGTCGGGACAGGTTGCCCAACAGCCAACGCCGACTCCAGTTGTTACCCAAACAAAGACTCCTACTCCAACGCCGGTATCTACTCCAAAGGATGAAACTATAAATTGGCAAGTTTACAATAGAAATGGGGTTTTATTTAAATATCCTAACGATTGGGCTATAAAAACTGACAGTAGCAGTGCCAGCGCGGGATTGAATGTATTCTTACAGGAAAAGAAATATGTGAATGACGAAGTTAATCCGTTTGGCTTAAGCATAGCCGATGCAAAAGGGACAGATTTAAGCGGGGCGAAAAATAAAAGAATTTTTGATGTGAAAGACGCGCATAATACAAATTTTCTTGAGAACGTCATAGGTATTTATTTCACGGAAAATTCAAAAACATTTTTAGCAACCTGTACGGCGGACGTTGGCATATGTAACAAAATTATTACCACTTTCAAATTCACTAAGTAGTTTTCAAAGAATTTGCCGCCA
>OBEQ013014684.1_pt1 | contig 16229 bp, 16 predicted proteins | sample 1670901 | NCBI WGS metagenome assembly OBEQ01 (sample SAMEA104232315, study PRJEB22302) | groundwater metagenome | biome: forest; feature: aquifer; material: groundwater | place: USA | collected 2011-08-07 | depth 5.4 m
CGACGACCGCGCCGTTTTTCTTGGTGATCTTCATGTTGATGGTCCCCTTGCCGCCGCGGCTCTGCAGGCGATACTCCGCGATCGGCGTGCGCTTGCCGAAGCCCAGCTCCGTCACGGTCAGCAGGGTCGCGTCCTGGCGCACCAGCTCCGCCCCGACCACCGCGTCGCTCTTGCCCAGGCTGATGCCCCGCACGCCGCGGGCGGAGCGGCCCACCTCGCGCACCTGCTCCTCCGGAAAGCGGATGGCCTTGCCCTGCCGCGTGAGCAGGAGCAGCTCCCGCTTGCCGTCGGTGAGGTGCGCCTGCATGACCTCATCGCCTTTCTCAAGCGCGGTGGCGATGATGCCGGCTTTGCGCGGGTTGCCGTAGGCCTCCAGCGCCGTCTTCTTGATCGTCCCTTGCCGGGTGACCAGCACCAGGAACTTGTCCGGATCGAACGCCTTCACCGCCACGAAGGTCGAGAGCCGCTCGTCTTTCTCGAGCGCGATCAGGTTCACGATCGCGCTGCCTCTGGCGTAGCGGCTGGCCTGCGGGACCTCATGGACTTTGAGCCAGTAGGCCTTGCCCTGCGTCGTGAGGAAGAGCAGATACTCGTGGGTGGAGGCGACGAACAGATGCTCGACGAAGTCCTCGTCCTTGGTCTCCATCGCCGTCACCCCCATGCCCCCGCGTTTCTGGCGCCGGTAGCCCGAAACCGGCAGGCGCTTGATGTAGCCGGCGTGGCTGATCGTGATGACGACGTCCTCCTCGGCGATGAGGTCTTCGATCTTCATGTCCTGAATTTCGCCGACGATCTGCGTGCGCCGCTCGTCTCCGAAGCGCTTCTTGAGCTCGGCCAGCTCCTCCTTGATGACCTGCAGCACCTTCGGCTCGCTCTTGAGGAGCATCTGGTAGGACTCGATCTTCTTGATGAGCTCCAGGTACTCGGCCTCGATCTTCTCGCGCTCCAGGGCGGTCAGCCGCTGCAGCTGCATCTCCAAGATCGCCTGCGCCTGCTTCTCGGACAGGTCGAATTTCTTGACCAGCCCCTCTTTCGCCTCTTGGGGGCTCTTGGACTGCCGGATCAGCTTGATGATCGCGTCCAGATGGGCGAGGGCTTTCTTCAGGCCCTCCAGGACGTGCGCACGCTCCTGGGCCCGGGCCAGCTCGAACTTCGTGCGCCGGATGATGATATCCTTGCGGTGGTCCACGAACGTCTGCAGTATCGCCTTCAGGCCCAGCACGCGCGGCCGGCCGTCGACGATGGAGAGCATGATGATGCCGAAGGTCGTCTCCAGCTGCGTGTGCTTGTAGAGCTGGTTCAGCACGACCTGGTCGTTGGCGTCGCGCTTGAGCTCGATGACGATGCGCATGCCGTCCTTGTCCGACTCATCGCGCAGGTCGGAGATGCCCTCAACGGTTTTCTCCTGCACGAGCCTCGCGATCGTCTCCAGCAGCGTCGCCTTGTTGACCTGGTAGGGCAGCTCCGTGATCACGACCGCCTGACGGTTGCCCTTGAGCTGCTCGACCTGGGCCTTGGCGCGGATTTTCAGCGAGCCGCGCCCGGTCTGGTAGGCGTCCTTGATCCCGTCGCGCCCGCAGATGATCGCGCCCGTCGGAAAGTCCGGCCCCTCGACGTGGCGCATCAGCCGGCTCAGCTCAGTGTCGGGGTCGTCGATCACGGCGCACAGCGCGTCGACCACTTCGCTCAGATTGTGCGGTGGGATGTTCGTCGCCATCCCGACGGCGATGCCGCTTGAGCCGTTGACGAGCAGGTTGGGCAGCCGGGCGGGCAGAACGCGCGGCTCGGTGAGCGAGCCGTCAAAGTTGGGCGCAAAATCCACCGTGTTCTTGTCGATGTCGGCGAGCATTTCCATGGCAATGGTTTGTAATCTCGCCTCGGTGTAGCGATGCGCGGCCGGGGCGTCCCCGTCAACCGAGCCAAAATTGCCTTGTCCGTCGATCAGCGGATAGCGCAGGCTGAAGTCCTGGACCATGCGCACCAGCGCGTCGTAGACCGCCATGTCGCCGTGCGGGTGATACTTTCCAAGGCACTCCCCCACAATGCGGGCGCTTTTCTTGTACGGCTTGCCGGGATCCAGCCCCAGCTCCTGCATCGCGTAGAGGATGCGCCGGTGGACGGGCTTGAGCCCGTCGCGCACGTCGGGCAAGGCGCGCCCGACGATGACGCTCATCGCGTAGGAGATGTAGGAGTCTTTGACCTCCTCTTCGATTTCCCGCGGGATGATCTTTTCGCCGGCTGCGTACATGTCAGATGTCCAGGTTCTTGACTTCCAATGCGTGCTCTTCGATAAATTGTTTCCTCGGCTCCACCGCCTCGCCCATCAAGGTGGTGAACACCCGCTCCGCCTCGACGACATCCTCCAGCATCACCTTCAGGATCGTGCGCTTGGCCGGGTCCATCGTGGTGTCCCACAACTGCTGCGGGTTCATTTCCCCAAGCCCCTTGTAGCGCTGGATGCTCATCCCCTGACGGCCCTGTTCCTCAACGGCCAGCAACACCTCGCGCAGGCCCCCAAAGACCTGCTGCGTGTCCTCGCCGGTCAGCTTGAAGGCGGGCTTGTGGAGCCCCCCGGACTCTGTCCGCTTGGCGGAATCCCGAGCGAGCGAGGGACCGTCGTCCGGGTAGTACTCCTCAAGAGACAAGTCGAATTTCCCCAGCTTCTTGCCGAGATCCTCGATCTCTGAGGCCTCGAACAGCTCGGCGAACTGCGCCTTGGCGCTGGCGGAGGCTTTTCCCAATTCCTCCAGATCCAGGTCGTGCTTCTGCGCGAACTTCGCCAGCTCCGTGTCGTCGTAGAGGAAGTGGGGCTGGGCCTCCATGCGGATCAGATACAGCGGCAGGCCTTTCTTCGGGCTGCGCTGCTTGAAGTACACCGACGGCTCAAGCCGGTAGCGTCCCAGGCCCCGGCTCAGACGCTCCAGCTCCGCCAGCGTGCGCAGCAGCTCCAGGAGCGTTTTCTCCTTGTACGTCCGCTTGCTCTTCAAGTGGGTGAGAGTCTGCCCTTCGGAGCCCAGATCAAGCAGGAGGGTGGAGAGCGCTTCATCGGTCTCGATGTACTCCTCGCGCTTGCCCCGCTTGATCTTGTACAGCGGCGGCTGTGCGATGTAGATGTGCCCGGCCTCGATGAGCTTGAGCATCTGGCGGTAGAAGAACGTCAGCAGCAGCGTCCGGATATGCGAGCCATCAACATCTGCATCACACATCATGATCACTTTGTGATAGCGCAGCTTCTCCAAGTCGAATTCGCTGCCGATGCCGCACCCTAACGCCGTGATGAGCGTACGGATTTCTTCGTTGGCGAGCACCTTCTCCAGCCTGGCCTTTTCTACGTTCAGGATTTTCCCCTTGAGGGGTAAGATGGCTTGAAATCTGCGATCGCGTCCCATCTTGGCCGAACCCCCGGCACTATCGCCTTCCACCACATAGAGCTCGCACAAGGCGGCGTCGCGCTCCGAGCAATCGGCCAGCTTGCCGGGCAGCGCGCTGGATTCCAGCAGCCCCTTGCGGCGGACGAGCTCGCGCTCATGCCGCGCCCGCTCGCGCGCCCGCGCTTCGATGAGGCACTTGTCCGCGATCTTGTTGGCGATGCTCGGGTGCTCTTCGAAGAACGTCGAGAGCTTCTCGTTGCAAATCGAGGCGACGATCCCCTCGACCTCCGGCGTGCCCAGCCTGGCCTTAGTCTGCCCCTCGAACTGCGGCTGCGGAATCTTCACGCTCACCACGGCGGTCAGGCCCGCGCGGGTGTCCTCGCCCTCAAGGGTGAGGCTGTCGCCCTTGAAGAGGTTCTTCGCCTTGCAGTAGGCGTTGATCGTCCTGGTCAGCGCCGACTTGAAGCCGGACAGGTGCGTGCCGCCGTCGACGGTGTTGATGGTATTGGCGAAGGAGAAGATGTTCTCGGAGAAGGCGTCGTTGTACTGCAGCGCGATCTCGGCGGCCACGTCCTCGCGCTTGTCCTCGAAGTAGACGACCGTGTGCAGCGGCGTCTTGGATTTGTTCAGGTGCTCGACGAATTCCTTGATGCCGCCGTTGAACTGAAAGGCCGTCTCCTTGCCGCTGCGCTCATCCTTGAGGCTGATCTTCAGGCCCCTGTTCAGGAACGCCAACTCCCGCAGCCGGTTGGCGAGCGTCTCGTAGCTGTGGGTGATCCCGGCTTTGAAGATCTCCTTGTCCGGCTTGTAGGTGATCCTGGTCCCGCTGCCGGTCGCTTTCCCGACGACGGTCACCGTCGAGGCGGGCTTGCCGCGCTGGTAGCGCTGGCGATAGACTTTCCCGTCGCGGCGCACCTCGGCCTCCAGCCACTCGGACAGGCCGTTGACCACCGACACCCCCACGCCGTGCAAGCCTCCGGCGACTTCGTACGTGCGGGAATCGAACTTGCCGCCGGCGTGGAGCTTGGTGAGCACGACCTCCAGGGCGGATTTCTTCTCGGTCTTGTGCAGATCGACGGGAATCCCGCGGCCGTCGTCGATCACCGTGACCGAGTTGTCCTGGTGGATGATGGTCTGGATGGCCTTGCAGAAGCCCGCCATCGCTTCGTCGATCGAGTTATCAACGACTTCTTCGACCAGGTGATGCAGCCCGCGGCTTCCGGTATCCCCGACGTACATCGCGGGGCGCCGGCGCACGGCCTCCAGCCCCTCCAGGACCTGGATCGCGCTGGCGTCGTAGGACCCCGCCGATGCCGGCGGCGAGGCCGCGGCTTTGGACTTCGGCGCGGGCTTGTTCGCAGGCCGTTTAGCCATGCTGGTCACTTCGCTCCCCGTCCGCCCAGCGGATCAAGGGGCAGGCGGACATACGTCGTCGCCTCATGCGATTTGCGCCGCAAGGTCCGAACCCGTGTCAGGGTCTGCCAGAGACTGCCGTCGCGCAAGATGAGCCGGCTGCGCGCGCCCCGCTGCCGGATGCCCGCTGCCGCCACGATGTCCGTGTCGAGGAATGCCCGGGCCCGGTCCACCAGATACCCCATCACGAGATTTCCCCTGGCCGGATGATGATCGCTTCGACTTGGCCGCGGGTCTGTTGGTTGAGCTTCACCAGAAGCGCGTCTTTTTCCATCGACAGCAGGAAGCTCGCCCCCGGCTCGTCGGTGTAGACGCACAGGGTCTTGCGCCGAAGGCTCGCCGGCCGGGGGTGTGCGGCGAGTTCCTTGCTGACAAGCCGGCGCCAGTCCTGCTGGAGTTGCTGGATCGTCTGGTGGGCGGTCGCCGCCTGCTGGACGATCTTGGGGATCAGCTCGCCGATCGGTCTGGGCATTGCGGCGCGCCGGTCAGGCCAGCTTCATCGGCAGCACGATATAGAGAAAGTCCGGTAGGCGGATCACGGCCGGCTTGTCCGGCGCCGTCACTTCAATCACGACGTCGTCCTGCGGCAGCACCTTCAGCGCCTCCAGCCAGAATTCCGGGTTGAAGGCGATCGTCATCGGTTCTCCACGGTACGCCGCCGGGACCTCTTCCCTGGCGCTGCCGAGCTCCGCGGACTCCTTTGACACGATCAGGGCGTCTTTCGCCAGCTCAAAGACCACGGCTTGCGACGTCGCCGTGGTCATGAGGCTGGCGCGCCGGACAGCGTCGGCGAGCAGCTGGCGAGGGCACGTGACGGTTGAGGTGGCGGGGGGCGGGATGATGCTATCGTAGGGCGGGAACTGCCCCTCGATCAGCCGCGTGACCACCGTCACTGCCCCGAACCGGAAGAGGAGTTGGTTGTCCTTGAGTGGACTGATCCTCACCGGCTCTTCCTCGTCGTCTTGCAACAGCCGCATGAGCTCCCGGATGGTTTTCGACGGCACTACGACGGCGAGCTCCTTCCCCGACCCCGACTGCAGTCGGGGGAGCGTCCCCTTTCCGGTGGCCACCGCGAGGCGGCGGCCATCGGTCGCAGCCAGCGTCAGCGCGCCGGCCTGGGTTTTCAACAGCGCGCCGTTTAGGATGAACCGCGTTTCTTCCAACGACATCGCAAATGTGGTGTATTGCAACAAGGTCTTTAGGATGGGTTGGGGGATGCTCAGCGCGGCCGCCTCGTCATGTGGCGGAAGAAGCGGGAAGTCCTCCGGAGGAAGCCCGGGGAGCCGGAACCGGCTTGCGCCACAACTCACCACGGCATGATAGTTGTGCTTGACCTCGATAGTCACCGACTCCTCGGGCAATTCCCGGATGATCGTCGTCAGCCGACGAGCGGGAAGGGTGACCGCGCCAGGCTCCTCAATGGTTAATGAGGGAAGTTGGTAGCGCACCCCCACATCAAGATCCGTCGCCGTGAGCACCAACTCCCGGTCTTTGGTTTCCAACAACACGTTGGCCAGGATCGGTAGCGCGCTTCGATCGTTCACCGCATGCTCGATCACCTGGAGGCTTTTAAGCAACTGAGGTTGTTCAAGGGTTATGCGCATGTTATTGTTACTATCCTTTCTTTCTCTATAAAGAACTCTTCAATAATAATAGTAACCCTTGTGCGAATCCTGCTCTTTCCTTCCCCAACTCAAAACTGCTTATCCTATCGTGACTTTGAGCGTCTTGGTGAGCGAATCCACCTGGCGTTTCTTGTGCGCATCCTGTGCAATTTCCCGCTCAATCTTCTCGGTCGCGCGCAAGACCGTGGAGTGGTCCCGGCCGCCAAACGCCCGGCCGATCTCCGGAAATGAAGAGTCGGTGAGCGTCCGGCATAGATACATAGCGACTTGGCGCGGGAATAACACCCCGCGGTGCCGCGCGCCCCCCTTAAGATCCTCAATTGAAAGGTGGAAGTGTTCCCCGGTCCGGCGCTGGATGACGGCAATCGTCAGGCGAGATTCCACCTCTCGGACCGTGTCCTTGAGCACCTCCTGTGCCACCTCGACGGACAGCGGCTTGCCGAAGAACCGGCAGTAGGCCACCACCCGGATCATCGCGCCCTCCAGCTCGCGGATGTTCGACGTAATCTGGCTGGCGATGAAGTCAATCACCGCAGACGGCACGTCGACCGCCGCATCCTCCGCTTTCTTACGCAGGATGGCGATCCGCGTTTCCTCGTCGGGCGGCTGGATGTCCGTCACCAGCCCCCACTCAAACCGCGAGACCAGGCGCTCTTCCAGGCCCGCGATATCCTTCGGCGGCCGGTCGCTGGACACCACGAGCTGCTTGTGCGCGTCGTAGAGCACGTTGAACGTGTGGAAGAACGCCTCCTGAGTCGATTCCTTGCCGGCGATGAAGTGGATGTCGTCGATCAGCAGCGCGTCGACGCCGCGGTAGTCATCACGGAACTTCGCCGTCGTCCTGGTTTGGATGGCGCTGATCAGCTCGTTGGTGAAGCGCTCGCTGGAGGTGTAGACGACCCGCATCGACGGATCGCGGCTGAGGATCGCCTGCCCGATGGCCTGCATGAGGTGCGTCTTGCCGAGCCCCACGCCGCCATAGATGAATAAGGGATTGTAGGCTTTCGCGGGCGATTCCGCGACGGCCAGCGACGCGGCGTGCGCAAAGCGGTTGCCGGACCCCACCACAAATCGCTCGAAGGTGCATTTGGGATTCAGCGCGCCCGCAGCCCGCTCCCCCGCCTGCCCCGTGAGGCTCTGGGCGGGCAGGCCAGCGTCGGGTGCCGGGAGCCCTTTGAGCGGCTCTTGACGAGGCGGCTCCTCCAACGCGACGACCCGCAGCTGCCGGTGGCCGGCGAGCTGCTGGAGATGCGCGCGGTAGTGCGTGAGGACCCAGTCCCGGAAAAATGGATTCGGGGCTTCTAAGACCAGCTCCTGCTCAGAGACCGACGCCAGCTTCAGGGGAGCGATCCATCGCTTGGCGACGGCTTCGCCCAAGACGTCGGTGAGCGTTACCACGACCTTGGGCCACTCAAACGACATGGTTTGCACAGGCGTCACTGGTTTTGCACAGGGTTTTGCACAAGACGGAACTGCCCCCAAACCGCGCGGCGGGCTCTTCCCTTGTGGGACGAAACAGGGTGTATTATACCAAGCGAATTGCCGGGGCTCAAGCAATTCCGCGCGAAGGGTCGCGTCACGGACAACGCTTGATTCCGGTCCTGGGAACCCGTATAATGACGCCCAGCACGCTGACGAAACACCATCGCAGATGAAAAAACACCTACGCCCGATCTCCTTGCGCAAGCGCCGCAGCACCCACGGATTTCTTGTGCGCATGCGCACGCGCGGAGGGCGCAAGACCCTCAATCGTCGACGGCAAAAAGGCCGTTGGCAACTCATCCCCGTCTGATCGGCACCACCCTCAGGCCCCGTGAACGACTTCGCCTCACGAAGCGCTTTCTGGCGATTCGACGAGGCGGCACGCTTGCCAGAGGGCGGATGCTTTCGGTGTGGACGCTGCCAAACTACCTCAGCGTGACGCGGCTGGGCTTGCGCGTTCAGCGAGGACTCAAAGGCGGCGTGGCGCGCAATCGAGCCAAGCGACTGATTCGTGAGGCGTTTCGGGCCCATAAATCCGAGCTGAAAACCGGCGACGACCTGCTGATCGTAATTCACCAAATCGCCGGTGTTTCATTCAAGCAGCTTGAAACGGAGTTAATCAAGGCCTGCTCGACGCTTCAGCTTGTTAAATGACTCAGCGCGTTCATGTTCTTCTTATGAATATAGCCATATTTTTTATTCGTGCTATTCACAATATCTTCTCTGTCATCATGTTACCATCATGCAGGTTTTTCCCATCGTGCTCATCGTATGCTGAGCAAGCCATCAGCAGGCTCGGGATTGTGTGCGGATCTGTTATGACGATTCGTCGGCTCCTCAGGTGCCAGCCGCTGAGCAAAGGCGGATTTGACCCTATTCCAGAACGATGAGCCAAGAACAACGCGTCTGGCTCGCCTCGATTCTCTCCGCCGCGATCCTGGTTGCCTACGCGCAGGTCTTAAACAGATCTGCCCATTCCAAACGCCCCTCTTCACAGACGCCCATCGCTTCCCAACAACCCGTACAGGTTGCGAAGATCGAAAACCCCATCCGGCCCATGCCGGATGAAGAGCTGGTGATGCTGGAATCCGGCGCCTTGCGCGTGGAGCTCGGCAAGAGATCCGGAGTCGTGAGATCGTTGGTCCTGAAGCGAGTGCAGGATTTGGCGACGAAGAGGCCGTTGAGGATCGGCAATAAGTCCGGCGTGCTCATGGTGGCGTTTGCCGATGGGCCTGTCGCATGGCACCTGCGCGACCAACAGGCGACCGCCGCTTCGTGGGTCGCAGAAGGTCCTGATCAGCTTTCTCGGAATTTGGACGTTGAGCTGGACGACCGAACGTCGAGTCTCGTGGTGACGTTAACCGCCTCCAATCGAGAAGCCATTGAGCAAAAAATCCCCGTCAAGACTGTCGCCATGTGGACCCGCGGAGACGCGCTGGCTGGGAGATATAATTTGCTTGAGGAAGTCGTACTGACCAAGACCAGCTCTACTTGGCAACGAAGCCACCTTCGCTATCTGGAAGGTATCCGCTGGCCAAAGTCTGTTCCACGTGGAACAATGATGGTCACGCTGGCCGAACGGTTTTTCTGCCAGTCGATCAAGTTGGATCCAGGGACTCCGGCAGAAACGATACTCCTCCCGTCCGAGCGAGGGACGATCGCAGCAGAAATTCACTCATCGCTCAACGCCAAGCCAGGGGCGACTGTTTCCTACAAGGCAAAGGTATATTTTGGGCCGAGAGATTTTTTCAGTCTTCGAGACGCCGGATTTGAGCAGGCGTTCCCGCTTGGCTTCTTGGCCAAGATCGGGCTTGTGCTGATGGTGGCACTTAAAGCTATTGCCTCGCTCGTGAGGAACTATGGGATAGCCGTCATTCTGCTTGCGGCGGGCGTGACAGCGATCCTGTCTCCGTTTACCTTGATCAGCGTTCGTTCGATGAAGAGGATGCAGGAATTGCAGCCGCGGATGGACCAGCTTAAAAAGAAGCACGCGGATGATCCGAAGCGCATGAATCAAGAAGTGGTTGCGCTGTTCAAAGAGCATAAAGTCAGCCCGTTGAGCGGGTGCCTGCCCATGTTCTTGCAGCTTCCGGTGTTCTTTGCGCTGTGGTCGTCTATCTCCCATGTGATCGAGCTGCGAGGGGCTCGCTTCTTATGGATCAAAGACCTCTCGCTTCCTGACAGGCTGGCAAGGCTCCCGCATGGCGTGGAATTCAATCTCTTGCCGATCCTGATGGCGGCAGCCATGTTTTTTCAAACCAAACTCTCTCAGCCAAAGGTTCAATCCTCCAGCCCGAATCCATTTTCTGGACCGATGATGTCCGTCATATTTGGGGTGATGTTTTATCAAGTTCCGTCCGGCCTGGTCCTGTATTGGCTGACCAACAGCCTCACGTCGATCCTGTGGTACAAAGTCGCGAAAGTCTGAGTTTCGCACAGGAGATGCACAGCCTGTGCAAAGAAGCGCTATTTCTTCTTGATTTCTTGTGGTAAGCCGATACAATGAACAGCAATTATAGCTTGTTCCACGTGGAACACGACAGCTCCTGATGAGCAGAGCAATCGCGGTCTGCAATCAAAAAGGCGGGGTGGGGAAAACCACGACAGCGGTAAATCTGTCTGCCTGTCTGGCGATTATGGGGAAGAGGGTGTTGTTGATTGATCTTGATCCGCAGGCCAGCGCAACCGTGTCAAGCGGAGCAGACAGAACTAATTGTAAAAAAACAAGTTATGATGTGCTTGTTGATTGGGCCACGATTCAGGACGCGTTGGTGGCGACATCAGTGAAAGGACTGGATCTGGTCCCAGCGAGTCTGGAGCTGGCCAAGGCTGAATTGCGCTTACCACAATTGGACGAGCCTGATACAGCGATGCGAAAAGCCTGCGAGGCCATTCGAGAGCAGTATGACGCGATCTTCTTTGACTGTCCGCCATCGCTGGGAGTCCTGACGAGCAATGCCTTGGTCGCGGCTGAGGCGGTGGTGATTCCGGTACAGTGCGAATATCTGGCGCTGGAAGGCTTAAGCGCGCTCGTGCAGGCCATCGACGTGGTGCGCAGCGGACGCAACCCGGCTCTGGAAATCGCCGGGATCGTACTGACGATGACCGATTTCCGGTCCAATCTCGCGCGGGAGGTGGCCGAGGAAGTCAGGCGGTTTTTCCCAGGCAAGGTGTTTGAGACTGCGATCCCGAGGAATATCCGCGTGGCGGAATCGCCCAGCTTCGGCAAGCCGGTCTGCGTCTACGAACCACACTCGACCGGCTCGATGGCATATCAGTTATTGGCGGAGGAAGTGGCGAAGAGGCTGTTGGACAAGGGGGCGTTGGAGGCGGTACGCGTGCCCTCGGGCGCTGCAGAGGGTCCGACGCTGTGACGGCACACGAGACAAAGAACGCGCACATGGAGAAACGGCTAGGAAGAGGATTAGCGCAGATCGTGGAATCGTCGGTGCGGGCACACCCGAGCGTGGTGTCCATTCGGGTGGATCAGATCAAGCCCTGCCGGTACCAGCCGCGTCAGACGATCGACGAGGGCTCGCTGGAAGAGCTCAAAGCGTCCATCAAACATCTGGGTGTGATTCAGCCGGTGATCGTGCGGCCGATCGCCCATGGGATCTATGAGCTGGTCGCCGGCGAGCGAAGATGGAGAGCGGCACAAGCGGTTGGGCTGCAAGAGGTGCCAGCGATCGTCAGAGCGCTGAACGACCAAGAGACCGTCGAAGTGTCGTTGATCGAAAATCTGCATCGGGAGGATCTCAATCCGCTTGAAAAAGCCAGGACGTTTCAACGCCTGATCGAGGAGTTTGGCTACACACAGGAGCGGCTGGCGGAGGTCATCGGCAACGACCGCAGCACCATCGCCAACACCCTGCGGCTGCTGCGCCTCCCGCAGGACATCCAGCAGGCCCTGACGCATGGCAAGCTCTCCGAGGGGCACGCGAAGGTCCTGGCCGGGGTTGAGCCGCCGGCCAAGCAGATGGAGCTGTTCAAGCAGACGCTGGCCAAAGGCTTGACGGTGCGGCAGCTGGAGGAGCTGGCAGGGCAGTGGCAGCCGTCGCCGTCGAGCAAGCGGCGGCGCGCGCTCGATCCGCATGTGCACGCCATCGAGAACCAGCTGCGGCAGCTGCTTGGCACCAAGGTCAGCCTCGCGACGAGACGCCGCGGGGGGCGCATCGTCATCGACTATTTCTCGTCGGAAGATCTGACGCGCATCCTCCTCGCCTTAGGAGTCGCTGCCTCGTAAAAGAGATGACGGAGGAAGCGACGCTGGTGCTGATCAAGCCTGACGCGATTGCGCGGGGATTGGCCGGTGCGGTGCTCTCGCGGCTGGAACAACTGCCGCTCAAGCTGATCGGCGCGAAGGCCACGCGCGTCAGTCAGCAGCTGGCCGAAGTCCACTACCAGGCGCTGCGGGACAAACCGTTTTTCAACGAGCTGATCCAGCATATCCGGGGCGAGTTGCACGGTGTGGACTATGTGCTGGCCCTGATCTACGCCGGGCCCGGCGCGGTGGCAGTCGTCCGGCAGGCGGCGGGCGCGACCAACCCGGAAGCGGCCAGCCCGACGTCGCTGCGCGGCTCGCTGGGCCGCATGACGGCGAAAGGCGTCATGGAAAATATCCTGCACGCGTCCTCGGACGACCGGGAGGCGCAACGGGAAATTCCCTTGTGGTTTCGCCCCGACGAGCTGCTCGTGCCGTTGTATGCGAGCAAGACCGTCGAGGGCCAGACGCGGGTGTGGATCTGATGGTGCAGAGCATGACCGGGTACAGCCGCGTGATGCGGCATCTGGCGCAGGGCCTGGTGACGGTGGAGCTACGCAGCACCAATCACCGGTATCTGGAGTTGAGCTATCGATTGCCGGAGGGGCTGTCGGAATTCGAGGGGGCCATTGCGCAACTGCTGCGCGCGCATGTGAAGCGCGGCCGCATCGATGTGAGCGTGACCGTCCAGCTTGCGCGCGGCAGTACGCGCCGGCTCGTCGTGGACAACGCGCTGGCGCAGGCCTACTATGCGCAACTGCTCGAGCTCAAAAGCCGCCTGGGTCTGAAGGGCTCTGTGACCTTGGAGCATCTGCTGGCGTTGCCGCAGCTGGTCAGCCTGTCGGACAACCACGCCCAACGCCAGGCGCTCTGGAAGGACGTCGAGCAGGCCCTGCAGGAGGCCGCGCAGCAACTGCTGGTGCGTCGACGGGCGGAAGGGCGCCGGCTGTCACAAGACATCCTCGCGCAACTGCGCACGATCACCACGCGCCTGAAGGCGATCCGCACCCGGCTTCCCAAAGCCGCGGCCTCCCAGCGAGCGCAGCTGAGCCAGCGCCTGAAAGGCGCGCTGGGGGAAGCAGGGGCCGCGGTCTCATCCGCCCAGTTGCATGAGGCGCTGGCCGTCGTGCGGGATGCGGACGTTCACGAAGAGCTGGTGCGGCTCGAGAGCCATCTCACGCACGCCAAGCAAGTGCTCCGGAGCGCCCAAGCGGTTGGCAAGACGCTGGACTTCATTGCCCAAGAGCTCACGCGCGAGACCAATACGCTGGGGGCCAAGGCCAGCGACGTGGCGGTTGCGCGCGGCGTGATCGAGATCAAGGGGGCGATCGAGAAGATCCGCGAGCAGGCGCAGAATCTGGAATGACCCCGCATGAGCCTGCGGCTCGTCAACATCGGGTTTGATAACGTGGTCTCGGCCGAGCGCGTCGTGGCCGTCGTGGCGGCGGATGCCTCGCCGATCAAGCGGCTGCGGGAAGAAGCGCTGCGCCATCGCAAATTGATCGATGCCACCAACGGCCGGCGCACGCGCACGGTCATCGTGACGGACTCGGATCACGTGATCCTCTCCAGCTTGCAGCCGGAGACGGTCCTGCAGCGCCTGGCGTCACGCGGGCCCGAGTAGCGCGCACACGATGCCGTCGGGGCGCTTGTTTGTGGTTTCCGGCCCGTCTGGAGGCGGAAAGACCACGGTGGTGGGCGCGCTCTTGAAGCGCATGCCGCGGCTGATGCGCTCGGTGTCCGTGACGACGAGGCCGCGGCGTCCGTCGGAGCGCCAAGCCGTGCATTACCGGTTTGTATCGCCGCGCGCGTTTGAGCGGTTGCGCGCCGGCGACGGCCTGTTGGAATGGGCGCGGGTGCACGGGGCGTGCTACGGCACGCCGCGCGCGCCGGTGGAGCGGGCGTTGGCCCGCGGGCGCGAGATGATCTTGAGCATCGATGTGCAGGGCGCGCGGCAAATCCGGCGGCGTCTTGGGTCGCGGGCGGTGCTGGTGTTTCTCAAACCGCCGTCGCTGCGCGAACTGAAGGCCCGGTTGACGAAGCGCCGGACCGACAGTCCCGACGCGATTCGGCGGCGGCTGGCCGCCGCCAAGCGCGAGTTGGCGTGCAGTCGATGGTATGATGCGGTCGTCGTGAACCGGCGCGTCGCCGAGACGGTGACGCGGGTGAAAACCATCATCGTAGCTGAGCGTGCCCCGAATACTGGTCGGCGGGCAGGGGTGCGCCATCATGAGGGGAAGACGCGGACATGATCCCACCACCTCTCGTGCCTCGCCAAAGGGCGAGGCTTCTTCAACCGACGATGAATGGGAGAGCAGAAGGTTTGCGATCTGACGAAGAACAGGTTCGCCGTTGGCGAACCTAACGAGAGGTGGTGGGATGAAGCAAGCGCCGATCGATGAACTGCTGAGACGGTGCAGCAGCATTTACAAGCTGGCCGTGATCTCGGCGAAACGGGCCAAGGAGCTGAGTGAGGGCGCGCCCAAATTCATCGTCACGGATTTAAAAAAAGTCACCAGCATTGCGTTGGAAGAGATCCACCAGGGCAAGATTGCCTGCAAGCCGGTCGAGGGCGAAGCGCCCAAGGGCACGCGCAAGGCCAAGGAGCGCGCGAAAGCCACCGAAGCGGTCGGCGCCGTGAAGAAAAAGAAAGCCTGACCGACCCTAAAGACATGGCCGAACGGGAAGTCGTGCTGGGCGTCACCGGGTCCATCGGGGCCTATAAGGCGGCGGATCTGGTGCGCCGGCTGAAAGAGCAGGGCTGCGCGGTGACGTGCGTGATGACGAAAGAGGCGGCCCAATTCATCACGCCGCTGACGCTGCAGGCGCTCTCCGAACGCAAGGTCTACACCGAGCTCTTTGGCTTGGAGGAGTCCGCGGTGATCCACACCCAGCTTGCGGATCAGGCCAACCTGGTCGTGATTGCCCCGGCGACGGCCAACGTAATTGCGAAGCTGGCCCACGGCCTGGCGGACGACCTGCTGACATGCGTGGCGCTGGCCGCGACGGCCCCGGTGCTGATCGCGCCGGCAATGAACGTGCACATGTACGAGCACCCCACGGTGCAAGACAACGTCACCCGGCTCAAAGTCCTTAGGTATCAGTTCGTCGGCCCGCAGGTCGGGAAGCTCGCCTGCGGGTATGACGCGGTCGGGCACCTGGCCGAGGTCGACGAGATCGTGAGAGCCGCGCTGGCGCTGCTGACCAGCCCCCCGCGCGCGGCGGCCCGCGCAGCGCTGACTCGATCCCAGCCCCCGCGGTCCGTGCGCAAGATTCGCTTGCGATCATGATCCCGCCCCTTGTCTCAACCCCGTCCGAATTGGCGCAGAAGCAACGAATTTCTGTCCACGATGAGAAATTTCTGAACTCGATGATGAGAAAGCAAGGGGCGGGATGAGGTCGTTGCGGGTGCTGATCAGCGCCGGGCCCACGCGCGAACCGATCGATCCGGTCCGGTTCCTCTCGAATTACTCGACGGGCTACATGGGTTCGTGTCTGGCGCGCGAGGCCAGGCGGCGCGGCCACCACGTGACGCTGGTCACCGGTCCAACCGAGATCCCGCCGCCGCGCGGGACACGGCTCGTGCGCGTGGAGCGGGCCGGCCAGATGCGCGCCGCCCTGCGACGGCACATGCGCGTGGTCGATGTCCTCATCATGGCGGCGGCGGTCTGTGATTATCAGCCGGCGCAGGTGCGGCCGCACAAGCTGCCCCGACGCGGACGGCTGGTATTATCCCTGAAGGCGACGCCGGATATCGTGAGCAGCCTGCCGCGCCGGCGGGGGCAGCTCGTGGTGGGGTTCGCCCTGGAAGGCGCGCGGGTTGTGGCGAAGGCGAAGGCGAAACTCCGACAGAAGCGGCTGGATCTGCTCGTCGCTCAACAGATGAACGGCACCAGCCCCTTCGGCGAGCAGGCCGTGCGGGCGTGGTTGCTTGACGCCCAAGGGACTGTGCGGCGGCTGGGGCACATTTCCAAACCGCGACTGGCCAAACAGCTCTTTGACGCGATCGAACAACGCCAGCGCAGTCTGGCGAGGTAGCCAAGTGGTCCAAGGCGGCGGTCTGCAAAACCGCTATTC
>OBEQ010268440.1_pt1 | contig 16219 bp, 35 predicted proteins | sample 1670901 | NCBI WGS metagenome assembly OBEQ01 (sample SAMEA104232315, study PRJEB22302) | groundwater metagenome | biome: forest; feature: aquifer; material: groundwater | place: USA | collected 2011-08-07 | depth 5.4 m
CGTAGTCTCGGTAGAAACAAGAAGCGCCTCCTCTGATCTCGGTAGTTTTGTGCTGGCGCTCCCGATCCGCGAAGGGGGGATTCACAAAACTACCGAGATCAACTGAGACGCTCGATTGCCGCGTGTCCACCAAGCGCCAGCCTGGTTGCCGGGGTCCCCGGTCATTCGATTGTCCGCCCACTACAGGCGTGATCCTGAGTCTACCACACTAGGCGGGTGTCTGATCTGCTTAACAGTCAGCCGCGAGCGCAGCTTCCACCGCGGCGATCTTCACCAAGTCGTCCCGCCACCCGCAACGGCAGCGATACTCAGGGTAGACACCCGAACAACCTTCGTTGTGCCGGCCGTAGTCCCGCAGCCACTCCAGGAGTTGCCGGCAGTGGGCCAGCAAGTCGTCTCGGGTCAGCGTCGTGCTCATGTCCTTCGCTTCCAAAGCCGCCAGCGTGTCCTTCGCTTCCAACGCCGCCAGCACGTCTTGCGCCTCCTCCAGTCGAGTCAGTGCACGATCTCCGTGGCGCAGGCTGCCGATCCGATAGGCCGCCAGCAAGTCTTTCTGGGCGGCGATTATCTCCCGCAAGGCAAGGACGATTGGCGTCGGCCGGCGGCTGTCTGCTGTGACACGGTTCATGACGTCGGTGGCTCCGTGTCGCTCACGTGCTGATAGCTCAGGCCCTTGCACACCATCCACAGTGTCGTCACGGCGCGGCCGTACCGTTCGGCCAGGGCCGCAATCGTGACGCCCTTGCCCTGCTGCCAGTCTCGGCGGATCTGGCGTACCTGCTCGTCGGTGAACTCGCTGGTCCGTGTGCGCACGGCAGGCCTCTCCGGTAGCGGCTTGGCGGCCAACCGATCTAGCGTCTCGGCCATCAACAATCGAGTGGCCGGGTGGGCGCGTTTGCCGCGTTCGATCTCAGCCAGCAACCCCCTCGACTTGCCCATCGCATCGGCGAGGTCCCGTTGCGATAGGCCCAGCTCGTGCCGGCGACGAGTCAACTCCTCACCGGTGGGCACCTCGGCCTCTGACTCAGCGTTCGCAGCCTTCGGCACGACTCGGCGGGCCGCGATCAGGCGTCGCAATCCAGGCCGAAACACGGGTGCCGGCCGCGGTGGCTCGTCAACCGCTGGTGGAGCAAAGACGGACACTGGCGGGATCAGCACCGCAAGACGCGCCGCCAGCAGGTGCCCGGCGACAAGGCTCGCCTCCACACCACCAGCGGCGGCGGCGGCATGGATCCGTGCGGCGACGAGCGACGGGACGGTGAAATACCACGAAGCGCCGACGTACCAGCCGCGTTTCGCCGCCAGGACCGCCTCTGCCAGCAGCAACGGCGTCACCTCTCTGCTCAGTGCCTTCGTTACTACGTCGCTGTGCCGATCTATGCTAGTCGGTACGTGGACCAACAAGGCACGGGACAATCCGTGCCGCGCCTCCGGCTGTACGGCCGGAGCCAATGACGGAGCCAATGGCGGAGCCACGGGAGCCAATGGCGGCACTCCACCTGGGCGCAGCGCCTCGAAATGACTCGCCGGGAGGGCGGCCCAGAGCGTCGCTAGCAGTGGGTCCACGCTCACGAGACGGCCAGCGTCAGGGACGGCGACTCCCTGGGCCACCAGGCGGTGAAACTCCCGAAACTGCGGGATTGTGGCCGTGGGTGCATTTTCTGCGGGCGTGAGCGTAATCTGCGTCTTCTCGATCGTGGTTGTCATGCCTAGGGTTCTCCTCCTGTCCATTCACCGGCCAGTTTCGTGGCCCGTTCGTCCAACTCGTCGATTTCGGCGCTCGTCCAGCGACAACCGCACCACGTCAGACAGTGCGTGTACCGCTCCGGCGTGATCACTTGGCCTCGCTGTGCCACCTCGCCCTCCGGCGTACAATGCTCCCACAGCACCATGCCGATCACACCGGACTGGGCCCAGACGCCATCGCCAGAGTCGACGGACTCGATTTCGTACTCGATTTCGCCTGCACATTCAGCTCGCGGGCATGTCATGGTGGGCATGTTTGTCTTCTCCTATTCAGTTCGTCCCAGCAACTCGCACCCGCCGACGCACACCGGCAACGCGCTGATTGTGGCCCAGTCACCCTGCTGGATCGCCCACCTGTCGGGCACGCTGGCGTAGAACCGCTCGATCTGATCCGAGTCCAGGTCCGGGTTGAAGTACAGCCAGCGCCGGCCGTTGCACGTCGGGCAGAGCGCCGCCAGGCAGAGGGTGTCTTCGGTTCGAGCCGGTGCGATCCCAGGGAGGCCGAGTTGGGTGTTCGCCATCATGGTTGTCTCGGCCGCGGCTTGGGCGGCAGCAGGGCCCACCGGTACGGAAAGGCGCGTAGTTCGTCTTCTCGGACATACCGCGTCGCCAGTATGCGGCGCCATGCCTCGGCGAATGAGCGGATACGGCCCATGCCCTCATCGCCAGCCCGATCAGAAAAGAGTGGCGCAAAGGGCCAGGTGGACATGGACGGGATCGCTACGTTTTTGTTCGTCTTGATCGCCATTACGGTTTGCCAGGTGGAGGCCATTCGGCCGGCAAGATCAGGCGCGGGTTCCAGGGATCCCTCACGTCGATCAGTGGCGGCCGTGGTCCGGTGCGCTGATAGTGAGTGATCCGCCAGCCTCCCTCGGCCAGCAGCCACTCGGCGGTGAGGACGTACTCGTCGCGTTCGCATTTGAGCAACACGATCTTCTGTTGCGCCGCCCGTAGCTCGGCCTCAAGACGGGCGACACGCGCCTCGAGGTCCAGCGCCGTGAGCCGCCAATCGACAGACTGCGTACTCATCATGCGCACCCGTGATCGGAGTGACGCAGGAGATAGCGGCGAAACTGCTCGATGCATTGCTCGCGGGTGCCGTCCCGCCCTACCGCGAAAGGGTTAGCGAACTTCGAGCCACGGCGCACGGCGGCATAGGGAGAGCGCCGGACAGGGCGGCCTATGTACAGGTGATCGGGGTTGGCGGGATCGTAGGTGCCGTCTCGGATGTTGGCGACGGTGGTGGGTGTCATGACTATGGCGCTCCCAGTCCCAGCAGGCCGCCGACACAGAACAGGATTAGCACGGCAAACAGGGCACACCAGGCGGCGACACAGAGCGCACGCTGAAACTCGCTCATGGCCGAGATCGTCCATAGCGGGCCGCTACTGCCGCGTCTCGCAGGCGCTGCTCCCTGCGTTCAGCCGATACGGCCTCCCAGACGCTCGTGAGCCAGAGTTTCTGGTGTTTCACCACGTACTCCCCTGTGGAGACGAGCTGCTTGACGGCCGCGTCAATCTCTCCCGGATCAAAGAGTCGACTGTCACCCACCGCGAGGCCCCAGGCCAAGGAGATCCCGTCTTTTTGTCCCCACCCTACCACTTGCGCCCGGACGTGCGCGTCGTAGTCAATCGTGTGTGCAGCCTCCCGGCGGATCGTAGCTATGAGATCGTGTGCCAAATAGATGCGTAGTCGATCCACTTCGTGCAGGGCATTCTCGTACTGGCTCTCGTCCAGCAACAGGCCAATCCTGTCCAGTGCGCCCTTGGCGTCGTTGATCTCCCGCCTATCCATGGCGTTGCTCCCATAGCTCTTTTGCGCGCGCCACGTGCGCCGGATCGTCAAACCAGGCTGGACTCGGCGCAGCCCGATCGGCGGCATCAAGGAGCAGATAGACTTCCAGCGTGAAGCCATCGCGTTTGCTCAACTCACAGGCCTTGCGATAGAGACGCACACTCTCTACCACCTGCCTGTCCTCGGCGGTGAGTTGGTGGACTGTGGCGTTCATTGCTGCCGGCCCTCCCACCGCGGTACCTCCGTGTGCAGGCCGATCAGCCTTGCCTTGAACACCGCCGGTGCCAGCAAGGCGTCGTGCAACTCTTTGAGTTCGCGGCCTTGATAGCCGTCAAGTTGTCCCTGCTCGTAGGCCCGCAGCGCAACCCGCTTGATCTGGCGGCGGTGCCACACCGAGTAGAGCAGCCAGGCCAGGCTGAACCCGGCACCGAAGGCGGAGAGCGACAGGCCGAGTAGCGGTGTCATGGTGTTGTTGCTCCTGGTTTGGGCAGCGCCAACTGCTGCCGCTCGTACACCTCGTACACCGTTTCGCCCGCCTCGTTCGCGATCTGAAACGGCAGCAGCACTTGCTCCAGACTCACCACCTGGCACTGGATAATCGCCAGTTGCGCCTCCAGCCATTCTTTGAGAATGCGCCAGGCGACGCGCGACGCCTGCGCCCGCAGGGCCGCCTTACTCTCGATCACCCGCCAGGGCAGTCCGTTCAGCCGCCCGGCGTTCTTCTCTGTCGTAAGTGTCTGTTCAACACCGTCCACGTTCACCGGCAAGGCGTAGGCGTGCTCGCCAAACGCTGTCTCCAGCGAGAACGTCAGCGACGCCACCTCGCCATTCGCGTCGTAGCGCATCTGAATGCCACGCACCTTATGCTGACGCAGCAACACCTGCACCTCACCCAGCGTCTTCTCGACGGCAATGGTAGTGGTGTAATTGAGGAGGCTCATCGTGGCGATCTACTTGCCTGCCGTGGCTGGAGGCAGCAGCAGGCCGGCCTTGATCAGTTGCTGCTTGAGGGCCACGCCGTGCTCGATCACGAACTCGTCCGGCGCGTCGTCGGCCAACGTGATCGGCCAGTCCGGGTGTCCACCGCGCTCGGCAATGTCCGCCAGCGTGGCGTAATAGACGCGCGGCGTGATCCGAGGCAGGGCGGCCGGCACCTTTAGTGGCTCGAACTCCGTGGTAGTCGGAGGGGTGTCGTCCCACGGCTGCTCGTCGTCCTCGTCCTCGGGCAAGCCGTCGCTGCGAGGCAAGGACGCCGGCTCACTGGCGACGGGCGCCACCTTGTGACGTGGCTGGCCGAGGACGCGCGCTGCGGCCACCTTAGTCGGTACTGGTACTGGCGCTGGCGTCGCTGGTGGCGGATCAACGGCACCCCAGTTGGCGATCTCGCCGGTTTCGGGGTCCACGTCGGCTCCCATTTCGTCGGGTGTATATAGCCCGCCGAGCGTGTCCGGGAATCCCATGCGTGCCACCGCGCTGGTGCAACGCGCGCGTAACATGGGACCCGGGTACGTCCGCCAGTTGTCCTTGCCGACAAGCCCGGCCAACTTGGCGTCCGCAATGGTGTACGTAAAGTGCTGACGGCGAGACTCCGGCCAGCCGCGGCGCTTGTAGCTGATCGTGCAACGTTCAGCCGTCGTTTCGATCACCGCCAACGCACTATCGCCGTGATCTCTATAGATAAGGGCCGCCATAAGCTCGGCATTTGCCGTCGGCCGGCCCTGGATCATGGAGATAGACGACAGTGCGTACATGGGTGCTATGCCCAGCTCTCGACCCTTGGTAATCACGGCGAGTGCCGCGCTGGCCGACTTGATCCAGGTGGGCAGTAGGCCCGATTTCACCAGCTCGTCAGCGATTCCCAGCATGAGCTTCCAGTCGTCGGGACTGGGCAGCACTCCAATGCTGCGCGTCGACGTGAGTTGTGTGCTCGGACTCACCGAGCGGGACGCTATGCTATCCACGGTGTTGGCTCCTTTCAGCCCACCAGTTGTACCGACGCCCGGCATCCAACCGCCGGGCGTCGGTGTGTTGTTAGCCCGCTGGTGCGTCCGAGTCCGCGGCGGGGGCGCGGGCGATACCTCCCGCCGGGACTGAGGCAGCGTCCGACTCCTGGTTGGGACCAGAGCCGGCGGCGCCGGAGAGGTGAGCGCCCGCTGCCGCGTGTGGCTGCGCGGGTGCCTTCACTCCAGCGAAGAACTCCTCCAAGAATTGCTTGGCTGCTGGCCGATCACCCGTCGTGCCACCGGCGGCGAGCCAGCGGGCGTACAGACTGGCCATTACGCCACCTTTTCTGGCACCAGGAGGTCCGCAGTGGCCGCTAGGCGTAACCGCGACTTCCACGGCGCCGGCGCTCGTCCGATACACGCCCGCATGAAGTCTGGCGTGGGCATTGCGCCGGGTTGTCTCCGCAACTGCGTCAGGCGCGACTCGTGGTACAAGATCAGCTTGGCGAGATCGCGTTGCGTCATGCCCGCCGCGATCCGCCACGCTTCAAGCACTTGTATGAACCTGCTGGCGTTCACCGTCTGTAGAGGCCTAGCCATTGTCTCGCCGCCTCGAGATCGCATAGTCGTCGGCCTCCCGCGGCGCAACGTCAATGTCGCCGCGTACAGCACGCCGTACCAGGAGCCTCGCCAGCTCGCTGCCGGTATAGCCCTTTTCGCGCGCCATCGCCACGAAGCCGGCGATCTCCTCGGCTGGCAGTCGAAACGACAGCATTCCTGGCGCACTGTTCTGCATATGACAACCGTATCACGTCTGTCATACGTTGTCAAGTAGTTTGGGAGACTTGTTGAGAAACTCGCTCGCCAGAAACACCAGTTGGTAAAATGATGGGGACGCGCTCCTGTGAAGAGCCGTCCCCATGGCACCTGGATTGGAGGTCCAAGATGCAGATAGATCTTACCGCTTCCCTTGTTGATCGGTTCTGGAAGAAGATTGACAAGGACGGCCCGATCCCGGCACATTGTCCCGCATTGGGACCATGCTGGCTCTGGATGGATAGCAGAGACAGATCAGACGTCAACCACTATGGTTGCGTTTATCTCTGCCACCCGTACCACGTCCCCCAGGCGATCTATGCGCACCGGCTGTCCTGGGAGATACACCACGGCCCGATCCCTACTGGGCTGTTCGTCTTGCACCACTGCGACAATCCGCCCTGCACGAACCCAGCCCACCTGTGGCTGGGAACAAACGCGGACAACATGCGCGACATGACGGCGAAGGGACGCCAAGCGAGGGGGGCTGGCAACGGTCAAGCGAAGTTAACCGAGGCCCAGGTACGGGAGATTCGTAGGTGCCATCTCCAAGGTGCCGCCACGTACAGCACCTTGGCACGTACGTTCGGTGTCTCAATTGCTGGAATTGAGGCCATCATGCTGAGGAAGAACTGGGCGTGGGTGAAGGACGATTCTTTCTGAGTCTGTAATCTTTCATGTATTTGCGCCGCCGCGTCCGATCGCGTTCTCGAGAAAGGCGTCGTTGTTCGGGCACACGCGGTGTGCCGGAGAGTATCGCCTTCGCTATCCTGCCAGCGTCTACCGGATAGGCGCCGGCTTGCACCAGCTCACGCAACTGTTGGACGCGCGCGGCCCGTTCGTCGGCCGTCTCGTCCGGGTGCGGGCCGAGCACTCTGGCGAGTTCAGCGTAGCGTGTTGGTTGTGGTGAGCGCCATGCCCAGCGGCCTCGCTGGCAGCGCCTCGCCAACAGGGATACCGTTGGCCCGCAGGTCGGGTGCATGAGCCTGCTGCAACTGAACCTGGTACGACTTGTTGAGCAGTTGGACTACCAGCATGAGCGCCGCCCATAGGCCGGCGTACTGTTGCGGTATGTGCAGTTGGCCGGCATTGACGGCTGCGACTACGGCGTCCCACAAAAACGGGAGAAATGCCAGGATCGGCATGGCCACCCTCCGTACACCCTGAATCCAGGCGGCGTCGTGATAAGAGCGCAGCGCGGCCGGAGTGGCCGGGACAATCACGGCACCTGGGTTGTTGCTCTGAGCCATAAATCTCCCTTCAATAGCTGGTGTAAACCACTGGTGACGGCATCTCCCACACAATCCCGCGGCCGTAGCAGGTGCGACAGGGGATCGACACCGTGATCCAGCCTCGCTCCAGCACGTGGGCCTGCGCGAGCATAGTACCGCAACCCCAGCAGGCGCGGCACCGCTCTGGCGGATACCCTGGACGGCCGGTGATCGTCGCGCTGTGCCCTGTCTGCGGCGTGGTCCGGTAAGGCATTACTGGAGCACTCCTAGTTCTCGGCCGAGCGCCACCCAGTCCGTCACCATTTTGCGCTGAGCATCCGTTAGGGACATCTCGCCTCGGCAGACAGCAGTTTTCGTGGCGGTCTCGACGACATCCTTGGTGTGGGCACCAAGCGGGCCGTCAAATACCTGAGGCCAGAGATTGGCAGGGTCCGCAAGTGCGCCGCCAATCTCGATCGCGGCTAAATGATCGAGTTCAAGCGTCTTCGGATCAACGTTCGCCATCCCATATACCGCTATCCTCTCCCGTTTTATGCGGTCCGTCACGCTCGTTGAGGGACGTTGCGCCGCGGCCCAGCCGGGAGTACAAATCGTCACCCCGATCGTGGCCTGAGTCACATCCGGATTGAGAACACCCGGCGTGCAACGGCTATCCGGCAGTGGTCCACGCATGTGGCATGTCTGCGCTACGGGAGCCTGTGCCGTCTGGTGAACCGCTACGCCTCCTGCCAGCGCGGCGGCTGCCGCGGCGCCGAAGAGCCACCAGTGCCGTCGTTGCATAGCTCAGTCCTCGATCCCATTCGCACGCCGCCACTCCGCCACGGCCGCTGCGCGCTTCTCGCCCAATGGCGCGTTACGGTAGGCGTCGGCAACCAGGAGCGCGATAGCGACGGCCTCGTCTTGCGTCTTCGGATCATCGAGCACGTCCACCGCAAGTGGTGACGCCCGTAGCGCCACAACTAGGGCCTCCAGTTCAACCACACGACGCTTGAGCGCGGCTTCGCGCCCTTCGCGCCCTTCGCAGTCCAGGCAGGACAGTCGCCAGTCTGGGTAGAGCCGTCGCGGGTCGATGTCTTGTTGCAGTGGCACTATGTCTAGTCCCCCAGGTGGCTCAACTCGGCCGCCAACGACTTGTACCGCTTGGCGCTCAGACGCTTGGGTGCGGCCATCTGGACGCCGATCTGCACGGCGCGGGCCACCACCACGTCTCTCTGGGAATTGGTAAAATGATGGCGCGAAGTTGCTCCCGCGCCGCTTGTGACGGCCGGGAGCTTGGCACCCAACCAAAGGAGGGTTGAATGCCCGAAAAGTGTACCGTTCCGCGCGTTTGTGAGCACTGCGGCGCAAAGTTCTTGGCGAGACAGGGGGTGGTGAAGATCGGTAGGGCGCGCTACTGCTCTCGTCCGTGTTATGTCGCCCACGCCGTTGCGTGCGGCGCGGCGACCCTGGAAGGACGCTTCTGGGCACTGGTTGAGAAGACCGATTCGTGCTGGCTGTGGAGCGGCAGCACAGACACACATGGGTACGGCGGCATCAGGGTAGGTTCGGTGACGGACGGCTCCGTGCACCTGGAGAAAGCGCACCGAGTGGCCTGGACGCTGTTGCGTGGGCCAATTCCCGAGAGCATGGAGGTCTGTCACGATTGCCCTGGCGGAGACAACCCGGCCTGCGTGAATCCAGCGCATCTCTTCATTGGCACACACGCCGACAACATGGCCGATGCGAAGCGCAAGGGGCGGTTCCAAAACCGCGGGATGGCCAAGTTGTCGCCCGCTCAGGTCTGCACCATTCGCTCCCGCCATGCGGCTGGTGGCGTCTTGCAGCGAACACTCGCGGCAGAATACGGGGTCTCGCGGCCAACCGTGAGCCAGATCGTAAATGGGAAGCGGTGGGTTCATTTGTATTAGGTGATCGTTGGACCAGCTAATCCGCAAGATGGCTCAACTCGGCGGCCAGGGCGCGATACTGCCGAGCCGAGACGCGCTTCACTTGGACGAGTGTCCGGCCAATCTCCACAGCTCGCGCGAGCAAATCGTCCCGGACATGCCTAATCTCCTCATGCAACGCCGCCACCTGATTACCCATCTCGGCCGTCACGCCGTTCAGGCCGTCGATCTGCGCCTGCATGGCCTGGCGCTCTGTATCGTCCACGGGTGTCTCCTCCGGTGCTGGTGCAGATACTACTACTGGATCGGGCGCCGGCGGCCAGAACGCCACCGCCTGGACGCTGCCAATCCCTGCTACGGCGTGGATCACGCTCGGCACCGTGTACTGCGCTGGTGACAGAACGGGGTACACCAGCGGGTCGTTGGCGTAGAACACGTGGCCGTCGTAGCCAGTAAGCAAAATCAGGTGGTGAGCTAGCCATCCTGGCCCATCCGGGTACCGCTTGGGCAGCAACGCTGAATTATCCACCAGGAGCATTACGGGCGCCCCGGTGTCGAGCGCATTGTAGATAGCCTGCCATGAGTAAACGGCTTGGGCAACGATCCCATGCGCCTGGGAGACGACGATAGCATCCTGGAAGCTGGTGTACGAGTTGATTGGCGTGCCGTCAACGTTGTGCTCTTCACGAGTGATCGCCAACATGGCGTCCTGGGTGGCCGGCACCTTACCGAAGTGGGCAAGGGCGGAGGTCACCCCTGCTGGTCCACACCGATTCGCGCCCGTCAGCCGCCCGTTCGCGTCGGGGAGCAGTTGGCTAATGAACGGACAGTCGATCATCGCTTCGCTGCCTCCTGGATCGTCGCATAGCCGCGATCTGAGTCAGGCATCAATAGTTGGCCTCTTGCTCTGGACTGATCGGCAGATCCGGCGAGTAGAGATTGGGTGCCACCTCTCGCGTGTTCGCGTGGCGCAGTATCTTCGCTGCCAGGATGGCAAGATCACGCCATGTCCCTTCAAGTTGGCACGATTGATCCTTGCCAAACCCAATCCACCAATCTTCATTACCGTAGAAGCCACGGCAGATATTCGCTCGTTTGCCGCCGCTCAGGGCGGTGGATACAAGCGTAGGTTCTACCTCAGTCATCACGTAGGCTCTCCAGTTGCCGCTGCAACGTCTCGGCGGGGCCCAGCGCCTCGACGACTCGCGGCCTCACCTTGTCAGCGTCGGAGACGTTCGCCAGCCCACGGAGTTCGCGTATCGTCCTGATGTTGGTGCTCGCGTGTTCGGACACGCGCTTTTTCACCAGCCGCTCGCCGTCGGTGGAACTATCCACCCAGACCGAACTCACTAGACTTATCGCCATTGGAGCACCCATTCCTGCGTGTAGTCGTCTATAAACGAACGCCACTCGACACCTTTCTGCATCCTCCAGCGCCGAACTTCGATTATTGGCTTGATCGGAATACCGGCACGAGAGACGCTGAAAACCGCGGCACGTACCTCGTTCCAGTGCGGTGACAGTTCAATCTTGTAAAAGCGCTGCGGCGTACTCATGGCGCCACCACCACCATGAACGGCACCGAGACGAGCGACAGCGCAGACGTGCGCCACGTCCGCCACGGGCCAAGCGGATCAGTCACGCTCCACTCCTCACGGATCGTATAGTGTCCGCCCGGTGTGTCTGGTGGGATTGGAAACGCCGGGCGAATAATCCGGCAGGGCGGCACCAGCCGCACCGACGCGTCTGTATCTAGCAGGTGGCTCGCCCGTCCACTCTCCACGCCGATCAGGAGCACAGGCCCGTGTCGGTGTGGCGGCCACGGCCAGGCCACGCAGAGCGCGAACTCCAGCATCACGTTGCCACCGGCCACAACAATCGGCGTGAGCACGGCTGTTGGCTGGGAAATCCGAACGGACGGCGGCAAGAACGTGTACGCCAGATCCACCAAGAGCGCGAGCACAAGCACCACAGAACCGACGAGCACGGCAACGTAGCGCAGACGTTTCATTATGGCACCACAAGCACCGGCTGCGATTGGGTCTCTACTCGATGCGTCTTCCACCGACCCTGCACCACACCGAGCACCACCAGGCGATAGCGGCCCGGATCGAGTACCGGCACACCGGGCAGGACGAGGGGGATAGTGACGCATCCTGGTGGAAAGATCCCTTTGCCGGAGGATTGCGGGAGGAGCCAGAGGCGCCCACTGTCCAAGGCCACAATCTGGAGCGTCATGTCAATGAGGATAACGTGGTCGGAGTCGTTGCAGCGCGTTCCCGTCAGTTTCCAGTCTTCAGGCCGCTGCACCTGGGCAGGCAAGTCGAATTGATACAAGCGCACCTGGGATGGCTCCCTCCAGGCCAGCCACAGAGGCAGGAGAACGGCTCCAGCAACGAGCAGAATGACGGCCACTGGCAGCCGAGCATCCCGACGCAGCCACCGCCAGACGGCCATTTACTCGCTCGACCGGCACAAAAGATACTGCGCCCAGCGACGCTCGACTATCCCTGCCAGATGCGCTACAGCCAGCAAGATAGCTGGAAGTTGATCGGCCAAAATGAACGGCCACGGTCGAGGCACTCCGTCCGCATAATGCGATTGCAGTACTGCGGCAAGGCCACCAAACATCGTGATAAACAGTGCCGCTTGTTGCGGGAGCACCAGGAGCACGATCACGTTAGCCGAGGCATTGGGGGACAAGAAACTTACCAGGGCCAGCCCAGAGGAAACGAGCAAGAGGCTGCTTACGACAAGTGGGTTCGCATTTCCAACGGACACGAAGCCGTGAATAGGCGTGGCCCCCAGCGACACGGGCCACAACGGGATCATCGCCGCCCAGACGACGTGGACAACCGCAACATACACGACGAGCCATGACAGACGCAGTGAGAGCAGCCCAGCGTACCGGCCGCTCAAGTGTCCGGGCATCACTTCGCCGCCGGCCGTCCGTTGCGCTCAATCCGCTCCAGTAACTCGGTCACCTGCCTCAATTGGTTCAAGACGTTCGTGACATCGTTACCAGCTGCTTCACTGAGTTTCAGCAGCGTGCTGATGTCGTGCTTCAGATCGTTCACGATGGTCTTGACGAGCCAGAGAAAGGCGGCGGCCATGACTGCGAGCGCCGCCTGATTGAGATATTTGGTGAGATCGAGTTCAGGCATCAGCCTCCACTCCTCTGACGTTCTTTCAGTTCTCGATAGTGCTTAAAGCAGACTCCGTCGCTGACGTACAGCACTCGGCGCACCCAGCGAGGTAGCGGGCGGCACCAGACGCAATTGATCCACACCAGCCGCCACCTGCCGTCAGTGTGCCAGAGCTGCACGCGCATGGCTAGGCTCGCAGTTCGTCCCATACTGCCGCTGGTAGTCCACTCAGCCACCAGCGCAAGAACGACTCCTGGCCGCCGGGGTAGCCTGAGTAGTCGTACTGTCTTGTGGCTCCAGGACATAAATGGCAGGTGCCGTGCCCGCCAGGATAGGCCACTACCGGCTGATCGACGGGCGTGCGGTAGCTCGTCCAGGGATCGGCTTCGCGGCCCACGTAGGCGGTGTAGGCGGCGTGATCCAACTTGTCGAAAATTCTTTCTGCGGTATGGACCACCGAGTGGCACGCTTCAGCAACGCCACGCTCACAGTTGAAACAGTGAACGACAAGCGGTGCCGGGATCGCCGCCACGTCAATGTTGTCCGTGGACACGTCGCCCCACAACTCGATCTTGCCTGGGAGAATCCAGTACTGTTCAAAGGTTGCTAAGGTGCCGTCTCCAAAGAGCCAGACGTGTCCCTTGTGCCAGAGATCGTAGGCATCCAGAATGGCCTTGAGTTCGGGCCGAGTGCCACGCATTGGCGGCCGAGTGTCCGGCGTGAGGTAGGCGTCAATCGTCCACGGCCGGCCACTCACGTCCCGTAGCGCCTGGGCCACCTGCTCCGTCAGCGGTGCGGCCTGATCGGTACTGGCGCGGTTTTCGTACCTAAAATCCACGACGGTTACCACGTTCGCGGCCCGTCCCGTTCTGTCCGCTTGCTCGGATCGTTACTGGCCGACGTCTGGCAGAGTCCCAGCACGAGCAACGTCAGAAACGGCGCCACGACGAGCACGATCAGCAACGTCCACCAAGGCACCATGCTGGTTATCCTGGCGGCTCTGCCGGCGTGTCGTCTTTGGCCGGCTCCGGCGGCGTAGGTGTAGGCGCCACTGGCGGCAGCACCAGCTCGTTGGCGCTCCAATCAATCTCGATCTGGAGTCGTGTGCTGCCGTCCGGCCCGGCAACCGCAATCGGCACGTCCAGTCCCAACGTCTCGACAACGCTGCCCAGGCCGTCGGTGTAGGCCACCAGCGCCGCTTGTACGGCGGCCTGCGCCGGCCCAGCCGCCTTGTTGGCGCCCTGAAACTCGTGCCACAGACGGGCTAGGCGCAGCGTCGTCTTGGCGCTGATTGGCACCCGGCCAGTCGCGGCGGCGGCCACCTGCGCTTGCTCGGCTTTGACTTTGGCGGCTCCCACGTACGTGTCCTCCTTAATAGTAGCCAACCTACGCAGATCAGGAGTAGTAGCGTGCGTCCCCGAGCGAGAGCCAAAGGGAGACTCCGTCGGCAACGAGTCGGGCCTTGGAGTACTGCACGCCTAATGTCCTGCTGGCGGCGCCTTCGATTGTGTCAGCACCGGCCCGTGCCACCGTGATCGCGTTCGCAGAACTGTCCGTCTTGACGATGGTGACGATCAGGCCCGTGTTGGTGGCCGCCGGCAGCGTGATCGTGAATGCGCCACCACTGGCTGAACACAAGATCAGGTGATCCGACGTGGTGGCGGTGTAGTTGGCCGTCTTGCTGACGACTCCCACCAGCAGGCCGCCCGTCGTGACAGACGTGGACGCCGTGACGGTGGTGAATGAACCCGCCAGTGGCGTGACAGTACCGATCACCACGTTGTTGACTTGCTGCCCGCCGCCGGAGACGGTACCGCCCAGCGTGTGTGCCGGCAGTGTCCAGGTGCCCGAAGCCGTCCAGGTGCCACTCGCAACAGACGCGCTCAGGGTTTTGTTCGTCAGGGTCTCAGAACCGGCCAACGTGGCCAGCGTGCCCGTCGTCGGGAGCGTAACGTTGGTGGCTCCCGTCGTCGTCAGCGTCAAAGAGCTGGTGCCGCTGGTGACAAAGGCACCGGCGAGCGTCAGGTTACCGGCCAGATCGACGGTGCGGGCCACGTCATTGAGTTTGAGTACCAGCGTCCGGCCCGCCGTCAGGTTCTCGGTGTTGGCTAGGGTGAGATCGAAGGCGCCGGTGCCCGACGAACGAATACCGAAACCGGTAAGTCCGGCAATGGTGCCGCCGGTGATCGCCACGGCACTCGCCGCCTGCGTGCTCATGGTGCCCAGGCCATGCACCGCCGTGCCAGTGGCGGCGATATGCGTGTCAATCTGGGCGTGCGTGTTCGTGCCAATGTTGGACAGGACGGTATGGCTGCCGGCATGGACGTGATCGCGCCGGGCTGCCACGGTGGCTACTCCGACGGCGGCCGTGCCGATCGCGGCCGGAGTAGTGGCGTCAAAGGCCAGGATCGTGGCGTCCGTCCGCACCGCTGTACTGGCTGTCCCGGCAGCGGCGGCCGTCCCCAGTACCAGCGCGGGCACGGCAAAGAGGGCGGCGCCACCTAAGACGGTTTCAGCACCGCTGGCCCCCGTCCGGTAGTAGATTGAACCGTCCGTCTTGCAATACGTGCGAAACAAGCCGGCCCCCGGCGCCAGCGGCGTGCCGATCTGGGGGAAGTCTCGCAGCAGGACGGACGTGAGCGTTTCAGTTGCCATGAGCCTGTCAAACGCCTAGTCCACCCTTCCAGTGCGCCAGATGGCGATCATGCTTAGTTCAGTCGTCCGCGCAGGGTCGCCAGTTCGCGTTCCAGCGTGACGATCCTGGCGTCATGAAGCTGGAGAGCCGCCGTATTGAACGCGCTCATAGACAATGCGTCTACGCCCAGACCATCCCGAGAGAGCATTGGCGATAGACGGTGCAGTTGTTCAGCCCTATAGCCGATGTGGCCCTTGCGATCATGCTCGGCAACTCGCCAGTGGTGCGCCGGGTCTGCGCAATTCGTCTCGTCGCACTGCACACCCTCGCGGTGAAACTGCTGGTCGGTGAGGTCGTAGACGTGTACGTCGATCTGGCGCAGCATACCTAGCACATCTAGGTGTTCGGAGGCAGCGCCCTTTGTTAACTTCCATAAAGTCCCGTCCGCGTTGAACTCGTGGGAAGCACTAGTCCACACGCCACCGGTGGTAAGAAAGCACCCCGCTACGGCTGTGTCTACGATGCGAACCGTCAAACCGTTCACCGGCGTTCCTAGATAGAGCGAGTTGTGGTTCGTCAATGTGCCAGTAACGGTGGCTGTCACGGCTTCCGCATAGACCTGTGCGTGGCGAGTGACGGTAATAGCTCCGTTGACCGTCAGACCTGTATTGGCGTAGACAGACCCGGAGGATGTGTACGTGTTTGCTGCGGTGATGACGTTAGTTGCGTTATAGCCAAAACGATCCCCACCGGCAGTAGTGGTGAAATTATTCGAGGTCACGAACGGGTTTACGTTAGTGCCTGTGCCATAGAGAGACGTAATGGTGCCCGTAATCGTCGCCCCACCCGCGGTGACGGTGAGGGCACCGGCCATCGTCACGTTCAGCGTATTCGCTGTGACGACGATCACATCCGTCCCAGCGCGGTTCTTCAGCGTCACGTCGCCGGTGGTGCCGAAGCCCTGCAACGTGGCACCAGAGACGGTGCTGGCGAAGAAGGTGCCCGTCGTGGCGACGTAAGC
>OBEQ010434621.1_pt1 | contig 16218 bp, 12 predicted proteins | sample 1670901 | NCBI WGS metagenome assembly OBEQ01 (sample SAMEA104232315, study PRJEB22302) | groundwater metagenome | biome: forest; feature: aquifer; material: groundwater | place: USA | collected 2011-08-07 | depth 5.4 m
CACCTCCTGCCGCGGGGCGGCCCGCCACCCGCCCATCCGGCAGGAAAAAAAAAAAGCCATATCAATGGCTTGGATGGCGACCGGAGAGCCGCTTTTATCTTGCCATCCTATGGTCGCCCTGTAAGCGTCCGGTTCTGACACCTCTCTTTGGGAGTGCAATGCCGGTCCATATGGGGTTCTTTCGTGCATGGGAGAATCTCCGGTGGTATCGAAACATTTCCAGAACAAGGCGCGGCGTGCATACTGGTCGGTGCATGTGGAAGCATGGCAGCGGCCCGCTGCGCCAGCGCCTGCGCGGCGAGAGCGGGCTGCCGCGGCGTAATTATTGCCGCGTGAATGGTCTTGCCGATCCCACCTTCAAGCGCTGGCTTATGGTGCTCGCGGATGCAGAAGCCTTGCAAATCCAGCGCGAACTGGACGCCGAAGTGCGGCGCAAACGGCGTGAGCGCAGGCGCAAAGGGCCGTCGCATAACAAGCGCAGTCAGGCCGTTCAGGCGTTCTGGGCGATGCATATCGAGGCGATGATCTGGAGCGGATTGAGCATCCGGGAATATGCGGCCGGGCTCTATCTGTCGCCGTACAGCCTGCGCAAATGGCGTGACCGGATCGAGGATGGCGAGGCCGATCCTGACTGGCGGGCGCTGCTTCATCCGAGCGCCCGCCCGAAATTAAGCACTGGTGTTAGCAGCGCTGCTAAGGAGCCTGGCATCAAAAGCGGCTTGACAGACGCGTCGGCAGCACCAAGCGCGAGCGATGAACATGTTGGCCGGCGCCGTTTCACTGGCGAAGAAAAGCACGCCATTGTAGAAGAATCCGAACTTCCCGGGAGTACCGCCGCCGAGGTCTGCCGCCGCCACGGGATCGTCACCAGCATGTTGTTCCGCTGGCGGGTCCAGTTCGGATATGGCCGCAAAGAGAAGGTGAAGTTGGCGACTGTCCGGGCTTCCGCTGCAAGCAGCGCCGATGCGCTGGTGCTGCATGATCTGCTGCCGGCGCCTGATGGAATGGCGGCGTTCGAACTGCCTGGCGGACAGCGCGTCTTTGCGCCAGCCGGCGCCGATCCGGAGGCGGTGCGGCGGTATGTTGTGGAACGGGAGACGGCGTCATGATGATCGTGCCCGCTGGCGTCAAGGTGCATCTGGCGTTGGGTTATACCGATATGAGGAAGGGCATGGACGGGCAGGCCGATGCTGGTCCAGGACGCGCTGAACAAGGATCCGTTCTCGGGCCACCTTTTTGCTTTCCGGGGCAAGCGCGCGTCGACATTGAAGATCCTGTTCTGGGACGGGAATGGACTGTGCCTGTTCACCAAACGCATCGACCGGGGCGGCTTCGTCTGGCCCCGCATGGTTGATCCCGGCGGCACGGTAACGCTGTCGCCAGCGCAGTTGGCGATGCTGATCGAGGGCATTGACTGGCGCTCGCCCGAGCGTGTCTGGAGACCTGCCAGGGCAGGATGAAATTGCACCAAAAGCTACAAAAAAGCACATAAAATCAACGAAAAACCTTGGTCTGACGCGCTGTCTGAAGTACAATCGGACATGCGGTTCGATCTCGACAATCTGCCCTCTGATACAGCGCTTCTGCATCGCCTGGTGCGCGACATGGCGGCCGCCGCCCTGAGCCGCGAGGGCGAGATCGAACGCCTCCGGCAGATCATCAAACAGCTTCAGCGCGCGCAATACGGACGCCGTTCGGAGCAACTCGATCCGGATCAGTTCGCACTCGCGCTGGAAGACCTGGACGCGGATATTGCGCGCATCCGCGAGCCCCAGCCGGTCATCACAAAGGCTGAAACCAGCACACCGCGCCGCAAGCCGCTGCCCGATGATCTGGAGCGTGAAGACGTGTTGATCGACGTTGAGGGTGAAACTTGTGCGGGCTGCGGCGGCGCGCTGCATCCCATTGGCGAGAGCGTCAGCGAGATGCTCGACCGGGCGCCAGCAACCCTGCGGGTGCGGCGCATCCGCCGTCCCAAATACGCCTGCCGGAGTTGCGAAACGGTTGTTCAGGCGCCAGCCCCCGAGCGCGTAATCGCCGGTGGACTGGCGACGCCAGCGCTGCTCGCGCAGGTGCTGGTCAGCAAATATTGCGATCATCTGCCGCTCTACCGGCAATCCAGAATCTTCGCCCGGCATGGTATGGAACTTGACCGCTCGACGCTTGCCGGATGGGTTGGCGGCGCATGCTGGTGGCTTGATACGCTGCACGGCCGGCTCGGCAAACACGTCTTTGCGTCTGATCATCTGTTCGCTGACGACACGCCGATCCCGGTGCTTGATCCGGGACGTGGCCGCACCAAAACTGGGCGGCTGTGGGTGTATGCGCGGGACCAGCAGGCATGGGCTGGCCCCGCGCCGCCTGCTGCGGTGTATTTTTACGAACCGGATCGCCGCGCCGAACGGCCGGCGTCCCATCTGCAGAACTTCAAGGGGGTTCTGCATGTCGATGGCTATGCCGGGTTCGAGCGGCTGACCGGCCGTGGCGACATTGTGCTCGCTGCATGCTGGGCGCATACACGGCGCAAATTTTACGAGATCGCCGAGGCTAACAAAGCCCCTGTCGCCATCGAAGCGGTGCAACGCATCGCCGAAATCTATGCGGTCGAGGCCAAGCTGCGCGGCCAGCCGCCGGCGCATCGGCTGGCCTGGCGCCGTGCGTTGTCGCGCCCGCTGGTGCTGGAGTTGCGGATCTGGCTGCAGACCCAGTTGCCCAAACTCGCCAGCCGCAGCCGTCTTGCTGACGCCATTCGCTATGCGCTCGGGCGTTGGGATGGGCTCAGCCGGTTCCTCGATGATGGCCGCATCGAGCTTGACACCAATGCCGTTGAACGCGCCATCCGGCCCGTCGCCCTTGGCCGCAAAAACCATCTTTTCGCTGGCTCCGACGGCGGCGGCGCGCGCTGGGCGACGGTCTGCTCGCTGATCGAAACCGCCCGCCTCAACCACGTCGAGCCGCACGCCTATCTGCGCGACGTGCTGCAAAGGATGATCGATGGGCACCCCATCAACCGCCTCGACGAGCTGCTGCCCTGGGCCTGGAAATCGCAGAATCATGTCAAGTCCTGACCAGCGTGCAACAACCGGACGCATACGCCTCCCCAGAACCCCCGCGCCGACACGCTGCACCCCTCTCTCTCCCCACCGAAACCGCTTGGACAAAAGAGCCATTTCATCTTTAATGGCGCAATTGATTGCCACGGGATTCCACCATGAAAACCATTTCGGCGTGGGAAGCGAAGAACGCTTTTGGCCCGATGATAGGCATTGGGTGTGCAGAACCAGTGCTCATCGAAAAGCATGGGGGCGGCGTCGCGATGGTCCTCTCAGTGGAGGAATATAAGCGGCTCCAGCGCAATGGAACCCCCACGAACCCGGCGCCGAAGGGCGCGAAAGTGGGAGGTGACCATGTCAGACAACAGCAGAGCAGACGCCCCACAATATGCGGCGGTGAAGCAGGGATTACGCAACATGAAGCAGAGAGAAAGATGGGGGGGTGTGCGCCGGAGTCAGAATCTCTACAGACATCATCTACCCTGCGCCTGCAATGCAAGACTGACCCGCACTTGTCCGGGTTCGTTGCCATTTGTCAGGGTGACAAAGCCTAATTCATGCGCCATCGCCCGCATAGCCCGGTTTTCGGATAGAATGTCTCCAGTTAACTCGCCGATGCCGCACGTCCTGGCGTAGCCGATGATTTCCTGCATCAAGGCTAAACCCAAACCAGTACCCTTCAACGCGCTACGCACCAGCACGGCAAATTCGGCCTTCTCGCCGTCCGGATCGGCGGCAAGCCGCACAACACCGCTGATGCCGTTGTCGTCCAGCGCCACAAACGCCATTTCCCGGTCATAGTCGATCTGCGTCAGGCGCGCCGCCAACTGATGCGGCATATGGCGCATCATCGATAAAAACCGCAGCCGCGCATCCTCCGGGTCCAGCGCCTCGACCATTGCGATCAGGGCGGGCTCATCCTCGGGGCGGATGGGGCGCAGATCATAACGCGCGCCGGATTTGGTGGTGATCTTGCGGGCAAGATGCGCCGGATAGGGCGATATCACAAGGCGATCCGCAGGTTCGCCCACAGCCGGGGCGACACGAATGCGCGCATCCAGCGCCATGACGCCTTTGGCCGAGGCGATCAATGGATTAATATCCAGTTCACACACTTGCGCAAAGTCAGCGGCGAGATGCGAGATAGCAATCAGTACACGGATAATCGCATCCAAATCCGCAGGCGGCACATTGCGATAGCCGCGCAGACGCCGTACTATCCGGGTCCGGTCAATGAGTTCGCGCGCCAGAACATCGTTGAGCGGCGGCAGGCCAATTGCCTTGTCAGCGGTGATTTCCACACCCACCCCGCCTTCGCCGAACAGGATCACCGGGCCAAAGGTCACATCCGTATTGACGCCAACAATCAGCTCGACGGCGCCTTTGTCACTGATCATGGGTTGCACGCTGAAGCCATCGATCCGCGCCCGCGGATGGGTGCGGTTCAACCGCGTCAGCATTGCATCGGCCGTGGCGCGCACCATGTCCGCGCCTTCCAGGCCCAGCGCCACGCCCCCTGCGTCGGATTTATGGGTAATGTCGCGCGACATGATTTTCAATGCGACAAGGCCGCCAAACTTGCTGGCGATTTCGCCCGCCTCGTCAGGATTTTTTGCAACGCGGGTCTCCACCACCGGAATGCCATAGGCCGCCAGAACGCATTTCGCCTCCGCCTCGCTCAGCCATTCGCGCTGCTCGCGCAACGCCCGGTCAATTATTTCGCGCACCTCGCCGCAGTCACTGTTGTGCACAGCCTCTCCGCCACCGGCAGGTGTTTGCATCAGCAAATCCTGGTTGCGGCGATAGCGCAGCATATGCCCGAACGCCCGCACCGCCTGGGTGGGCGTCTCATAGCTGGGCACGCCTGCAGCGCGGAACATCGCCCGCGCCGGTCCTGTGCTGGCGCCGCCGAGCCAACTGGTCAGCACCGGCTTGCGTGTATCGTGAATATTGTCCAGCACCGCTTGGGCCGCTTCGCTGCTATTGGCAATTGCGATCGGGCAATTCAACACCAGCAGCGCGTCTGCATTTTCATCTTCCAGCAAGGCGCGGGTGGCCTCGGCATAACGCGCACCGGGGGCGTCGCCGATTATATCCACCGGATTGCCATGCGACCAGGTAACAGGGAGCACTTTATTCAATCGCGCCAGCGTTGCCTCGGATAAAGACGCCAGAACACCGCCATCGTCGATGAGCTCGTCTGTCGCCAGCACCCCGATACCCCCGCCATTGGTGAGTATCGCCAATCGTTCGCCATACGGGCGTATTCCGGCGGCCAGGGTTTCCACCGCCTCGAATAGTTCATCCAGCAGCGTCACCCGCAACATGCCGACGCGGCGGAACGCGGCCTCATACACATCATCCGATCCGGCAAGCGCGCCGGTATGCGAGCTTGCCGCTTTCGCCCCTTCCGCATGCCTGCCCGCCTTGATGACGATGACCGGCTTGATGCGGGCGCAGGCGCGCGCCGCCGACATGAATTTGCGCGCATGGGTGATCGATTCCACATACAGCAACACCGCGCTGACATCTGTATCATTGGCGAGATAATCCAGCATATCGCCAAAATCCACATCCGCCATTCCACCCAGCGACACCATGTGCGAAAAGCCAATATTGTGCGAAGCCGCCCAATCCAGCACTGACGTCAACACCGCGCCCGATTGCGTTACAAAGGCGAGCTTGCCGCATAAAGCATTTACCGGAGCAAAACTTGCATTCAGGTTTACGCCGGGAACCAGCAGGCCCACGCAATTGGGTCCGATAATACGCAGCAAATGCGGTTTGGCGGCTTGCAGTAATTGCTGTTGCAGGGCGCGCCCTTCCGCGCCCAGTTCAGCAAATCCGGCGGTGATGACGATGGCTGCCTTGACGCCGCGCCGGCCCAGCGCATCGATCAACCCAGGCACGGTTGCGGGCGGCGTGCAAATCACCGCAAGGTCCGGAGTAATTGGCAGGCTCGCCACATCCTTATAGGCGGTGACCGAGGCAATCAGCGCCTCATTGGGATTTACCGGCAGGATCGGCCCGGCAAATTCCTGACCGAGCAGATTTTTCATCAACACCTGACCAACCGAACCTGGCCGCTGGCTGGCCCCGATCAGGGCAATGCTTCTGGGCGCGAACAGATATTGCAGATTACGCACGGACATCGGAAATAGCTCCTTGTGTTAGCGAGCCACCCCTGTTCCGGTATCCTGGATGCGCGCGCTCATCGTTCCAGCACATATATACCCGGTGCGTCGCCCAGGGGCGCATAGCCTTTTTGCGCGGCGCCCATTTGCGGTGGACTGACCCGGTCCGGGGAATGCCTGGCCAGCCACTCCTGCCAGCACAGCCACCAGGAGCCTTCCTGGCGCGGGGTGGCCAGCTGCCAGCTATCCGGGTTCACATAGTTCTCGCCTTCTTTCAGAGTAGAGATCTGGTAGTGCTGGAGGGGATGCCCCGGCGGATTGACGATACCCGCATTGTGGCCGCCATTCGACAGCACAAAGGTCACATCAGAGTCAGTCAGCATCTGGATTTTGTATACGGACCGCCAGGGCGCAACCTGATCCCCGATCGCGCTCACCGCGAAGATCGGGACGCGTATGTCACGCAGCGACACCGGCCGCCCGTCACACTGGTAACGGCCCTCTACCAGGTCATTGTCAAGAAACAGATGCCGGAGATAGCCGGAGTGCATATGGAAGGGCAGGCGTGTGGTGTCTGCATTCCACGCCATGAGGTCAATCATCGGCCGACGCTCGCCCATCAGGTAGGTTTTCACCATCGTCGACCAGATAAGGTCGTTCGAGCGCAAAAGCTGGAAGGCGCCAGCCATTTGCCTGGTGTCCAGGTATCCCTGCTCCGCCATCATATCCTCCAGAAAGCTCACCTGTGCGTCATCGATGAACAGCATGAGTTCACCGGCCTCGGTGAAGTCCGTCTGCGCCGCAAACAGGGTCACGCTTTTGAGGCGCTCATCTGCGTCGCGGGCCATGGCGGCGGCGGCGATAGTGAGAAGCGTACCGCCAATACAATAGCCGGCAGCATGAATCTGCCGCCCGGGAACGATAGCCGAGATAGCATCCAGCGCGGCCATGACTCCAAGCCGGCGATAATCCTCAAAGCCCAGATCGCGGTCATGGCCGGTGGGATTCTTCCAGGAGATAATGAAAACCGTATGACCTTTCCCTGTCAGATATTTCACCAGCGAGTTGCCTGGTGAAAGATCGAGGATGTAGTACTTCATTATCCAGGCGGGCACGATGAGGATCGGCTCCGCATGCACCGTGTCCGTCGCCGGGGCATACTGGATCAGCTCGATCAGCCGGTTGTGGAACACGACCTTGCCCGGCGTGATCGCCACATCCCGGCCGGCCTGGAAGGCCTCCGCGCCGGCCGGCGGTGAGCCGTTCACAGCCCGGCGCCAATCTTCCCAGAAGTTGGCCGCGCCTTTCGCAAAGTTCTTTCCGCCCTGCCTGGCGGCAGCCTCAAGGATTTCCGGATTGGTGAGCGGGAAGTTCATGGGGGAGACCATGTCAAGAAGCTGGCGCGCGATGAAGGCTACCACGTCCTCGTGGTGCTGCGAAACGCCGTCAACGCCGGTCGTGGCGTTGTGCCACCACTGCTGCGTCAGGAGAAAGCCCTGATGGATCGCCGCGAAGGGCTGCTTGCGCCATGCGTCATCGGCAAAGCGATTGTCTTGCGGCAGCGGATCGATGCACGTCTCACAGGCCGGATCGGTGCTGGCGCGCAGGCAATAGTCAGCATAACGGGTCCATTTGCGCATGGCCTTTTTTAGGAGCAGAACCTGCTTGTCGGGTGACAAAAGCAGATGCTGCACCCAGTCTGTATAGGCTTGCGTGACCGCTGCGGGTGAAATCCCTCCCGTAAACAATGCCGTGGCGGCATGCAGCGGCCGGTCGAAGGAGAATGAAAGCCGCTCAGGCGGCTCTCTCCCGGCTGTGCTCAATGATGGCGGTCTTTTAGGCATGCTTGATCCAATAATGGGAGCGGGCGCGGCATGGCCCCGTGCATTGCAACCCTATTGCTTCCAGACGAAATCAGCGCTTGGCGGCGCGCGAAACAGACCGGGATTTGCTGGCCGGTCGTTTTCCAGTATCGGCCTTGAGCATAGAGCGGACGGTTTGCTTGTCCACTGGTTCATCACTCTCCAGCTCATCATCGAAAAGAACGGTGTGATTGGCATAGTCTTCCACTTCCGCTTCCGCTTCAACAAATGTTTCTTCTGCTGCGGTGTCCAGCTCCAAGGCTGTTTGTGCGGCCATTTCCCGAACCACGGCCGAGCCGCGATCTTGCAGTCTCTGCGTCAAGTCCAGGCAGGATTTGGTCTGGTCAGCGAGGCTCTCCATGAAGCCTCTCACGATGTTCGATTGCGCCTTCATCAGTTCGAACGGTTGCCGGGCGGCAAAGAAATCCTGGAAATACCCAATGCTTCGTTCGCTGGCGGATTTTAGCGCCTGAGCCTGACTGGACGACGCCTCCTGCAACAGTTTGTTAATGTCGCCCTTGAGAGCCTGGAGCTTTTTGACGCGAGACTCCATATCGCTTGCATTGATGGTCTTGGGCAGGCCCCACCAGGACGATAGGATATTCATGCGATTCTGTTCCGCCGGGATGATGCTTGGTGATGCGTTCATAATCCATACTCCGTGGTTGGAATTTGCACTTTGCGTGTTTGATGCCTGGACATCAGATCAGTTCAGCCCGGCTTCATTCTTGCCAGCAGAAAAATCTATCTCTCGCCCATTGCGAATTTATGACACGCGCCAACATTTTTTCCACCTAAAGCAGCAGGCTGGCGGTGAGGATATAACTCAACAATGAAAGGGTGTCCTGAATAACGGTGGCGACGGGGCCGGACCCGAGGGCGGGATCATATCCTAACCGGGCAAACAGCCATGGCAGCAAAAAGCCGACAGTGGTGGCGAGGCTGCTTGCAACGGCAAGTGCAACCGCAACCGTCATCCCCAGGGCCAGACTGCCAAAAGCAAGCCACACCAGCGGCAGGGCAAGCGCCCCAAGGGTGACGCCGATCAGGACGCCGGTGCCGACCTCTCCCCACAATAATTGCCCCATCTCGGCCTGCGTGAGGGACAGGCTGCGCACCGCCACCGCTTCCGTCTGCGTGCCAACCGCGTCAGCGAGATAGACGATGGCGGGGATGAAAAAGGTGATGGCGATCTGCGCGCTGAGCAACGTCTCGAATTGTGACATCACGATGGTCGCCAGGGCGCTGCCGGCCATGCCGACAAGCAACCATGGCAGCCTGTAGCGGGCGCGCAAATAGGGCGGCGCCGTCAGCGCAGACTGCGCCGCCTCGGATTTTCCCATGATGCCGACAATATGGTGCAAGTCCTCTAGATGCTCATCACGCAGGATCAGCATCAGCGCCGTTGCCGGCACGGCGCCAATGAAGCGGCCATCAGCGCCGCAAACCGCCAGCGAGGCGACATCGGCGTGGATGGCCATGGTCGCGGCTTGCTCGCGGTCGGTGTCTGGCGCGACTACATGGCAATTGCGCGGCAACATCAATTCGCTGACCATAATCCCAAAAGGCGCCGCGAGAAGATCCGTAATGGTGGCGACGCCGAGAAGCTTGCGGTCATCGTCGATGACAAAAAGATGCGAGGCGTCGGCGTAGCGCCGACCCGGCAACCGCCCGCGCACCGTGGCGGCGCTTTCGTGCGGCCCGGCGACAGGAACTTCGCGCACGATATAGTGCGCAATGCTTTGAACATGCGGCTTTTCGCCTGGCAGGGAAACAGCCGTAGGATCGCTGGGCAACACAGTCATGGTTTTAATGCCGCCGTTCAGGAAATGATTTGAGCAGAATGATTTTATACCAGCCATCATAATTTTTGACCGCCTATAATGAGTTGTCACCCCGCAACAAGTGCGGGGTGACAGTGGTGTAGTGATCTACAGGTCAAAAATTCTGAGGATTGGCATTAGACTGAATCACCGCTCACACTACGTCATTGCGAGCCGAAGGCGCGGCGATCCAGGAATCCACACGGCAAGGCCTTCGTTCGGGGCTCCTGGATCGCCACGCCTTCGGCTCGCGATGACAGCGTAGGTGGCTACGATTCAACGTGATCAACAAATTGCTAGGCGATGGCGCCAATCAACGCAAGCGCTGACCGCTCGATAATCTTCTCGAGAACGAAGCCCCCAACCAGGCGGGTCGCAATCCTGCCTGACTCCGAGATCACGTCTGTCCGGGCCTGCGGCGCGCCGCCTTCAGGCTGGACGATGTTATGGCCACGCAGATGATCCAGCAAGTCCTCGTGGCTGATGTGGCGCAAATCATAGGTAATCTTGATGCTGCCGGTAACCGTGCTGACCTCAACCGCATTAACGCCCTGCAATGCGGAGAGGGTTTCTGACACGCGATCGGCCATTATTACATCACGCTTGATGGCAGTGCTTCGCACTCTTAACCGGCCTGGAACATGATGCAGGTAATGGACCACGACTGCTCCTGTGGTTATTCAAGACATACTCCCCTTACGTGTAAAATGTTTCATTTTGCGCGTTGGTTTCATGACGAAATGATGACGGGTAAATGGCTGACGATCAGGCGCAAGCCATAAACCGGCCTTACCCGATCTGACTGAACTGCCCGGTTCTATCAGATCGGATATTACTCAATGGCGGCATGCGCCTTTCTGGACCAGGCCGCTGTTAATGCGCGTCGTCATGCGGAGGCTGAGGCTTGCTATCCGGCAGTAATGTACCCGCCACGCGCTTGACACCGCCCAGGACATTGACCAGCACGCTTTCCACTGCAGACACTGCCGTATTGCTGATGCTTCCTGCCGCCTCAAGCGCGCCGTTCGCTGCCGATATCGCCAGACTGCCAACATTGCCGCCAATCTCGGCTGCCGCCTCGACCACGCCCTCTACAACGCGCTTGGCAACCGTGCCGACATCGCCGCCAACGTCGGCCGTACCCTTGACCGCAGCTTTGGCGAGTTCTGCGGCGGCGCCAATAAGATCGCCGCCAACATCACTGACGCCGAGGATGACCCCCTTGGCGACGCTCTTGGTGGACAGGACCAGACCGGTGCCGACCTGCTCCGTGGCCTGGATGGTGCCATGGATCACATCGCGGGCGACACCGAGCGTTTCGGATGTCACCGATTTGGCGGCATGCACCGTGTTGGTGACGGTGCTGCGCGCGAGCGTCACAATCTCAGCCTCGATTTCATCAATGCCGCGCAAGCTGTTCACGATGCCGTCCTTGACTTTGTGGCCGGCCTCACCCATCGGCGGGGCGGTTTCCGGTTTTGGAGCGGCGGTTTCCGTGTCTTTGACATGTGGACTCTTAACCATGACTGTCTCCTTGTTGATGAGGTTGATGTTTGGTTTTCCTCCCGCTACCGGTTTTTTCCGGTTTGACAACCGGGGCAATGGCCCCGGTTTCCGGCGCCGCTTGACCTGTATTCGTATTCAACAGGCTGAAGGCGTACCAGAAAAGTGTTGCAGCCGGTGCGAGGACATTGCCCTGCAAGAGCTGATAAACTCCAAGTCCAATAAACAGCGGCGGCAACAGGCTCAGCACATCGGCCGCAGGCTTATCCGCCGACGGATCAAACGGATCGGCGCACCCGGCATCGCTGTTATGTCCGCCGCCCAGACGAAAGAGACCATGCTGCTCGGCATAGCGCGTGACCGCTGCCGACTCCGCCGCGTGAATGACGAGCACACTTCCCGTCAGGGGATTTATTTCCACCGTCTGCACCATCTCACACTTCAAAAGCTCCGCGCCGATACGGGAAAAAAATTCCGGATCGCCGCGCCGCGCTGCGATCCGGTAACGCAACCTCCCCGGCACGTCATGGGTCAGCCTGGCGGCCGCATCGCCATTCACTGGACCGATCCAGGGAAAATATTTTCGGGTTCCTCACTCGCGGGCTTCACTGGCTCCGGCCGCGCCGCCTGGGGCGCCGCCGCCGTGGCAACCGCTGCCGCCTGCCGCTCTCTCGCCAGTTCCGCATGCGCCTCAGCGGCCGTGTCCTCGATGAACTCGCCAAGTTCCGCCGCGGCCTCGCGTCCGCGCTCGAACATTTCGATACCGGTCTTGAGCAAGGTTTTTGCGACTGGCCGGGCAGCCCGCAGAATGACGGGAACGATCACCGGTCCTAACACCGCAACACCGAGACCCACCGCCAGGCCGACAACAACGTTTCCCTTCAACAGATCATCAATGATTGCCATCTGTAACCGCCATTTCTTCTCTACTCTCTCCTTTTGTACCGGACGGGTCATCGCGCCCCGCCAGGGTCTGATTTTGGGTTAGTGATGACCGCCCAGCGTTACAAATTCATGGCAATCAGCCTTTAAGGCGGCGATCAGCATCTAATCCTGCAATGCGGACGCCTTGTCGACACGCTCCCAGGGCAGCCCCATATCCATGCGGCCCACATGGCCGTACGCGGCAAGGCGGCTGTAGAAGCGGCCGCGAAACAAAGTCGGCAGACGGCGCAGATTAAACTCCGCGATTATTCCGGCCGGACGAAACTCAAACGCGGCGCGCAACCTCTTTGCGATATCTTCATCCGCGATGCGGCCCGTGCCGAAAGTCTGCACACGCAGGCTGACAGGCTGCGCCACGCCGATTGAATAGCTGAGCTGCAACTCGCACTCCTCCGCAAGGCCGGCGGCCACAACATTTTTCGCCGCATAGCGGGCGGCATAGGCGCCCACCCGGTCAATGCGCGCTGGATCCTTGCCGCTAAGCGCCGCGCCGCTATGACGCGAATATTCGCCATAGGTGTCGATGGCGTTCTTGCGGCCGGTGAGACCGGCATGCATTTCCGGCCCGCCGGTAAAAAACGGCCCGCCGGGATTGATGAAGATGCGGGTGTCGTTATCAGGGCGTAACGGTTCATCGTCAAAGGCTGGCCTAACGACAAGATCGATCAGGTTTGCCTCCAGCGCCGCCTGTGAAGGCGCGCTGCCCGGATCAACCGCCGCCGTCACGGTGACGCTATGGATGCGATACGGGTGCCGGTTGCGATACTCCACGGCAACCTGGGTCTTGCCGTCGGGGACGAGATAGCCAAGCTGGCGGGTCAGGCGCACGGTTGCGATCCGCCGCGCCAGCTTGTGCGCAAGCCAGATCGGCGATGGCATCAGCGCCGTGGTTTGCGTGCAGGCATAGCCGAACTGGGTTACCTGGTTATCGGCAAAGATCGCCTCGATGCCTGCGTCATCCAGTTCCGCTTCGTCAATCGTGCGGCATGTACCGGCCACCTCGCTCAGGCTGGTCATGATGTTACAGTTCCCGGCGGTGAACCCGCCTTCGCCGTTACCATCGCCGTAGCCGACGCGGCGGATTGCCTGGCGGGCAACCATTGGCACATCGATTGCGGCGTGCGATGCGAAACGCACCGCAATAAAAAGAATGCCCTTCGCCACTGCGCATTCAGCGTCCAGCCGGGAAAACGGATCGGCAAGCAGATAGCTGTCGAGGATCGAATCGCTGATCTGGTCGCACAGCTTGTCCGGATGCCCCTCGGTCACCGATTCCGACGTGAAAACAAAATCTTCCATCATGCGCCTCCATCCGGTTTTGTGGTTTGGACCCGAAGCCGCGCGCCCTTGATCGTCTCATTAACAAGCAGCGATCCCACAGCGGCCGCGCCTGCCACGGCATAATCCGCCAGGCCAAGCACATCCAGGCCAAGCAGGCGGCGCGTCACGGGGAACAGCGCCGCAAGCCCCTGCAGGCCAAGCAGCCCCCAGACCGCCTGACTAAGATGCGGATTAGACGGCAGAGCATTACGCTCGAAGATCGTGTGGCGGGGCGAACGGGCGGAGAAGGCATGCAACAATTGCCCCGCAGCAAGCGTGAGAAAGGCCACCCCGCCAGCCCCAGGTCCCGCGCCATGACGCGCGGCGCCATATAGATAGGCCACCAGTCCGCCCGCGCTAAGAACCCCGCCTTCAATGGCGATACGCCGGAACTCCGCGCCGGTGATAAGCGGTTCGCGCGGATCGCGGGGCGGGTCCTTGAGCACATCCGGCTCGGGCGGCTCCAGCCCCAGCGCCAGCGCCGGGAAGATGTCGGTAACCAGATTGATCCACAATAGCTGCACCGGCGTCAGCGGCTGGCCGAGACCAAGGCCGACCGCCCCCAGCATGACAAAGATTTTGCTCGAATTGGTGGCGAGCAGGTAATGGATCGCCTTGCGGATGTTGCGGTAAATCGTCCGCCCCTGACCGAGCGCTATCGCCATGCTCTGAAGCCGGTCGTCCTCAAGGATCATATCGGCCACCTCGCGCGCCGCATCGGTGCCGCTCTGGCCCATGGTCACGCCGATATCAGCCGCGCGCAGCGCCGGTCCGTCATTGATGCCATCGCCGGTCATGGCCACGATGTTGCCGTTGCGTTGCAGCGCCTGCACGATCTGCAGCTTGTTGGCCGGACTGACGCGGGCAAAGACATGGGTGCGCTGCGCAAGCCCCGCCAGCAACGCGGGATCAAGTCTGTCCAGATCAACGCCTTCAAGAATTTCCACAGGCCGGCCCTGAGAGAGATCAAGCTCCCTGGCGATGGCGAAGGCTGTCGCGCCCTGGTCGCCGGTAATGATCACGGTGCGCAGGCCCGCATCATGGAAACTTCGCATTAGCGCCGCCATGCCGGGGCGCGTCGGATCGGCCAGGCCAACCAGGCCGAGCCAGGTGAATGCACCGGGGTCTTGCGCATCGCCCTGGCGGGTTGCGAAACCGAGCACCCGCAGACCGCGCCCGGCCATCACCTGGTTCTGCGCCTCAATGCGAAGCACATCCTCTTCGCCGAGTGGCCGCATCGCGCCACTGTCGAGAAAGGCCGTGCACAATTCCAGCACTTCGCCAGGGCTACCCTTGACAGCCGTGAACGGGTAACCATCCTCGCCAACATGGGTGGTCATCATGAAACGGTGCTGTTCCGTGCGCCGGTCCATATTGAGCAAAGGTTGCCGACCGCGCAACTGGCGCACATTGACGCCCGCCACCTGGGCAAGCCCGATCAGCGCCGTCTCGGTTGGTGAACCCTTCAGCGAGACATGCTCGCCGTCGCTCTCGATCTCAACTTCGCTGCACAGGACGCAAGTTTCCAGGAGTTTTCGGAGTTCACCGTTGGCAGATGCTCCAGACCCGGCATCGTTGCGCTGAATCTGGCCGTCCGCGACCTCGAAGACTTCGCGGGCATTCGCGACCGCCACGGCGGACATGCGGTTGAGCGTCAATGTGCCCGTTTTATCAAGGCATACGACACTGACGGCGCCAAGCGTCTCAATCGCATCCAGGCGGCGGATAAGAACGTTATGCGTCCGCATCGTGCGGATGCCCAGCGCCAGTGTCACAGTTGCGACTGTCGGCAGGCCTTCGGGCACAGCGGCAACGGCCAGCGAGACGCTGCTTCTGAGCATCTGCAACAGTCCAAAGCCGCGCAGCAGACCCAGCGAGAAAACCAGCCCGCAGGCGCCGAGGCTGAGCCAGACCAATTGCTTGCCCATGATATCGAGCTGCTGCTGCATCGGCGTCTCCGGCGGCCGCGCATCGCTAACCAGGGATTGTATGCGGCCAAGCTCGGTACGTTCCGCCGTCGCCACTACTGCCGCCATCCCGGCGCCGCCCGTAACTGCGGTTCCCTTGAAGACCATGTTCGTGCGTTCAGCCAACGGCGTCTCAGCCCTTGCGACCCTAGCGATGCTCTTGGCCGACGGCATGCTTTCACCAGTGAGCGCTGATTCATCGATGGTGAGATCCTTTGCCTCAATGACCCGGGCATCGGAGGCAATGAGCGTGCCGGGAACCAGCGTAAGCACGTCACCCGGAACGATGTCGTCAGAAGCAACCTCTCGAACGGCGCCGTCGCGCAGCACCAGAGGCGCCGAGGGTACCAGGTGTCCGAGCGCTTCTATGGTGCGTTCAGCCTCGGCCTCGGAGCGATAGCCAATACCGGCGTTAAGCGCGACGACAGAGAGAATAACCACTGCGTCGGCCAGACCGCCGGTCGCCACCGACAGCACCGCCGATCCGAGCAGCAAAAGCGCAGGCAGGCCTTTGACCTGGTCGAGCAACATATCGAATGCGGCGCGTGGCGGCGTATGCGGCAGCGCGTTCGGCCCATAGCGCGCCAGCCTGGCGGCGGCTTCGGCGGCGG
>OBEQ012791763.1_pt1 | contig 16216 bp, 21 predicted proteins | sample 1670901 | NCBI WGS metagenome assembly OBEQ01 (sample SAMEA104232315, study PRJEB22302) | groundwater metagenome | biome: forest; feature: aquifer; material: groundwater | place: USA | collected 2011-08-07 | depth 5.4 m
GAGGCGATTGACCTCCTGAACCACGTCTCGGGTGAGCCGCTCGGCCTTGGACCCGCCGTTGCCATTGATAGTCGCGCCCAGCTCCCTCGCCCTCGTGAGGCCCTTCTCGGTGAGAGCGAACATCTTATTCGCGGCCCGGACGAGCCCATGCTGCTTGAGGGGCCCGTACAGCGGCTTGTGGATATCTGAGGAGTCTGGGTACTGAGAATAGCCACGAAGCTGAAAATCCTGTGGGAAGAGCTCGAACGACTTCACGACGATGTCCTCATAACGGCAGGGCTTCGTGGTGCCCTTGGACAGCTTGAAAATTGCCACCAGTATTTTTTCTGGACGGCTGGGGCCCTCAAGTCCGTTCATTGGTTTGCTGGCCGTTTTCCGACAAGGACGCGCCAAGGATTGACGAGCATATCCGACTTACCTTAACCAGGCTATTTTAATTTGGTCTTCCAGCGATTTGAATTCCTTATCGCCGGTTACGAGCGTGGACTTCTTCACTTTCGCCAGGGCTGCTGCGAAACAGTCAGCGTAGGAGAGGTGATGGGCGACTTTGAACAGCGCCGCCTGCTTGGTGATCTCCAGATCCACATCAACAATTTCGATGGGGAACGTGCCGATAACGAGGGCGATTTTATTCGCTTGCTCAATCCCATGGGTCCGATGGGTGACGTAATGGACTTCGCCCCAGTTCACGGTGGAGAGGAAGAGCTTCCGGTTGCCGGATGCGGCATCGGTCAGGAGCTCCTGGACTTTCTCATAGCCGGGTTCTTTTTCGAAGTACGCCGTGAGCGCACAGGCATCTAGCACATGAGCCATTACCGAGCTTCCCGCTCACGGTCTTTTGCCCGCTCTTCCAGCAGCGCCTTCGTCACCTTCCCGCCGGACCCCAGGATCCCCGCCATCTTCTCAAAATACTCCGGCGTGAGGGGCTTCAAGATGATCTCGCCGTTCCTGGGCTCAAAACGGACCTGCGTCCCTCTCTTGATGTGGAACATGGCGCGGATCCTCTTGGGAATAACCACCTGGCCCTTCAGGGTCACCACAGATGCCTCCATTTGTCTTCCCTCCTTTCTGCACAAAGTATACCAATTAAAAACTAGTATGTCAAATATAAAAACGTATTACTACTCAGTTATGTCTACCCTAATATTTCCTATATCCTAACAGCCACCCATACGCAGTGGATCTCTACGAGGTGCTCGTGGATGAGGACAGGTCTGGCACCTGCCTGCCCTACAAACGACTAGAGCGGAGCCCCTCGATGGATGGGACATCCGCTCTGGGCCGTTTGATTGGCTCCCCGAACTATGCAATAACCAGAACTTTCCGTCTCAAGGTGCGGCTTGGCTCAGCGCCCAGGGGCGGCCCCTTCCGCTTGCTGGCTTGATCGATGGTTCATGCTCACCTGCCCCAACTGCTTCAGGACGGCATGGACATAGCCATCCGCTCGTTGGCTGGCCTGGGTCGCTGTGGCTGTGCTCAACTGATCATTGAACGCAAACGCCTTTCCGTCCCACGTGTAGACATTCAATCGTCGATCACCTGTGGCGTAATTCCAATGGGGATTTGACCAGTCTTCGACTCCGACCCAGACCTGCGACGTACCAGTAACCGGGTCTCTCTGGAGGTCTACTCCAGCGGCGCTCCCCTGGGCCAGAAGCAGTTCGGGCGTGTCGTCCTGAAAGCGGTACACCCAGAGGTCGTGAAAATGCGCCCCGCTCGCCCCATGGATGGCGAGGACCGACTCCCGGCCGAGTGTCAACACCTCACACCCAAGGTAATACTGCCGTAGGGGCAGCTCGGCCTTCAGGACGCGCTGCTGGCTGGACCCGCCGTAGACCAGGGCAAAGGCTTGGGCCGGGCCGTCAGGGACACCGGCATGCAGCCCGACGACTACCGCATCCTCAAACCCCGGCCCCAAGTAGTGCACACGCTTCACCTCCACGACGTCCTGCTCTGCGAACCGTGGAGGGATCGTCAACCGGCCTGCCTTGCCCAGATCGATGGTCAGCGCAGGCCCGGTGGCCTGAGGAGTCTCCTCAAAATACATCCCAGCCTCGACGTTCCGGTACAAGGGGTCTATCGGACCGGTCGTGCTCGGCGACTCTTCGGCAGATGCCATGGCCGCTGCGCTGAGCGCGGCTGCGAGAAATACGAGAGGGGCCGTCTGAATCCGCGTCATTGATTAGATCCTTGCCACTTGGCCGTGGACTGGCGGATCAGGTCCTCCCGCTGAGCCCCCGTCAGACGTTGGCTGGGCTGGTCGTTCGGCTTCTCGGTAAACCAGATGATCTTTGGGAAGCCGGGGATCAACTGGTCGTTGAGTCGCAAACCGTCATCGCCAATCTCAACTACTCGGTAGACCCAGTATGAATGATCGCCCTCGAAGTAGTAGTTGACCCAGAGCATCTTGTAGCGGCCATCGCCGTTTACGTCAATGAAGTCCTCTGGGCCTGCCGCGAAGGCCTCAAAACTCGTATGCTTGTAGGTGCCATCGGCCTTGGCAATCAACAGATCTGCCATCTCGATCCAGGCCCCAAGCCCATTGGCCCCTGGGTAGCTCAGAATCAGGATGTCCTTTCGGTGATCGCCGGTCAGGTCGGAATAGAAGACCCTGGAGCCTACTTGGAAATAAAAGTCCGGGTTGGCAGTGGCCGTATCGAAGATTAATTGACCGTTGACCAGCACCTCAGTGACTCGCCCCACCTTCTCGCGTTCCGGACTGGTGCTGATCCGGATTAGTCCTTCCTCGAATGGGACCTCCGCGGCGTAGCCGAGGACTGCCTCAGCCGTTAGGGTGGGGTAGGGCGTGGATTTGCCGGCTGGGAACGGCGGATGGCTTTCAGGGTAGGCGCCAGCGCGAGTAGTCCAAAAAAAGACACCGCAAATCAGAAGAACCACGATCCTCATGAGCGGCATGCGCGGCAACGATAGTCTACTCAGCTTCAATGTGCCATGCGTATCCAACTCGGTATCCGATTCTCCCAATGGAAGCTTACTCGTCAGCTTCGTCGTCGCTATAGCCGTCGATTTCAATCTGGACCATATCTCCCCTGGAATTGTACCCTTGGGATTCGCCGTTACTGATGTCTGCACCATAAACATGCATGTCTCCACCATTGGGCCAATGGATAATACTGACTTCCCCGCCTTCTACCTCGACAGGCACTGTGTAGGTTCCACTGTCTGTTGTCACCGTCGCATCATAAGTGCCATCCTCTGCACAAGCCATCGGAATGGCCACTGCCATGCAGAAACTAATCAGCAGATAACTCATACTCTTGCGAGCTATATGCATGAACTTAGCTATCATCTGCTGCCCACCGAGTCAGAGGCGCTTGTCGTTAGTGCTGGGGGAGTTTCATCACCTTTGATTGCTTTGATATGCTTACTGTGAATACTGTGGGAGGATTTAAACAAACCGCCACATTTGTCTCTGACGGAACATTTTTCACACTCGTCCAAATAGATATTTTTGAAATCCGAGATAGATTTCCTGGCGAACGGCCACAATTCCTTCCTGAGCACACAGAGCTGATGATTGTAAATCGAGACGTGCATTCCAACGCTATTCAAATACCTTACCGCTCCAAACAACTCGTCCTGATAATCAACAGGGTCGATCCACAGCATATCTAGATTCTTCCTGACATATCCCATAATCTCCAGCCCCATAAGGGCTATGTGCTCAACAAACGGCATATTTCTGAAGATGAACTCCGCCAGATGGGGGAGACGTTCGTAGGTCAGCTTATGAATGACAACTCGGATCTCAATACGCTGGCGGAGTGCTGCAAGGTTATAGATTCCTCGAACTGTCTGTATGAAGGCAGATTCGGCCTGAACAACATGATCGTGCAGCTCAGGAATATCAGAATAAAGGGGGATGGCTGCGCGGAATAGAGGATGCTCAACAGCCGAATACTTCTCTGTAAAGTCCTCATAGCAAAACATCCGGCCATTCGTCAGCATGTTTACAAATGTGCCTGGTAGGTGCTTTTTCAGGGCACGCATAATTTCGAACAAATCATCCCTTAATAGGGTGGGCTCACCACCTGAAATGCCGAGGAATTCAGGCGCTGGGTCAATCAGCCGTATCATGGTCAGATTTTCTTGTACCTTCTCGCTATCGTCAATCTTCTTAGGGGGTTGGCTACACATCAGGCAGTTGCTATTACAACGGTCCGTAGCGAAGATGACATTATTGTTGGATTCAATGCGATACAAAGTTCGCACAAACCCCGTTTTCCCGTTGATGCCAATTATGTCGCCATCAACAAGATGAGAAAGAGTCTTCGCACCGTGCAATAGGGGAACGCCTGTCAACGCTTGCCAGGCATCATTATTCTCACTACAATCCTGGTCCGTCATCACGGCTGCGTACCCAAGATAGTTTTCGCGGCTAGAAGTGACCGAAGGCGTGACGAACACCCTGTCCACACGAAGTGAGTTGGACTCGATCGGTGACCTCGTTACCTTTGCAACGATATTGCGGTGCACATTTGTAGTAAGTCCGGTGGTTGTTAAGGGCACTAACAGCTTAGACATTCACGGGCTGCTCCATGTGCCGCACTGTACCATCAGAAATCCAGGCGAGGAAAATGTTCATCACCTCGGGGTCCTTGGCCCTGAGGTACGACAGGAGATACGACGTTATGGCGAGGTGCTTCTTGCAGCGATCACTACTGTAGCGTTGTCCAAGCACGTTACCCTGCGTAGCGTAATTATTGACAGGGTCGGAACCACAATACGGCTGGAAAGCGCACTGGGCACAGCCACTCAGGGTCTCGTTGCAGGAGACGGCGGAGAGCCGCTTCATCACGTCGCCAGAAAATAACTGATCATAACTGTGCGTTCTCACGTTACCCATACAGAAGGTCTTATCACCTGTCTCCGCGAGCATGCGGGCTTCGTCGGCAGGATAGACATTGCCATCGTAGTTATAGAGAACTGCCCCTATTCCGGCACCGGACGGCGACTGGCAATCTACATACCCTGTAGCAAATGGTGAGAGCATTTTTGTTAGAAGCATCTTTGCGAAGACCTCTTGAAAGTCGACGCCACCCTTATTCAACTCAAGAATATATTCGAACGCCTTCTTGTAGAACTCTATGAATTCCTCAATGCTATAGCCGATTTGTTGCCGAGTTTTGACTGCAAATCCATAGGGGCTTAACGACCTCAGAAAGATGGACTTGAACCCTAATCGCAGATATTCGTCTACGATTTCCTTGGGATAATCTAGAGTCAATCGAGTAGTGGTCATGAGAGCGGCCACTGCTTGTATCCCCAGCACCGATCTCGCCCTTTCAAGATTCTCCAGAAATATCGCGTGGCTGTCGTTGCCTGCTTTTGGTCTGTTGGGGTCATGAATAAACGCAGGCCCGTCTAGAGAGGTGGAAATATCGACCTTGTATTCTTTAAAGAAGTTTAGCATCTCTGTCGTGAGGATGGACAGGTTCGTAGCCACCACAAAGTCGATCTGCTTGCCGTGGTTGTCCCTCTCAGCAGCCATACGCTGCACTACGAGCTTGATGACAGGAAAGTTGAGGAGTGGTTCGCCGCCCTGAAACTCGACAGTTATGGCCTTGGCTGGAGACTTGAAGATGAGATTGACAGTCGCGTGGGCGAGTTCCGCAGTCATATCGTACCGCTGCTTGTCTTCGCTCACGCGGGAAACCTGGCAATATGGGCAGGAATGATTACAGCGCAGTGTGGGGACGATCATATGCAACTTGGTGAAGCCATCAAGAAAGCTCTTCTTTGTTCGGTACTTAATGATCCAGCTATCTAGGATGCCCTGCGTGTTATCGTCGACTATGAAGTGTCTCGCACGGAGGTCCCTATAAAGCACGTCCCCATTCCCCAGCTTCTTATGTACTAGTTGCCTCAACTGATCTGGGGTGACGAAGTAGTATTCACCGAGGTCGTTGACGAGGCACAGGCTATCGTTCGCGAGGTGGGCAAATCGGAAGGGTAGGAGCTGATACGGAGTTCCGTTCTGAATATAACCGTCTCGGTACAGAGGACTGTGCATCGTCAGTCCATGGCCTTGAGCCCCCTAACGGCTGAGCTGGCTAGTATATAATTCAGGAGTTCTCCCTTGATCTCACGTGACCGACTTTCAAAGCGTTGTTCGACCTCGACTTCGATCTTGGAGCTATCATTGGTTATATCGGTCACGCGAACCCTCGCGTACTGGAGGTAGGGCTTCAGCGAGGCCAGTATGGCCTCAGATCGGTAGATGCTGTTGGGCAATCTATAAGAGGTTGCGTCAAGAAAACTCATGCCTCTACCCAAGACCCTGCAGGCGGCCAATGTCGTAGGGATCGTCTTTGTAACTTGGGGGCTTGGTTCGCTCAGTCGTGCCACCGCCTTCCGTGGGATGAGCCTCACCCTGAAGCAGTTGGAAGTCGGAGAAAGCCTGCGCCACTAGAAGTTCACGGATTCTTCCTGTCTCACGATCTATTTCCTGCTGCAAGCGTTGATTCAACAATTCGTTGAGGAATTCGCCAGCTATCTGCTTGGTGGATACCTTGTCGTGCTTAGACCTCATGAAGACCCTAAACCTGCTACCTGCGGCCTCATCAAGATAAATGTAAGCCTTGTCTATGAAAATGTAGCAAGCACCTAAGATTACGCGGACAGGATAGACTTCCGTATTTATCTCAAATGAGACATCGTTATCGCCCACTTCTTGAAAGACATCCTCAAATGAGGGCATAGTTCCACCGTTGAAGATATGACACGCCAAAGAGAATCACCACCGAGAAGAGTAGTGGGAGCTGTGTGAGGAGTGCGAACTGTGTGAAGAGTGCGAGTAATGCGAATAGTGCCAAGCTAATTTCATATAGTCACCGGGGTTCTTCTGGGAGTACAAATAGGGGGTCTTGTCTTGTGGAGTTTTCCCGCTACTGACAACTTCAGAGTCAGTCGCAGAAGTGGTCGGCGTTGCGCTTGCGGAGGCTGAAAGACCAAGGGCGAGCAGGATACCGGTTACAGCCAAGCTAACTGATTTCAAAAACCCCTTTGACTTTTGTCGAGGTAGCTCATCACCAATGCTCTTCTTAAATTGTGGGATCTCAGGCATTGTTTGCTCCCTCCCTATCCTTCTCGATGAACTTTCTTACCATAGACTCATCAATTCTAGGCTTGCGATCAGGCGCTGTCAAGCCTAGAGAGGCACCGCCTGGCGTAGTCTTGCTCGCCGCAAAAATTTCAAGGTTCTTTTCTCTTCCAGAACAACCACCCAGCCCGTCTCTTACGTCCATCCTCCAGCATTCCCATGAAAGTATTTAGCTGTGCTGAGTACTTCGGGTTGAGCGGCTGTAATTGAGCGGACACCTTCCTGGCTTCTGGGAAATTTCTTTCCAAGACGAGAAGGAAAGCCAAATTCCACAACGCGTCTGGATTCGCTGGATCTAGCTCCAACGCTCGCCTATAAGCCGCGATCGCTTCTTTATCTCTTCCTAAGCTCTCCAACGCCGTACCTTTGAGAAAATAGAACGAGGCTTCTTTAGGAAAGATCTGCGTGGCTCTGTCGTAGGTCTCCAGCTCCTTGATATACTTCCTATCATCGTAGTAGATACTACCAAGAAGTTCATAGGCCGCCGCGTAGTTTGGGACTGTCTCGATGAACCTGTCAATGAGTTGGCTTGCCTTCTCATGGTCACCTGCGTAGTAATGCAGTACTGCACTAATATAGCCTGCTGGAAAGCTGTCGCTGTTCACTTCTTCAAGAAACACGCCCGGAGGCTGATTAATACTATCGATGAGCCCTAACAGGGCTCCGGATTCGATCCCAAAGAGGTAACGTTGACCCCCTTGTGACCTCTCACAAACAACACCCACGACTTCTCCTTTCATGTTGAGGATTGGCCCGCCACCAGCACCTGACGCAATAGGTGGATCACTCAGGAACGTTCTATAGCGCATTCCCTCTACGAGACGGATTGCCTTGATCCTGCCATCTGTTAAATATACGGAGGAATCCCCTGAAACCCCAGCTATCATAATTTCGGAATCTCGATCTAAGTCCGCAGGATTTGCTAGCTTGAGATATGGCACATTATCCGCACCAACGGACAGAAGAGTTAGGTTAGTTGATTGGTCCCTTATGAGAAAGTCCTTGCTCGTGGCCTCAAAGGGCCCCGCACCTGAGAGAATTACCTGAACCTTGCTTGCTCCGGCCAAGAGAGCAGAACTAGTTACTAATGAACCGTCCCGGGTTATAAAAAACCCAGCACCCTCAGAAATTTCCTTTCCATCTCCATCAAAAGCAACTATATGGACTATTGCACGACGAGCTTCTTTAAGTGGCCCCTCTAAATCTGTAGCACCTACTGTGGCAGAATGAATCAGTATTAGAGCCAGTAATGAAGTGCGCCCAAGGAAGGCTGCGGCGTCTTTGACGGTGAGAGAATCCTTGAGGGAGGGCAGACGAGCCTGTCTCAACATTAATCAAGATTATACCAGAAGACAGGCACTGCGGGTCAAATCCCGCGTAGCTTGAACGCCGCCTTGAGCGCCACAAGAGACGCCATCGGGTTGCCGCCGCGAAGCATCTGCTCAAGCAACGCGGGGTTCTTCGCCAACCGATCCACGCGGGCGTCGTGCTCCTGGCAGGACTCGTAGGTCAGGTTGTAGCAGTTGCGGCAGCCAAAGTATTTGCCGCCTCCGAGATACAGTTTCAGAACCTGCCGGTTGCAGGCGTAGCCGTTCTTGATGAGCGGGCAGGTGAACCACCAGCGCTTGCCTCCGTACCGGCACGGGGTAGCCGTCAGGCGGACGGGGTAATCCAGGTTCTCCTTCTCACCGCTGTGTCGTTGCGTTTGGGTGTATTGAAAGCTGATCTCCCCCGTCCATTCCTGAACTGAGACCCGAAAACTGATGCTTCCGGTCTCCTCCCCCTGGCCGTTCGTCCACTTCATGCCGCCCCACCTGAAGCCGCAGAAGTAGTCATGCTGTTTCAGGAACGTCGTGCTGACGGACTTACACTCCTCCACCGTTGTCTTCTTATCCCAGCGATAGCGGCCCAAGGCTCGCCCCTTTCGCCTTAGTTGAGTTCTCCTGTCACCAGGAGTAGGATGCGATTGTTATGGAGGGCAACGGGCACCATCCAAAGACCGTGAGCGAGGCAGTTTCGCTCTTGCTTGCCGGTCTCTCTGACCAGGATAAGGCCAGCCTCCGAACGATTAAGAACGAGGATGACCTAGTTATGCTCCATTTCAGCCTCGGCCAGGCGATCCGGAATGACTTTGGCTTATGGGCTGGCAACCAGGCACTGCTAACTTCTTGCGGATCAGCCGACATGCACCCTGACGACGCTTCTATGGTCATCATTCGGGCTGCGTGGAAGCTCTTGAGGAGGGAGTCCCCACCCTAAGGTCGGAACAAAACATGGAACACAGCACCCCAGTTTGTCCTAAATCTTTAGGGAAAACGGACAATTGGGACACCCGCCCACGCTTGGACAAGCCTCCACCCTTTACTGCGATTCTGCGAAACGAAGCCATTTCAGCTTCCCACCCGTCCTTTCCGTGGTAAAATAGCCGCGGCACGTTTCGATCTATTCACCCGCCACCGAGTTGAGAGCGCAACCATGCCTAAGAGCATATCCAGCTACGAAACCCTAGAGAAGTTCGCCCAAGATTCACTAGGCACCAACCGTTCCCAAAGCGAGCTATACAATTTCCGATTGTTTGAGTGCCCCGATTGCGGCCCCGCGCCTTTCATCCTTACGATGCAGCACTACAAGTCTTTGTTCCCTGAGCACTTTCACGGCAAGATTCTTGCCCAGTGTGGGACCTGTGACAAATGTCAGAAGCTGTTCCTCGAAGCCCCCCATATGAATATCGAAGCTGGCGAGTCAAGGCCGAGTACGCCTGGGCGTCAGGAGATTCTGCGCTGCGTATGCGGGAATAACGCCTTCGCTGTGGCCTTTTGTTGCCGCTATGCGACAGGGGACAAGGAGGCCCACACTGACGCTGCGATATTCGTGGGCCAGTGCCCCCAGTGTGGCAAGTGTCGCGTCTTTGTCGGCATTGACTAGGCTCCACACCAGACTCGCCTCAAGTCTCATCCAAGACCACTGGAGCCGGTAAGTCCTCGCCCTTGCGCCTCCGTTGGAGCCGTTCAAGCTGGTTGATCGCCTTATAGAGCTGCCGGTCCAGCGACGCCTCGTAGCGGATGATTTTGTCCAGGTTATCGCCAGAGGTCGGCAGGGCGCCCAAGAGGACTACCTGCTCTAGCTCTAGGGTTACCTGTGTTTCTAGGGGCTTGATCCGCTCTTGGGCTTCTTGGAGGGCAGCCTGATGGATAGTAATTAGCTCGTTTCGCATCGCCTCATCGGTTAGCCCTTGGCTGCGAAGCCAATCTCGTAGAGCTGGGCCATCGGCGTCTTCTTCGTTCTCGCTCTGATTCCTAGAAAAGCTGTGCTGGGCGGCCAGCTTCGCGTAGTCCTCGGCCCATTCCTCGGCCCCCTCATCTGAAAACACGTAATCCCCTTCCTGAAGGGCAGCGATGCACTCCTGAGCAAATGCCGCGTCTCGCTTGGCGTTACTCAGCTCTTGTTGGGCGCTCAGGTCATGGGGGTAGCTTTTCCTCTCCTCGTAGTCCTCCGCGTAACGGTCAAGCTGCTTGCGGAGGCAGCCCAGTTCAAACCGCAGCACCCGCCGCGTGCGCCACAGGCAAACCATGATCTTTTCGACCAACATCTCCTCCATTGTCCCATCGGGCTTGAAGTAGTCCCGGAGGCCGTTGTAGAACGCCAGGTACGCCTCCTTGCGCTCCTGGCCTTCTCCCTTGGTGATGAGCACCGCCTCGCTCAGGATGCCGTGCTTAATGGCGTTGAGCTTGGCAACCGCTTTGCCCTCCGCCGTCTTTGGCCCGGTGGACTGCTGGGCGTTCTGCTGGTTTGCCTCAATCTGCTTTTGGCTTGTCATCGTGCTCCTCCGAGGCTACGGTTGCATCAAAGTAGCTCTTGACCGCATGAAGGCTTTTCAGGGCTTCCGCGCCGGGACGCTGCGGCAGCCGCAGCAGTTCCACCAGCTCCGCCTCCGTGTAGATGCTGCCGCGAGCCGCGCCGGTTGCAATAATCTGGGCCACCTCCTGCTCGCAGCAGACAAACCATACCTCCGCGTCCAGAACCCCACTCCATGCCCGGTACACCCAATGCGTCCGAGCGGGCGCGGGAAGGTCATCCGGCTGGGCTTCGGCCAGCAACGCCTTGGCTTCCACCAGCGCCGCCTGAAACTCCGCCCAGGCTCCCTCCTGGTGCGCCCGATCCATCCGTTCCTGGAGCGCAGACCAGGTTGGAAAGAACGCCTTGCGGTCGGCGGGCGGCAGCCGTTCGTAGAGCTGGGCGATCCGACGCAGCAATCCCTCGAAGTCCCGCCGCATAGACTCCCGCAGCGCTTCGCGGGCGGCTTCCTCGGTTGGGGCTGGGCTGCTTGGAGCAGCCGGGATCACCGGCGGTTCGTAGAAGAGTCCAATCAGCGAGGGCATGGCTCAACAAGTTTCCGAAATCTCCCCTTCCTGCCCTCCCTCCCCGCCGTTTGGCTGAGCCGGTACCGTACCAGAACGGAGGGCAGGCGGTGCAGGAAGGGCAGAATCGGCAACTTCCTCCGTGTCCTGCGGTCGTGCAAACACCCATCGGGACGTGTGGGACGTGCGCCCAACGCTGATCTTCAGGTTCAGGGCCGTTTCCAGGGGGCGGCGCGAGAGGTGGAGGTGCTTGCCCAGGGCTGCGGAGGTCTTCGGAAGTAGCAGCCCTTCCGCCTGGGCCAGCTCCGCCAGCTCCCGATACAAGGTGGCGGTGTCAACCTCTCGGCCCAGGTTGCTCCCGGTGGCTGTCCAGAGGCCCAGGCAGACCGCTACCTGATCTTCCTCCGTGGCGTACTGCGCCTGCTCCTCCTCGATCTGTGCCAGGGCGCTGTAGAAGCGAGCGGCGGCCTCCGCGCCACCTCTGGCGTGGCTGAGCCGCCAGCCAAAAGCGGCAAAATCTGCCATGCGGCAGTTGGAGGGCGCGGCCTCCGGCACCTGCCGGAGCGCGGTCAGCGCGTGGTTGAGCAGGTCCAGGAGGTCTGACCAGACGCCATCCCTGCGTTCCAACGTCTGCCGGATCACGGTGGACTCCGGCACGAACCGCTCCGGCCTGGCCAGCCGACAGATCAGCAGCCGCTCCGCTACATCAGGCCGCCGGAAGTGCGGATCGCGGGAGGTGATCACCAGGTGGGCTACGGGCCGGTGAATGGCCAGGGTGTTGGTCGTGTACAGCTCCCGCAGCTCGAACTCATGTCCGGTGGCGTAGGTGGCCAGCCGGTCCGGGAGCCAGCGGATCGGCGCATCCGCGTTGTCGAAGGCGGCAAACGGCTTGCCGCAGAGGGTGGCAATAAACGCCTGCTCGCCGCGCTCGCTGGATTCCAGATGCCCGACGTTGAAGCGCTCGCCCAAGAGTTGCAGGCCGAACCGCCGAGCGGTTGTAGGTTTCGTCGAGCCTTGCGGGCCAATGAAGGCCGGAATGATCTTGGTCGGGTGCAGCTCTGGGAAGAACAGCGCAAGCAGCCAGACAAACAGGAGATCGCGCCATGCTTCCCCGGTCAGCCGCGCTGCCGGATCAAACCGGATCGGTTCCAGAAACGCCGCCAGGGTCGCGTGAGCGGGACGCTGATCAGTTGGGAGGTAGATGTAAGGACTCGCCAACGTGGTTGAAGCAAAGAGGACACCGGCTTCTCCATTTGGCGCGTGGGTTACCGTCTGGCCGTCCAGGACCCACAACCCGCTCCCGAAGTCAGTCACGAACAGGCGGTGGGACGACGCATCGTAATGCGCCAGCCTGTACACGTGCGTTGGCTTTCCCCGCTGGTGGACTTCCGTGAGTAGGTGTTCGAGGACGTACCGGAACTCGGCTTCCGTGGGATTGAGGCCGGTCAAGTCGGCCAGGAAGCGGGTAAATCCCTCCTCCGCGAGGGCGTGCAGGGTGCGGCTTGCCGTATCGAAGAAATACCCTTGCCGCTCCGGGGTGAGGTAAAACGCGCCGGACTGACGGAGGCGGTCAGTGACGGCACCAGCGATGAGTTGCTTCTTCTCGAAGTTCTTCACCAGATACTCAGGCAGCTTGCGCGTGTGATGGATACACGCCTTGAGATTCGCGGCCTCGCCTTGCGATCCTTCGGCAGGCATCAGCGCGGCGGCTTGGGTCTTGCGGGCTTTCCACTTCTTCCACCAGGACTTCGACCGCGTAAAGGCCGCATGAGTCAGCGGGATGCGCTTCAAGCCGTGTAATCCTTCGCGGCCCTTGGCCACCAGGAAGTCATCAATCCCGGCCTTGCCCGTTCCGTCTTGCTGCTCGATGATGGCGACAGCTATCCGCGCCCCGCGCTCCTCCAGCTCCCTGCCCAGCGCATAGACGGCGTTGAGCAGCTCCAGTCGGTGCCAGGTGTCGGAATCAAAAAATAGCGTCACCTCGCGCTCAACCCAGGTGATCCGCTCCAGGGCTGGAATGACGGCGTGCGTCTTGGACTCCACCCAAGCCCAGATGCCACCGACCCCGATAGCCATCACCCCTGCCTGGATCATGGCGGCGGTCTTCTTTTCGCCCTCGGCCACCGCCAGGGGCGCTGCGGAGTTGGTCAGGATTGCTTCGACGGCAGGCAGGATGTAGAGATGCGGCGGCGTCTTCTTGGCCTGGAGATACTTGATCTGGTGGCCGCGCTTATCCTGATACGGCGGGAACACCTTGAGCCGGACAAAGCCGCCCGTCCCAGGGTATGGAAACGCCAGGGCGGACTGCACCTGCTCCGGGTTCCAACCGAGCAGTTGGGGAATGTCCGACGGCGGCACCGAGTAGACGGCCATTGCCGCAATAGTCTCAGGGGTGAGGCCGCTTTTGCGGAGGTCTGCCGCATGGTCAGGATGAAGGAATAACGAGGGTGTGTTCATGCGACTGGAACCGCCTCCGCTGTGGTGACTGATTGCTCGTCCGTCACGAGGTCCTCATCTCTCCTCTCCGCGCCTGCCTTGGAGAAGTGACGCCTGGCCCAATCCCGCGCAATGATCCGGGCCAGAATCCGCAAGCCCTGATCCTCTGGCGCGTCAGTCTTTGAGCTTGAACAGGTCATCGAAGCTGTAATCCTTGAGTGCCTGCATGATCGTTTCGCGCATGGTGGGGGACGGGTTGCGAACACCGCTCATCATCTGGGACATGTACGCCGACGAGGCCCCGATGCGCCCGGCCAGCCAGTTCTGAGACAAGTTCTTCCGGGCGAGGATACGCCGAATCAATTTGGCGTTGAGCTGAACCGTGAGTTTTCGTCCCATAGAATGTTTGCTATAGTGATGCTACGTTCTTGCTACAATAACATAGCAGCCCGCCGCCTCGTTGTCTAGTATTACAGCGTAAATAGTGCTTGCTCAAGTTAAGCATGTATGCTAGGCTCGTAGAGAAAAGGAGGTGAGCGATGGGGCGAGCGTTTGGTCAATTTCTGAGGCAGCTCCGCGAGGACCGCCAGTACGCCTTGCGAGACGTGGAAGAAATGGCGCAGGTTTCCAATGCCTACCTGTCGCAGGTCGAGCGGGGAGAGCGGGGCGTCCCCCACTTCAAGGTCTTGAAGCGGTTGGCGAACGCATACGGCGTTCCCCTCTCCACGCTCGTTCAGGCCGCTGAAGATGAGGGCAAGGGGCGCGGGGTTTCGGCCAAGCAACCCGCGCCGGATGCCGCGTTTGTTTCACGCGGGTATGACAAGCTCTCGGAGGCAAAGCGCCAGGAGCTCAAGAATTTCTTGCAGTATCTCCTTCAAGGGGAACAGCGCAAAGAGCGGTAAACGGCATGGCCCGTTCGTTCAACGATTTTCTCGGCAGCAAACCAGCCTACTACGCGCAAGATGTGCTCAAGCGGGTCGGCGTCACCGGGCCGCCGGTGGACCTGGACGCTATCGCGGACTTTCGCGGCTACGAGATCAGAGAAATTTCGGCAGCAGATCCCCCGCAGTTCCCCAACCTCCGCAGTATCTTGGCCACCGCTTCGGCCCACCTGCTCAGGTCCTTTAATCTCATTCTCATCAACCGTGACATGCCGCTGGTCCGGCGGAGGTCTGACCGCTCCCATGAGCTTGGGCACGACATTATGCCCTGGCAGGCGGGCCTGGATTTCTCCTGCGGGGAGTCGGCGTTAAACTCCCCCATGCAGTTGGTGGAGCGCGAGGCGTTCTCCGCTGGCGCGGAACTGCTGCTGCCGAGGCCGTCTTTCACTGACGATGCCGAGGCCACCCGGCTTGCGATCCCTTCGATTCACGGGCTGTCCCGACGATACCAGGCACCGCTTGAAGTCACGGCGATGCGGTATGCAGCGCTCAGTCTCCGGCGCTGCGCCATCCTGGTGGCGGAGCCGCCGACCGCCGGACACCTGTACGGTTCATATCACGGCTCGCCAGCCGGACAAGGACAGTTAGAGTTTCCGTTTCGGATTCAGAGAAGGCCGCTCGCCGCCGCTCCCTTGCCGCCTCTTGCGGTCAAATACTTCCTCAAGTCGGTCCGCTTCCCGCACTTCATCTTTCCCCACACTCCCATTGCCGAAGACACGGTGATTTTTCGGAGTTGGCGGTCCGGCTTATCCGTCCCCGATGACATTCCCGCCGTGGCGTTGGGCGTCAACAACCGCCACGTCTCGTACCGCGCCGAGTGCCATCCTTTTGGGTTCAACGGCACATCAAAGGTGCTCGTGCTGTTGTCGGTCGAGGATCACCAGTTGGCGCTCAGGCTCTCGATGGGAGGTGCATCATGAAGGCTGTGCTCTACGCCAGGGTCAGCTCTGAAAAGCAGGCGGAGAAGGATTTGTCCATCCCCGCGCAGCTCAAGGCGCTCCGCAAATACGCGATCAAGCGCGGATGGGACGTGGTGCGCGAGTTTATCGACGAGGCGGAGAGCGCCCGGACTGCCAACCGCCCCGCCTTCCAGGAAATGATTACCCTGGCGAAGCAGAAGGAATCTACGTTTGAGTCCATCCTGGTCTGGAAACTCTCCCGCTTCGCCCGCAACCGCGAGGACGCCGTGCTCTACAAGGCGCTCCTCCGCAAGAAGGGGATTCAGGTCATCTCGATCAACGAGCAGATTGACGAAAGCCCCTCAGGGAAGCTGCTGGAAGGGATGATCGAGGTGATTGATGAGTTCTACTCCACCAACTTGGCCCAGGACACACGGCGCGGCATGAAGGAGAACGCGC
>OBEQ010888137.1_pt1 | contig 16212 bp, 16 predicted proteins | sample 1670901 | NCBI WGS metagenome assembly OBEQ01 (sample SAMEA104232315, study PRJEB22302) | groundwater metagenome | biome: forest; feature: aquifer; material: groundwater | place: USA | collected 2011-08-07 | depth 5.4 m
ACCGAGACCAAGCTGGCGCGCATCGAATACACAGGAACCTGCCGACCCACGGTGGCGAGCCGCCCGCAACGCGATGCGCGCAAGGAGGGTAAAGGCCTGGGATCGACTGCGGCGGGCCGCTTCCAGGCGGGCCTGGAAGCTTCCTATACGATCCTCGTGCAGGATTTGCAGGGTCGGATCGTGGCCAGGCATCCCGGGCAAAGCGGCCTGCGCGCCTATGCCATCGACGATTTGGTGCCCGCGGGAACGCCCAGCGGAATCCTGACGGTGACGCTGTCCGGCGCCAGGGGAACGGAAAGGTTCCGCGTCTATAAAGACTGAGGCGGGCGCGTGAAAGAGGCTTACGCCAAACTACTCCTCTGTCTGCAGATCGTCCTGTGGCTTTCCCCGCCTCCGGAAGCCCGTCCCGTCCCGGCCATCGCCGCATACCGCCTGGACGACAGCGCTTCGCATCCGCCCGCCCTGCTCTCCGCCACGGGCCTGTATCGGGACCTTTCCGCGCGTCCCCGGGCCCTGACGGATTCCATCCACCCCTATGCGGTCAACGCCCCCTCGTGGAACGACGGCGCGCGCAAAGATCATTTCGTATCCGTCCCCTTCGGCTCTGCCATCGTCCCCACGGACTCCGACAACTACCGCATACCCGATGGTACGGTTTTCATTGAGAACCTCTCCCTGGATACGATCGCGGGCGACACTTCCAGCCGCATCCTGATCGAAACCCGCTTTCTCACCGTCTCCACCCTCGACGCATATCCCTATTATTCCGGCCTCAGCTACCGATGGCGCCGCGATCAAAGCGACGCGGACCTCGTCCCTCCTCGCCTCGGCGCGGACGCCGGAATCGGGGTGCGGGTGGGCGGTCTCCCCCGTGCCGTAGCGTGGCGGTTTCCCACCCAGGCTGAATGCAACCGTTGCCATGTCCCGGTAAGCCGCGGCGCCCCGGGGTTCATCACGCCGCAACTGAACCGTCCGTCCCTGCAAGCCCCCGGCAAGGGCCAATTGCAGGAACTCGCCGATCTGGGAGCGCTCGCCTTCAATCCCGCCGCCGGAAAACCGGACGGCTTCCGCTGGCGTAACCTGGACGATACGGGGGCAGGCTTGGAGCCGCGGGCGCGTTCGTACCTGGCGGCCAATTGCTCCCATTGCCACGGGAACGCATACAACAACCACGCCGTGCTCAGTTTCGAGTACTTCAATCCCGCCCAACCCTTCGCCTATTCGGCCGACCACAATTACCAGGGCTATCTGGATCGACCCCGGGACGGAGATGCCGCCTATCCCAGATTGATGTATGCCGGACGTCCCGACAGTTCCTTCATACTCAAACGCCTGTTGTCACGCGGTACTCCGGAGAAACCGGACGGGAACCAGATGCCGCCCTTGGGTACCTATCGCGTGGACTCGGCCGGTGTGAACCTTCTGCGGGATTGGCTGTGCGGGCTGGGTGAGGCGGATGGATCCACGGCTTTGGATTCAGTGAAACAGGCTTCAGCGTGCCGCCTGCCGGACGTGGATCCGGTGGATCCTTTCGTGACGGGCCTTGGGCCAAGGGGCGCGCGCGGTAACCGGAGTGAAAGCCATGACCGGAACGCGTTGCCGGGCGCCTTGGGACCGGGGAAGTCTTACGCCGCGCGGAGCCAGGCGATCTTCCCCTACCATCGCTGGATGTTCGACGCCGAAGGCCGGCATTGAAACCTGATTGTCGACCGGGGCAAATCCCTCACCAGGCGGAGCCGGTTCAATACATGGACTGGATGAAGCGGCGCTCGTAGCCGTCCAGCTGGGACGCGTTCTTACGCACATAGGCCTTGGCGTCTATGCCGGAGGTTTCCAAAGCCAGTTGGATCCATTCCATCAGGGATGCGTTGTCCAGGGGATGCGGAATGTACTTCTCCACCGTAAGCCAATTGCCGGCGCAGGCCTTTCCGATGATCTGCCGGACCAATTGACGGTTGTAGAGATTGCTGTCCCGCATGATGGGAAGCAGCTTGGGCCAATCCTTGATCTCCGCCTGCCGCGACAGGGCCCATAGGCGTTGCTGTAATTCCAGATCCCGGGTCTTGTCCAGGCCGTCGAAAAGCAGGGCGACGTTGGCGGGAGTGGGATAGCTGCCGAGGCTGCGCACGGCCGTCTTGCGGACTTCCACGCTGTCTGAGCCCAGGTATATCTTCGCCACGGGCAGGAAGGCGCTGTCGCCCAATTCGGATCCGATATGCAGCAACTGGATCTTGATGCTGTCGGCGGCTACGGGCAAGGCGGCGGCGATGCGCGTTACCGGCTCCCGGCGGCGGCCCGAATCGGATATGGCCTTGAACAGGTTTTCCACGTAATGGCGCTGGCGCGGAGTCTGGAAACTCAACCGTTGGCGGATCAGGTAATCCAGCGTGGCCGTGTCTCCCGCGACGAGTTCCTTCTCCGCGGAATCCCGTTTGCCCTTGAAGCGCGGCTCTCCCGTGGCCGCGACGATGAACAGGGAGTCCTGGTGCGTGAATACGGGGGGAGCGTAGGAGAAGGCCGCGGAGATGGGGTGGGCGGAGGCGGGATGCGACGGCGCCGGACGGGTGGAATCGACTTTGGGGGCTGCGCCGGCGAGGGAAGGCGAGGCGAATACCGAAAGCAAAGCAAAATGAAAAATGGAAGAGAACCCCGACCGGGAACTCCTTACCGCTTCGATAGCGGCATCCGCATCTTTCTTCATCCTAAAACTTTTCATTTTTCATTTTTCATTTTGACTTTTGAGTTCTCTCTTGGCAGCCTTTATCGCTAATTATCCAACCCAAACCCATTCCCCTTGGTCTTGCCGTTGAACACGCGCCAAGCCGCGCCTTCGCCTTTACGCCGGGTGTAGCGGTCCCAACCCGCGCGATCGAGGAACAACCCGAGGCTGCCGCGATCCCGGCGCATGTCCGCATGGCCCAGGGCCATTTCCGGATTCAGGGAGCTGTACATATCGTCCCCTTCCGCGTCCTGGAGGATGCCCAGGCCGTTGGCGCTGCCCGCGCCCTGGCTCATATCCGTAGCCAGGTAATTGTCGTTTCCGGATTTGTCGTACAGGTAGCCGAAGCCCAGATCATGGCCGCAACCCTGGCTCACGCCCTTGGACGCCCGGTGATCGTTGCCGCCGAAGTCCAGCAAGGCGCCCACGGCGATGTGCACGCCGGCTCCCTGCGCGTACTGATGGGCCTCGTAGCGATCGTCCCCGGCCTCGTCGATGAGCATGCCGAGCGCGTACCAATAGCCGGTGCCCTGGGCGAAGATGTCCGCGAGATAGACATCGTTGCCGCGCGTGTCCCGCAGCAGGCCGATGCCGCCGGAGAAATCCGGCGAGAACCCGGTGGCGAAACCCTGCACCATCTGGATGTAATGATCCGTGTAGCGCAATTCGTCCTGGAAGGTGGGACGGGCGAGGTAGCGATCGTCCCCGCTCCGATCGAGCAGGATGCCCGCGCCTTTGGTGGAACCGGCGGCCTCCGACATCAGGCTCGCGGAATACACGTCGTTGCCGGACTCGTCCTGGAGCACGCCTATGCCGAAAAAGGCGAACCCCAGGGAAGCGCAGCGGCCTTCGTAATAGTCGTGGCCCGCGGCGTCGAAGACGGAGGCGAAGCCGAACAGCGCCGAAGCGTAGGCGAAATTGGATCCCAGATAGCGATCCGAGCCGCCCAGGTCCGCGATCATGCCGATGCCCAGATTGCCCGCGGAAGTGTGCAGGCTGTCCTTGGACAGATAGATATCATTGCCGCCCGCATCCACGATCAAAGTGAATGAGCCGGGCTTGCCGGGACCGTTGAAGACGTATTCATCGTCGCCGCCCGGGTCGATCCAGATCCCGTTCCCGACCGTGAACCGATCTGATCCCTTGGTGCCGACCTTGACGGGGAATTCCTTCCCGGCCGCCTGCTTCAGGCGCGCCACGGAGGCGGCCGTCGCGCCGGAGCGGATGGATTGGATCAGCCAGGTCTCCAGCCGCCACGCGCCCGAAGCCGCGCGCACCAATCCCGCCCAATGGAGCTTGCAGGCCAACTCCATGATGCGGTGGGAGCGCGCATCGTCTTCCAGGCGCGCCAGTTCGCTTTCCACGGCCGTGCGGGAGGTGTCCTCTTCCTCCTGCAGGAACAGCCCGGGCGCCTCGCGGTAGAGAAAGGCCGTTTCCGCTTCGCTCAATCCCGAGGTCTCTTCGCGCAGGCCTTCGCGGATGTCCGCCAAGGCCAGCTCAGGCCGGAAGGCGGCGAGCGCCGCAAGCGCGGAATCCGTTGGGGTTTTCGGAGCCGCCGCGGAGTCCTTGCGAGCCGCTTTGGACGCGGCACCGCTGCCCGCGCCCTTGGCCGCGAGGGAAACCTGTAGGTTACCGGGGCTCCTTACCGGATTGCGGAAGGGCTCCACGTCCAGCAAGGCCCACAGGGAATCGGGGTTGATCGGCAACGGAGGGCCGACCGTATCCGGCGCCGTGCGCGCGAGGATGTCCTCGGCCACGCCTTCCAGGCGGAAGGGATCCTTCAGGATCGATTCCACCCGCGACAGGCGGAAGGCGTCGGGCCGGCCCGGAGGAAGCAGGGAGATGTCCCGGGAGGAAATGCCGTTCGGATCCATGATCATCTGCTTCACCGCGTCCATATCCAGGATCCCGCCGGCGGCGGCGGACGGGATCAAGCCGAGGCACGCCGCCGCCCACAGTACGCGCGCGGCGCTCAACGCGTTCATGGCGATAGGGGATTTGCGGCGGACCGGCGTCACGGTTTCCATCTTACCTCTTCCCGCTTCATAATCCCAACTGGCTTTTCAGGGAAACCACGTCCCGTCCCTGTTTGATAAGGTCCTTCATAAGGAGATTCAGCTTGCGCCGGCCCAAGTCATGGGTGCTGGCCTGGATGGGGGTCTGGCCGTTGAGCGCGTCCAGGGCGGTATGCACCCACATATCCTGGGATTCCGGGCTTTCCCCGGGAAGGGTCCCCGTACCCGCGTCTTCCGGAACGCCGACGGCGTCGCCCAGGCGGTCGCGGATCCAGTCGCGCACGTGGGCTCGAAAGGCCGGATCGGATAAGGTAACCAACAGGTTTCCCCCCTTCGCTTCCAGGCGCGCCACGCGCAGGGCGCGGAAGCGCAGCTCCCATTGGCCCGCGCCCGAGGCCCGCACCTCCGGGGACCCGGACAGGGCGGTCAGCATGCCTTCGCGGCTGCGCAAGGCCAGGTTGAAGACGACGGAGGCGGGAGCGGAGGACGCTCCGGAAGGGGACAAGGATGTTCCAGAGGCGGATCCGCGCACGGGCCGCCCCACGCTGGAATCGTAGACTTCCGCCCGCCACAAAGACAGGAACACCGATCCATGCCTGCGCCATTCGTCGCAATGCACGTCCGGACGCAGGGTCACGGAGGGCTTAACGCCCAGCTCCCGGCAGCCGGCGCGGAAAAGGGATTCCAGACGGGCGGCGGCGGAACCATCGGCCGGGGCCGAGCCGTCGTTGAAGGCCAGGGAGGCGTTGCCGCAGAACTCCTTGCCCCGGAAGGGCAGGATGCGCGTGAGCACGCCCTCCCCCGCTTCGGGAAGACGGCCGCCGTGGAAGACGGTATGCGCCTTGAGGTTCCCGAGATTGATGAGGCGCGCGGTCCTGGGGTTGCGCTCCTGCACGCGGTAGAACCACATGGGGGCGTACGACCATTGCATCAAATCATGCGCCAGGCGCAGATCCTTGCCTTCCAGCTCGCGGGCGGTGCGCAGGATGGGGCGCGCATCGGAATACTGGACGAAGTGATCCCAGAAGAAATTCTCCACCACCGCGCGGCCGTAGTCCGGATCCTCCATGAGCAGATCGTGGGGATAGTCCTCCTTGGCGAGCTTTTCCCAATAGGCCTGGTACAAGGCCCGCAGGGGGAAAAGCGCCATCGACAACTCGTGCAGGCCGTGGCGGAAGGCGTGGTACAAGGCGGTGTCCGCATCGAAGCGATGGGCCAGGTCCTCGTTCCGGCCGGGATCCCGGGAGGGGTTGGTAGCTTGATCGACGGCTTGAATAATGACGGGCGGAGCGGGCGCGCTGCTTTCCGCCGCTTCCGGAAGGGGATCGGCGAAACGCCCGCAGCACTCAAGGTACGGCAGCGTATTTCCGCAAATGCAGGAATTTCTTAACTTGCTTGCATCCATGCCGGGAAGCCGGTGTTCGGCCCTCCGCCGACAATTTAACTAATCGGGACACCCTGCAACTGGAAGGTTTAGGCTTGTCGCTCTAATTAAGGGTCATAAGATGCACATCGGTATTTTCGATTCCGGTTTCGGCGGACTCACCATCTTCAAGAGCATCCGCGCGCGCCTTCCGCAATACGACTACATCTATCTGGGAGACAATGCGCGCACGCCCTACGGCAGCCGCTCCTTCGACGCCATCTTCCGCTTCACCCGGGAATGCCTGGAAGAACTCTTCGCGCGCGATTGCAAGCTGGTCGTCATCGCCTGCAATACCGCGTCCGCCAAGGCCCTCAGGACCATTCAGCAAAAGGTCATGCCGATTGAACATCCCGATCGCAAGGTGCTCGGCATCATCCGCCCCTCGGCCGAAGCCCTGTCCCTCCATCCCCGCGACCGCTCCGTGGCCTTGTGGGCCACCGAAGGCACGGTAAAATCCCAAAGTTTCGCGATGGAACTGGAAAAGCTGGCGCCCGGCCTCGGACTGATCCAGAAGGCGTGCCCGTTGCTGGTCCCCATGGTGGAAGCGGGGGAACTGGAAGGCCCGGGCATCGATTACTACCTCGCGAAATATTGGCGCGAAACCGTGACGCTGGCGAACCAACAAGGAAGACGGGACATCGGCGCCCTCCTGCTCGCCTGCACCCACTATCCCCTGCTCTTCCCGCGCATCCGCGCCCTGGTTCCCCCCGAAGTGCAAATCCTGGTCCAAGGCGACATCGTCGCGCCGAGCCTAGCGGAGTATCTGACCCGCCATCCCGAGATTGAAAACGTACTGTCCCGTAACGGCTCCCAACGCTTTTTGACCACCGATCAAACCGAGGGCTTCGACCGCCTTTCCGAGGTGTTCCTGGGCCACCCCGTCGTCTCCGAAAAAGTCGGGATTTAAGTATATTCACCCCTGACGGGGCCCAAAACGCCCATGTCGACAGTATTGGCCGGAACCGGAATATCCAGGCCCAAAACGACTTTTTCCTTCAGCCGAAAGGTCCAATAGATATGTTGAGCACGGGAAACTGGCAGGATTATCGTGGCAAAGGCGAAGGCGTCCTCATCCATCTGGATTCGGCCAAGCAACATGAATTAGCCGTGCGCGAACCCGTCGACGACCAGGGCCTCCCGCTGATGGAACCCAACTATGAAACCGGTACATACGGCTTTCTGCAATGCGCCAACGCCAAGACCCGCCTGGCCACCATGAAAAACCGCCGCCGCTACTTCCTTTTCGGCACCCGCTATCAGGGCGCGGCTGAGGCCTATCGCGGCAAGTTCCTGATCATCGGCTACATGCGTCTGGACAAGATCCTGGAAGTGCGCAAGCGCCACGTCCACAAATGGATGGAGACGAAGGAATCCGGCGCCACCGCTCCCGAGTGCATGGACATGGAGGAATGCTTTTCCTTCCAGTCCGAGGAGATGAATTTCTACGCCCCGCAGGACTCCTTCGAGCTGAGCGAAGAGCTGATGAAGAAGTGGGGCTACAAGGGCAAGGTCACCAAGCAGATGAAGCTCACCTTCACGGAAGAGAAGCTCTCCGTGATCCTGGAGCACTTCAAGGGCAAGACCCACAAGAACGCCGAGTACATCGCCGCGGCCAAGGAACTGGAAGAAAGCCTCGCCGCGCAGCAACCCGGAAAAGCGACCGAAGACGCGTGGTAGCGTTGCGGGTCAGGGGATCCGCAGCGTCGCCACTGCGCTTCCTCGCGTAGACTGCGATTGAATCAGATACATCCCGCGATGCATGCGATCGACCTGAAGGGTCAGCTCGCCCGTATTGGTCGCGCCCGTCGAGACGAGAACTCCCCGCGGATCCAGGACAGTGAGGGTGTACGCAGCAAGCCCCGGCCGGGTTACGTTGAGCCCTCCCGATGTCCAACGCAACTCGAGCCCAAGGTTCCCTGCCGCCATTCCGGTTCCCCCCGCTGAAACCGGGGCGCGCCCCGCGATCCACTGCAGGGCATTCAGAATCAGCGTGCAATGCCGTTGGTTGGACCAGGTCTGCGACAAGGGGATGTCCGGTTCCGGGTTGAAATCCATATCGTTATGCCCGCTGTTGCAATAAATCATCTTGAACTTGGTGTTGGTCCAGACGATGGGATTGTCGCCGCTGTACCAGGCCTGGTTGGGGTCCGTGCCGAGGGGATAGCTGGAGGGATCGATGGAGCAGAGGACCTTGATGTCCGGGTTCTTGCGCAGATCATTGGTCCAGTTGTACCATTCGCTGGTTTCGGATGTGAAGGTCCGGGGAAACCCCTTGGTCACCGCGTGGCTTGAATCCTCCACCCGCATGATAGCGGCGGCGGGCCCCCAGGTATTGCTCTTGAACGCGCCGGCTCCCAGGAACTTGTTATGGTACCAATCCCAGTCGGCGGCGTTGGATGCGAAGGCGCTGACGTGGAATCCGATGAATCCGCCTCCGTTCTCCATGTACTTCTGGAATCCCGCGCGCTGTCCCGGCTTGGGTTGATCATCCAGGAACATCACCACCTGGTATTGGGCGGCGAGGCCGGGATCATTCAGCTTCTCCCAATCCTTGGTGGAATCGTAGGTGAATCCGTATTGGGCCGCAACCTTGGGGAAATACCGATTGGTCTCGTGTGCGAAATCGATATGCGCGCTCTCGTAGCTGGCCGAGAAAAAAGCGAGAACCTTGAATGGCGCGCTTTGCGCCTGCTCGGCGGCCGCATGTGTTCCCACGCAGGCGCAGGCGGACGCGAACCGGAATGCATAGGCGTAAAATAAACGGATGCGGCTTGAAAGCATCTTCCCCCCGGGCTGGTTAAATCCTGGACCACCATGGAGGCTTGCCTGCCTCCGCCTACGGATATAACGAAGATCACATTTCGGCCGGTTGCGATTCCGCCGGAAGATCCGAAAAGCGCTTTCTACCGGAAAACGGAATCCGGGAGGAGAGGCCGGGCAATCTTAGAGGCGGGCGACTGATTGTGAGAGCTCCACTGGAGCTCGCTAAGACTAAAACCGAGCGCAAGAAATGAAAAAGCCAGGAATACTCTTCCCGGCTTTTTCTTTTCGCCCTACGCCCGACGACGCAGCTTAGACCCTCCGGGTCATCCCGTTCCGTGTTTCTTCAGAAGGGAATTGACCCGATCCAACAACTCCTGCTTTCCGAACGGCTTGGTGATGTAGTCTTCAGCCTTCATCACGTGCAGGCCCACCATCAGGTCCACGGACTTGTTATTGCTGGTGAGGAAGGCGATGGGGATCTTGGCCAGAGCCGGTTGCTCGCGCAGTTCGCGGAAGATGTCGAAGCCGTCCACGTGGGGCATCACCACATCCAATAGGATCAGATCCGGGTTCAGCTCCAAGGCGGTGGAGACGGCGTTTTCCGGCTCGGTCACAACGGTCACCTGATGTTGGCCCAATTCAAGCACGAGCTTGACCAGTTCCGCGATATCGCGCTCGTCGTCGACACAAAGTATCTTCGCCATGCGTTACCCCTTTGCCAGTTCCCGCGGGAGCCAGTCCCAATAAAAATAAGTTACCCCGCAACCGATGATCAGGCCAATCAAATCGAGGCTGACGGCCACCAGGGCCATGAATTGCTGTTCCAGGCCCAGCAGGCTGACGACCATGGACAGGGACATGAGCAGGCTGGCCACGTAGAACAGCTTGTAAAGCGGCTTTTTCTTCCGGGCCGCGCCGAAAATGCGGCTCAGGGAGGAAATCACCAGGAAGGTGACGATGAAGGTCAAATGCAGGATGACGATGGTGATGGCTGAGATGGGTATCATGGCCGCGTCCTAATCCACGCTCATCATGGTGCGGTACAGGGCATAGCCGAGGCCGGAGAAGGCGAGCCCGCCCAGGCAGACGATGCCGTTGGGGATGATTGCCGGGAGCCGGGTGGCGAAGAACTCCAGCTTGAGCACCAGCCCTATGGCCAGCACCCCGAGGGCCATCTGCAGGTAACGGTGCGGCGGCCCCTTGGAGAATTTCATCCGGTAGAATTTGGCGATCAGGGTCAGGTAGAATCCCACCACGCTGAACAGCAGCGAGACCGCCAGCATGCCAATGGCCTGGACGGTATTCAAGCCTATTTACCCTTGCGCTTGCCGAAGGCGCTGAAGGCCTCGACGAAGGTATCCGCATCGGTCTTGATGGGCGAGCCGCTCATGACGCCCTGGCGCCCGACGAACTTCTCCATGATTTCGATGCCGCCCTTGGCGATATGGAACTGGCGGATGTCCTTGGCGTGCTGGCTGCCGCGCATCTTGAGGACCAGGATGGCCTTGGAGATGGCGCTGTCGATCTCGACGTAGCGCAGGATGAAATAGTTGTCGGCGATGAAAGGCGCCTGGGACAGGCTGCTGGTATCGCCCAGCAGGTTGCTGTTCTCGCGGAGCAGCAGGGAAGTGATGCCCTCGCGCTTGAGGCTGGTGATGAAGTCGAATTCCATCTCGCGCAGATCGTCCGATTCCTCCGCGGCGTATTCGAAGTGGGTCAGGGAATCGACCAGGCAGCGCTTGATGCCCATCTCGTCGATGAGGGTTTCGAGGCCGCCGCCCAGCTCTTCCACTTCACTGGCCACCGTGGACGGATCGGAGAAGATGATCTTGAGCATGCCGGACTCTTCGTACTTCTTCAGATCCCATCCGAAGTTGAGCGCGTCATGGTAATACTGGCTGGGGAATTCCTCGAAGGTGAGGATGAGGCCCGGTTCCTGGAACTTTTCGATGCCGTTGACGATGAACTGCATGCCGAGGGTGGTCTTGCCCGTGCCGGGCGCTCCCTCCACTACGGTGGCGCTTCCCCTGACCACGCCGCCGCCGATCATCTTGTCCAAAGCTTCGATCCCGAAAGGCGCGCGTTCCAGCATAGTTCTCCTCTGAATCCTCATCCCCGGTACGCATTGACCGGGCTACAGCCCACCCGCTTCATTGCCCTCGTCGCAGTACTCCCGTACAGCTCCTCGGGCGGCTTGGCGGATGGGGTCTTTCCCCTGATTACCTTCCATGCCTGCATCCCGGTCAATGCGTACCGGAGATGCTCTCCTGACCCCTTCAGGCGGTCTTCGCGCTCGCGATCAGGGTCAGCAGCACGGCCTTTTGGGCGTGCAAGCGGTTCTCAGCTTCATCAAAGCATACGCAACGCGGAGAGTCCATTACTTCCTGCGTGATTTCCTCGTCCACGTGGGCGGGCAGGCAATGGGTCACCAGGCAATCCGCCGGAGCCTTGCCCAAGAGCGCGGAATTGACCTGGAATCCCGCGAACTGCTTTTTTTTCTGTTCGGCCTGGGCTTCTTCGCCCATGCTCACCCAAACGTCGGTATAGATGCAATCCGCTTTTGCGACTCCCGCTGCGGCATCGTTGGTGACAGTGTAGGTTCCACCGGACTTTTTGAACACGGGCTCCAAGGTCTTAAGGACCTCGGGATTCTGTTCATAGCCCTTGGGGCAGGCGAGGACGAAATGCATGCCCAGATGGGCGGCCAGTTCGGCCAGGGAGTTGGCCACGTTGTTGCCGTCGCCGACGAAGACCAGGCGTTGGCCCGGGAGCTTGCCGCGCTTTTCCATCAGGGTCTGGCCCAAGGCCAGGGCCTGGCAAGGATGATGGAGATCGGTGAGGGCATTGATGACGGGGACGGTGGCGTACTTGGCCAGATCCAGGACCAGCTTATGGCTGAAGGTGCGCGCGATGATCGCGTCCACCCAGCGGGACAGGCAAAGGGCTGCGTCCTTGACGGACTCGCGGTTGCCCAGGGAGATCTGCGACGGATCCAGGTTGATGGCGGCGCCGCCGAGCTGGACCATGCCGGCCTCGAAGGTGACACGGGTGCGCAGGCTCGGCTTCTCGAAAATCATGGCCGCGGTGCGGCCCTTGAGCGCGTCGCTGGGGCCGGAAGCCTTGTACTCCTGCTTGATGGCGGCGGCCAGATCGAGCACCTGCTCCAATCGGCTCCGGTCCAGATCCAGCAGGGTGTTCAGATGCTGAAGCTTGGAGGTATTCATTTTTCCAGGGATTTTATCCGGTTATTTCCAGTTAAGAAAGGTTACCATCCGGCCGTGGACAAGCGATAAACAAGCCCCGCCAAGCCTAAATCTTATAAATAAAAAAGGTTAATTTTAAGGCGGAAATGACCAACGCCGCCGAAACCGCTCAGAATCAGATCGGGCCATCCGAGACCGTACCCTGCTTCGGGAAAATCAACCTGTTTTTGGAAATCCAGGACAAGCGTCCGGATGGCTACCACAACCTGGGGACCCTATTCCACACGGTTGATTGCGGCGATCGCCTAAGCGCCGAACCCGCGGAATCATTGATCCTGAACGGCGCCGAAGGCATCACCGCCACGCCGGACGACAACCTGGTGATCAAGGCCGCGAAGCTGCTGCGCGAGTCCTTTCCTGATCGCGTAAAGGCGGACGCGGGCATGCGTTTTTCCCTGGCGAAAATCCTGCCCACCGGCGCTGGCCTGGGTGGCGGCAGCTCCAACGCCGCGGCCGCCTTGCAATTGTGCAACCGCATCTGGGGCATGCGGCTTACCGACGCGGAGCTGTTACCCATCGCCGCGCGCCTGGGCGCGGACGTGCCTTTTTTCCTGTACGGCGGCTGTTACTTCGGAGAAGGCAAAGGCGAAATCTTGAAGCCCGCCCCGGATCCGTATCCGTTCCACATCGTGATCGGCACGCCGCAATGCCGGGTGGAAACGGGCTGGGCCTACGGCCAGCTCGATCCCGCACGCAAGAAAGAGTGGGCCCGCTTCAAGGCGCTCTACGTCACCTACTTCGAGGACTGGGAGTTCTACCAGGTGATGCGCAACGACTTCGACGCCCCCATGCGCCGGCACTTTCCCCAGATCGCCTCTCTGGCCGATCGCATGGGCGAGTTCAAACCGGTAAAGACCCTGCTCAGCGGCAGCGGCGCCAGCGTCTTCAGCCTTTTCCGGGAACGGCCCGCGGCGGAACAATGCCTGGCGGAGATCAAAGCGCAGTGCCGGTTTTCGTGTTTGGCGGAGTTTACGACTTAGGCCCTATGAGGGATGCTTCGGGTCTCACCTTCGGGACTGCGAGCCCAGGCAGCGCCGGGGGTTTACCGCTTGACTCCTTGAATCCGGGAGCGAAGAAAAGCCATCCTTACGCTACCGTGGAAGGGGGGAAAACCCCCCCCGCCGTTAGCCCCAGCCGCCCGTCCCCTCCCCATTCTCTTCACTTTGACCTTTGCATTTTGCATTTTGACTTTTGACTTCTCCCCTTCGAAAACCCGTATTTCGCCCTAAATCCCCAAGAATACGCCACTTATCAGGTTGCAGCACCCCCTTTTTCTTCCTACGTTTGACCCCCGTTCCCGGTGGGGCGTCGTCAAGTGGTAAGACAACGGCCTTTGGAGCCGTTTACCGTAGGTTCGAATCCTACCGCCCCAACCAGGAAAAACCGGGCAGGCCCGGTTTTTTTGGAGAAACGAAAGCGTTTTTCCACGACCGATTGAAGTCGAACAAACACATCGGGAAGGCGCGCTTAAGGTCGGGCGCGTGTACCGAACAAAGGAAATATCATGGCTACGGCATTGTTGTCACTCACGGCGAAAAAAAGAGAACATTCCACCAAGGCTGCGCTCAAGAACATGCGCAAAGAGGGCCGCGTCCCCGCCATCATCTACGGCTTGGACAAGGAACCGGAAATGGTTGAAGTCTCCACCGTGGACATGCGCTCGCATCTGGCCCAGCGCAACCACGTAATCGAAATCGCCCTGGATGGCGCGTCCTCCCAGAAGGTCATGCTCAAGGCCGTGGAACGCGACCCCATCAGCCGCGACCTGGTCCACATCGATTTCCTGCGCGTCGACAACGAGCATCCCGTGATCGTGAACGTGCCGGTCACCACCTTCGGGATCCCCTTCGGCGTCAAGACCGAAGGCGGCGTGTTCTCCACCATGAAGAAGTTCGTCAAGCTCCGCGCCAAGGTGCAGGACATCCCGGACAAGTTCGACAACGACGTTTCCGAAATCCGCTCCGGCACCATCATCTACGTGCGGGATCTGAAGTTCGACAAGGGAACCTTCGTCACCCCCGGCAAGACCGCCCTGTTCGGCGTGACCACCGGTAAGGCCGAAGTCGAGGAAGTCAAGCCCGTGGCCGCCGCGGCCGCTCCTGCCGCCGCCGGCAAGCCCGGTGACGCGAAAGCCGCCGACGCCAAGGCCGGCGACAAGAAGGACGACAAGGGCAAGGACAAGAAGTAGCCCATGCACATACTTCTGGGCCTGGGCAATCCGGGCCCAAAGTATGATCGCACCCGCCACAACATCGGATTCGACTTCGCGGATCGGGTGGCGGCGGAATCGGGCCACAACGGGACCTGGAAGACCGAGGCCAAAAGCCTCGTCTGCAGGGTTTCGGTGGGCAATCTCTCCCTATTGATTGCAAAACCCCAGACCTTCATGAACCTGAGCGGCGAAGCTGCCCAGGTTCTTCTGCAATTCTACAAGGTCTCCCCCCGCAATCTCATTGTAGTCGTGGATGACATCTACCTGGACCTGGGATCGGTGCGCATCCGCACCAAGGGCAGCCATGGCGGTCATAACGGCCTGCGCAACCTGATGGAGCATTGCGGCGACGAGTTCACCCGCGTGCGCATCGGCGTGGGTCCCTTCCCGCCCGAACAGGACCGCGCGGATTTCGTACTGCGGAAGTACGGTTCGGAAGAGTCGAAGGTCCTCGACGACGTTTTGAAGGTTTCGAAAAAGCTGGTGGAAACCGGACTGACCCTGGGTTGGGAACGGGCGGGTTCCGATTTCAACAAGCGAACCGGTTCCAAAGAGGCCGGCCCAAAGGACGAAGGCCCGCGGAACGCAGGTCCCTGATTTAGAGTTGAACCCGCCGCGGGTTGCGGAACGCAGAGCGGACGTCCGAGGCCATTGCCGGGATCATCCCGATATTTTATCTTTTTTGGAGTCCGGAACCTCCGGACATCGACATTCTTCACCCCCATCCTCTGTGCATTCCGATGTGGAGATGGGTAGGACGACTCCGGTTGGCATCCCGCGCATCAGCGAATATGCGGGATTTTTGCTAGTTTGCTATGAAGGACATTCGATGCGACCTGCGCGGAGTTTGCGAAGCAAACTTTGGAGCAGGGAGCCTCACAGGAAATTCAGAAGCGTCTTGCGTGTAGTTTGCGTAGCAAACTGCAGAGCAAGAGGCCTCACTACTTAAACGTCAGGTATTCAGGATGCAAGAGGATTTACAGTACCTTTTAGAGCTCTCGGCGGTGGACAAGAAGGTCTACGAACTTAAGCTCACGAAGAAGGATCTTCCCGTCCGGATCCAAACCCTCAAGGACGACATCGAGCGCGAGAAGGGCAACGCGGAAAAGACCACGTCCGGCATCGCCGAGACCAAGGCCAAGATCGTGGAAAACCAGGACATGGCCATCCAGGAACAGACCTCGCTGACCGCGAGCAACGCGCGCCTGGAAGCGATCAGCACCAACCGCGAATACGACGCCGTGCATCTGGAAATCGCCACGCACAAGCGCAACATCGACAATGCCCAGGCCAACGTGATCCATTTCCAGCAGATTCTCGAGAACCTGCTCAAGGAAAAGGAAGCCGTGGATACGGCCTACAAGACCGTGCTCGACGCGAACGGCCCGGAGCTGAACAAGCTGACGGAAGAGCTGAACGGCATCGAGGACAAGATGGCTTCGGAAACCGCCAAGGCGGAAGGCCCTCGCGAGAAGATCAACAAGAAGGTCCTGGCCGTATACGACCGCGTGGTCAAGCGCCGCGGAAACCCCAACGTGATCGCGGCCATCAACCGCAACCAGAAGGCCTGCCTGGTCTGCAACCGCACCCAGACGCCCCAACGCGTGATCGAAATCAGCAAGAAGAACGCGCTGCTCACCTGCGAAAGCTGCGGCAGCATCCTGGTTTGGAAAGAAGATTAATTCGAATCGGAAGCCGCGGGCTTGCCCGCGCGGATGAAGGGAAATGAAAAACCCGGGCCGTAAGGTCCGGGTTTTTCATTTTGGTACACTCAGGCCCATCACTCAAGGGCCACTTGGCGTGATTATACGCTC
>OBEQ013052628.1_pt1 | contig 16212 bp, 20 predicted proteins | sample 1670901 | NCBI WGS metagenome assembly OBEQ01 (sample SAMEA104232315, study PRJEB22302) | groundwater metagenome | biome: forest; feature: aquifer; material: groundwater | place: USA | collected 2011-08-07 | depth 5.4 m
ACTCGCCCCCCGGCGGCGAACTGTTGTGCGCACCAGCGTCAGTTCAATCACTTCCGGGAGGAGTTCAACACCGAGCGCCCCCACGAAGCCCTGGATCTGCACACCCCCGCGTCGGTCTATGCCCCGTCGCCGCGGGCAATGCCCGACCGGCTGCCCCCACTGGAAGTCCCCGACCGGTTCGAGACCCGGTACGTGAGCGCGAACGGGGGGATTCGTTGGAACGCCCAATGGGTCAACGTCTCCATGACCTGTGTGGGGGAGTACGTCGGCCTCGAAGAAATCGATGATGGCATCTGGAACGTCTATTTCGGGCCGCTCACACTCGGACGCCTCCTCGAAACACACATGCGAATCGAGGATGCATTTGGTAGACTGAAACGCCATCTGTCACCCATGTCCCCGGACTTTTTTGTTACCCATGTCCCCGACTGCTCACATTCCATCTGCTGCCCCTATTCGGGTTTCGTCAGAGAGTACGTGAGTTCGCTCGGCGTCAGCCCGAGAATCGTGACGCGAACCCCCGCGTACTCGAGAGTCGGCCTCTTCGTGAAGTCATGCTTGAATTGTGTCTCTTGCGGCGGCAAGACCTGAGTGTGGGCGCGAGCGGGACCGATCGCCGTAGCGGTCGCACTCGACCCCTGGGCACTGAACGTCGCGAAACCGCCCATCTGTGTCAGCGGTGTGGGTGCAGATCTTGGTACCCGTGCCTCTCCCGCCCCGATTCTCTTCTCTGCCTCGCGCCACAAACACCAACGCCCTCTTAGGCCGGGTTACACTCGAGAGGGCGTTGCTGTTGAGCCGTACGCCATCCAGACTGCGGGATATAGCAGCGGTGCTGCTATCACAGTGGACCACTCGCATTCACCTACGGTGCGGGCAGCATTTCACGGCCCCCCTGGGGATGTCAAGCGTTCTTGGTGACGTTAGCCACCCAGTTCCACTGAGGCCACCTTACATCCTCCTCCTCGGATCGGAGGGGTGTAGATTTCAACCACTAACCTGCACCAGCATCAGGACGCCTGGCGGATCTGCAATCGGATTGGGTGGCGGGTTTGATCGGAATATCTGCTTTCTGATTGATTATGGTACGTCTAACTCACAGGTGTTGGAGCGATGTAATTTGAGCGGAGCCTTCATTCGGTTGATTCCACAGATCAATCCGAAATGCGCATGGAGTGTACACCACGTGTTTTCAACAAGTCAATCCGGAAAGCCGTTTTCTCCGCACATGACCCTTGGGGAAGGGATCGACTGCCAAAGCGGAGAGGTCTTTTACAATCTGGATGCGGGCTTCGCGGGGTACCTTATCGAGGTCGGCTGCAGCTTGGTTCGTAAGCTGGACTGCAAAGGCATGCACTCACGGCCTCGAGTTGGCCCGATAATGCTGTAGCGGGATCACATCACCAGCTTGGCGCGCCTTCTCGGCCGCCGCTATCATTTTCCTGATGCGTGGGCTGTTCTCCAGAATGAAATCCTCGAGATCATCCTCAGTGAGGGGAGTGAGTGCTGCAGCGGGTTTTCCCCGATAGGTGATGATGACCGGTTCTCCGTTCATCACGTCTCGAAGAAGCTTGTTGGTCTTGTTTTTCAGCTCGACAGTATTTGCGACTTCCATCCGAGTACCTCCTTCGATAATTGATAGCGCTAGTTTAGCGGCGATGTTGGGAAAGGTCAAGGGAAACACTTCAGCCTGATCTTCCCCTCGGCGCTCGACAAGACCGAGGCGAGAAGGTGGCGGGAGAAAGGGGGGGGGCTGCTAGTGCCGTTCCAACTTGTTCGGACAAATCGCCAAATTATGCGACGACCCATCCAGATGCCTGCGGGTCACTTTGTCATTATGCGGATAAAGTTGGAAGGGCACTAGTGGCCGCCGTGGAGGTAGGGAAGCTTAACAAGCATTGTGTAGCCGTCAACGGTGAGACCGGCCCCGAAGAGAGCCAGGACCAGACTGAAGAGGAAGATGGGGCGTGAGTTGGAGAGGATGGCAATAGACGACATCACGATGGCGATCTGCAGGAGCGCTTCGGCAAAGTCGAAATACGGGTCCTTTGCGCGGTTGATGTCGCGCTCGTGCTCCAGCTTCTTGGCCTCTAGCTCGATCTCCTTTTTTTCTGTGTTGTAGCGTTTTTCCTCCTCCGTGAACTTGGCCATCAGGGCCTCGAACTTCTTCCGCACCTCAGGTTTCATGGCGGGGCCGCGCTCGGCCAGGTCCACCTCCAGCCGGGACTTCTGGGTTCGATACTGGTGCTCCCGTAGCGCCTTCGCCTGATAGAAGGCCCACTGGTCGGAAGCCTGTTGCTGGGCCAGCAGCATCTCTTTGGTGGCGTTTTTCCCTCCCAGGGCGGCAATGGCCAGGGCGACCGCAAAGATCGCGGTGGCGAGCGCCACGCGCCTCGTGAAGGCCTTCCCTTTCCGCTCCTCGAGTTCCTCCGGATTCGGCAGTTCGATTTCTTCCATGGCGGCTCTCCTCCTAAGCGGGGTCTGGAGTGGTCGGAATACTAACAAACCACCCAGGCGAAGTCAATCGCCCTTGCCATCAGACACCTCCTTTTGCGTTAGGTTGAGGTGTCTACTTTTTCGGGGGAGGTTCTGCCTCGCAGCTTAGCGCGCTGTTAGGCCTAAGATGAGAAAGGGGCCAACCCTTGAAGCTTGAAAGTTGTTCTGCTCTTGCGCACGACGGTAAGGCCCAAGGGATGGTTTTTCGGAGTCGGAGTCGGGCCGGCATTCCGCTCGAGATCGGCGACGTGCGGGTGAAGCCACGGAGGGCTTGATATGGGTTCATCCGCCCGGAATCGGTGATCGTGATCAAGACTGACCCTCACCCGCGGTGTTTGCCGATGACCGTCACTGTACCAGCCTGAGGGTCCTTCTCGCCCTGCTCCATGACGTAGCACACCTCTGTGCCGATCTCCTTGAGCATGCGCAGGACCGCCTCGTTGGCGCCACCGTGCAGGGGGCCGTAGAGGGCCGCCGCGCTGCCGCCACAGCCGAGTAGGGACCGACCTGGGAGCTCCCGACGCTCCTCATGGCGTTGGCACTGCAGTTTTGCTCGTGGTCCGCGTGGAGGATGAACAGGACATCCAACGCCCTCTCCAAGACCGGGTTGGGCTGATACTTCAGCTCGGCCATCTTGAAGAGCATGCTGAGAAAGTTCCCGGTGTAGCTCAGGTCGTTGTCGGGATAGACGTAGGGCAGCCCCAAGCTGTGGCGGTAAGCGAAAGCGGCGATCGTCGGCATCTTGGCCACCAGCCGCTGGATCTGCGTTTTGCGGGACTCCGGGTCCATGACTCGCTTGGCATCGGGATAGAACGTGGACAGCGCACCGACGGTCCCGACGAGGATTCCCATCGGGTGGGCATCGTACTGAAAGCCGTCCATGAACGTCTTGATACTCTCGTGGATCATCGTATGGTGAGTGATGTTCCACACCCAGTCATCGAGCTGCGCCCTGGTGGGTAGCTCCCCGTACAGGATCAGATAGGCGACCTCGAGGTAGCTGCACTGCTCGGCGAGCTGCTCGATCGGATATCCCCGGTAGCGCAGGATCCCCTTATCCCCGTCGATGAAGGTGATCTTGCTTCTGCACGAGGCCGTGTTCATGAACGCCGCATAGCTCATCATCCCGAATTCGTCGTCCGTGACCTTGATCTGGCGCAGATCCATGGTCCGAATGGTCCCGTTCTGGATCGGAATCTCGTAGCTCTTCCCGGTCCGGTTGTCGTTGATAGTCAAGGTTTCTTTGCTCATGGCTATGCTCCTTTCTCTACCAGACGGCTCAGGCCGTTGCTATGGACAGAAGGGTAAGGGAATGAACAGCTCTGCCTCCTCCACCTCGGGTGCTCAGACGCCTCTTAGAAATCGTACTATCCCAATTGTAGTCTTGTGGTGTTCGTGCCCAGGTTCATCGCTCCCCCGCCCTATTAGACCGGAGGTCGCCGGCCTCGCCCCTGAGGGGGAATACGATCTAATCTCCTCCACTCTGTCACGTCGCCTCGCCTTCCGCCTTCAGCTCTTGCCGAGTCGACTGTTTGGCCCTCTTCCGTTCGTAGCGGACCTTCAGGGGCTGCACCTTCGTGGGACGATGGGGTATCCGTCTCTTGGGTAGCTTTCGCTTGATAACCAGCTTCATGGCCTGTTCCACAAAGGGGACCGCGTCCCGCCCGGGCGACGGCGAGGAACGTTTTCCCTTATCGCGATGCGGCGGGGGCTTCACTCGGCCAGCGGCTAGGTCCAAAGGGCAGCTACTATCTCACTGGTTCCGCTGGCCGGAGACCCTCGATCTCTTCCGCGTTTCCTCTACTGAATGGCGATCGATTGAACGACCAGTTTGTCCTCCTCTCGGACATACTTCATCCTGATCTTGTCACCAACCTTGATGCCCGAGAGGCTCTTCGCCACCTTGCCAGCCGTGATGCTGGCCTTGTCCGGCACCTCTGCCCCAACAGTCATGACACTCTTGCCCACCGTCGTATCCATGACAATGGTTTTGGAACCCAGCTCGACGGCAACGACCTTCCCGACCATATCCCGGACCTCTCCCTTCGCAAGGGCGTCTCCAACCATAAGTCCCAGCATAACCAGCCCTACGGAGGCCACTGCCATCAGCCGTCCGGCGCTCGATACGACTTTTTTTATCGTGCTCCCCCTCCTCCTATGCGACCGCCCTCATGAGAGGCGGTCTAGTTAGCCTAAATCCTAGTATTCCACTAGCAGACGAACTCGCTGACAACCTGCAGATAGCCGCGCTCTGTCGGGGCCTTGACAGTGGAGGATCTGGCCAAGGCATATCTGATATTCGCCGTTGATGGCCCGTGCAATCTCCTCCATCACTGCATCGCAGACGGAGTCGGGATGGCCCAACCCTTTCCGCTCCACGATCTCGACCCGCTGCTCGCCGATGGGCGGCCGCTGCAAGCGCTCCAGCACGATCTCGGCCATTGAGGTTCCCCGTCAGCGCTCCCACTGAACCCGCAAGAACTTGTTATTGTGCGACCAGCCGTAGGCCACAGTCCCGCCGCAGGCCTTGCGAAGCTCCCGCCCAATCCGCTGCGCCAACTTCTCGTCGGTCGTCGTGATCTCGAGTCGCCCATCCTCCTCGCTGAGGCTCATGATGCGATGGAGCGGGTTGATCCCTCTCGCCCGCTTCTCTTCGTTGGCGATGATGCGTAGGATCTCCTCCCGATGCTCAGCCAGGAATGACCCTTTGAGCGTCACCTGCCCGCTCGGGTAGCCATCGCGGATTTTCTCACAAGCCGGACAGAACACCCGTCTCGTCGTCGCAGCCCTGCGAAGCTTGGCGTAGGCCGCCTCGTCCAGGCGCCATCGCTTCCCTGTCGAGATGGCGTGACAGCCAGGGCAAACTACCACCTTGCCGGGCGCACCCTTTGGCAGGTAGGAATCGGTTTGGGTGTCCACCTTCTTCTTGAACGATGCCGGGTTGTATCGCTTGCGTCTTCTCGTAGGTGTCTTCATCAATCTCTCCGTGTTATGCCCATGTTCCAGGTTCCATGTTCCAAGTGCCAGGTTTCAAGTCTTAGGGAAGCCGGAACTTGGAACCCGGAACTGCGTCTTATTCGACCTTGATCGGGATCGGTTTCCGCTTCGCTCCCTCCGTCTTCGGGAGGGTGATGGTCAGCACTCCGTTCTTGAAGGCGGCCTTGATCTTATCGGCGGCCACCGGCGCGGGAAGCTCCACCATCCGAGAAAAAGCGCCGGTTCAGAAGGACACTGGTTCCGGGACCTCCTCCAGATCGTGGATCATGATCACCAGGTCCTGGGGCCTGCCTGCCCGGTCCTTGACGTGATGGTACAGCACCGCCGCCCGCTCGAAGCCGAGATGACGGAAGGCGGCCAGGGCGGCCTGCTGGCTGCCCATCAACTCCACGACCAACCGCTCCAGCTTCAGGCCCTTGCCGATCTCTACCAGTTCCTTGATCAGCAGGCTTCCAAGCCCTTTCTGCCGATACTGAGGATCGATCACGAGCCGCACCTTCCCCAGATGGCGGGTCCAGCCCAGCGCCCGCCGGTGCAGCGTTGCATCGCCAACCACTCGCCCATCCACCAGCGCCAGAAGTGGCAGAACGCGTTCGTAGTCTAACTCATCCACCCACGATTGGATAGTGGCCGGCCTCGACACATCATCCCTGAGGAAGAGGCGATCTTCCCTGGGAACTCTTTGGAAGAACTCGTAGAGGGCCCGCTGATCTTTTTTCACCATCGGCTGCAGGGTCACCTGCGTACGATCACCCAGCCTTGCGCGTTTTGGGTAGCGTCTGAACACCTTGTCCCTCCTGTTCAGCATCCAAGGGGATTAGAAATAGTACCAGTCCGGGACAAACGCGGTGGGCACATCCAGGACCATCACCACAAGGTCCTGGTTCCTGCCGGTCTGGTCCTTCACGATCCCTGGCAGCACCGCTACCTGCTCGAAGTTGAATCGCTGAAACGCCCGGATCGCTGCCCGCTCCTCCGCGACAATTTCGGCGACCAGCTTTTCCACCCCGACATCGGCTGCGAGCAGGATCAGCTCTTCCAGCATGTGGCTGCCGAGGCCCTTGCGCCGGTAGGTCGGATCAACGACCAACCGCACCTCTGCCACATGCTTCAGCCAACCGCTGCTCCGGCGATGCAGGGTCGCGTCACCGACGATCTTCCCATCGACCGAGGCTAACAGGGGAAAGACCCGCCCGTAGTTGATATCCTTGAGCCAGGCATCGATGACCTCTTTCTTCGACAGGTCATGCTTCAGGAACTTCCGATCTTCCTCCGGGATCCTCGCAAAAAATTCGTGAAGGCCTTCCCGGTCGGTGTGGGTCATCGCCTTCAACAGCACCTTGGTCCCGTCCTTGAGGACAATGGTCTTCGGGAATCGGTCCTCGATTCGCTTCCCGCCCATCCTCCCTCCTTTCCACGCCTAAGCCGCAGCCGAGAGGATGGGGTACCCCACCTTCTCGATCGCCTTCACCCCTTCTTCGCCGCCTTCGCGCCCTTGATCGCAGGCGGTTTCACGCTCAAGACGGGGCAGGGGGCGTGGCGAACCACCCGCTCCGCCACGCTTCCCAGAAACGCATGAGCCAGCCCTGTCCGTCCATGGGTCCCCATTACGATAAGATCGATCTTTTGCTTTTCCGCAAGATTGGTGATCTCGCTGTACTCCACGCCGACCCGAACCTCAGGATAGAAGATCACTTCCCGCTCTTTGGTTTTCTCGATCAGCTTTTTCAACCTCTTCTCCGCATTCTTGACCAGGCCGTCGATGACCTGTCCTATGTCGTACTCGGGCATCTGAGGAGGAAAATAAATGACATGCACGACGTACAGCTTGGCTCCGAACTCGCGGGCGAAGGTCAGCGCATACTGGAACACGTATTCGGCGTTCTGGGAGAAGTCCGTCGGAAAAAGGATCCGTTTAATTTGCATCCGTTCCTCCTAGGTGCTTCGCTTCTGTCGGGTCGGCTGCCATTGACAACCCTCCGTTCCCGCAGACGCGCAAAGAGGCCATGAGGTCGCACCACCCCGATTGCTGCTTCTGCTCTACCTCCCTCCTGTGCACAATATATACCAGAGACTCCCAATCGGCTAGAGAATCTGAGTTCTATAACATGTTGATTATTAATGAATAAATTGGGATCGTCGCCCCTCGCTCAGAGCCGATGGCTTCAGAATGCCCCACTGTTGGGATACCGATGCCCCACCATCCAAGGGCGAGCACGCTTAACTTCTGAGAATTGCGGAGTCGATAGCGACGGCGCGGCATGCCTCACAACGCAGAGCAATGTCCCAAATCTCAAAGGGAAAAACGGAGGGGGGAATCTGAGGCAGCAGTTCAGCGTTCACACTATCGCGTGGTGAAGCAGTCGCTGTTTTGTTTGGTAGTTCTCGCAGGATCGAAAGTCTTCGGTCGTGCAGAGCTGGCGATACTCGGCAATGCTCGGGATCATGGGCTTCCCATCCGGCCGGCCCCGGCAATAGCCCGTGACCGGATAGAGCCAGTCAGCAGTCACCTTCTTGAAGAATGGACAGATCGGCTCGCCGGCCTCCTGAAACAAACCGGTCGATCTCGAGCGCTCCGGCGCTACGATCTGTTTGGCGCATACCTGATCGCTTTCTCCAACACGCTCCACACCGGTCTCCTCCCCTCACCGCGGACGCTTATCATCCCCCGTCAGGGACTCCGGCGCGTAGGTACAGAGCGGGTCGCTCCCCAGGACGTCGCCGGTGGCGGCGAAGGCGCGGGCCCGCGAGCCCCCGCAGATCCACCGGAATTCACATTGGCCGCACTTGCCGGCATACCGATCCACGTCCCGAATTGCCGTGAACAACTCCGCGTGGCGGTACAACCACACGGGACTGTCGTGGCGCACGTTCCCGGCGGCCACCGGCAAAAATCCGGAGGGGTAGACCTCCCCGATGTGCGAGACGAACATGATGCCGTTGCCGTCCCGAATGCCGAACCCCCGCCCGACAGGCGTTCGCCGAATCGCGGCATCGTCCCGCCCTTCCGCCCGCATCCGCAGGTAGGCGACCCGGCGAAAGTGCGGCGCTTCGGTCGCCTTGATGGCGAAGGGGGCGGTCTTAGAGAGATCATACACCCAGTGGTGGAGCACCTCGGCCTGGCTAGGCCTGATCTCGCGGAGGTCCCGGCCGCGCCCCGTGCCGATCAGGTAGAAAAGGCTCCACCGCATGATGTCCAGGTCACGGAGCAACCGAAAGACCCCCGGCAGGTCGGCGGCGGTCTCGGCGGTGACCAGGGTGTTGACCTGGAGGGGGATCGCTTCCGCCAGGATGGCGCGCGCGGCTTGCACGGTGGCGTCGAAGCAGCCCGCGACGCCGCGGAACCGATCGTGGGTCTCGGCCGTCGCGCCGTCGAGGCTGAGGGACATGCTCTCGACCCCGCTGGCCACCAAGGCCGCGATCGCGCCACGGGTGAGCAACGGGGTACCGCTGGGAGCAACGGACACCGGGAGCCCAATGCCCTTCCCGTGCTGCAAGAGGTCGAAGAAATCCGGACGCTTCAGCGGGTCGCCCCCCGTCAGGACCAGTTGCGGGGGCGGGTCCCCGAACGCCCGGAGCGCCGCCAGGAGGGCCTTGGCCTCCTCCGTGCTGAGTTCCCGTGGGTCACGCTCCGCGATCGCCTCAGCGCGACAATGCTTGCAGGCCAGGTCGCAGGCCCGCGTGAGCTCCCAGTACACCAGCCTGGGGGCCTCGGCAAAGACCAAGGGGTCTACTCTAATGGCACAAGGAGGCATGACAGTGGGCATGGTCGGCTCTTTGACGCCGGCCGGAAGAAGCCACCAACGCTAAATCCGCTTCAAGGCGTCAGAGAGTCCGCACATGCTGATCTCCTCGCCCGCTTCTTGCCTGCGCTCTAGCAGCGCCCTCAGCACGTTTCCCTCAGTGATGATCCCGACGAGGCGCTCCCCATCCAGGACCGGCAGCCCTCCGATCTTATGGGCCAAGAGGAGATTGGCCGCATCCTCAATCGAGGTCTCCGGCGTCACGCTAATCACCTCTCGCGTCATCACGCTCTGCACCTGGAGTTTCTCGAGCAGGTAGAAGATCTCATGGATCTCCAGGGTCGTGGCAGGCGAGGGGAGGTTGCGGCGGATATCTCGATCGGTAATGATCCCAACCAGCTTCCCGCCGCTCACCACAGGAAGATGCCGGATCCCCTTCTCGTCGAGGATGTGTTTCGCCACCATCACCCCCTCTTTGGGGCTGATGGTGATAACCTCCTTGGTCATCTTCTCGCCGACTCTCATGACTCGTCCTCTCTCCGTCATAAAAACGCTCGACCTTCTTCACTATCTGCTACCCGCTTCAGCACCTTCTGCCCGCCTTCTGATCCAGCGGGCCACCTGCAGAGCTGGCGGCGCCCAAGCGATCATTCATCTACGCACGATAACGTGTCGGCGGTAAAGCACCTGCCACCGGTTCTGGCCATCGATTCATTCTCGCCCCTCCGGAACGTTGGCCACTTCCTCAACGGGGCAGAAGGCCTTGCGGCGACAGCTCAGTGAGTTCAGCAGCCGGCAGGGGGTTTCACCCGCCTCCAGAACCTCGACGGCGGAAATCCGAATCCGGCCTCCCCTCGCCAGCTCCGTGAGCCAGTAGATTGCGCAACACTCCGACACATCGAAACGATCAGCAAAATCGGCCGGCGTTAACGTTTGGTGCTTCCGCAAGAATTCGAGATACTCCCCCTCGATCTCCTCCTTCCAGCCAGGGATCATCGCCCACACCTCCACGATCAAGCCGGACGGCAGACTTCGACCACGACGACCGTTTGACTGCAGCTTGGAGCAATCAGGATGCCAGCCAGACGGCCACCATTCTGCTTTCAAGGCAGGTGTATAACTCGTTGATTATATTGCAGAGTGTTGGAGTCAACCGACGGAAAGATCTGTAGGAAAGATCGCTGAGGTGGATTCGTTGGGGAATCGCTGTCACAGGCGAAAGTGGCAAAGGGGGTCAAAGCAGGCTAAGCAGCCCCAAAAATCTCATATTGTGGTCTTGGGGCATCGCCGCCCCAGCCTCCTGAAGAATGTCTCAATCACGCTGCACAAACCCGCCCTTCCAGCGAGCTGTCTGACGGTACTTGTGGCCTCCACGACCGGACGACGGGCAATTGGGGTCCTTTCCTCGACTCGTGTCCTTGAAGAGAATCTCCTTCACCCTCAAGGGTTAGTTGCCCCGCGCCTCTCCCCAGTAACCACGTGGATCTGGCGCTACCCCTTTCCCCGCCGCACCCTCGACTGGCGGTCAAGGATATCGCCGACCCAGGTAAAGGCGGCCACCGTCGTGGGCAACCCCAGGGTGGGGATCCCAAGGAGCACCGCGTGCCTGATCTCTTCAGGCGAGGCCCCCGCCTTAAGGGCCTTATTGACGTGAGAATGGGCGGCCCCTTCAGACCGGATCCCGATCGCCATCCCGAGCTGAACCAGCTCGCGTGTCTTGGCATTGAGCGGGCCCGAGGTATGACAGGCCTTCCCGAGGCGCTCATACGCCGCGTGAGCCTTGGGGAATCGCTTGGCGAACCGTTCAAAAGGGACTGGTAGCGACTGCTTTGCCATCTCTGTCCTCCTCCGGAATGTGAAGATACGCCCCACTGTTCAGGACGCGCCTCCTGTCAAGTTTAACCATTCTCAACCGCACAAATGGAATACGTCAGTTTGGCAGGCGCGTCAAGCGGGATTTACGTTCTCGAGAGGATTGTGGGGATCGCGGACCGTGATCGCGATCTGATTCAGAATCGTTTCGTTGGTGGCAATGACCTACGACCTTCCGAACTGCCGATCGATCCGGGCGCGGATCTCCTGAATGTCCTTCCCCTGCCGGAACAGTCGAGACGCCTCCAGCGCCTCATCGATGCAGATGTCTCAGGTACCCGCGTGCCCGTCGGTGTAGCAGGAAAGAAGGCTCTTGTGGCCCAGATGTCCTTCACACTGGCAATAACAGGAGAGCTGGTCCAAGACGTCGGGGATCTCCTGGGCAATCTCATGAGCCCGTGCCGCCTGGCCGACGAAGCGAGCCGGGGAAAGAGTTGGCCTCGTCTCCTTCCGGATGACGCTCCCCTTGGTTGCTACCTTAGACCCTATTCGCACTTCGAACCCAGACCTCAGATAGAAGAAGCCTCCCACAATCACAAGAACGGCCAAGGCCATGAAGACCTTCACGGCCCATCGGCCACCCCCCGTCTTTCCCTTCGACAGACATCTCTTCTGCTTTGCCACCGTTCCCCTCCTGGTCACCACCTCAGTCCAGCCATCTCATCTCGTGTTACGGCCCCTCTCCCCGGACCAGCACCTCCAAGAGGTCGGTCTCGGTCACGATCCCGACCAGTTGATTCCCACTCACCACCGGAAGACAGCCGATTTTCTCGCTGACCATCACCCTGGCCGCCTCCCGGACGGTCGTGTCGGGGGAGGCTGTGATCAGTTTTCGTGACATCACTTCCGCCACCTTCAGCTCGTCCATGAACTCTTCTCGCTCACTTGTCGTCAACGGCAACTTGGAGGAGGGAGCCGCCTGTCGAAGATCGCGATCGGTGACGATCCCCACCAGACGCTTGCCATCCATCACGAGCAGATGGCGGATCCGGTGCTGGTCCAGGATCCGCCTGGCCCTGCGCAGCGAGGCGTGCTTGTCTACTGTAATCAGTCCCCGGTTCATAATGTCCGAAAGTTGTGCCATCCGTCTTCCCCTACCACAGGGTGAGTCCCCCGGGCCGCTTGCCGACTGAGATCCGCCCCACCTCTTCCTGGGACAGCAGATTGATCACAGAGATGTCATCCGAGCCGGTGTTGGCCACAAAGGCGTACCGGCCATCGCCTGAGATCACGATGTCGTGCGGACGGGTCCCCACCGGGAAGGTCGCCACCACGCGGCTGGTCCGCGTCGAGATGACCGACACGTCGTTGGAGCCCATGTTGGTGATGTAGATGTAGCCCCCGGAGGGGGTGATGTCGGCATCGCTTGGCCCCTTCCCCACCGGGAAGGTCGCCACCACCTGCTGATTTGCTAGCTGGAGTATGCTCACGTTATTCGAGCCCCGGTTTTGGATATAGGCAAAGCCTCCGCCGGGACCGAAAATGACATGATGTGGGCCCTCGCCGACGGGAATCCGACGCAACACCTTGTGGCTTCCGACCTCGATGACCGTGATGGTGTTCGAACCGCTTCCAGAGACCAGGAGATACTTCCCATCGGTGGAGATCGCGACGGCATACGGCCTCACGCCGGCCGGCAGCTCCGACGCCACCACATTCAAGGAGAGGTTCAACACGGCGACAGTGTTGGAGCGCTCGCTAGGGACATAGGCGTGGCCACCGTCCTGGGAAATGTCGATCTTTGTGGGGAGTTCTCCCACCGGGTTCAGGGCGACCCTCTTCCCGGTGGCGACCTCGATAACGGTGACGCGGCTGTCCAGGCTATTGGTCACATAGGCATACGTCCCGCCGTATCCGAAGACGGTCTGGCCGCCGGGTCCCGTAGCATTGGGCACCACGGTGACAACAGAGTTCGTCGGCAACGCCAGAATCCACACCTCTCCGGAACGGCCGCAGGTCACGAACGCGTAACGCCGATCCGGGCTGATTGCAACATGCTCGGGGCCGGCGCCCACCGGGATGGTGGCCACCACCTTCATCGCCTCCACGTCGATGATCGAGACCGTATCCGAGCCCTCATTTGCCACGTAGAGCGCCTGTGTGCCGCGGACGCCTACCCGATGCGCGAGCGTGCCCGAGGCGGAGAGCAGCAGCCAGGCCGTGGCCAGGAGGCCGACGTTCACGGCACGTCCGCCCCCTCTCATGCCACTGCTCCTTTCTCCTCCCCCAGCCTGTCTTTTAGTGCGCCTTCATCCATTCCTGCGGCAAGCCTCTTGCCTGGCGGAAGGGCGAGCCGGACAATCTGGTCGAGCTCTTCAAGGTCAAGCGGCTTCAGGAAGTAATAGAACACGCCGTGCTGAAGGATCTGGCGACCCGCTTCGACGGAATGGTCGCCGGAAAGGACAATCACCGGCAGGCGGGGCCGCATCTTTCGAAGAATCTCAACCGTTTTTGCCCCTGAGGGGTCCTGGATTGAGATGTCCAGAATGACCAGTCCAACGCTTTCCTCGGCGACGACCAGTAAGGCATCGCTGCCCCTCTCGACGGCAATGACTTGATAGCCCTGACCCGAGAAGCGTGCCAGAAGCTCCTGCCTGGCCAACGGTTCCGGTGTAGCAACCAAAATTATCCGATGATTCGCCATGCCAGTCTTCCCCGAATTCCTCGGATGGGCATAAAGAGCAATGCCGGTGCCAATGATCCAATGCCGCGCACAACAGGAAGTTATCCCAATAACTCCCTGAATCTATTAGCTTACGTGTAGAGACCCCGGCCAGCCAATGGTCGAGGAAACCGACACCTCTTTGTCGGACAGGGAAGAGCTGCCCCACCTCTAAACTGAGCGACGGGAGTAACCAATTGAAAACTAAGGAATGGGATTCTGTGACAGACATGCCCCAATGAGAAACACAATGTCCCGGCCGATGGGAATGCCGCAAGGGCTGGTCGCACCCACCCCCTTACTGCGAAAAGATGAATGTCATCCCTTGTCAGGGTGCGGACGAGGCTGGCAGAATCGCCTACCTTTATTTCATCGAAGATCCAGTTCTCGATATATTCCATGGAGCGATTCCTCCCATGAGGAGCGAAGCAATCCGACACGCAGTGTCGTTGCGAGGCCTAGCCCCCTCGCAATGACATCACTTCGTTTATTGACCCATACTAACCGCGCCGTTCCCCTCCTTGGATCTCAACTGAGGAGTCTCCCAGCAGTTCTCCGAACCGGCCCGGTCAGTGACCCTGCCCCGCAGGTGCGGCCTGATGCCCGAGCTGCCGGCCCCTCCAGACCTCGAAGATGACCGGGTACACGATGAGCTCAAGGAGGAACGACGTCACGACACCCCCGATCATGGGCGCAGCGATCCGCTTCATCACGTCGGCCCCGGCCCCGTGGCTCCACATGATCGGGAGCAGCCCCATCAGGATCGCCATGACCGTCATCATCTTCGGCCGGATCCGTTTCACCGCCCCCTCGCTAATCGCCTCCTGGAGATCTCCCATGGTTCGCATGCGCCCCGCGTTGCGCCATTTCTCGTACGCATGATCCAAGTAGAGGAGCATAATGACCCCGGTTTCGGCATCGACCCCGGCCAGGGCGATGATCCCGACCCAGACCGCCACACTCAGGTTGTATCCCAGCAGATAGATGAGCCAGAAGGCGCCGATCAGGGAGAACGGCACAGCCAGCAGGACGATGAACACCTTCGTGACACTCGCCGTGTTGAAGTAGAGGAGAACAAACACGATCAGTAGGGTGAGCGGGATAACGATCTTCAGACGTTCCTTGGCCCGCTCCATGTACTCGAACTGCCCGCTCCAGAGCAGGTGATACCCCTGGGGGAGCTTCACCTTCTCGGCGACGACCCGCTGGGCGTCGGCGACGTAGCCGCCGATATCCCGGTCCGCGACATCGACATAGACGTAGCCCACCAGCTCGCCCCCTTCGCTCCGGATCAGGGTGGTCCCACTCGAGAGCCTGAGATCGACGAGCTGGGCCATCGGGATCTGAGCGCCCATCGGGGTCGAGACTAGGACGCGCCTGAGACCGTCCATGCTGTCGCGCAACCCGCGGAAGTAGCGGACGTTGACCGGGAACCGCTCTCGCCCTTCGATCGTCGTCGTCACCGTCCTGCCGCCGATGGCCGTCTCGATCACGTCCTCCACGTCGGCGATGGTGAGGCCGTATCGCGCGATCTCGTCCCGCTTGATGTCGAAGTCGAGGTAGAAGCCTCCCGCCACCCGTTCAGCAAAGACATTCCGAGTTCCCCGAACATGCTTGAGTGCCGTCTCGATCTCCTGGCCGATGCTCTGGATTGTCTCGAGCTTCGGCCCGAGCACCTTGATCCCGACGGGGGTCCGGATCCCGGTGCTGAGCATGTCGATCCTCGCCTTGATCGGCATCGTCCAGGCGTTGCTCACGCCAGGGAGCTGGAGCGCTGCATCCAGCTCGTCGATCAGCTTCTCGACGGTCATCCCCTTCCGCCATTCCTTCTCCGGCTTCAGGTTGATCACTGTCTCGATCATCTCCAGGGGCGCCGGGTCGGTGGCGCTGGTGGAGCGCCCCCCTTTGGCGAAAACCGACTCGACCTCCGGGAAGTGCTTGATGATCCGGTCCTGGACCTGGATGAGCTGGGAGACCTGGGTGATCGAGGCGCCGGGCAATGCCGTCGGCATGTAGAGGAGCGTCCCCTCGTAGAGAGGTGGCATGAATTCCGAGCCAAGCTTCAAGAAGACCGGGATAGTGGCCGCCATGGCGAGGAGCGCCATCACGAGGACGGTCTTTTTCCACCTGAGCGCGAGGTGGACCACCGGCTGGTAGACCCAGATCAGGAATCGGTTGATCGGGTTCTTCTCCTCGGGCTGGATCTTTCCCCGGATAAGGAGGACCATGAGAAGTGGTCCAAGGGTGACAGCGAGGAAGGCCGCGAAGAGCATGGAGAATGTTTTCGTAAAAGCCAGTGGGCGGAAGAGCCGGCCCTCCTGTGCCTCCAGCGTGAAGACCGGGAGGAAGGAGACCGTAATGATCAGCAATGAGAAGAAGAGCGGACGCCCCACCTGTTGGGCCGCTTCGATCAGGAGGCGGGTCCGGTCGATCGGACGCCCC
>OBEQ011260394.1_pt1 | contig 16209 bp, 21 predicted proteins | sample 1670901 | NCBI WGS metagenome assembly OBEQ01 (sample SAMEA104232315, study PRJEB22302) | groundwater metagenome | biome: forest; feature: aquifer; material: groundwater | place: USA | collected 2011-08-07 | depth 5.4 m
AAAACCCTGTCGGTTAAAATTCCCGCCGGTGTCGACACGGGTGACCGCATCCGCCTCGCCGGAGAAGGCGAAGCGGGGCCGAATGGCGGCCCCAGCGGCGATTTGTTTGTCGTGATCCATCTGAAAGAGCACGCGGTATTCAAGCGCGATGGCGACGATCTGCATTGCGAAATGCCGATCAGTTTCGCCACGGCCGCGTTAGGCGGCGAAGTGGAAATCCCCACGTTGGAGGGCCACGCTAAAATTAAAATTCCGTCCGAAACGCAGTCCGGTAAGGTATTCCGACTGCGCAATAAGGGCATCAAGGGCGTACGCAGCCCGGCCCCGGGCGATTTGCTGTGCCATATGATCGTCGAGACGCCCGTGAATCTCAGCGAGCGTCAGCGTGAGCTGCTGCAGGAGTTCGAAAATCTTAGCGCCGGCCGCAATAATAATCCCCGCGCGCAGTCGTTTATGGACAAGGTCAAAGCCTTTTTCAGCTAATTTCGGCCACGACTGGCGTTGCTCACGGGTCCCGGGTAGGCTTAGCGTCTGTTCATTTTTTGCGTGTTCTATGCAAGCGACCCTGCAGCGCAGCAAGCTCAACTGGTTGAACCAGCTGGCTTACACAACCTGGCGTCTCGCCACGCGAAACAGCCTGCAAAATCACGCGGCGGCCACCGCGTTTTATTTTTTGTTGGCCGCTACGCCGCTGTTGCTTTTGTTGAGCTATGCGGTGCAAACCCTTGGGGATATTGCACAAAGCTCTGTTCCCGCGGCGATTCTAATGGCTGCGCTGTACGAGCAATTGCAACTCGAGCGATTGACGGTGCTGGGCTTTATTCCCCGTGAAACACAACTCACCGCGGGGGGCATAGGCATCTTGACGATGCTGATTTCTTCGCGCGGCCTGGTCAACGCGGTACAAGGCGCGTTTCGGGTAATTTTCCCGGATGAAAATAAGCGTAGCTGGCTCTCGTGGGTATTGCCGCTGATCATTTTGCCCCTGCTTTTTTTATTGATGGGCGTGGCGGCGCTTGCGCAAGTCACACTGAGCTTTCTCGCGCAATACCGGTTTATTGGATTTGGCAATGCGCAGTTGTTGCAAGGCCTAAATGCTTTGTTTGGTATGAGCATGGCGTGGGCCTTGTTGTTTGCGGCCTACTGGCGCTTGCCTACGCAACCGCCTCGGGCGCGCGAAGCGGCATTTTTTGCGCTGGCCGCGACCTTGAGTCTTGTGCTGCTACTGTTTGGCTTTAGCGCATTCTTCAAGCTCGATAGTTATAACAGACTATACGGCGCACTAGGCGGCGTGGTGTTCGTATTGATCAGCGCTTATCTGGCTTGTCTGGTGTTTTATTTGTGGGCCCAGGCGCTCTATGCCTATGGCAAAGTGGACGTGGCCGCGCTGGAAAAACTGTTTATGGGGGGCCGCGGGTTCGGCGCCACGCGACTGGAAGGCTATGTCTTCGGCGACGCCAATCGCCTGCTTGCGCGATATGGACAAACCCTCCCCCCAGGTGCACTGCTGATCCAAGAAGGTGACGACACGCGTATTGCCTATTATTTGTACGCCGGACAAGCCGGGGTATACAAGCAAAAAAATGGCAAGCCGCTTAAACTGGGCCAGCTGAGCGAAGGGCAGTTATTCGGTGAAATGGCCTATCTGCTCTCCGAAAAACGCACAGCCTCGGTGATTGCTGAAACCGAAATCACGGTATTGGCCTTGCCCCCCGCCATGCTGGAAGAACTGATGCGCTACTCCGCACCACTGTCGCGACGCATTATCGATACGCTGTGCCAGCGCTTGGAGCGCATGAATCTGGCTGCGCAAACATCCGCCAATCTGCTTTAATGTTCTTATGTTGCGCAGTCTTTACGTCGATCTCAATTCCTACTTCGCATCGGTCGAGCAGCAGTTACGGCCCGAGTTGCGTGGCAAACCTATTGGCGTATTACCGGTGCTGGCAGAAACGACTTGCTGCATCGCCGCCAGCATCGACGCAAAACGCTATGGCATCAAAACCGGCACGCCGGTCTGGCAGGCGCGCAAACTCCATAAAGACATTATTTTTGTACAGGCCCGCCCTGCCACCTATGTGGAAATCCACCATCGCATTGTCTCGGCAGTCGAATCGTGTACTCCGGTATCGGCGGTGCTGTCGATCGACGAAATGACCTGCGACCTGATGGGCAGCGAACAGCAGGAAACAAAAGCCATTGCCTTAGGCAAGCGCATCAAGCAAGCCATTTACGCAAAGGTGGGCGAAGTTTTGCATAGTTCGATCGGCATCGGCCCCAACCGATTTTTGGCTAAGACTGCGTCGAATATGCAAAAGCCCGACGGCTTGACGGTGATCCGACAGGCCGAGTTGCCACAGCGGTTGTATGGCCTGAAGCTTGCCGATTTGAATGGCATCGGCCGTGCGATGGAACAGCGTCTCAACCGGCTTGGCATCGAAACTGTCCAGCAACTCTGCGAGGCGAGTAAAGAACACTTGCGTCATGCCTGGGGAGGCATAGAAGGTGAACGTTTTCACGCCAAACTGCATGGCGAAGCGATTGTGCCCGGCCCCACGCAACGCGCCACCGTGGGCCATTCCCATGTGCTCGCCCCCGATATGCGCGATCCGATCTCGGCATTAGCCGTCATTTATCGCCTGTTGCACAAGGCGGCGATGCGCATGCGTCACTACGGTTATTGTGCGGGAGGCTTAAGCCTGCATTTAAGCTATCTGGATCGTGATGGGGGGCGCGACAAAGCGCGCTTCGCGCCGCATGCCGATACGCTTAAATTCAACCAGGTGTTGGCCGGACTATGGCAGCGTCGCCCGGACCACGGCACGATTCTGAAGGTCGGCGTCAATCTATACGACCTTACCGATCATGCCCAGCTGAGTCGCGATTTATTTGAAGCGGAGAACCAGCACGAAGGCCTGAATATCGTGCTCGACCAGATAAACCAGCGTTATGGTCCCAACACCTTGTACTTTGGCGGGGCGCATCACAGCATGGGTTCAGCACCGATGCGCATCGCGTTCAATCACATTCCCGAATTGACGGTGGAAAGCGACAGCTAACTTGACCAAAGCCCTGACCGCCCCTAGAATTCGCCCTTCCATTCCCTGATAGCTCAGTCGGTAGAGCGACGGACTGTTAATCCGCAGGTCCCTGGTTCGAGTCCAGGTCGGGGAGCCACCGCAATACCCCATCCCACCCACGTAGGCATCGCCTTACTCCGCACGAATCCAGGGCCCGACACTTGTACGGCCTGTTAACTCATTCTGTATTTTTACCCTCCGCGTCACACTTAAGCATCCCGAAAGTACTGCACCCACCGTGTGGTTCAAGTCGTGGTTCGAATGCAGTTTTAACTGCAATCCAGATTTGAATAATCTTCAAATCTTAATTTGAATCTCAATGATCAAGGAGTACACCATGAGTGAACTGAATTATCCGAACACCAATACGACCAACGGTAATAAAAACATGCCGAATATGGACAAAACGATGGACCGCGTAAAAGATTCCGTCGATGAAATGCGTACAACTGCGCAGTCTTATATCGATCGTGGCGCCAATGCTGTACGGGAAGGCTCGGCTAAATTGAAGGATTCTGTCAGCCAACTTACGGATCGTACCGCCGAATATGTGCACGAACAGCCCGTCAAGTCAGTGTTGATGGCTGCCGCAGCGGGTGCAGCGATTGCTATTTTGGCTAGCCTGATGACCAGCCACCGTTCGCGTCATTAAACGTATCGTTAAATCACACCTTAGGGTGTGATTTAACTTTATTTATTTAGGACAAATATCAAGGATAAATCTATGTTGCCTCCGTTGTTGAAAATAATAATTAACGAGCCGGGGCTGCTTAGTGAACATCTTGAAGCTTATTCTCAATTGCTGATCAAGGACGTCACCCTGTGGCGGGCATCCCTTAAACGGCAAATGAAATGGAAAATGGCTCTGGGCGGCAATCTGGTTTTATTTTTACTGTTGTCCGGCATTGCGATCATGTTGTGGGGGGCCACGCAAACCACCCACTGGTCATTGATAGTCATTCCACTTATTCCTTTATTTTTCGCCATTGTGTCTGCATTGATGATGCCGCGTAAAGACGCGGTACGTGAACCTTTTGTCACACTAAAAAAGCAGTTATGCAGTGATATTCAAATGTTAAAAGGAGGGAACGATCATGGATAAGGCCCATATCCCCACTTACCCGGGCAGACCCGCGGAAGAAGACTTAAATCCTATTCGGCAAGACAGCTTGGAACGTGAAGAAAATCGATTGAATAGTTCGCGGGAAACGATACGGCAACTATTGTCGCGCCCACAGACAGCAAGCGCTCATCGTGCCAGCTCAACGGATGACCACGAGACGATCGATAGCTGGTCATCTTTATTCGCCAGCTGGGTCATGCCGGCGGCTAAGGAAAGCGCCGGCCGTCATCCCTATGCTTTGCTGTTTGGGTCGGCTTTACTCGGCGCTTATTTCGCTACCTCCAAGCCACTTCGTAAAATTGTAGGCTCCGTGATCGTAGGCACTATCGTGCGCAATGTGGTTAATGCCTCAGTCGATGCAGGCGCGCGAAATGGGGGTCGGATTCTTCAGCACTATCTCAAACGTCGTCCCCAAAAAAAATATCCGCCCTATCAGAAGCAGGAGCACGAGCCTGAGCTTAATAAAGATATACGCGGTTATTAAGTCCTCGTCCTACACGTTTTGGCGTGAACGACTATGGCCACTCTAATGTTAAGTGAATAAATTGTAATCACTCTCACTAATGTCAAGGAGACACTCATGTTGAAATGGGCCATTATTTTCGCAGTGATTTCATTAATTGCGGGTGTGCTTGGTTTTACTGGCGTGGCCGCGGGTGCAGCGGGTATTGCTAAATTTATTTTTTACGTCTTTCTCGTCCTGTTTGCTCTCGCACTGTTGGCTGGTGTGATGGGTTACAAGGCATTGAAATAACCAAGCATTGAAATAACCGATCTCGAATATCTAACTAAGGAAAAAAAATGATTAAACGTGTATTGATTATTGCCGCAATGGCAACCACTACCCTCTTTGTTAGCGGGTGTGCGACAAATAACCGTGAGCAGTCTGCTGTCGGTCAATTGGTGGACGACGCCAAAATCACTACCCAGATCAAAGCGCGTTATGCAGAAAGTCCTGTTGTACGTGCCTTGGCTATCAAAGTGGATACCGACAATGGCCATGTCACGCTTTCGGGCAATGCGAAAAGCTCTGAAGAAAAGAATACCGCTGAGAGCATCGCACGTAACGTACCCCATGTGCGTTCTGTGAAGAACAACATTGTCATCCAGCCATAAAGACAAATGAATTGGGACACCGTTAAAGGCAACTGGAAACAGTTCAAAGGCATGGTTCAGCAGCAATGGGGTGAATTAACGGACGATGACTTTGACACTGTTGCCGGAAAGCGCGAAAGCCTTGCCGGAAAAATTCAAGAACGCTATGGCTTGAGCAAAGACGCAGTCGAAAGACAAATAGCCGAGTGGGAAAACAAGATGGACACGCGCGCCTAGCGCGTTTCCTTATTTAAGGATTCAACAGAATGAATGAAGCTGAAGCTATCAAGCGGGATGGTGAATATCCGCTCTATGACGCTGTTAAAGATTTGACTAAAGATAAACTCGAATCGATTGTGCGAAAAAATGCGGCGGAAAAGAATTTCCCCGTGAAAGACGAACATATCAAAGTGATATACACCTTGGTCGAGCACTATAAACAAGCATGCGCATCCGAAGACTGCCTCGCCGCCCATGAACACATGCGATATCTGGAAAACGAGTTTGCCGATAAGGGAGGCAGCAAGTACCTTATATGCTGTTTGATGGCGTGCCGGACAGCCAGGGCGTGCTATCCCCTATCCACGAATTAGCCGGTTTACCTCATCTGCGCTTGCAAACCGACAAGGGATTTGGCACGGCCTTTTAATATGGCTTAGCCATGTCCACGACAGGCAAATGGATATTAGGCATCGCACTGATCCTGTTGGGCATCCTTGTAGTGCTCTACAACTGGTCCAATTGGAATTTGTTGAAAGGGCCGATTAGCCGTTCCGTTGAAGCAAAAACAGGCCGCCAATTGCAAATCAATGGCGACCTGATTATGCATTTGCGCTGGCCGGATACACGCATTCGTACTTCTCATCTTCGCTTCGCCAACCCGGAATGGGCTGAGGCGGACGATATGGTCGATGTTAAAAACGTCGCGCTCAAGCTACATGTTCCCTCTCTGCTAAGAGGTTCGGTCGTATTAACCGAAGTGAGACTGGACGAGGCTAAAGTAGCCTTCGAAAAAAGCCCTGACGGCCGTAAAAACTGGTTATTGGACCGTTATCAGAAAAACGAAAATTCCAGTGTCAAAATCAACGCGCTAGCGGTCAACAAAGGCTATATCAGCTACCTTGAGTCCGCCAAAAAAACGCGCATACAGGCTAATTTATCGACCACGCCGCAAACCGCCGCATCCGCCACAGGCTTGATTGTCGAAGCTCGCGGGTCTTATCTGGGCGAGGCCTTGAAAGCCAGCGGACGCGGTGGCAATCTGCTTTCGCTGCGCGATCAGACCCAGGCCTATCCGATCAATGTTCAAGGCTCGATCGGACCGACAACAGCCAGTGCTGCAGGCTACGTGACCAATCTGATGACCTTTTCCACGCTAGACTTGAATATAGAGTTGCGTGGCGGGAATCTAGCCGAGCTATACCCGTTGACCGGTGTCGTGCTCCCCGACACGCCGCCTTACAAAACCAGAGGCCGTCTGATTCGTGAAGGCAAGCTATGGCGCTACGAAAAATTCAGCGGACATATCGGAAAAAGCGATATTTCCGGCACGCTGTCTCTCGATGCGCGTAAATCACCTCGCCCTTTTCTAAAAGGAAATCTCAATTCCAAAAGTTTAAATTTTGCGGACTTGGGCCCGCTGGTGGGCAGCAAATCCTCCACCAGCCCTGCAGCAGCCCAACCTCGGGAGCGCGTTTTGCCAACGATTCCATTTCGTACTGAACGTTGGAACAAAATGGATGCGGACGTCACTATCAAAGCCAATTCCATAATTCGGAACGAAGCCTTGCCGATTAATGACTTGAGCACACGCCTGCGCCTACAGAATGCGAAAGTGATCCTCGATCCGCTCAAATTTGGGGTGGCGGGCGGAACGCTGGCAGGCTTCATTAAGCTCAATGGCAATGCCTCCCCGATAGTGGCCAGCACCGATTTAAGGGCACGCAAAATCCAGTTGGGTAAGCTCTTCCCGAAGCTTGAAAGCGCCAAAACCAGCATTGGACTTGTGAATGGCGATATTGAGCTGGCCGGCAAAGGCAATAATGTGGCTAGCATGCTCGGCAGCTCGAACGGGCGCTTGGCCTTGGTGCTCAATGAAGGAGAAATCAGTAGATTCATGATGGAAGCAGTCGGCCTTCATATTCTTGAAATGTTACAGATCAAGCTTACCGGAGACCGTAATATCAAAATTCATTGTGGAGTCGTTGATCTAGGCGTGAAGCAAGGCGTAATGCAGAGTCGACTCATGATGCTCGACACCGACATTACCCGACTAAACGCGAGCGGTACCATCGATATGCGTAATGAAACGCTGGATCTGACATTGATCCAAAAGTCCAAAAAATTCAGCTTGATTGCTTTACGTCCACCCATCCGCGTGCGGGGCAGTTTCGCGCATCCCAAAGCAAGCGTGGATAAGGGTATGCTCGCGACCCGAGGCGTAGGCGCGGTAGTATTGGGTGCGGTCAATCCTTTACTCGCGCTGATTCCTCTGGTGGAGACCGGCAAGAAACAAACGACGGAATGCCACCGCTTGATTCAAAATCGCATTGAGTAGACAACAACGTAAAAGCCCTTAGGCCCTTTGAAATGCAACAATATTGTGGAAAGTATCAGGAAATGCGATCTGCATTCCCGACCATAATGATTTTAGGCCCTGTCGGTGTAAGTGAAGGCAGTCGTTCCGGTTGGCCTTCCCATCCAGGGACAAGTTCGGCGATAACCCATACGGCGCCGCCTATTACAATGGTCAGCGCAACAATAATAAGTATCCAAGAGGGATGAAAGTTATTGTTTTTGTATTGACCGAATATTTGCTTAACCCGCATTTCTGCCTCCCTCAAATAAAGAGTCAGGCCCTAAGGCCTGACTTGCTTTCCCGATTAGATATGCCGTGGACGTTGTACGCCATAATAGGAATGGATAGACTCATTCCAGCTTTCATCGGCAAAATCCGGCCAGTCGTCTTTATCAAATCCCGGCGCGTTTTCTAGCCGCTCTTTGCTCTGATCTAGAATAAAACGCTTATTCTCGGTATCGAGTTTCATTGCGCTTAAAGGCACCGCGAACAGCTTGCTGCCCATACCCATGAAGCCGCCAAATTCCAATACCGCATACGTCACCTGGCCGCTATTGACGTCAATCATTAAATCTTTGATGTCGCCTAGATTCTCGCCGTCACGATTGACGACTTCTTCGCCCGACAGCGTACTGGATGATAGTACAGTCATGATTGTTACTCCTTATCACTATAAAAAATGCTGAAGGCCCGCTGGCTAGCGCCCATGAACGGTATTGCGTCCCGGGTTGCCCGTTCCGGTATTGGGCTCAGGAATATGAACCTCTTTCTTTTCTGATTTGCTGCGTGCGCGACCCTTTGCCTCAGCCTCGAGCATTTCCCGCTCTTCCTGAGCATTTTTGGGTTTTGCGTCCTGGGCGGCCTTGCCTACCTTGCCGGATTTCACGAAATTGCTGGTCGCCTCGTCGTATTCCTTGGCAGCCGTATAGTTGCCTTCGCCTTGCATTTCATTCTGACGATTAGTCGGAGATGTTTTCTGCTTAGACATAGTCATTCCTCAGTAACATAAAATTTACCGTGATAAATACTCACGATGAACACAGCATAATTAAGGCTCTTATGCCTTACAGTAAGCAATGAGAAGCACGCCGCGTAGGATTAGACTGAGTACAAACAGCGATTTTTTTCGTACTATGGCAATGCAATGATTAATTAGGGATATCTGAAAGTATGGACGCACCCAATGAGCCTGCAATTGAAGCCCCTGAAACCAAAACGAGCTTACGAGGCCCCCATATCATGCTTGCGATGGGGTTCGCCACCATTATCGGTTTGTTGGTAGCAAGCTATGTGAATATCAATATTGGCGAAAACTCCATCTACCCCACCAATGCGAACAATATCCGCATCGACAATCTCGATCTGTTAAAAGAACACATCGTCGATGCCGAAAATGGGGTTCTAGGCTATATTCTTACGCAAAACAATTCCTATTTAGGGCTGTATACAAGCAGCTTGTCGCTACTGAAACAGGATATTGCAAACATCCGAAAACATTATTCGGATTATCAGGCAAATGAACGTACGTTATTAACGAGGCTGGACACGTTGATCCAGCAACGCATGTCCAACCTTGGCACGATTTTGCAAGCATCTGGCCAGGTAAGTCCAAACGAATTGCGCGCACGGATCAATGCAGATAGACATGTGATGGATGAAATACGCCAGATTCGCGGCAGCTTGCGCAAGCTGCTGGTTGAACGTCATGAAAAAGCCATGGCGCAATCTTTACACGGCTTGAACTTGATGGAAGGCGTGGTGTATTTCCTGGGCATATCGACGATTACCTTATTGATCGTGTGGTTTGCCGCTACCCAACGCCAGCAGCGCCTCAGAAATGAATTCGATCAGGTTTTGCTGGAAAGAAATCTGGCACTGGAAATGAAAGTGCAAAAGCGCACAGAGGAACTGGTCGCCTTGGCAGGCTATTTATCCAATGCGCGTGAGACCGAAAAAGCCAATCTTGCGCGAGAGTTGCATGACGAATTAGGCGCCCTGCTGACGGCCGCCAAACACGATGCAAGCTGGGTGGAGCGAAGGTTTCCGGAAAACACCGACGTCGCAGTGCGCGAACGCATGGCGCGTTTGCAGCAAAATCTTAGCAGCGTGATTGGTTTAAAGCGCAATCTGATTAATAATTTGCGCCCGGCCATGTTGCATGATCTGGGTTTATTAACCGCTTTACGTAATCTCACGGACGAATTTTCCAGTTCGACTGGCATCAAGGTAAAGGCAGATCTGCCCGACAAGGAAATCAATTTGCCGGAACCTATGGCGCTGGCCATATTTAGAATTGTTCAAGAGGCCTTTACCAACTCACGCAAGTACGCAAAAGCCACCGAATTCAACCTCGAATTGTTCGAGGATAATGGCACTTTGATTTTGAATTTATATGACAACGGAGTGGGTTTTGATCCGAACTCTCCCACGATTGCAAGACATGGCTTAGCCGGAATGAAGCATCGCGTTCAGATGCTGAAAGGCAAAATCGATATCGAAACGAGTCCCGGCAAAGGCGTGCTGATCGCCGTTGAAATCCCGATTCCTCCCCCCGGAACGATGCAAAATCGCGTCATCGCGGACCGTCGTCAAAGCGGTCTACCGCGAATTTAATCCCGCAGGCAATTTATTATTGATGTATGCGACCAAATCATCCATTTCCAGGGACTTATCAAAAAAGGCGTCGATATTGAGCTCCTGACAACGCTGACGCATCGCTGAATGTGAATAGTTGGTAAACACGACCTTCATTGGAAATCCATATCGCTCAGGATATTGCTGCAATGCTCTGAGCACCCCTACGCCGCTGCCTTGAGACAACTCAATATCTACAATTGCAAGATCGACAGGTTTATTTTCGAGCAAGGCCAAGGCCTCATTCTCGGTCTCGGCATATCCGCAAACGTGGACGCCTTTGATCTCGTTCAGGGTTTCCGTCAACAACCTCCGCAATAGAGGAGAATCCTCGATAAGGAGGATTTGCAGGGTGGAAACGCTGGACTCAGCCATCGCAGTGCCCAGTTGAGGAGAGTTATTCTGCAATCAAACCATTGCGTAACGCATAGGTAGCCATGCCCGCATTACTTGTCACATCGAGCTTTTCACTCAGACGCGAGCGATAAGTACTAATGGTTTTCACGCTTAAATTTAAGTTTTTGGCAATTTCCGATACCGATTCCCCTTTGGCCAAGCGTAGAAAAACCTGGAGTTCACGGTCGGATAATGATTCATGAGGCTTGGAAGTACGATTGCCACTCATCTCGTCAGCTAACAGTTCGGAGGTCTTCGCCGACGCATAGCGCCTGCCCGTTCCCACCACATGAATAGCTTTGAGTAACTCTTGCTGGTCACAATCCTTGGAAAGGTAGCCGCTGGCACCATTGCGAATCACGGCCAGCGCGTAACTTTCTTCGGGAAAACCACTCAACATGAGCACTTTGACTTCCGGATGACGCTGGCAAACCGTGCGCAACACATCGATACCGCTTTTGCCTGGCAAGGATATATCCAGCAGCAATACATCACACGGGATGGTGCGCAATTTGGTCAAGGCCTCTTCACCCGAAGAGGCCTCAAAACAAATTTGAATTCCTACATCTTCGCTTAATAGCTCCTGGAATCCTGCGCGTACTATTTGATGATCATCAACTATGGCGACTTGTAACATATAGGCTGTTTAGTCTGAATAATAAGATGTCAGTTTAAGTTCGCGTTTTGTTTACGACAAATGCCACGACTGCCATGATTAGAAACACCACGAATAAAATCTTGGCTATTCCGGCAGCACCTGCAGCAATGCCCGTAAATCCAAATACAGCAGCGATTAATGCAATTATAAAAAAAACGACGGCGTATTGGAGCATGATTGACCCTTTCGGTTGGTTAAATTGCTGTATGGAATAGCCGGCGTTGTTAATTTACAGCTTTAACTGTCAGCTGGTTTTGAACGTCTTTTACACCATCCACGGTCTTAGCAATGGATGTCGCACGGTCGATCGCTGCCTGGCTCGGCGCTGCACCTGTCAATGTCACCACGCCATTCACGGTATCTACATTAATATCATGGGCTTTGAGCTCATCATCTAGAACGTATTTACCTTTTAGGGCAGTTGTAATTGCTGCATCATCGATCGTTTGACCTACACTTTCAGCCTTGTTTTCAACAGTATTGGCCGCAGTTTTGGCTTCTTGTTCTGTATTGGCTATCGTATTGTCGACCTTTTCTCCTGCGGTCGTATCTTCTTTACGATCGCAGCCTGCACTGAGCAACACCATGGCGGATACCGCGGCTACGGAAGTTATTTTGGTTAGTGCTTTCATTAATTCTCTCCTTGGGTTTAATTAATCCATCGACGCAGTGTTAGTGAAGTCCACATGCTGGACGAAATTTAACCTTAGAGTTCAATTAACCATATAAGCCTGATGCTTATATCCTTGTAGGACAAATGTGCCCTAACTGGCTGTTTGATAACCATTGGGATTGTGTTGTTGCCAGCGCCAAGTGTCTTCGCACATCCGCCCCAAACCCAGTTCAGCCCGCCAATGCAGGTCACGTTGCGCCCGGGCGGGATCAGCCCAGCATTGCGCGACGTCTCCTTCCCGCCGGGCGACGATCTGATAATTAATTTTTTTTCCGCTGACAGTTTCAAAGGCATGAACCATATCCAGCACGCTCATCCCCTGGCCTGTGCCCAGATTCCAGATATTGACGCCTTTGCGACCGTGTTCCATCGCATTAAGCGCCGCCACATGCCCCTGCGCCAAGTCCACCACATGGATATAGTCGCGGACCCCCGTTCCGTCCTTGGTCGGATAATCTCCGCCAAATATATTCAGACAAGGGCGGCGGCCACCCGCCACTTGCGCAATGTAAGGCATTAAATTGTTCGGAATCCCTTTGGGATCCTCGCCGATGCGCCCTGAGGGATGGGCCCCCACGGGATTAAAATAGCGCAACAAGCTGATCGACCATTCGGAATCCGCCTTGGCGATATCCCGAAGCATTTCCTCGATAAACAGCTTGGAGCGGCCATACGGATTCGTCGCGGACAAGGGAAAATCTTCGGTAATCGGAACCGTGGCGGGATCCCCGTAGACCGTCGCAGAAGACGAAAAAACGATCGATTTCACGCCGGCTTCCGCCATCGCCTCGAAAAGCACAATGCTACCTACCAGATTATTGTCGTAATAAAGCAGGGGTTTTTCGACCGACTCGCCCACGGCTTTGAGTCCGGCAAAGTGTATGACCGCATCGATTTCGTACCGGGCAAAAAAATCGTGCAAGGCCTTGCGATCACGAATATCGCCTTCCTCAAACGCAAGCTGGCGCTGCGTGATCTGCTGAACCCGCTCCAGCGAGATCGGGCTGCTGTTCGATAAATTGTCAAACACCACAACTTCATGCCCTGCATTGAGACATTCCACTGCAGTATGGGAACCGATATACCCGGCCCCCCCGGTTAACATAACCTTCAAACTCAATCCAATCGCGATTACGTGGGTTGCAACATCTGCTTGCGGTATTTGTTCAAGTCTCTGACGGAACTGAAGGTTTCACCGAGCAGGTTCGAAAGATTTCTCAGTATCCCGCCCACCACTTTGTTTTCCCACTTATCATCGAACCGTATTTGTTGATCCAGCCAGTGCTCCATCCATTCCGGATTGGGCAAACGAGACTGAACGGTGTCATTGGGGAACAAGGTTTCGTTGACGTGGAGATTGGTCGGATGCAGCGCTTTGTCTGAACGTTTGCTGGAAGCCATGAGGAATCCGATCTTGGCAAACGCCGCCGCGACAGCGGAACGATTCCTGGCAAGCGCGCGCTTCATATACTGCAGATAAGCGCCACCATGGCGGCCTTCATCGCGTGATAACGTTTCGTAGATGAATTTGATGACAGGTTCGGTGTGCCATTCTGAAGCGCATTTATACCATTGCGTGAGTCGCACCTCGCCGCAAAAATGCAGCATCAAAGTTTCCATCGGCGGGGCAGGATCGAACGGAAAACGAACCGCGTGGAGTTCTTCCTCGGTGGGAGCAAATTCAGGCTTGAAACGGCGCAAATACTCCATCAACACCAGTGCGTGTTTCTGTTCTTCGTAAAACCAGATCGACATGAACGCCGAAAAATCGCTGTCGTGGACAAAATCGCGCAGAAACATTTCGGTCGCGGGCAGCGCCGCCCATTCGGTGATCGCGTTCATTTTAATTGTGATCGCCTGCTCGTCGGTCAGCAGATTGGGGTCAAAGGTATTCCATGGAATATCGGTTTCCATATTCCATCGTGCGCGTTCGAGCGACTTAAAAAGATCAATATAAAGCATATGGCACCTGTCAGCTGATTGGCTGATATGGAGACGATTGTGGAGGATTCAATGCCATTCTAATCGCAAATGGCTGCGGTTTTGTGAGGGACGCTTTGTCATTATGCAAGCCTACCAAAGGGCTTATCGAATAAAGCTCCCTCTGATTACAAGCCGTAAAGCAGATTACCCTCAAGACTAATCTTGACGCGAATATTAATTTAATCTTCAGCGCTAAAGCTTTTTTTGCATGGCGATATGTTCGATTCCGGCTTCCAGGTATACATCCCCTATCGTCTCGAACCCATAAGCTTGATAAAACCCGCTCGCGTGCAACTGGGCGCTGAGCTTAATCCCGCTCAGCCCGCGTGCCTGAGCTGCGGCTATCACCGCTTCCATCAATGCGCGCCCTACTCCTTGGTGGCGACAGTTTGCCAACACCGCTAAGCGCCCACAATATCCATTGGGCAACAGACGCGCGCAACCCACTGGCGCCTCGCTCGCATCCAGTGCCAAAAAGTGTTGGGCTTCATTATCGTCGGCATCCCATTCCAGATGCTCGGGCACCTGCTGTTCCTCTACGAATACGCGTTGACGGATCGTGCGCAGTAACGCGCGATCTTGATGCCAATCAGCCGTGCGGACCACGAATCTAGTTTGACGCCAGCGACTCCACGCGATCAGTGCCATGCCAACAAAAACTAGCAAACCAAAAAGAATTACCGCGGTACGTGCCGACAAGCCTGCTGCAATCGCCGCAAAATACAAACCCGCCATGGTTAGCATCGCAAGATTTTCAAAGAAATTCTGCACAGCCAATGCCCGGCCTGCGCCGATGGTTTCTTTACCGCGCTCTTGCAGCAGCGCGTTCAACGGAATCGCAACGTATCCGCCCGCTATCCCTATGCCCAATAACAAAGCACCCGCGACCGCGAAACTGTGCTGAGGGGCCAGCAACCACAACAAGGGGCCAATGGCGAGTCCGCCGATTAATGCACGATTGACCCTGGTCATCGTGATACTCCATGCCGCCAGACCTGCTCCGACCACAATGCCGACTGAGACCAATCCCATCAAATTAGCGGGCGACTGGTTATCGACCAGGCCCAAGGCAACCGGCACCCAGGCAAACAACAACAGGCGTAACGACGCGCCCATGCCCCAAAATAAACTGGTGCCGAAAATGCTGAAACGCGCGTCTCGATTGTGCAGAAGTGTTTTTAAGTCACGTATAAATTCACTGGGCAAGCGACGTACTTCGCCTTTCACCAAGGGTTTGATCGCGGCGAGCCGAGGGATGAATAGATTGGCCGTAGCGGCGACAAGATAGAGCCCCGCTACCCACTGCACCGCCAGTGCTGTCGACTGATCGGCCAGCCAGCCACCCAACACGACGCCCAGCAGAATCGCCGCGATAGTCGAGCCTTCGAGCAGGCCATTCGCCTTGATGAGTTTGTTTTCGTCTACCAACTGCGTGAGGATGCCGTATTTGGCAGGCGAATATGCGGCCGCGCCCAGGCCCACCACAGCGTAACCAACCAGCGGATGCAAGCCGCCGAGTATCATCACAGCACCGGTGAGCTTGATCAGATTGGCGCGGAACATCACCCGGCCTTTCGGCCAGGCATCCGCAATGGGCCCAACGTAGGGCGCGAATAGAATAAATGCGAGAACAAACGTCACCTGGACCAGAGGCAACAGACTTGCACCGTTTGAAGCCGTTTTAAGTATCGCGATCGCGGCGACGAACAACACGTTATCCGCCATGGCCGAGAGGAACTGCGCAATCATTAAGGCGATCACGCCGCGTGACATCAGCGGTGCTGTTTCCGGTACCCGACTGGACATGCGTTTAACTCCGGAATCCCAGAATGGTTTCAGGAATTATAACCAGCCTCGTTTACGCACCCCTGACAAAGAACCTCTAGAAAATTTTTATGCAACTCCCAATCCAGTGTTTGATCACGTTGGCTGTGGCTTTCGGCGGGTTTTCTCCCGCCCCGCCCCGCCCCTCCCTCCCCCTGGGAAAAG
>OBEQ012489359.1_pt1 | contig 16209 bp, 16 predicted proteins | sample 1670901 | NCBI WGS metagenome assembly OBEQ01 (sample SAMEA104232315, study PRJEB22302) | groundwater metagenome | biome: forest; feature: aquifer; material: groundwater | place: USA | collected 2011-08-07 | depth 5.4 m
ACTCTCCTGCCAGCCGCCCTGAAGCAGGCCTTGGCGGAGCTGGTCGTCGCCCATCCCCGACTTCCGGGCCTGTTCTATGTAGTGAAGGAGATCTAGGTTATCCATTTTTTTATTATAACACATTATCCAAAGCTACTAAATTGGCTTAGGTAAAAGCTCTGCTCCGATTTTTATCATTTACACGATTGGCAGAAAGTAAAATAAGTAATTATTTATCCGTATAGACACTCCGATAGGAGTACGATAAAAATTGGAGCGGGGCTTTTACTTAAGCCTGATTTTGAGATATCCTATATAGGATGTCTAAAAAAGTATTATTAACTGGAGACAGGCCAACTGGGCCTTTGCATATCGGTCATTTATTTGGCTCTCTTTTATCGCGCAAAGGAATGCAGGATGAGTATGAATCCTACATCATGGTCGCCGATGTTCAGGCTCTGACCGACAATTTCAATGACCCAGAAAAGGTGCGTCAGAATGTGTACGAGGTAACCGCCGACAATCTTGCCGTCGGCCTGGACCCCGAGAAAACAACCTTCTTCATTCAAAGCCAAATCCCTCAAATAGCCGAACTGACAGTCTTTTATTCCAACCTAGTCACTGTCAACACCCTCAAGAGAAACCCCACTGTTAAGGCCGAAATAGCCCAGAAACAGGGCCTATTCGGCAAAGACGGAGAAAGCGTCACTTACGGCTTCCTGGGCTACCCCATAAGTCAGGCGGCCGATATTACCTTTGTCAGAGCTCAAATAGTACCCGTCGGAGAGGAACAATTGCCGATGATAGAGCAAACAAGGGAAATAGTCGAAAAGTTCCATCGAATATATAACTGCAATATCTTCCCCATCCCCCAGGCGAAACTGTCCAAGGGTTCAAGAATACTGGGCCTGGACGGTAATTCCAAAATGTCCAAAAGTCTGAACAATGCCATTTATTTAAAAGACTCCCCCGAAGAAACAATTGAAAAAATTAAAACAGCCACTACTGATTCCGAGAGCGTTATCGGCTATGACCCCGAAAATCGCCCCGGCATTTCAAATCTTGTATTAATATATTCGCTGATTCACAGCGCCGACCCCAAGGAAGCCATCAAAGACCTTAAAGGATTGAACTACAGCACATTCAAGCAGAAACTCGCCGATAACCTCAATGATTATCTTGCTCCTATCCGGGAAAAGAGAAAAGAAGTGATTGTAAAACCAAACTACATAAAAGAGGTTCTCGAGGCCGGCCGGCAAAAGGTCCTGCCCAAAGCCGAAGAAACGATGTCTCTCGTCCGCAAAGCCATGCAAATAGATTATTAATTAAAAACATAAAGGGCGCGTGTACACGCGCCCTGAGTTTTATCTAAACCACCATTTTGACAGGAGCTTCTTCTCTTGATTTTAAATAGTCCTTGAAACTACGCTTCCGAAGCCGGATGGGAAGAAAATTCCTGGCAAAAAAGTAGGCAGCATCGTATTCCCTGTAAAAAGATGCCTGACTTTTTTTGAAAAGACCTTGTCTTGATTGGTCTTCATTCTCGTATCTTTTCTGGCTCGTCTCAATATCAGGACAGTCTTCGGCAGTATGCCCTAGTCCTGTTGCTTTTAGCCCTTCGTGCTGAAGCTCAATTACTCTCCGGGAGGCATTTTGAGCTATTATAGCAAGCATCACAAGTCTTTCGTCAACACCATTCTCCATTTTACTTTCTATTTCAGGACGGAAATCTCGGTGAAACTCAAGTAGCTTTCGCAGCTTTATCGTCTGCGCGATGGCAACGAATATCACTGAGGCCAATAAAGTACCTGCCGGCACAAGCACAGCTAATGTATACCCTGAGATTAAGCCTAATTCGTGAAGTGGAGCTTCGAATAGCAAGCTTACGGCAAATCCCAAAAGAGCCCCGGCAATTCCAATACGATATATCATCTTCTGCCTCCTCGCTCCTAAGCGCGGCCAGGTTGTCTGACCGAGTAAGACGGTTGTCGCCTTGTAAGGAGCTAAGCGCATTAAAAATACCATAAAGAAGCTAGGATGTCAAACTACTTGAACTTCTCTATCAGGCCTCTAAGCTCCGCCACCTTCTCTTTCATTAATTCTTCGGTATCTGCCTCGATAACAAGGCGCAAAAGAGGCTGGGTGTTGGAAGCTCTGATGTTAAACCACCATTTCTGTCCGGTAGGATTTTTATCCCAGTAATCAACCTTAATCCCGTCCAGTTCGCTTATTTTACCGTCTTTATATTTTTCTTTAAGTGTCTGGACTCTCCGCTCCTTTTGTCCGGAATCCTGGCTAATCTCCAAATTAATCTCACCGGAATGATAATATTTTTGAAACGGTTTTATCAATTCGGCAAGAGGTTTGTTGTTGCTTGCCACTATCTTCAATATTTTCATCATGGCAAAGGCGGTGGACTCGGCGTAATTCATTTCCTTAAAGAAAAAATGGCCGGATAATTCTCCGCCAATATCAAGGTTCAGTTTACGCATATTGAGTTTAATTATCGAGTGGCCCACCCGCATCGGAACCCCATAACCGGATAACAATTCCTCAACCGACTTCGAAAACCTGAAATCATAAGCCACTTTCGGTTTTTTCAATAAACCACTTCCATATTTGAATAAAAGCGCCAGGATATAATCAGGCCTTACCACTTCGCCGTTAGCATCAACGACGGCTATCCTGTCGCCATCGCCGTCAAAGGCAAAACCAATATCGGCTTTTTGCTTAACGACCTCCGCACTCAGTTTTTCTAAACTTTCTACTTTTGAAACATCTGGAGAATGATTGGGGAAGGTACAGTCTAATTCAAAAAATAAAGGTATAAAATCGAGATTCAATTCTTTCATCAACGGCTTCACTACCAGCGGAGTCATACAGTTGCCGGCATCTATGACCATTTTCAAGCGGGCAACTTTGTCGCGGTCGTCCGGAAAAACCCAGCCGGATTTTTTTATTATGGCCATAAGATACAGAGATTTTATGTCAACGCTGTTCACTAATCCTTTCCGCGCTGATTCATCAAAATTACCCATGGACAACTTTTCAATGTCGGCCAAACCATTATTAAACGCTATAGGGAGGCCTTTGACCCCTACAATTTTAAAACCGTTATTATCCGGAGGATTATGGGACGCGGTCACCATCACTCCCCCGCTGACCTTTAATTGCGATGCGGAAAAATAAAAAAGCGGGGTGGTACACAGCCCTATTGAAATTACATCGCATCCGACGCTGGTGATACCCTCTATTAATTTTTGTCTTAATGACGGCGAAGAGGTCCTGGCGTCCTCACCGACGACAAGAATCTTTGCCTTAAGAAAAGTAGCGGTAGCTTTCCCGATTTTAAAAGCAAGCTCTTCGTTTATCTCTGTCGGATAGACCCCTCGTATGTCATAAGTCTTAAAAATTCCAGCCATAGTTGTTTCTTATTATATCACATAATTACGCCCTTAAAACAAAACAAAAGGCCCCGTGCACGAGACCTTTTGTCTGTTGCACGAGGCACGAGTTCAGTCCTTGTAGGGATCGAACTCATTGGCTCCAGCCATCACAACGATGAGTGGCCGAAGTGTGTGGAGGACTTCGATGGTGTTGCCCTGGGCGGACAGCACATCCGGTAACCGGCGATAGGCATGAGGACTCTCGTCGAGTCCACCGCCACGCAAGACGACTCCCTTCCTGGCGAGCCATTCCCGCATCATCTCCGGACTTACTTTGCCCGGCTTGATGGTTTCGCCCGTTTTTCGATTACGCTTTCCGGCAGCTTCGGTTCGGCTCATGACACGACCAGCACCGTGGACTGTTGAGAACAGTGACTGCTCCTGCAAATCCGTAAGCACCGAGTCATTCGCCTCGGACGGCGAATTCATGAATCGAGGCTGTGCTTCTCTGAAAGCTCCCTGAACGATGACCGCGTCATCGCCCATTGAGCCTCCGATGAAGCCCTTCTGTCCTGGGAAAGCCGGCGTCGCGCCCTTTCTCACCACAATATACTCCTGGCCGAAATGTTCCTCGCGCCAGGCGAAATTGTGGTGGTTGTGGACGAGCTCGAGCTCGTTGCCACCGAGAATTGAAACGACCTTGCGGGCGACCCATTCACGGCCGGCATAAGCATACTGCCCGGCCAGCTCCATCAAGTGCCAGTAGTCGTGGCCGAGTGGCTGATCGAGCGGAAGAAGAACTTCGGCTTCCTTGGCACCCTTTGCTCCCCATTCCTTCCCTTGCGAGAGGTTGAGGAATCCGGACGCCACGGTGTGGCCGAAGCCACGCGAACCAAAGTGCACTCCCACCCAGATCATCCCCGTCTCGTCGACAAAGACATCGACATAGTGGTTGCCTGACCCGACCGTCCCGAGCTGGTTGCGAGCTTTCGCTCGCAAACTGTCCCGCTCGCTCCGATTGGAGATCAGCGACCATGCAGGCGACTCAAAGAGCGGATGGTCCACCGGCGCATCGTCGGCCTTGTTGTTGCGACCGACACCGAAGCTGATGGCCCTTTGGATTGAGTCGGCAAGATACTCAAGCTTTCCATAGGGTGGCCAACCAAGAATGTCATCGAGCGAGAGATCGGTCCGAATCGCTGCATTTCCGCAGGCGATATCGAAACCGACCCCCACCACACTGACCTTCTCCTTGTAAGCCGCGACGCCGCCAATCGGCATCACATAGCCCAGATGACCATCGGCCATAAGAGCTGACAATTCGGCCCGGCTGGCGATGTCCCGAAGCTGTTCCTTCGTCTTTTCCTCATGCGTCCCGAAAACTGCAGTGATCTGTCCCATCTCTTCACCTCCTCACATTGTTGGTACTAGAACTATTTACACTATATCATAGTTATAACAGAAAGTCAAGTTTTTCTTACCGTACCAGATGGCTGCATATGTGGTGTCAGATTAAGGTATCCCGTTGTGAAAAAATTGGGTTTTCTATTTTTTTTAATTTTGAAACAAAGCCACATTTCTTTTTACCGCTCTACCGCAAGCTTTTGAATCGGAGGGCTCTAATTGAGTGCATAGTGACGCTGTCTTTGAAAGACTGCCAGTAAATGTAAGATAATAACTTACCATGCCGTCAATGCAGCTAGCAATATCATCCAACTGGGCCGTCATGCATAAACTTTCGACATATTTAGGCTTATCAATGTCATACTTCATTGCCAAGCTACCGACTCCTCGAATACATGAATCAGGGTATCCTGTTTCAGCGCCCTCGCACCATTTAATCGCCGCCTCATAATCATTATTGTGCAACCCCAGGTAATAAATGGGGACATAGAAATAGCAGTACGGCTTATACTTACCTGCTTGAGCGATACAGGGCTTGAAAGGATTTTTTGCATCAACATATATTGTCGGATGAGCATCTGGGTCAGATAAAAAGTTTTCCATAAATACGCCCTCATAACATCGGCGCCGTGCCCTAGGAATAGTATACATATTGCAGATGCTTAAAGCCTTCGGTAAGTCGTTATCAGTGAAAAACATCAGGCCATGACCTATTCCATGCCAACAGCGGTCGGCAAAGGTATATTTAGAACAGATAGTTTTGAGCTCATCAGTAGCAGTTTGCATATTCTTCAGCGATGCAAATTTTCCTTCGATAACGCCATGCAGGTACCCATCACTACAGGTGGTATCCTGATATTTTAATGCGGTATCAAAGTCTTGATATTTCTTATATGCCGCCCGACCCATCGCATGAGCCATAGTATGACAATTCCGAAAAACAGTTTCATTAGTTGTCATGCGTTTGGCCAATTCTTGAAGTGCAAGATGAGGGTCCCGGTTGTTAACAATGGCAAGAAGGTCATTCAAGTTTTTATAATAATCACCGCCATCATAAGTACTGACCGGAGCAACAATTTGTGGTGCTTTTTGAATACTTACGGTGGTATTTGTATTGAAAAACTTCAAATAAAAAAGGCCTATAATTACCGACATTATAATCGCAAAGAATACATATTTCTTCATAATAGCCGTCGTTACTTAGTGGGCTGAGGTGGAGTAGATAACTCTAAATGATATTTATTATGGTTGCTCGCCTTTAACCCGCCGTATATCAATTGGCCTTGCAAAATATACTTCTGCCTGAAATTAAGTCCTTCTACCCCGAGGCCAGCCACGGGCAAATCGTAGACACCAATAGCGCCGCCTGTTTCATCTGAAAAAATAGCATATGTTTTTTCAGAGGCGAGCATATATCCCTGAACACGAACTATTGTACCGACAAATCCGGATACATGCCTGGTGACTTGGCCAATTCCGTGAAGCGGAATGGGTGACAATGTCGGTTCCGATATAGCAACTATTTTGAAACTGACAGTCGGCGTATCTGACAAAGTAACAGTCTTTACCGGCTGATTAACTGATAGAAAATATAAAAATAAACTCAAAAGCACGGCTACCATTGCGATTATCCTAAATTTATATTTCATATACTGCCAAGATACTAAACACTAGAGCCTATCCAGCTTGTCATGGCTAGGTAGCGTAACAGCATCTTTTTTCGTTATCGTAAGATAGATAACCGTGGCCAATATTGCCGTAAGAAAGAGTCCGCTTGTTATAACTGTACCTAACCCCAAACCGCCGTCCTCGTGAGCTTGTGACAAATAGTCGCCTATTGATGCGCCCAAAGGACGGGTTAAAATATAGGCAATCCAGAAAGCAAAGACCGCGTGAAGCTTGAACTTTAAGTGGGCAACAGTTACAGCCGCAATCAATCCTGCAAAGATAACAGCTGACAACAGATAGCCTAGATTAAGACTCTCCGCCGCCATGTCTCCTGCTGCTGTTCCTAGTGCAAAAGTGAAGAGAATGGCAAGCCAGTAAAATGCCTCTCTTCGCCTCGTGTATATTGTATGGATTGAAAGTGTTTTTTCTTTCCAATACCATACGGCAAAAATCGCGGCTAATACTATGCCGAAAATGATAGTGGTCGTTTCCAGCGCTACGCCGAAATTATCCGTCAAATTGTCCGTAATCAGCGTTCCTACAACGCTTATCAGGACAACCGCCAGCCAATAAATGCTCGGTGTGTATCTACTCAACCTGAACTGGAAGAACAGGGTGAGGAGCAAAAGACTGCCCATGATGTAGGTTGTGTTAGTCAAACCAAGATTAAATTGTGTGTTCAAGAAATCTGAGGCAGTCTCGCCCACCGTAGTGCATAATATTTTAATAACCCAAAAATAGAGAGTGACTTCCGGAACTTTATTTAAAATCTGACGGCCATAATTTCTCAGCCAGTTTTTTATGTTCATAGATAAAATTATTGCATAAGAATTACGCACTTGCAACTCACGGAATGCTTTAAAAATTTACTGTTAATGGAGAACCAAGGCCGGTAACATAGTCGTAACGACGACGGGCATCGCAGTAATAGGCACAGTGGCCATTGGAGCCGCTCACAATGTCACGGAAATAACCGGTAGTATTATCTGATGCTTTGTCTACATATAAACGACTGGGTTCTACGCCCTTCCCCAAGGCGGCAATCGCTGCCCATTGCGGAGCACCGGCCGATGTACCGCCGACTGTACGCCAGACGCCCAGGCGCACAATAGAAAATCCTGTCGCCGGATCAGCATCATAGGAAACATCGGGAATGGCCCGCATACCCATGCTCTTAGTAATAGAGTAGGCATTTTGGTAAGCCGGTTGTTTTTCGTAAGCACTGACTCCGCCGCCGCTGCCGGACCAGGCGGTTTCGCGAAGGAACGAACCGTCGGTTTTAAAAGTTACAGTTGTTCCTCCGACTCCGATAACATTTGGCGATGAAGCCGGCCAAGATGCACCAGTTCCATTATCACCGGAAGAAGCAAAAAATACTGCGCCGGATTTACTGATGAAATGACCGTCAAGTGATGCTTCCTCGGTAAATTCTCCGCCGCCCCAGCTCATTGAGATAGCTACCACATCCAAACGGGTAGCCGCATAATCCACGGCCTTTAATAAATTTTGGCCGCTGGGAGTTACAGCCTCAACAAGGAGGATCTTAGCTCTCGGCGCAATGGCATGAGCCCACTCAACATCAAGTGTCGTCTCAAGCGACCAGCCGCTATTTGATTTTATGCCTGAGCGCATCAAATGTTTTTCAAAACAACCGTTTTTACTTGTACAAACTGGCAGATTAAATTGTTTGCTGAATACGGCCAGATCATTTTCGATAGAAGCATCATTATAAGCACCGATAATTGCGATCGTGCCTTGACCGCCGTCCGAGGGCAGATGATAGGCAGTTTTAATTTCATTCGGAGTCATTCCGACCGGCATTTTATGGACGCCGCCATAGACATGAATAGGCGGCCGGCCATGAAAATTGGAAAAATGGTACGATGCCTCGACCGATTTAAAGAACAAGCTCTCGACAGCCAAACATATTAATAAAACAATGATGCGTTTTTGATTCATTATCAAATAGTGCTAGTTTGTTCGCGGCCGTCTGAAGTGCGATATACCGTACAAGCCGCCCAAAGGCCATGTCCGGCCCGACGCGCATTAGTTTCATCGAGTTGCAATTCATCGGCATCGGTAATGTCTGGTTTATAAGGATAAGCAAAGGCAAATCCCTCCCGAACTAATATCCGATTAACAAAAGTGCCGTCATTTAAATACACGAAACCAAGCCAACGGCCGTATTTATCGCGGTCAGATATGTCTTTATAGAATACGACTGTTTTGCCCTCCACTAAGTTCTTATTGGCAACCGCGGCCTCCTTGGCAAAACATTGAACCGGTTTTCGGGGATCAACTTCTTCGGGCGTATCAATGCCGATATAGCGCAATCGGTCTCCATTGACCAATTCAACGGTATCGCCGTCAATCGCTCTGACCACTTTAATCGCTTGGCCAAATCCGGTTTTAACGGAATAATCGTATACCGCCGCGGTTTTTCTGTGCCTTAAATCCGCAGACGGCTGGTGAACATATCCGTATGAAACGAAAGCTACTATGGCTACGCCCGCAACAATATAGAATTTATTATGCGTAACACCCTTCATATTCCCAAGGATACTAGCCTATTATGACAACCACGACAAGCCTAGCTTGGGCTTGGTTTTTTAATAGTTTTTGCTACCATAAATCCATGTCACTATCCATCGGCACACTCCGAACGCAATCCAACCTTTTACTACTCCTTCGACTTTGCTCAGGACAAGTCCAAAGCTAATCCCCTTCTCGTTTACGATAAAGTTACCTCCCCCAAACTGGAGAACAATTCCAAGAGTACACTTTTAAAAAATAAAAGCCGACCAACGGTCGGCTGAATCCATGCTTTCTACTTGCTAGTATGCTGTTCCCTGAGCATCATTATTGCCATTGTCAGTAGATGAATCCTCTGCGGGTGCCTCGGCGACAGCAGGAGAGTCATCTCCTGGATCTTTGGCGTTGCCTGGCACATCGCCATCTTGCGAAGTTGTTTGAGCAACAAAAGGTTCTGCAATGACTGGTAAGCTCTGTGTACTGTCCGGTACTGGTTGATCAGGAGAAACTTGACTGGGCTGTCCGTCAAATGAAGCTCCAGCACCAGCCCCTCCGGAAGCTCCGCCATCACCGACCTGATACTGATCGGTTTGGGAATTAGACTTATCGTGATCACCGGCCATAATGCCGGCAATGACTCCCAGAGAAGTGCTGCCAGTGAACATAGTAGTCAATCCAGCAGTAAGAGGGTCACCGCCCAATGCCATTGCAATAAAGGCGGCAGTGAAGGGATCGCCAGAATTGTCGGCCTCATCTCTTGTCATACTACCGTTGGCAACCTTCTTACCTACTGTCATCTGGTGCAGTTGCATACAGGTGGGACAAGCATCCTTACCGGTATCATCACTCAGATACCAACCAGCATCTTCTGCTACTCTCTGGGCATGACCTTGGCCAAAATAGGGTCCTGCTTGCTCGGAACAGCCTCGGTGATAAGGATCGTCACAAGTAACCGTATACTTTCCAAAAGATACCTTGTTCAGTGCCATCAGCGTTCTCCTTTGTTTTTAGGGTGCTAAAACTATGCCAACAAAAAATAGCACATATGTGCTATTTAGTCAATACTAAGTTTTTATTTTCTTTACTGGTGTCAAGATTGAATCTTGGGATGCCGCTTTTCAATATATTCAGAAATTTTTCTAGTGGGAATGTAAATTTCGTTGATCCGCCTTCTCTAAAGAGTTCGATATAACTTTGGGACATTTTCTTCATGGAAAATGATATTAAGACATGTTCTCGTCCAGCAGTACCGAGCTTTTTGGCTAAATCTCTATCCGATAATATTTTCAGCAAAGATATGGAAAGTTCTTCAGGAGAATAGCTATCAATTAGGAGTCCCGTGCGTTCATTAATAATCAGTTCACCTGTTCCACCATCATTATTAGCAATTGCAGGCAATCCGGCAGATAGTGCTTCCAGTAAAGCATTGGGGCAACCTTGATCTTTGCCAAGTACGACATAAGCATCGAATTCAGATGAACGCGAAGTTATATCAAAATCGGGACCATGAAAGAAAATTCTTTTATCAATCTCACCTTCGACTGATCTAAAAATTTTTTGGGCATACACGTGATGACGGGGTTCTACTCCACCAAAGATATGGAGTTCAGCTTTAGGAATTTGATTCCATACAAATCTCATAGCTTCAATAATCTCTGATGCGAATTTGGTCGGAGCAATACGGCCATTTACCAAGATTCGTGGCCGATCCGAGATAGAGTAATCAGATTTTACTGTCCTAGATTTAGGTACTCCATTAGGAACAACGACTGTTTTCCCTTCGCATTCGGAAGGATACGGCCCGTTATATTTTAATACCAGTTTGTCCAAGCGCTTGTAATATTCATGCTTGTTAAAACAAGCCAATTGCTGGAAGTCGGCAATATTCTCAATCTCATCAAAAGAGTTATTGCCCGGACTAACATCAATGAACTGTACCTTTGTGAAGTGCAGAGTCTTCGTAAGCAGAAGTTTTATTTTTGGATCAAGATTCCAGAAACACACAGTGCCGATATTCTCAGAACAAATCTTCTGTACCAATGCCTCAGCATGATCAAAGGCATCTCTTGAGTCAGAAGTAAGAGAAACTTTTATATCGGCATCTTTTAATTCTCGATAAAAATACGATGCAGTTGAATTACCGGCAACGGCAATTTCAAATTTAACCCGGCCTTTAATTGCCTTGGATAAATTTACCAAAGAGCGTTGAGCTCCTCCGGAGTTGAGATTAGCTGTCACAAAAAGAACCTTTTTTGACTTTCGTACAGGTCTTGCGAGCTGGGCAAGAGTCCAAAGCCTATAAGCTGGGAATTTAGACCAAGATGGCGTTCTTATTTCCATGGTCATCGCTTTTTCTAAGGCATTGGTCCATGTTTCAACCGGCGCATCTTTGGAAATAAGAATCAATCCTTCGTGATCAATTTCTCCTTGACCCCCAACTCGGCTGGCAACAACAGGCATACGATTTATCAATGCTTCTAATGTTGCTATACTCAGGCCCTCGTAATGACTAGTATTCATTAGAACATCAAATGCGGGAAGGCATCTGGTCGCATCAGAGACGAAACCAGGCATCGCCACTCTATGCCTTATATTAAGATGTCCTATTTCTTCTATGACTGTTTCCCAAGTAGAACGACCATTACGGCCAATAGGACCACCGAGTATAACAAGGTAAGCATCCTTCTTTTCTAGTAATGATTGTAGTACTTGAAGTGCAAATTGATAATTCTTTTGTGGTTTAACCGCTCCGATCATTCCTATAATTGTTGCAGTATCAGGAATGTTCCAAGTATTTCTAAAGAATCTGCGAGTTTTAGGATCAAATTTCCTTATTCGTGGAATATGACGAATAACAGATGAGTATCCTTTCCAGCCACTCTTATTAAGATCTTCGGCGCATCCGCTAGAAACTGTTAGCACACATTGATTGCTTTTTAGATGAGAAGGGTCTTCTAGCCAACCCTCATGTGCATTGTGCAGAACGGGGACTATAAAAACACCCCTGCTGGATAATGCGTCACGTTCCTGCTTTTTTAGGAGATGGCAAAGACAAGTGGGGTTATCACTTGATGCTATATCACCACCAAGCAACTTTAACTTTTCTATAACCTTGATACCGTGTAGCCGGGTTACTTTTACAAACCCAGGTACTACCCATTCACTTGTACAATCCCGCAATACGATGACATGCACTCTCCATTTAGGATATATTCGAGTAGCCCAGTCGAGTATTATGCTCTCTGCGCCTCCAAGAGCTAGTCCGGCTATAGCAACAGTAAGCTCCTTATTACCTCGCGACAACAGTATTGGTTGTTCTGTAGCACAGGAAGAGATTATTGGATCCATCCTATCTCCTTTACTCAACTAATTTATCAAAGAACAGATGCCCATATTAATAACATAAATTATTCAGTTTGTCAAAAAAAATAAGGCCCTTTGTTTTTTGCTAATTTTTGATAAGATAACTCCATGCAATTAGGCACACTCCGAACACAATCCCAACTAATTGCGCTCCCAAGCTAGTCCCCTTCTCGTTTACGATAAAACTGCCGAAACCAAATTGGCGGACTTTGTCTCGCCGTAGGCCTTAACTTCGTCCTGCCGAAGGCGGACAATACCAAGAACACACTTTTAGAGTTAGTGGACTTTAAAGGCCGCCTGATTTATCTTCTCAAGTAATTCTAGAGTTGCCTTTACGGAGGGATTGCTAGTATTAATAAGAATCAGCCGCGAACCATATTTCTTTAGTAAAGGGCTCAAGAACTCATCTCCCCATGAAGGCGAGAATGTAATAACGCCCTCGAAATCTAATTCCAGGTTTTCATTCTCACTTAAAGCGGTTAGCTGAGGTTGAAAGGCAGCAAAGGCTTCCCGGCCATTTTGCCGAGAGATAAGAGTTGTTCCAAATTTTTTCAATTCTATTTTCATATACTTAAAATGTTATTAAGGCTAAGCATCCTCGAAAAGGCTCCGCGGAATGTTTGATATCTAATACATCGCTATCTTTGGTCAATGTTAGTTCTGCATCCCCTGACTGGAATAACAGACCAATCGGATTTTCTGCAACAATTTTACGCACAAATTTAAGACCATTACCACGACTCTCTGGTGCTCTGCCTGATAATATTTCAGTAAAAGCAACTTCGAGGGCCTTCTCGTCATTATTTAGTTCCGGCTTTACTCTTTTCAATGTAGCCAGAATGCCAAGACCTCTATCCGTCAACACTATACTTCTTTTACTGATATCGAAAGCAAAAAATATGCCAGGAGTGTCCGGCCAATTCCCCAAGTTATGGTCAAATGAATTGTTCCCAATCTCTCCGGCTGCTGCTACAACTAACGGGAATATGGCGGCTAGTTCTTTAACTCCGGCAAGAAGATCTTGCATCCTAGTTAATCTGGTTTGAAATACTGCACTATTAGAACAGTAGAAGTCCGAGGGTATCTCAGTACCTTTTAAAACCCAATCCTTAGCCAATCCAAATGGGTCGTGCAGGAAAAGTTCTAGTTGAGATCTAGAATATAAACGATAACCAGCATCTGATGTCTTAATGGGGCTTAATTTACCACTTTTATCCCATCGGCGCAGAGTATCAATTGAAACCCCCAACATCTCTGCAGCCTCACTTATTGTAATTAGCTCTTGTTCAGCCATAACTACTCAATAATATCACATCCTTAAACCCTATGCAAATTTTTCAAAACCCTATGCAAGGCTATAAAATAGGCCTATTTTATAGCCTTTTTTGATAGTTTACAAACTTGCTTTTCCTCCCATTTCTTTTTCTCTGCCTCTTCTCGGGCTTTCATTTCTTCGGGAGGAACGACTCGCATATGTTCCATAATTTTATAACCCTTCAGATGCTCGAAAGGATCAACAAACCCTATTTACGATTGAGCAACTAAAAGAATACACCACTCCCCTACACGAAAAAATCACCTCACTTGAGTTACAAGTTTCAAAAATTAGACAACAAGAAGGTGATCAGAATGAACTTGGCATACCATCGGATCAGGAGGTCCTAGAATTTGTCAAAGAAGCAACTGAAGTTTTAAAGAATTTGAATTTTCAGATGAAACGGGCCATAATAACGAAGGTTGTAGATAAAGCTATCGGCACACAGCAATACCTAAAAGTAACAGGCCAAGTGCCCATAGCACCAAGTCATGTCGTATTCAACTCTATCTATCGGAATCGTCGGCCTGCCGAATGTGGGGAAATCAACCCTATTTCAGGCTCTGACCAACAAGCAAATAGATATCCAGAACTACCCTTTTACCACCATCGACCCCAATGTCGGTATTGTTGCCGTACCCGACGAACGAGTCGATGCTTTAGCACTACTCTCAAATTCAAATAAAAAAATATACACCACCATTCAATTCACAGATATTGCCGGCTTAGTTAAGGGTGCCGCCCAGGGAGAAGGTCTGGGGAATAAATTCCTGGCTAATATTAGAGAGGCGGACGCCATCGCTCAGGTAGTAAGAGCTTTCCCCGATCCCTCGAGCGGTCCGATAACCCATGTTCACAATAGAATAGACCCGGCCGATGATATAGAAATAATAAACACCGAACTGATAATGGCCGATCTTGAAACATTAAGCGGACGGCTAGCAAAAACCGTCAAACAGGCAAAAACAGATAAAAAATCACAGGAAGAAGTGATAATCCTTGAGAAATTTAAACTGCATCTGGACGGCGGAAGCATACTGTCAAAATTAGAGTTGAACGAAGAAGAAGTCCTCTTCGCTAAAGAGCTTAATCTTTTGACCTCCAAAAAATTCATCTATGTGATAAATGTTTCCGAAGAGCAGTTGTTGAGCAGCTGGCAGCCGGATGAAAAACTCAAAAACATCATCGGTGAAGCCCCATATGTCGTTGCCTCCAACAAACTCGAACTGGCGCTGTCAGAATCAAGCCCTGAAGAAAAAAAGGAATACCTCGCCGAGTTCGGCCTCAAAGAAAGCGGCCTCGACGCGCTTATAAAGAAGGGCTATCAGGCCCTGGACCTGCTCACCTTTCTTACCACCGGAGAGGACGAAACAAGAGCTTGGACGGCATATATCGGCGACCCTATACCAAAAGCTTCAAGGGCCATCCACACCGATTTTGAGAAATTATTCATCAGAGCAGAGGTCGTGAATTGGAAAACACTCCTAGAAGCCGGCAGCTGGTCAGATGCCCGCGCCAAAGGCCACCTAAAAACCGTCGGCAGAGATTACATTATCCAGGAAGGAGATGTGGTGGAAATCAAAATCTAAAAATCCCCCGACATGTCGGGGGATTTTTAGATAGAAGTCTAAACTCCTTTTCTAACCGTTTGATTTCTAGTGTAGGGCATCAGAGCCATAAACCTGGCCAGCTTCACGGCATTGGCAAGCTTCCTCTGATGCTTGCTACAAAGCCTGTTCCTGGTAGACGAAGCAATCTTAAACTGAGAAGTCACAAACTTCCTTAAAAAATCTTTGTTCTTGTAATCTATCTTATTTATATTTTCCCGACAAAGTGTGCAATTGATAGCCATAGGAGTCTCTATTTATTTTTAATTAAAACGGTAAATCCTTCTCATTGATAGCGACCTCGTCGTGGTCTATCCCGCTGTTAGTCGGTTCGTTCTGGTCGATTATTGGTATTTCACTCTCAAGTTTAGGACCGGCAGGGATGGCAGAGTTCTTTCTGACATCGGCCATAACTCCAGGCCTGGAATAATCGGCACTCCCGGCAGGCTTGGGCCCCAGCTGTAAATTCTCGGCGATAACCTCAGTCATATATTTCTTGACATTGGCCTGGTCAACCCATGACCTGGTCTGAAGTCTGCCTTCTATCATCACCAACCCGCCCTTTTTCAAATACTGGCTGGCAATTTCTCCCAAGCGCCCCCAAGCTACCACAGTATGAAATTCGGTGGCGTCTTTTCTCTGGCCTGACGGATCGGTCCAGACTCTATTCGTAGCCATTCTGATGGTGGTGACATTCTGTCCGGAAGGGATGGACCTGGCTTCCGGGTCCTGGGTCAGTCTTCCGATAAGTACTACTCGATTAAGATTCAAAATAATTCAATTTACAATTTACAATTTACAATTTACAATCAATGTTCCAATGTTTCAATTTCTTAGATTGAGTCATTGAAAATTCAATGAAAATTGAAAATTAAAAATTGTAAATTATATTACTATGCATCAAGATATTATCGTAAAAGAAAACCAATCATTACTATTGCCACTCCTCTGGACT
>OBEQ011763230.1_pt1 | contig 16202 bp, 15 predicted proteins | sample 1670901 | NCBI WGS metagenome assembly OBEQ01 (sample SAMEA104232315, study PRJEB22302) | groundwater metagenome | biome: forest; feature: aquifer; material: groundwater | place: USA | collected 2011-08-07 | depth 5.4 m
CCTGCGCCTCCGGCCAGCGCACCCGCACCAAGGGTGACCCAACCCACAGTCCTCTGCGTCGAGCCCGGGTCTTCGTCCGCCTGCGGCACGACGACCGGCGCTGCGACCACCGTTGCACGAGGCGCTGGGCGCGCGTCGATTTCGGCCCGCGCGACCTCACCGGGAGCAACGCGAAGAACGACCTGACCGCGCGCGTCGTCTGCGGGTTGCTTGGTGTCGCGCGATGCAAGCTCGTCGGCTTCGTTGCGCGCCAGATTTCCGGCGAGGAGCGCGATCGTGCGAACGCGCGCGAGGCCATCGGCCGGCGCGGTGAGCTCACGACGAACCGTGCGCCCGCGATCGTCCTTGTAGGTGACCGAGAGGATGCCGGACTTGGAGCTCACGGCCAGCGAGCTTGCATGCGGAGGCCTGGACTCGCCAGAAACCACGACGCGCGCCCCCAGCTCCCCGGCGACCGCGCGGCGCACGTCGTCCTCGGCGACATCGGAGCCGGGCTCGACGGCGAGCACGATCGTTAGCGCAGCCGAGACGCCGCTCCCGGCCACCTCTTCCGCCCCGGACGACCTCGCGGTGAACGCACCCGCAAGCAACAGCGATAGCACCAACTTCGTCGTATTTTTCATCGATTTTCCCCTATCTGTGCTTCAGGCGCGATGAGCACCCGCGCGTCGTCCTTCCGATAGTCGCCATATACGCCCTCGGCGAACGGGCGCAGCGCGTCGCGCGCCTCATCGCGCCGTCCGAGGCGAAGCAGGCAAATCGCTCGGTTGTACCGGGCTTCCAGAACCAGGCCGGCGCGCAGATCGCGCGGCGCGATCCTCAAGTATGTGTTCCAGGCTTCGAGGGCCCGCGCGGGATCGCGTCGCACGAAATGCGCTTCGTGCGCGGTAGCATACAGTGCGTCGACCTCTTCTGCCCCTCGGGCCCCCGGCACTCCGGAGGCCAGAGGCGGCGCGGGCTGCGATCGTGCCGAACCGCTTGCAACGGGGCTCGACGCCCGCATCGGAGGTGGAACTTTTTCGGTGCGCGCGAAGACTCGCGGAGCTTGCCGAGACCGTACCGCCGTACGGGGACCCCCCGCAGCGCGCGGGCCCTCCTCGTGCAGCCCCCCACCCTGCTCGTCCGTCCCCGTCGCCACAAGACTGCGCGTCGCGGTCGCCGCCCACGCCGACGCCGTGGCCAATCCCGCGGCCACGAGCAGAACGATCGCGCGACGCGGCCTAAGGCGTGGTTTCCGGTCCAAGAGCGCGGCCTCGATCCGCGCTCGCGTTCGCGCGGCCTCCGTTTCCGAAGCCTTTCCCACGCCACGCGCGGCGCGCGCGGCCTCGGCCATCCATCGATCGGCCCTCATACGATCCCCCTTTTCTTCAAGAGATCGCGGAGCCGCCGGCGAGCATGGTAGAGGCGCGTGCGGATCGTCGTTTCCGGCACGTCCGCGATGTGCGCCGCCTCTGCGCTCGGGCGCTCTTCCACCACGCAGAGAACGAACGCGACGCGCTGCTCGACCGGCAGCGCGTCGAGTGCACAGTGCAGCGCGTCGGCAAGCTCGCGCCGCTCGAGGCAAGCGTCCGGGCCCGGCTCGTGAGCGCGGTCTTCCTCTACGGCAAATGCCCGTGCGAGGGCGGCGCGTCGACGCGCGGCGGCGCGCACGTGTCGCCGCGCCAGATTAACCGCAATCGAAAGAAGAAACGACCGTAGCGAGCCCTCCTCACGAAAGCGGGCGATCGCGCCCGGAACCGCAACGAACACTTCGTGCACGAGGTCCTCCGCGGCCGCCGCGTCGCCGAGAAGCCGGCGCGCAAACGAGCGAATCTCGTCGTGGTGCAGCTGGTAGAGCCAGGCCACCGCCGCGGAGTCTCCCGCGCGCAGCCGCACGAGGAGGCTCCTCAAGCCTGGCTCGACGGCCATCGTCACGTTCGTGGGCGCAGCAAGGGTGGTGGTCATCGGGTGGAGGGAACGCCTCGGTAAAGTGCCCGATCGCTCAGTGCGCGTTCAATTTTTCTTTTGTGGCAGGCAAGAGGCGCGACCTCACCCCCTGACCCCCTTCTCCCTGACGTTCCCTGACGGGAGAGGGGAGCGGGGGTGAGGTGCGGCGCTACTTGGCATCGAAAACGATGTTGTCGAAACGAAACTCCATCGCGTTCGAGCGCTCGTGACAGTGGACCCCCATGCGAATCGACGGTTCACCGGCTCCCTGACAAGCCGCATGCAACGTGCCCGTCGTGACCACGCCGGCGTCAGGACCGGGGCCGATCCTTGCGCTTAGGGTTCTGGCGCTGTAGTCGGCGTCCAAAACGAGATGCGTCCACTCGTCTGCAAGGGGGTAGCGCAAAAAATCGTGGCTCTGGCCGAGCTTGGTGCCGTTGGACAGCACCGGTTGCTCGAAAATCCCGCCTGCGGTGGGGGTCGCCGTGAGCATGAGCGCGCAGCTGGCGCCGCCACCAAAGTCCTGGTTCAGAAAGAAAAGGAACCCCTCGGGAAAAGCGCCTCCCGACGAAAGTCGCAGGTCGATCTCCAGGTGCATGGTCGTCGTCCTGACATTTGGGAAGGTACGCACGAGCGTCGCGTAGGAGCACGCAGGCGGGTTCGCGTTCATCGTGAAGAGTGCCGAATTTGGCTTGGACTGCGCGAACGCCGTATCGAGAACGATGTTGCCGTAGCCCGGCTGTATGGACGAGCCGGACCAGTCGAACATGAGCGGCCCGTCGTCGAAATCCTTGCAGAAAAGCGGTTTGGGCATGAGGCTATCGCAAAAGGGTCCGTTGGCATCGATGCCTGCGTCGGACGGTCGCGCGTCCACCGGCGAGCCCTCGGCCGCGTCCTTCTGCGCCGGCGCGTCTTGCGCGTCCACCGGGCCGCTGCCGGTCTCTTGCGCGTCTTCGGCCTCCTGTGCATCCGGCACGTCGGGCAGCCCGCCGTCGGCGAGTCCACCGAGGTCGGTGCACGCACCGCCAAGGGCCACGACGGCACTGCTCATGAGCAGGACGATGCGTGCTCGCAGGGCGGTCATGCCGGCAAGCCTAGCGCAAGATCGCCACGATGGATCGGATGTCGTGGTCCTCGCCGACGCACTCGCGCTCCCATCGCCCATCGCCATCGACACCGCGAGCGTTTATGTCGGTGTTCGCGGCACGTCTTCGAGCGGATACCGCAATGGCCGCGTTCTCAAGATCGCGAAGCCTTAGGCTGTAGTGGCACGCTGTCGTGCGTGATGAACCGCCGCGGGCCGGACTCCGAGTCCCATGCGAGAAACTCCGCGTTCGGGCCGCTATCGCCGTTGGTGATGACGAGGTGCGTCCGCGCGGCGCGGACGCTCATGCTAGGGCGATCGCCTTCCGCTTCTTCCTCCGCCCACGAGCCCACGTTGATGTACGTGGTCTCCTGGGAGACCGGCACGCGCATCGGTACGTGGGTGTGCCCCATCACGACGAACGCCGCGGGGAACAGGCGCGCCAGATGCGCTGCGCGTTCCACGAGGAGCTCGTCCGGGTCGACTTTACGCAGGTTCATCAGATATCGATGCGTGAGCAGCCAGGCGACCGTGATGCATGCACCCGCATACCAGAAGTTTCCGCCCCGCACGCCTACGGCGAGCGCCGTCACCACGAGAGCGAGTGAGCACGCGAGCGCGAGCGCCAGTCGATCGAGGAGCACGCTGGCGAGAATGCCTCGGATCGACCGAGTAACAGGCGGCACCTGCAACGCCGCGAGCGCGCGCAGTCGATCCATTCCGATGCGCGTCGCCTCGGCGAAAAGCGCGACTCGTCGGTCGTGCTCCTCGCGCAGCGCGCGCGCAGGCTCTAGAAAGTACTCCCCGCGCACGCGAAAGAGCTCGCGAACGGCGTAGATGAAGCGCACGAAGAGACGCGCCATCCCGCGCGCGCCCAGACGTGCCCCGAAGTGCACGTAGTCGACGAGCCCCATCTTGTCGTGTCCGTGCTCGCGCAGCCCGCGCGTCTGCCGCACCACGAAACGCAAGAGCACATCGCAGAAGCCTCGGCGGATGCGTCGCGGGTCGCGCGGCGAGAGGGGGGCCATAAAGTGATCGGTCGCGCAGAACTCGTCGTACTGATGCCCGTGCTCGATGAACGCGAGCCCATCGGCATAGAAAAACCACGCGCAAAAATCGACTCTCGCCATGAACTCCGCGCGACCAGGGACATCGGCGCCACGATCGGCGTTGTTCCAGAGCTCTTCTTTGATCTCGGCCTTGACCTCGTCCCAGTAGAGCTCCACGTCGTGATTGCCATGGACGAAGGTGAGCGCGTGTCCATCGGCCACGAACGCGGCGAGTGCTTCGAACACGTCGCGATGCCGCTCAGCCACGAGCCGCACCTTCACCCGTGCGTGGTCTGCCGAGTTGCCGAGCCCGTGCTCGCGCTCCTCATCGCTTGGCGTGAGTGACAGCTCGTCGTCTTTCGGGGTGATGGCCATCCCGATGAAGTCGATGAAATCGCCGGCAACGACGAGGCGCCACCTGCTGCCTTTGGGAGGCGACTTCCGATAGTGCAGGATCAGCTCGACCAAGTCCTTGTCGATGCGGCTCGAGCGTCGAATACGCGTGGCCGCACGGTCGTTGAGATCGCTACCAAGGTGCACGTCGCTCAAAACGAGCAAGCTCTCGGTCGGCGCAGTCTTCGTGCTCTGAGCGCTCTCTCCCATTCTTATTTGAAGGTGAGGCACGTACGAAGATACGGCAAGCGCGCGCCCACCATAATTGGGTCATCTCCACGTCACTCACTTCCCGCAATCTGTTGCCCGCGCCTCTGGCGTCGTCGCATCGGCGTCGTCGGCGTCGTTTTTCGCGTCGTCCTCGCGTCGCGCCGCGTCAACGGTACAATGGGCGCATGCGGCAGGAGGACTCGAGGCGTCTCGACCCGAACACCGGGGCCCCTGTGCTTGACACCATGTCCAGCGCACCCGCGCCGTACCGCCGTGGTTTTTTCGATAAACTCCGCGAGTTTACGAAGAAGAACGGGAAAAAGCTGTGGTGGATTCACTCGGTCTACGCGCTGGGCTTGGGCGCGCTCGTGGTCGCGTTCGCTCAGCGCGGCTTCGACCATGCGCGCTGGCTCGCCGTGACGGTTTCGCTCGCCTGGCTCCTGGTTGCGCTCTTTTTCCGCCTTTTCGGCTCCGGCGCACGCCAAGAAAATGTGGAGTTTGCCCAGGCCCGCGCGCGCCTGCGCTTCTACGTCATGACGTATGTGCTCAAAAACCTCTACCAGGGGATGCTCTTCTTCCTGCTCCCGTTTTATTGGAAGAGCACGACGCTGGCCGACGCAAACGCGTGGCTTCTCATCACGCTCGCGAGCTGCGCGATTCTGTCGACCCTCGACATCGTCTTCGATCGCGTTCTCATGAAGTGGCGCATTCTCGCGTCGGCGTTTCACGGCATCACCCTCTTTGGGTGCCTCAACCTGGTTACCCCCGCGCTTTTCCCCGACACGCGCACGCTCACGTCGCTCATGGTCGCCGCGGGCATCACCGTGGTGTTCTTCTGGACGCTCCACGTGCCGCTGCGCGCGATGCGTGAGAAATGGGTCTCCGCGCTGTTCTTGGCGACGGTCGCCGCAGGTACGGGCGGGGTTTACCTCGCGCGCCGCGTGATTCCACCGGTGCCGATGCACGTCGCCAGCGCCGCAGTCGGCCCACAGGTGCTCCAGGATGGGCGCTTGTCGATGGAGGTCAAGTCGCTCCACGCGTCGGTGATTCACGAGCTCATCGCCGTCACCGATGTGGTCGTGCCAGGCGGGCACGGCGACGCGCTGCACCACGTATGGCGCAAAGACGGGGCAGAAGTGCAGCGGTGGGCCGAAGACACGTCGCGCGTCCCGGGTGCGCCGAAGGGGAGCGTGCGCTTGCGTTCCACACTCACCAAGAGGGATCTTCCGGCCAACCTCGCAGGCGCGTGGAGCGTGGACGTGGAAACGGAAGACAACCAGCTGGTCGGTCGCGCGACATTTGCCGTAGTGGATTGAGCCGCTCCTCCTCAAGGTTCGCGCGCAAACGCCGTTTCGAGCAGTGGGCAAAGCTCCAGCACCACCGAATGGCGCGTCCGAGCACTTCGAGGCGCCGGGCAAAGCCATGCCGATTTCCAGCCGTCTATTGTCGTTCGCCCGCGAGTTGCAGCGGGCGACGTCTTTTCGCGAGCTGCTCGACGTCGCGCGCGCGGAGACCCGTGCTGCGGTCGGATACAAAAGGGCTTGGCTCTATGTCGCCGATGACGCGGATGTGCGCGAGGTAAAGCTCATCGACTACAGCGGCGACGAACGTGAGCTGACCTGGGAAAAAGCGCGCACGCTGAGAGTCGACGGCGACCCAATGCTCGAGGAGATTCGAGACAGCGACAGCCCGGTGGTCGTGACCGACGCTCGTGTCGACCCGCGCACGGACAAGCAAATCGTAGCCGCGCTGGACATGCGAACGATCATCAACGTTCCCATGCGCCTCCTGGACAAGCCGTTCGGCGCGTTCGGATGCGGCAGTTTCGGCGACGAGGGGTGCCGTCCGCCGACGGGCGAAGAGCTCGACTACCTCATTGGGATGGCCGCGCAACTGTCGGTGGCTGCCGGGCGGCTTCGGTTTCTCGAGCAGCGCTGCGCCACCGAGCGCGAGCGCATTCGCCATCATGCGATCCGATCCATCCTCGACAACATCACTTCTGGCCTTTTCATGTGCGACCGCTACGGCAACGTGCAGGGCGGCTACTCGAAGTCGTGCTCGCGTTTTTTCGTAGCCCAAGGAGAGTTCGAGGGTCGCGCGCTCGTCGAGTTGCTCGGCCTCGACGAGAGGTCCGCCGGACACTTCAAGAGCTGCTACGCGCAAGTGATCAACGATTTGCTCCCCGAAGAGCTCACGCTAGCGCAGCTCCCCTCGCGGATTCGAGTCAAGGGCCGCCCTATCGCGATCAGCGGTTCGATCGTGCGCGCGGGGAACGGGTCCGTGCAATCGGTGCTCTTCACGCTGCTCGACATCGGCGAGCTCATCGAGGCCGAACGCGAAGTGGAGCGAATGAGAGGCGTGCTGCAGGTGATGCGGCATCGCTCGCGCTTCGACGAGTACATTCACGAGCTCGACGGCACCCTCGAGCGCCTCCTCGCCGCGCCCCCCTCCCTGTCGCGCGAGCTCGCTGCGCGACGCGAGCTGCACACGGCCAAGGGCGCTTTCGCGCATTTCGGCCTGATGGATCTGGTACGCGCGATCCACGCGTGCGAGGACGAGCCGACCATTTCCGCCGAGACTCTCTTGAGCGTGCGCCGCGAAATTCACACGCTCTTGCGCGAGAACGCTCCTTTCTGGGGTATCTCGGTAGAGGCGGCGGCGGCTCGTTACATGGTCACCGAACCGGCGCTGACCATGATCGAAGCGCGTCTCGCAAGGGCCGCGAGTGCCGACGATGCACGCGACATCGTAGCAAGCGCCTTCGCCGAGATTCGGGAGAAGACCGTCCTCGAGCTGGTGGGACCGCTCCGCGAGTCGTGCACCCAACATGCGGCGCGCCGGGGTAAATGCGTCCGCCTGGAGATTGGCAGTCCGGACCTACGCTGCCCGAAACATTTTGCGCCGCTCTTCGCCGTTCTTCCCCACCTGATACGAAACGCCATCGATCACGGGATCGAGAAACCCGGGGAGCGGCGGGACAAGTCCGCGGAAGGCACCATCCGTGTCGATACACGAAGGTCGACTCGCGAGCTCACGATCTCGGTCTCCGACGACGGTCGCGGTATCGACGTCGACAGAGTGATTGGGACGGCCATTCAGAAAGGGCTGGTCAGCGCCCCCGACATCGCGCGGATGACCGCGACTGAACGTGTGGAGCTGGCCCTTTTGCCGGGTGTTTCGACGAGCCGTGAGCTTACCGACACGTCGGGACGCGGCGTCGGAATGGGGGCCGTGAAGGCGACGGCCGAGTCATTCGGTGGCTCGATGCGAATCGAGACGTCCCCCGGCCGAGGGACGAGCATAACCCTCAGGGTGCCTTCGGGGTGAGCCGCTGAAGCCGCCCGCGTATCCTCATGCAGAGTCCCAGCTGCAGGAAGCGATCCCTTGAAAAACCCGGCGTTTCGTACAGCCCCCTTGTGGTCTCACCAAAAGATGCGCGCGCGCGCCGCGCGAGCTCGAGGACCGACTCGAAGAGCTCTTTTTCGCGGCCGCATACCTGCACACGCAAATCGCCCGCGCGTTTCGCTGACTCTCAGCGAGTCAAAAACCCGCAGGCAGTACTTCCCGGGCAACAGAAGTCCAATCCCCCCGCGGTCTTGTCCGAGTGGAAGCACACTTTGGCCCCCTTGCTCGGGTAGTAGTACGCCCAGAAAAAGCACATTTCCTTGGTCGCCGACTCGCCAAAGACGACGGTCGACGACGAGGTGTTGTTCCACTCGCAGGTAAAGGAGAAGCCGCCACCCGATGGAATCGTGAACGGGGGCGATGCAAAGACCGTCTTCGGCTCGGCCCAATTCCAGTTGGGGACGTCGTAGACGGAGCTTCCCGGGTCGGTCGCGTTTTTGGCAACGCGCACTGTCACGTTGGTCCCATATTCGTGCTCGTGTCCGGTGATCGCAAAAAAGTTAGCGCCCGCGTAGACGTCAGGCATTTTGAAAAACGACGGGCCGAGTGTGGTCTTGGCGTTGGGCGGAAGAGAAATGTCCGAATTGCCGATGAAGAGAAAGTCGGCTTCGTCTTTGAAATCGGCGTCGGCGATGGGCGTGAACGTTGACGTCGACGTGAGGTCGACCGCCTTGGAACCTGGGTTGATGTAGTGCATCTCGATGCGAATCATCTGGTTTGCCGCGATCGAGTAGGCCACGCCTTGCGGCAGCGTGAGCAGTTCGTCTTTCTTTTGCGTAATCATGAGCGGCGATCCCTTGGACGGATCGAGCGTGTCGGCGAAGGGGCGGCAGTCGAAGGGCGACGTCTGCTCCACCGTGTCGTTCACGCGGTAGACGATCAAGTGGTGTGACGCCGAGCCAAGCGTGTTGTGAATCGTTCCCACGTGGAGCGGGGCGGGATTTAGAAGGCGCTTGACGATGCACTGCGTGCGTTCCGTGGCTGGCGCGACCGAGATTGGACCGAAGGTCACGCTGTACGATCCAGGGGGCGTGACCGTGTTGCCGCTCGTTCCGCCACTGGTGCCGGAAGGACCGCCCGAGCTACCAGGGCTGCCCGAACTTGCCGTAGGCTGCGTGCTGCTGCAACTGAGGAAGAAAATCGTCGCGACAAGGAGCGGCGTGCGCATGGGCACTCTTTCTAGCGCGCATGCCGCACACCGCCAGTCTCATCTGGCTTTCCGGCCCAGGTGTGCGCCTGTGTCCTACTATGTCTTCATTCCTTCAGATGCGATGTCAGGTTCGTGAGGGTCTTCTTCGCGTCGCCGAGAACCATCATCGTGTTCGGCGAGACGAACAGGTCATTCTCGATGCCCGCGAAACCGGTGTTCATCGATCGCTTGAGAACGATGGCCGTTTTGGCCTGCTCGACATTGAAAACAGGCATGCCGAAGATCGGACTCTTCGGGTTGGTCTTCGCCGCGGGGTTCACGACGTCATTGGCGCCGACCACGAGAACCACGTCCGTCTGCGCGAAGTCGTCGTTGATGGCGTCGAGATCGAAGAGCTGATCGTAGGGGACGTTCGCTTCGGCGAGGAGCACGTTCATATGACCGGGCATGCGGCCGGCGACCGGATGAATGGCGTACTTCACGGATGCATTGTTTCGCAGCATCAGATTCATCAAATCGCGCACCGCGTGCTGCGCCTGCGAGACGGCCATACCGTAGCCCGGAATGACGATCACGCTCTGGGCAGCGCGAAGAACCTCCGCCGCTTCTTCGACCGTGCCCTCGTTGTACGAGGCGCCGCCGGCGGGTAGCGCGGCTGCGGTGCCGGGTGCCGCTTCGCCTGTTCCGAACGCGCCGAAAAGGACGTTGGCGAAGGAGCGGTTCATCGCTTTGCTCATCATGATCGAGAGAAGAAAACCGCTCGCCCCGTCGAGCGCTCCCGAAATGATGAGAATGTTGTTCTGTAGTGCGAACCCTGTCGCAGCAGCGGCCAGACCCGCATACGAGTTGAGGAGCGAGATCACGACCGGCATGTCCGCGCCGCCGATGGGCAACACGAGCAGAACTCCGAGCGCGAAGCCGATGCCGAGCATCGCGTAGAAGACGTCGCCCTGGGTGGGGAAGAAGATCATGTAGACCGCCATCCCCAGGCAGCCGAAAAAGAGGCCGATGTTGGACTTGTTTTGCAGGGGATAGGTGACCGGTGCGCCAGTAATGAAGCCCTGCAATTTGCCGAACGCCATCAAGCTGCCGGTGAAGGTGAGCGCGCCGAACATGACCTCGAAGCCGAGCGCGCCCATTTTCAAGGCGCCGATCTCTTGCGCGCGGCCGGCGTGCATCGCGGTGTGGTACTCCGCGACGCCAACCAACGCGGCCGCTAGCCCGCCGAACGCGTGGCTGAGCGCGATTCGTTCGGGCATCTTGGTCATCGGAATCCACACGCTCATCGCGGCGCCGATGACCGAGCCGATCGCCATCGCGACGGCGATCCACGTGTAGTTGATGATGTCCTTGTGAAGCAGCGTCCCGACGATCGCGATGAGCATCCCGATTTCGGCGAGGAGAATTCCCCTTCGCGCACTCTGCGGGGAGCTCAACCCTCGAAGCGCGAGAATGAACAGAACGCTCGCGGCCAAGTACGAGACGTGGAGAATGGAGGGGCTCATCCGCCCTCCTTCAGCTCTTTCGGCGCGTTGCCCGTAGCGGGCCCGCGCTTACGGAACATGCGGAGCATGCGGTCGGTGATGAGAAACCCGCCGACGACGTTGATCGTCGCGCACGTGACCGCGATGACGCCCAAGGTCGTCGATACGGTGTTGTGCTCACTGCCGGCGGCGACGAGCGAGCCGACCAGCGAAATGCCGCTGATGGCGTTGGTGGCGCTCATGAGCGGCGTGTGAAGAAGGTGCGGCACCTTCGAGATGACCTGATATCCGACGAATCCGGCGAGGACGAAGACGTAGAGACCGAAGAGGAGCTCGCTCGACATCACGTGTTTCCTTTCGCGGCCGTTTCTTTCACCTGTCCGTGAACGATGTCGCCATCTTTGACGATGAGCGCACCCTTGACGATTTCGTCGTCCGGCTTGAGCGTGAGTTGACCGTCTTTGCCGAGGTACAAGATGAGCTTCTCCATGTTGCGCGAGTACATCTGACTCGCGTGCACGCTCATTTTGCTCGGCAGATTGCGCTCGCCGACGATGGTGACGCCGCCTACGCAAATGGTCTCGCCGGGTTTGGTGAGCTCACAATTGCCGCCTTGCTCGGCGGCGAGGTCCACCACCACGCTGCCGTCGCGCATCGTCTTGACTTGGTCGGCGGTGAGCAAGATGGGCGCGCGCTTGCCCGGGATGAGGGCCGTGGTGATGACACAATCGCTCTTTTTGGCGTGCGCGCCGATGAGCTCGCTTTGCTTCTTCTTGTACTCTTCGCTGACTTCCTTCGCATAGCCACCTTGCGTTTGCAGGTCTTCGTCGCTCGCCACTTCGATGAACCTCGCGCCCAGGCTCTCGACCTGCTCTTTGACCACCTTACGCACGTCGAACGCTTCGACGACAGCACCGAGACGGCGCGCGGTGGCGATGGCCTGGAGCCCCGCGACGCCGGCACCCAATACGAGAACCTTGGCCGGTGCGATGGTCCCCGCGGCGGTCATGAGCATCGGAAAGAGCTTGGGCAGTGCGTGGGCCGCGGAAAGCACGGCGCGATACCCTGCGATGGTGGCCTGCGACGACAGGACGTCCATCATCTGAGCGAGCGTCGTACGCGGGATCATGTCGGCAGCGAGGACGGTCATTTTCTTGTCAGCAAGCGCGCGCACCAGGTCTGTGTTCACCAGCGGGTAAAGAAGGCTGATGAGCATCGAGCCTTCTTTCATCTTCACGATTTCGTCCTTGGTCGGAACGTTCACGCGAACGACGACGTCCGATGCTGCGTAAAGATCTCTCGCGCTCGGTTCGATCGCGGCGCCCGCACCCTTGAAATCCTCGTCCGAAATGCGCGATCCTGCTCCGGCGCCGGTTTCGACACTCACCTCGAATTTCTTGGCCAAAAGGCGCTTCACCGTCTCCGGGACAATGGCCACGCGGGCCTCGTCCTGGGCGATTTCTTTCGGTACGGCGATTCGCATGCGCAATTTGTACACCGCAGCGCGCGAAGTCAAAACTACACTTCCAAGAGCCGTGAGCTTTCTCCCCATATCCTCTTGCACCCGCGCGGCCGAGCTGCTCGCGCCGTTCGCGTTCTGTGGCATGTCCGTTGCCGCGCTCGGGTGCCCGAACCTCAAAGACATCACGACGGCCAAAATGCCGTGGGAGCACCCGAGCATTGCGGAGGTCGCGCCCAAGGGTCCGACGGTGCCGCTCGTCGCACCAAAAGAAACCCTCAAGGGGGAAAAAGGCTCGGCCAGCGCAAACTACCCTGCGACCTTCGTCGTCACGATCAAATCGGACGGAACCATTCTCTTTCCCGACAGCAGCCCTGGAAAGCTCAAGGGTGCGAGCATCATCCTCGGCGGCAGCCCGGTGGCAACGCTGAGCCCGGATGGAGAGGTCACCGGCAGCGGCCTCAAGCGCAAGTACAAGTTTGCCGCCGATGGCGACCTGCTCGATCCCGAAGGGCGCGGGCTGCGCGTATCGCCGGCGGGGGGCGTACGCGGGATCGGTGGACCATGGCACTACAAAGACGTCATGGTTTGGGGCGAGCCCGGAAAAACGGGTACCGACAAATCCAAAATGGGCTCGAGCGAGGGGCAGGCTTCCGCATGGGACCGGGCAGCGTGGCGAACCGTTGCAATCGTATCTCTCTTGATGGTCGAGAATCTCTTGCCAGAGGCCATCGGGAGGTAGGTGCGTGACCTCGCGCCGCGTATTTTTGGCGAGCCTCTCCGCGCTCGCACTCACGCGTGGCTCGCGCGCCGAAGACGCACTCGGTCCGCCCGTCCGCGATCTGATCGTTCGCGATCTCACCGTCGAGCGCGAGCGCTTCACGCTCTTTGTGCCCACCCATCTCGCGCCGAACGAGCATGTGCCGCTCCTCGTGTTGCTCCATGGCCTTGCGGAAACGAAAGACGTGCGAATGGGCGCCTACGCGTGGCTCGAACGGTACGGTCTGGGGACCGCGTACGATCGACTCCGGCGACCACCTCTCGAGCGGACCAGCCGACGCCAAGATTGGACCTCGGCGCGCCTCGACGAAGTGAACGCAGCACTCGTGGCGCGCCCATTTCGTGGAATGGCCATCGCCTGTCCGTACACGCCGAACGTGTACACGAAGGCCAATCCGAGCGCGGCGCTCGACGCGTTCGCCACGTGGATCGTCGACCACATGATCCCTCGATGCCACATCGAGGCGCCGGTCGTCCCCGACGCACAAAGGACCGCGCTCGATGGGTGCTCGCTCGGCGGGTACGTCGGCTTGGAGGTGTTTCTGAGGCGCCCCGAAGCCTTCGCCGCGTGGGGCGGCGTGCAGAGCGCCATCAGTGAAGCGGGTGCGACGAGCTACGCGGAGAGGATCAAACAAACCTTGGCGCGCGTGGGTCCGCGAAAGATTCACCTCGAAACGAGCACGCTTGATCCCTACCGCGGCGCAAACGAGAAACTCGCCGCGGAGCTCTCACGGCGGCGCGTGCCCATAGAGCTCTGCGTAGTCCCGGGACCGCATGATCAGCCATGGCTGCGCGAAGCTGGCACCATCGAGATGCTCCTGTGGCACGACCGCGCGCTCAGGGAAAGCTCGTAAAAAACTCCGACAAGTCCAGGGCATTGGCCGCATCGCGGAGGAGGGGCGTGACACCGAAGATTTCCTGAAGCGTACGGAGCATCGAGCTGTGCGTGAGCTTCGTGCGACTCGTGTAGCCCGCCATGGCTTTGGGGGAGAGCACGATGAGGGGGATGGGGCCGTCGCTCGCCTGTCCGAAGAGCGCCTGGTCCCCTTCGTCCCACAAGATGAAGAGCACTCCGTTGTTCTTGTAGGCACTCGACGCGAGGATCTTCGGCACCTCGGCTTGGAGCCATTTGTCGCCCGCGCCGATCTGGTCGAAATTCTGCGAGCCGCAGTTGGTGGAGAACCCGTGCATGTCGTTGCAGAGGTTCGGCGTGATGAAGTTGTACCGCGCCACGGTTCCCTTCTCGAGATCCGTTGCAAACTCCCCGTACGGGCGAATGTGGGTGACGCAGTTGGACGAGCTCACACTGCTATTGTCGGTCACGTCGTCGAAGAAGAGCTGCGGCACATGACGGGTAACGAACGATCCATTGTCCGTGAGCGGACACTGGCTTCCAGAAATGTCTTCGACGTACGCCTTCCACGAGATGTTCGCCGCATCGAGCAGGGTGACCAGGTGCTCCTTCGTCGATTGGTGGTTCGCGAGCGGGTCGTCGTCGTTCGTGACACCCAGGTTGCTTCCCGCCTCGAGCCAGAGATAATTGAGCTCGCTGGGGTGGTTGCCCGGAGGCGTCGTGTAGTTCTCCGCGTGTCCTCCCATCGGAACGAGCGTGCCGGTGATGTAGCTCGCGGAGCTGCTCGCTGCCATCGTCGACCAGCTGTGATTCTCCATCATGATGAGAAACACGGTTTGGAGCTTGCCTGGTGTCGCATCGGGTGCGGCTGCGTCGCGATCGGCTGCGCCGGTGTCGGACGGCCCACCCGCATCGACCGGACTCGCATCGCTCTCGACGCCGCTGTCAGGAACGCTCGGGCCGCCACCGCCCACAGAGCTGCCACAGGCCGCGAGCGCCAAGACCAAGAGCGAACGCTTTCCGCGCATCGTCTTCAAATATGCCATTTTCGGAAGGGAGGTTCGGCTCTCTTTCCGGCCAGTACTGCTACCAGGGCGTCTGCGAATAGAGCTATCCTCGGCACCATGGCCCAGTCGAATGCCCTGGACGAGCTCGAGAAACACGCCGACGACATCCGGAAGGAGCTCAAGGTTCCGCGCCAGAACGACGTGTTCCGTGCGGCCGTCGAGGCCGGATACCTCGCGGCCATGGGCGACGGCGAGATGGACGACACCGAGCGGACCACCATCATCAAGGCCGTCGAGGTGCTCTCGCAGGGGGCCGTGATCGAGTGGGAAACCGATCATCTGCTCGACGAGTGCGCCGACCGCGTGGACAAAGAAGGAACGGTCAAGCGCGCCAAAGCCGTGGGCGCCGCGCTGAAGCAGCTCGGGCATGCCGAAGCCGGCCTCCTCTTCGCCGCGGTGATCGCGCGTGTCACCAAGGGGGTGGATAAGAAGGAGGCCGAGGTCCTCAAGACGGTAGGATCTGCGGCGGGCATCGGCGCGGACAAGATCAAGGCAATCGTGAAGCGCGCCGCCCTGACGTAGTGGGCCAGAGCGCCCATTCGGCTAGCGGGCTCTAGAACCCGTTCAGGCTGAGCTTCGGCGGACCGGCATGTGCATGCGTCTCCCGGCAAACCGAGAGGTAACGCTATGCCGCACATCGACAGCGCTGAGCCATTTCTCCTTCGTCGCGTCAAAGCGCCACACGTGTCGTGGTCGCGCGCAGTCAGCGCCGGGATCGTTGCCGGACAGATTGGCGGACTCGCGATGGCCATCGCGATGGTCGGGGTATTCCATTTCGTGCTCGGAAAGAGCCCCTTCGTACCTTTTCAAGTCATCGGCGCCACGGTTCTCGGATACACGGGCGGCGCGGCCGCAGCAGACGCACCGGCGGCGCTTCTTGGCTTCTTGGTCCACCAGCTCGTGCCCAGCCTTTCATGGGGAATCGCCTTCGGCCTCCTCGAGCTCGTCGTGCGCCCGCAGCGCGCGAGCGGTCTCGTGTGGATGGGACTCGCCGTCGGCGCGCTCGCGCAGGTGATCGACGTGTACATCGTGTTGCCGTACGCGCACGCGCACCTCATCGTCGAAGACGCGTGGAGAACCACGGTGCATCCGGTAGCGAGCTGGCTCTTTCATCTCGTGTTCGGAATGGGGCTGTCGTTTTACCCTTGGAAGTACGACGCGTCGGCGGGGAGATTCGTTTAGGGCGCCGACTCCGATCCCGAGTCCGACTCCGACCCCGACCCCGGATCGGCTAGCTCTACTGCGAGACATTGACTCAATGTCTCGCGATCCGCCGTGCACCGACCTGCGGCAGCGGGACGAAGGCGGCGAGACCGCGGCCATGTGTGGTCCAGCGGGCGTC